>WNFG01004549.1_pt1 | contig 11657 bp, 18 predicted proteins | sample 5400431 | NCBI WGS metagenome assembly WNFG01 (sample SAMN13153346, study PRJNA577476) | soil metagenome | isolation source: 120 cm saprolite under Douglas fir tree site 2 hole 3 replicate 2 | place: USA:California | collected 2015-04-18
CGAAGATGACGAGACGAAACCGCGCCGTTTCAAGCAGGACTCTCACGATCCGAGTCGATCATGGCCTTGGCTCAGAATGTAACAAATATAGCCGAAAGCGCCACCTTGTCGAGTCTCGCGAAATCACCGTTCGTGGCATCCTGAAGGGTCAGGTCGCTGTAGGAGATATCTGCTAACACCGCAACCTGATTACCCGGACAGCTAAGCTCCGAACTCGCCGGCGGAGGCACGAATGTCACCGTGCCAACTACGTTGCCGTTTTTGCCCGACTGAAACGTAGCGATGGCGCCCACGTCGCCCACTACCGCTTCTTTATTGGCAGCCTGAGGATGATTGCCGCCGTGGTTGACGCAGCCGTAATCCGCGCTGAATTTCCCGGCCAACTCATATGTGACCAGAACATTGTCGCCTAGGCCGGCCTCCTTAAACGAGGCGCTGATGCCACCGTCGCTGAAGACGCCAGCTACTTGGGCCGTCCCGATGAAGTGGGGGCTTTGAGCCCAAGCCACCGAGGCTATAGCCAAAAGCGCCGTTAACCCGATGATCGTTTTCATTCTGACACCTCATTCATTGTTCTGCCTGAGTAGTTGATCTAATTGTGCACGAATATATTGCAGGTCTTCGCGGTTTTCCCGATGTAGCCTAGCGACCTGCTCCTCCAAGGACTCGATCCGGTGATCCACTGCATCGAGGCGTGACACTAAAGGGGATATGCGCGCATCATCCTGAACTATGTCGAAGCGGTGGTAGCTCTGATTGGCCGCGTCCATCAACGGCCCCAATTCGCGGTACCCGACCTTCGTCTGCCAGACTTGGAACAACAGCCACCCGAATACCGCGAAGGTCAGCGGTACGAACACTACAAACGCCGTCTGAACAGTCACAATCCAAACACTCCTGCTACCTCCCAGTATTTAATTAGAACCGCTGGAAGCTGACAAGAGGATCTACTGGCTGTTGTACTCTGTGACGATGACAACGCCTGGGGCACCCTGCGAACCGGCACCAGAGGCGTTTGCGTTATAGCAGATCGAACCTTCTCCGCCCGTCCCAAATCCCTTGGCGGTGCCGCCAGTGAAACACCCACCAGCGCCAACTCCCGTTGACGCATTAACCTGCCCACCCCACGGACCAGCGCCGCCGAGTGGGATCGTCGGCACCATCACAATGCTGCTACTCACGACGTTATTCTGTCCATCGTTTCCCACGGAAGTAACCGTACCAGTCCCCGCAACACCTCCCGGGCCTCCAGCAACTTGGCCTAGGGCGTTGCCGGCGTTGCCTCCAGTTCCGCCCTTACCGATACATCGCGTACCGAATGACGTATCACCAGCATTATTCCCTGGATGATTCCCAGCAGTCCCCGCAGTCCCCCCGAGACCCACGGTTACGGTTTCTGTGCCACCATCCGCCGTTACTTGTGCGGCGGTGACCATAATTTCGGAATAACTGCCCGAACCTCCACCGGAACCGGAATTGACGGTGCCCGCCGTTCCAACCGCCCCACCACCGGCTCCGCCACCGCCATCGCATCGAACGAAAGCGAACAGCATCCCCGCGTGCGGTGTATAGGTGCCGCTGACTGTAAAGGGGGCTGGCTCGGTGACGCTGACTACTGAGGGCGTCATATTCGCCAGCGGCAGCACACCAATCACGTCCGCCGTCAGAGAAACAGCGCTGAACGCCGGATTGCCCGCCCCGTTGCCGTGTAAGAGAGTCGTCGTCGTGCCCTGATTGGCATGCTGAGCGCTCGCGAGCGTGTCGGTCGTGCAGGTGCCGGTTCCTGTTGCCGTCAACGCCGTCACGAACTGATTCGTGCAACTTGTGGCGGGCATGTTGAGGTTGAGGTTGCCCCCGCCCGAACTGAGACTTGTTCCGACACCGAGCGTCGCTAGGGCGCCAAAGGCCGTTCCTGCCGTTTTGGTGCATCCGGTCACACTCAGCGAATAGGCGTTGAGTCCCGTCCGCGTGAAAGCGACCGTCGTGCAGTCGCCCCCAGCGGCACCGCTGACCGTCTCCGCCTCGACTACGTTGGCACCCGAGTAACCCACGATCTGCGGGATATTCCCAGTGGGTGCTGGCCCAGCAGGACCGGCCGCTCCCGTCGCGCCAGTGAGTCCCGTCGATCCAGCAGGACCAACCGCGCCTGCAGGTCCGGCAGTTTGCGGCGTCGTCTTCTTCATCGACTGGTCGATGGCCGTGATTGCCCCGCCTAAGGTCGTAACCCGCGCGATGAGCTGCGCGTCATTTGGCATCGTCGGCTGAGAAACATCTAACGTGTCGAGAAGATAGTGCGTCGATCCGGCGCGTGTGAAGTTTGGCAAGCCAGCATTCGATCCCGATGTGTTTTCGTCCATCGCGACCCAAGTGCTTGAGTTGTCGTTTAATGTGATCGCGCCGGTCTCAGTCGAACGGAAGCCCGCGTTGTACGCGATACAGGCGGTCGGCGTCAGGATGAGCCCTGGCGAGGTTATGCCTAGGCAACCCGACGAAACGAAGTTGGGGAATTTCTGCTCTAGCCAGCGATTCGCGTCTTCCTGCTTGAGAAACAGAATCGTAGAAGATGCGAAACTCGAGGTTCCCGCGACGGGCAAGGCGTTCACCGTGTTCGAATCGTCATGCCCCGTGCCGTAGCCGTTGAGTCCATTGACCTGTCTGCAGCCGGCGAGTAGCAGACATAAGGCGACGATCGTTGCACAATGCGCAAGCAGCGAAATAATTACGAGTATGAGTTTAAGCCGCTTCATCTTTCGGTTTCCCATCCCCGACGCCGCCGAGTTTCATGGCTTGCACATCCTTCACTACATCATCGATGATCTTCTTCACGGGGTCAAAGTTGCGTTGGCGCAGCAGCAGCATCGCCTCGGTCAGCTTCGTGAGCACTGGAATCTGATCATCGGGCAGCGGGCATACGTCGAGGTCGCCCCCCAGCCTCGGCAGGATCTGCGTGTAGACCAGCGTCAGGCTATCAGCGCTGAGCTTCATCGGGTGCACGATGAGCATGGTCTTCCCGACCTTGGCGAAGGTCTCCCATCGCGGCCCTGACTGCCCGAACCAGCGCGGCGAAATGTACTTGAGTTCCCTAAGTTGGATCTCTGAGAGGTCGCGATGCTGGTCGCGGACTCGGAGCACCTTCATCACGTCCGGTGCGATATCCGTAAGGGTGAAGACTTGCTGGCGCGGGCCGGTGTTGAAGGGCAGGGCAATGATGATGGAATCAAGCGCGGCATTCACAAGCTGCTGACAGCGCGATAGCATGTCCCAAACGTTCGCCCGCGAAGTGGCCACACCGCCCGCATCGTAGATGCGCTGAAGCACCGTATCGGTCATGGTTCCCGCTGTGGCTGGCATCATTCACCATTAGCAATTGATCTGAAAGGCCATATAGACAACGCCGGTCGCATTCGCTCCGGCGGGATTTACGAGTTTGACGCTCAGTAGATCCCCCGCTGCTGTCGTGAATGAATGGGTCACATCGGTACAGGTAGTTGCCGTATTCGCAACTGTGCAGGTCAGCGTCTGCCCCGTCGTATTCTTGTCGACGGTGATTACGGGCACATTTGTGTTCGCAGCAGCGGTAAGTTTGACCGAGAGATTCGAGATGGTGCAGACAGCAGGAATGAGTTGCTGATCGTTGGTCTCCGTCGCGATAACAGTCACGCCCGGATTCTCACCGCATGCGATGAAATCCGTATTGGCAGCGGCAATGGTTGCCGAGGTGCCCATACAGAAACTGGTCGCGCCAGTGGTCTGCCCCGTGCCGCCACGCCCGGTGACTAACGTGCCCGTACTGATGTTCCCAGCATTCAGGGCGGTGATGTTCGCTCCACTAATCGTCGGCGTCGCCGTATAGGCCGGCAATGCCCCTACGCCGCCAGAGGCTAATACTTGGTTGACCGCGACATCAGCGATACTGCCCAGACTATTCGTGCTCGTAGCAGCGATCAGATCGCCGAGCGTCGCTGCGTTCGGATGAATCAGCGTGGAGCAAATCGGGTCCGCCGCGCCTTGTCCATAAGGAATGGACCCACTCGCGCAAGCTGCGGTGGCCACAAGCGCCGATGTTCCTTCTCCAATGACGAACCCATGAGCGGTCAGTGTCGTGACGCCTGCCGGACCGCTGTTCAGGGAATCGAGTACCTTTCCAGTGCTATCCACTACTCGCACGGTTCGGTCGAAACTTGCGGAAGTCGCGGACGCTACCCCGCCGAGCACGGTCCCTGTGCTGCTCACAATCTGGACCGTCATGTCGAACGACGCGGTGACCGCGCGCATGATCGGCGCGTGGAAGATGCCGATGCCGAGGGCGACGACGAGGAGAATCAGCGCTATCCGTTTCGTTTGTGAGGACATATCCCCGTCCATCTACTCGCGCAGTTGCAGTTCCAACAGAGCAACCGATAGTGGTCTTTCGGCCATCCCATCTTTTTCAGCTTGCCGTAAATTGAGGTTCCGCCTTGCTTCGGATTCCATGGATGATTCTGTTCGTTCTTCCCACCAATATGGTCAAGCGTTAGGAATTCAGGCTCCGTCTCGCCGCAACACTCACATTTAGAGCCATAGGCGGCGACCATCTCACGCTTGATCCGATGTCGCCACTCACGGACGGTGGCGGTTTCTTCGCTGGGCGACTCGCTGCGATGATGATCGAAGGACTGTTCACGAGCCTTACGCCACTTCTCGCGGTAACAGAGCCGACATACCCGATTAAGACCATCTGGTTCGGTTCGACCAACTCCGAAGAACTGCTGAGTAGCTTCTTTTTCCTCTCCGCATGCAGCACATCGCTTACGGCCATTTTCAGCGAATGTACCGCGCGCCAGATTCGCTCGAACAGGCCTCTCCCGTCGTTGTGCGGCAAGCACATCCTTGCGTTTGGTGTGATACCACTCGATAACGCAGGCGCGACAATAGACGCTGATCCCGTCATATCGATGCTTGTTTGAGTAGAATTCGGAATGTGGTTTTTCCTTCTCACACCTAGGACATTTTTTGGTTTCCATGCGGCCATATTACACACGCTCGTGACCGCTATCAACCATTTCTGCTCCATACGTCGGCCTCTGCCGTAGTCAAAGGATCGAAGTCAGTCGACCGTCTGCGTCCCCGCAGCGTCTCGATCATAAATGTCTGATCGTCAACCCCCGAATCATTGCGGATGGCCTGATCGATCAGCGTGTTCGCCCGCGTCTCTTGCGCGCGGTACTCATTCCGCATTAGCGCCGCGACATCTACCTGCCCCTTGCGCGCGGCCTTCATCATCTCGTGCCGCATCATCGGGATGAATGCGAGTTCCTTCGCGATGTAGTCGTCCAGGGTGACGGGAATCGCATCAGCGAATCCGATCACTGGCGGAATAGACCAATATGTATAATGCACGATGGTTGAGATGAGCGGGGCCGGGTAGAACTCCAGCATCTTCGGCTGACCTGTGGCAGTTAGCTGGCTCTGAAATTCCGACACGCACCACGGATACGGCCCGACCAGATAGCGCGACGGATAGAGTTCTTGCATCCGCTCAGGCGAGATAAAGGGCAGCCACTTGAAGAGGTAGTCGAGCGCGAACGTCCCGAAGAACCGCGCATCAGCGGCCGCTGCGAAGAACCTGGGTGTGATGTAGTAAGTCTGCCCTACCAGTGGAGTCGCTGGCACGAACTGAGAGTTGCTCTCCGAAACGAATGGCAGTTCAAGGAGTAGGGTTGCGGCGGTTTGGGAGACCTCGACCTTCGCAATTTTGTACCAAGTCTTGAGTTGGAAGACCCGAAAGAACTGGCCTTCGAGGACGTTCGTCCATAGGGGAGAAGCCGTGGCGTCCCCCACCACAGTCTTCGAGCCCACAGTGACAGTGACCGTGCCGCCCGGATTAATCACGCCTTGCGGATTGGTCTGTCCGCCGAGTGCACCAGTAAGATACATGGCGCCGAGTTTGCGGAGCGCCTTGTACTTCGTGCGGGCATAGAGTTCCGAGATTTTCTGCGAAACGAAATTGCCGACGATCTGGATATTGATGTCGGAATCTAACTCCGCCTTGGCTTGGCGGGCGATTGTCTCGATGGTGACGGCCACACGCTATATACCAGGCGTCGTTCCCGATGCCATTTCCATGCAGGCCATTCTCGCGACGCGTTCTTCAAGTTCCTTGATGCGAGCCTCGACGGGGCGCCAACCGGGACGTAGATCGTCAAGTTCGTTGGCGTAGAAGCCTTCGTTCAGGATGCGAAAATACTGATGCTCGTCGGGGCGATACGCTTTGGCATAGGCGAGCCACGCCTCGTCCCAGATCGCACGGTCGACGGTCGCTCCAGGCGCGCCACATATTGGAACCCGCGACTTACGCTTCTCGACTACCTGCGCACGCCAAACCAACTCGGCGGCTTTGCGTTTCGCCTCTTCCCGCTCCCAGTTTTCTTGCGCGACGCTCATTTCCCGCTATTTCCCGAAACCCTTTTTGAAGCGCCTCTGAATCGACTCCACGCCGCGCTCTACAGCCGCCTTCTTCTGCATGCCGTTACGCTTGCCCTTCTTGGAGCGGCGCGGGGTGTAGACCCCGAACGTGCGTGATTTGCGACCCTTGGCCATTACTTGCTCGCTACCGGATGCCCGAAGGCGGTGGGCTTTGGGCGATGGATGACGGCCCCGCTGGGCGCCTGTAACTTGCGCGGGTTCTGCTCTTTAGCGCCGCAGGCCATATGCGACTTGCCGCGCACCCCGCATGGTCGCGACCGACTCATGTGCTCATCTTCTTGGCGAAGAGGCCCTTCGACATCATCTTCTTGCCCTTTTTCTTCATGGGCATCATGACCTTCTTTTTCGACTTCATCTTCTTCATGGCTAGTGACTCAGCGCTTCTCCGATATTCGTGCGCTTCCGCTTCTTGCTCTTCTTCTTGGATTGTCCGGTCTGGCTCATCATGATCGCGATGGCCTGGCTACGATCCGTGACCTTCGGGCCTTTCTTTGAGCCGCTCCGTAACTGGCCATGCTTAAATTCGTGCATGACCTGTTGAGCCTTACGTTTGCGTGCGGCCTTTTTCACGACAGCGGCGAAGTCACGACCACCAACGCGGCCGGCGCGCCAGCAGCAGTCGCACCCGCCAGCGTCTGGAATCCGATGCTGCACGGTATGTAATTCATGTACCACTGGATGCGGCCCGTGCCGCCATCGCTACCCGCGCAGTTCACACGAATGACTCCTTGTTGGGCGATGAAAGCCGTTGGCGCCGTCGTCAACACGGAACCGGCGATAACGAGTCCGGTCGTCGCCGTAATAACCGCGCCCGTGCCAAACCCGTTGACGAGGTTATAAAAAGCGCCAGCCACCAAAGCATTTACGTCGGCGGTGCCGCAAAGGTTAGCAGCCGTCGAGGTCAGCGTATCGACGTATTCAAGTTTGGTCGCATTCGCTACCGCTCCGATCAGGGTAGTCACCACGCCAAAGATGAAGTTGACGAAAATCGGCCCGCCGGTGATCGTGAAGATATTTTTGGTCGTGGTCTGCGGCAATGCCAGCGGATTGGTCTGGGCCATCATGCCTAGGCCAGGCGAGTCGATGCCGTAGGGGAATCCCGTAAATCGTGGAGCCGGATTTGCCATGTTGCTCCTTTAGACTACGGTTGCGCCCGGAGACATCGGCGCCCACAGAATCTGGTGCTGAGCGGCGCCCGTGCTGGTCGCGCCAGTGGTGATCGTGATGATGCCCGATCCTGCCATGATGAACGCGATCGGTGGAGCGGTGATCGGCACCGCAATCAGAACGCCGTTCGCGTTATTGATAGCGGTCGTGCCGAAGGTCGTCACCGGCATGAAGATCTGACCCACAGCAGCGGCATTCAAGTCAGCGGTCGCGTTACTCACGTCCACGGCGGTGAGCGCGCCCACCTTCGCGGACCATTTAACTGTCGTGGCCTGCGCCTGGATGACCGTGGTGACGATCAGATAGATAGCCTGCACCCAGATATGGCCGGTGACGGTGAAGATCGTACCGGCGGCGGTCGCGGGCAACGCGAGAGCGGCGCTCTGCGAGGTCCGAAGTCCCGTCGAAACTACTTGCATTGGCACGTGGAGTTCTCCTTACTTTCTTAGGTCGTTGCTTGCCGCCGCCGTCGGTTAAGTGGGATGCGCCCCTTCGATCCACTCGTAAGCGCCGAAATAGCTAGTTATGCGCTGGTAGAGTGAAAAATTCCCGTTCTCCGTATACGGATCGTCGAAATGGTTGGCTCTGGGTCTATTCCGCCACAAAAAGTAAGCGTCGCTATCAGGAAGCGGCGCGGCAGCGAAGTAATCGTTGGCCGAGGTCAGATAGTGCAGAACGCGCCACTGGAGCGCCTCGGGGACGATGGAATTGAGGTCGTTATTCGCGGTCTGCGGCTGCCCCGAGGAGCCGAGCACTTCCCGGATAAGGAATCGGTTGGTCGGGGTTAGCAGCAGCCGAGTGAGAGCAACTGGGCGCTGCAAGCCGCGCTGATTCACCCGGTTCTCGGCGCGCAGAATCATGTTCTGGAGGCCAGTAACACTGAAGGTGAGGTCCGGCGATCCCCGATTCGCCTGAGTGCCACCGCCCGAGACGGTATTGAGACCGCCCAATAGCGGATGCGCGGTGTGGCAAAGGGACACCCCGTCGTACCCAGGGAAAGCGTTGTTGAAAGCGTTGATAAGGATCTGCGCTCCAACGACTTCCTGCCGGAAGCGGCCCGCGCGTGCCTCCTCGCGCCATTGCGACGCCATGATGTCGTAGAGATCGTCGTCGTACATCTCGAAGGTGACCTCAAACAACATTCCGTAGGGCACAGCGGCAGGGTTGATCTGGCCGCCGAGGATCGGCTGATCGCGCCGGAACTGTTCGCCTTCGGGCTTCTGCGGCATGGCGCCAAGGCCGGTCGCCTGTAAGTAGGTCTCCGGATTGACCAGCATGTCGCGGACATTGAGCCACATCGGGTACTCAAGCGGCCGCTCCTTGCCCACATCCAGAAGCACGCCCTGGAACTTCGTCGAGAGTAGGTTACTGAAACCTGGTGTTGCAGCCGGCATCGATTAAACCTCGCTTATTGCAGGATGTTCGCGCTCAGGAATTTCACCCATACGCGACCATTCACGGTTCCGGCTGGCGACCAGGCGGGAAACCCGATTACGAGCACTCGTTGATTCGCGCCCTTCTTGTCCACATCCAAGTACCAATAGAGCGGTGTTCCTGCTGGGGATGAGCCGATGGTGTCTTTGGTCACTCCGATGGTCGTCTCGACATCCGCAGCGGCGAGCACGGCGAGAGCGCCACCCTGTGACGAAGCCTTGTCAATACTGATTTCGTACACGATGTCATCGTTGGGCAGCGTGAACATCGCGTTATGAGTCGCCGCTGTCGCATCGTTGTGCGCCGGACCAACCGATACGCCATCGATACGAGTCGGGTTGGCGCCGCATTCCTGAATGTTTCCGCCCGAGGCGACGAGGAGAGCCCCATCAAAGTAAGTTTGCGTGGCCGCTTCGGGCGTAGAGAAATTCACCGCGCCTGAGTATTTGCCCTCTTGATAGGAGAGCTTCATCGCAGCTAGGGCAAGATTCGCCATCGTGTGTTCCTCTTACTCGTTTCTCACTTGCACGCCGGTCGGCAATCCGCGACCGGCTTTAAGCGCATCACTTACTCGTTCGATCTGCCCGTTGGTGCCGCGAAAGATGGTGCGGCGCAGGAGCGGGTCGTTTGGATCGCCGTGGGCTAAAGGACCGAAACGGCGCGTCGGTGAGCTAGGACCGTAATTCGCATCTTCCGCCCAGTTAAGTTCGACATCGCCGATCTTCTGGCGTGCTTTCTCGTTCAGGTAGGCTTCGCGTTTTTCGTGGAGTTCCTTCGGACACCAGTAGAGCAGCACGTCGCCAACGCCGCGCAGAGTCGATGCGCCCGCCGCGTCCTGTCCTTTGTAATCGTCACACTCCTTGTCGTCGCCTTTCACCGGCTGAAAGCCCATCGTTTTGTAGGCCGCCGTCGTGACGTTATGAGCCTTGACCCATACGTAGTGGCGCTCGGGACGAGGATTGCTGACGGTTAGATTCGCGGTCTGCTCATCGAAATACTGAAGGATCTCGTTCTCCGGTTTCAGTGCATCGGTATTGAGGCTGCCCGCCTCTGCGTCCTTCTCAATTTGGGCAGCGAGTTCATCTGTGCGCTTCCGATTCTCTTCGTCGCGCGCGTGGCCTGCGGGGATTTGCCCGAGATGCTCAGCAGGGAGTGAAGGGTCGCGGATCTCTTTTGGCATCTACTTGTCCAGTCCGAGCGTGGGATTGTCGGCGAGTTCGCGGTCGCGTTTGAACCACTCCTCGCGGTTCTGAAAGCCTTGCGTTCGCGCGAAGGTATCCGCCGTGTAGCCTTTGCGTTCCTTGGAGCGAAACGACTCTGCGGCGCGATCTCCGAATTGTTCGATAATGGTTTCGGGCAACTTCTCTTGGCCCTGCTTCATCGTGCGTCCATTGCTCGCGCCAGGTAGCGGCGGTTGAGTGTCGAGCTTCTGTTGCCGTAGCGTGGCGTCTTTATCGCGCGCCCGAATCTCGGTGAGGTGACGACCCGCAACCATTCGCGTCGCATCTTTCACCCAGTCGAGCATGATGGTCTGGCCAGGCCGCAGACCCTTGATAAGCACCTCGCGAACTTCGGTTTCGTACTCTTTGAATAGATCGCCGAGTTCGGGGTCGGCCTTCATCTGCGTCAGCACAACGCCATTGATGGCCTCGGCGCCCTGTGTGCGAAGCGGGGTGACGTGTTCAACCTCGAAGATCTGATCACGTAGCTCATCGCGCTTGCGCTGGAGGGCGGCGATAGGCTTGCCTTCTTGCACCGCCTGATCGATTTGCGTATCGAGCGTATTGATCTGTCCGCGCAACTCGGTGGGATCGGGACCGGCCGGTGCGGCAGCAACGATAGGCGCCTTCGGCGTTAGCTCACTGATGACGTTGCGAACGATGTTCTGAACGTCTACGGACTTGAAGGTAGCTTCGGGCGGAGATGGGGGATCCTTCGGAGGATCGACGGGAGGGTCGTTACCCGGGTCTCCGGGAGGATCTACGGGCGGCTTAGTTACATCATCTTCGGGCATCTGGTTCTCCAGACGCCCTCTATGGAATCGGCCCCCCTATGTCCCTCGAACAACAGCGACGCTCTTCGTGGTCCGGTGGGATGACCGAAACCATAAAGAGCGTCGCTATCTAGGCTCTATGAGAAATAGAACGCGATGTCAACTAGAGGCCCCCACGGTAGGGAACGTCGCCGAGTCCTTTGCGGTATGGTTTTGTTGCAGCAACTTCCGGTTCGTTGCTATCGGGCAGGAGATTCAGGGACTGTTCGAGTTGAGTCTGAAGGTCGCGGATGGCGCGCACCTTACCCTTTGCGAGCCATACCATTTCGGTGATTCCGGCACTTTCCATTTCGTTTCGGCAATCCTCAAGTCGCTCGCGCAACCACGCCTCGAAATGCTCGCGCAGCAGTCGATCCGTCTTGATCGCGTGAAAGAAATATGAGCCGGTCATTTGCGCTCCGTCGAAAAGCCGTTGTGGAGAATCTCGTAGGCGAATGCTTCTCGGGCTCGGAGCGGCGGGGATTCCTGAAGCGTGTAGCACTTGCCGAGAAAGGAGTCGTCCGCTGCGCCAGCCCGCACCATTTCACGAATCTTCTCT
>WNFG01005789.1_pt1 | contig 11657 bp, 9 predicted proteins | sample 5400431 | NCBI WGS metagenome assembly WNFG01 (sample SAMN13153346, study PRJNA577476) | soil metagenome | isolation source: 120 cm saprolite under Douglas fir tree site 2 hole 3 replicate 2 | place: USA:California | collected 2015-04-18
CTCCGAGACTCTTACTTCCATCGCCGAGGCCGAGAGACGAGGCATTCGAGAAGAGACAACGGACCAAGACCCAGCACATGCCTGGGTCAAAACAGAGATGGCGAAAGCCAAGGCAGACTTAATGGGTTTGCAAGCCCGCGCCTCGGCCATGGCCGGCGCGCTGAAGACGCTTGAGAGCAGAGCGCACAAGTTGGAGGGCGAGTCGGTATTCCAACAGGATTTGCTGAGGACCGCCAAAGCCAACGAGGAGAATTATCTCCTTTATCATCGGAAGCGCGAAGAAGCCCGTATCGCGGATGCTCTTGATCAACGGAAGATCATCAATGCCGCGGTCACGGAGGCGCCGATGGCGCCGTTGGTGCCGACGAGTCTGCCGACAGGCGTCAAACTGCTCCTGGCCGTGGTGATCGCCACACTGGTCAGCATGGGACTCGGCTTCTTGATGGAGTATCTCGACCCGTCATTCAGGACGCCCGAGGAGGTAAAGGAATATCTGGAAATTCCGCTGCTGGTCACTCTGCCGAGGTACAACGCCAAGGCGTGCACTGCTACGAAAGGAGAGCCCCCACGCTGAGCCCTTGCTGGCGGAGTTCTTTCATCAGGGACGCGAGGCACCGTGAGAATCCTCCGGATTTCCCGGCGCAGAACGGCGTGCAAATCCAATGACAACCGCGCTCGATGAAGCAATGAGCGAGATTCTCAAGTCGATGATCGTTTTTGACGCCCATCCCCCAACGTACGAACTTAGAGACGAAGTATGAAGAATCAGGAGCGAGTGATCGTTCTTGGCACTGCACAGGCGGGGATTACCCTGGTGCGGGAAATCCTCGCGCGCCCCGAACTCAACGTCAAGGTTGTTGGGTTTCTCGACGAGAAGGGGGAGAACATCGGGAAATCACTTGTAAACCCTTCCATCATTGGCTCCGTGAATCAGGTGAGTGACATTGTGAAAGAAAAGGGGGTCAGCCGGGTGATCCTGTCCCTCAACGAACGGCGAGGTTGCACACCTGTTGAGCAGCTTCTGCAATTGAAATTCTCGGGAGTGCAGGTCGAGGACGCGCATAGCGTGTATGAGAAGGTGACGGGGAAAATCCTGTTGGAAAACCTAGCGCCGAGTTGGCTGTTCCTCTCCGCCGGATTTCGGAAGTCCCGGTCTCTCCTGGCCGCAAAGCGGTGCATAGACATTGCGGTGTCCCTGCTCGGAATAATTCTCGGGCTGCCGTTAATTGCACTGATCGCGTTTGCCATCTGGCTGGAAACAGGGTTTCCCATCTTATTCCGGCAGGAACGCGTCGGGTTAGGTCAACGCCCGTTCACCATCTTGAAGTTCCGTTCGATGTTCCAGGATGCAGAAGCGCGGGGCCCGAGTTGGGCGCTGAACAACGATCCGCGTGTCACCCGTATGGGGCGCCTATTGCGAAAATATCGCCTGGATGAACTGCCGCAAGTATTCAATGTCTTGCGCGGCGAGATGAGTGTGGTGGGTCCGCGCCCGGAACAAAAGCAACTATGCAAGATGCTGGAGGAAAAAATTCCCATGTACTGGCGCAGGCACAGTGTCAGGCCGGGAATCACCGGGTGGGCGCAAGTAAAATATCAGTACGGATCCACTGTCGAAGAAACGGAACGCAAGCTCGAATACGATCTGTATTACATGAAGAACGTCTCCCTCAAGCTGGACTTGGCAATCATCCTGGCAACTTTCAACGTGATTCTTTTCGGTCGCGGCGCGAAATAGTTAAACCTGCCGGATTTCCTGCGCATAAGAAGCTGGAGCGCAGGGTGAAACGATGTCCGGGGAAGACAAAGTGGCAATCAGGAATCTTCGTTCCGGGTCTTCAGGGGCGGCAAATCTGTGGGCAATTCACTTTCGAGGTCTTCGCAGAGTTCAGGACTCGGACGACCGGTTCAGTTCTTAAATTCGCAACGATCGGAAGAAGCTTTGGACAATTCGCAGACCGCAAACGCAATAAAAGAAAGCCCGCGCATAAGACATATATTGAGTGTTGATGTCGAGGATTACTTCCAAGTGGAAGCGTTCTCCAATGAGGTTCCGCGACGCACGTGGGGGGATTGGCCTTCGAGAGTGGTTGAGAATACTCGCAAAATTCTGAATCTCTTCGAGCGGCACGATGTGAAGGGGACCTTTTTCTTTCTGGGATGGGTGGCCAACCGTTTTCCAAGTCTCGTTCGGGAGGTGCAAGCGCAAGGGCATGAATTAGCCTGTCACAGTTACTGGCATCGCCGCGTCTGTTCCTTGCCACCGTCGGAATTCCGGGAAGACGTGCGGATAAGCAAAGACGCAATTGAGCAGGCGGCGGGTGTTCCGGTCTACGGGTATAGGGCCCCTTCGTGGTCAATCAACAAAGATTCCTTGTGGGCACTGGACATCCTCGCGGAAGAAGGCTTCCGCTACGACTCCAGTATTTATCCGATTCGCCACGATTTATACGGGTTCCCTGACGCGCCGAGATTTGCTTACGTCTACCAATGCCGTAACGGGAGAGAATTGACGGAAATTCCCCCGCCGACGGTTCGGATCGCGGGGTTCAACTTTCCGGCAGCCGGCGGGGGGTATTTCCGAATTTTTCCCTTTTTATACACGGAATGGGTCTTTCAGACTTTTGAACAACACTACCGGAAGCCTGTTGTCACGTATTTCCATCCGTGGGAGGTTGATCCCGAGCAACCTCGAATTCCGGCCGGGCTCAAATCCAGTTTTCGCCACTACACGAACATTGGGATTGTCGAATTACGCCTCAGTCTACTGCTGCAAAAACATTTGTTTCAGCCCATTGCGACGGCACTCGCAACCGGAAAATTTTGCTCGGCTGCAGTGAAATGAGAGCGATCGGCACGGAATACCCAAGAAGCTAGAAAATGAGCCGAACTCCGAGCAGCATTCTCTTAGCCAATGTGAGCGCCAAGAGCTGTTCCCCAGCGGCTCGCGCCGTATTTCCTGCTGGACAGAGCGAAAGGAGCAAAGGATAGGGCGTATGTTCAGTGTCGCGTTGATTGGGCCCGATGGGGCCGGGAAAACAACCCTAACCGCTCGGCTCCGGCAGTCTTCCGCGATCCCAGTCAAATGCTTGTACATGGGCATAAATATCGAAGCGAGCGACCACGCCTTGCCGACTTCCCGCCTGGTTGCATACTTCAAGCGCCGACAGAATACAGAATTCGGAGAGTACCGCTGCGGGGATGACTCGCCTCCCGGAGGAGGAAACGCAAAGCGAGGTCTGGGTGGCTGGCTGTGGGCCACCGGCCGTTTGATCAATCGTCTTTTAGAAGAGTGGTACCGGCAACTGCTGTCGTGGGGTTACCAATTTCGTGGCTACGCGGTTGTATATGACCGTCACTTCCTCTACGACTTCACACTCGATGGAATCGATGGCGAAAAGCAACCTGCCGACAAACGCATACACCGACGGCTACTGGAGAATTGCTATCCACGGCCTCACCTCACGATTTACTTGGATGCGCCGGCGGACGTGCTCTTCGCCCGCAAGGGTGAAAAGACCTTGAAGGAATTGGATCGCCGCCGTCAGGCTTTTCTTCAGCTCGGGCACAGGACGAAGAACTTCGTCCGGATCGACGCCACTCGCCCCGTTGATATCGTCTATGCCGAAGTCAGCGCCCTTATTGAGCAGGGATACCGGAACAGGCAAGCGAACGCTGGCCGCGGGCTGAGATTTCGGTTACAAAGACTCGGCAGATTGTTCGATTAGCGCGAACGATCAAAACCTACTCCAAAAGGGGCTCCCTTTTATATTTCGTCGACAAGCACAGTCCTGGTTTTCAGAAACAAACCGGAGGAACGATCTTCTAAGGCGCGACATGGACCGTCCCAACACAGAAGCTTCTGAACATCCTGGAAAGGTGGACTTCGATATTCACGGCGTGGTGGGGGTCCGCCTGATCGATCCCTCGCCGAGCGACCTTGATGCGGCCTGTATACTGCTCGGATGCCCGTCCAGACTGCCGCTGACCGCCCCCGACATCACCGTACAGTTCGTGGAGGATCTGCCAGTCCGCGGAATAAGATTTTTAGGCACTGACCAGGATGCCTTTACGGACAACGGATTCTTCCTGTTGCAGGAAGGAACGAGACGAGTCAAGGCCCGAATCCCTTTCGACAGGATTGGAGGACCGTGCGAGATTGTTTGTAAGAGTCGACTCGGATCGGTACCGCTATTGATTCCCATCGTCAGCTTGACTGCTCTGAAGAAAGAGTGCGTCCCAGTACACGCTTCCGCTGTCGTGTACAACGGCGTGGGCATATTGATGGCCGGCTGGGCTCACTGCGGGAAAACCGCCGCGCTCTTGGGATTCGCTTCAAAGGGAGCGGAGTATGTCGGGGAAGAATGGGTGCTTCTGGCCGGCAACGGTCAAAGAATGCAGGGGCTCGTGAGGCCGTTGGAACTTTCGCACTGGCATGTTGCCAGTTTGCCCCACGTCCGGAGCGCGGTAAACCTCATGAACCGTTGTGCGTTCCATGGAATCGGCATTCTGGACGGATTGCGGAAGATGATTTCCGGCAAAAGGACTCGAAGCAGCCTTGTGTTCCGGAGTCTGCAGAGGGCTTCGGCTGCAGTCGAGGACCGGCTGAGGCCGACCGTGGCGCCTTCAGCCATCTTCCGGGACAGGATTCGCTCCGCGGGCGCCCAGGTGGAAAAGATATTTCTTTTCGTCAGCCACGAAGATCACAGAATCGAAGTGGAGCCAATCACTCCTTTGGAGATGGCCCGCCGCCTGACTTTTCTGGTTCAACGCGAGCTAACGCCGCTGCTGCGGCATTATGCTGCCTACCAATTTGCGTTTCCCAGTCAGAGGAATGAGCTCATTGAAAGCACCGCCGAATATTCCTTCGGTATGCTTACCCGCGCGCTGAATGGGAAAGAGACCTACATCGTGCGGCTTCCCTATCCGCATGTGTTTCCGGAGCTTTACAAGAAGATTCAGCCTTTATGCAAACCCACGACTGTTGCGACTGCCGAATCTCTGCACGCACTCGCATGAATTGCGAAGGCGATCAGCCCATCAGCATGCAAGTACTTTCTGAAATCGAAGCGGTGCACTCGCCCAGCGAGCAGGATGCCACTCGCAAACAGATCCGTGGGTCCAGCCTTTTCCTTGCGGGTAGGTTCCTGTCGATGGGAATAAATTTCTCGGCGCAGGTGTTGATGATCCGCTATCTCGCCACGGCGGAGTATGGCGCACTGGCTTACGCCCTGGCAGTTGTGGCATTTTTCCAACCCTTCGCCACGCTCGGATTGCACGAAGCAGTTTCCCGCTTCGTTCCCATCTATCAAGAGAACCGCGAATTTCCAAAGATGCTCGGGACGATCCTGTTCTCCATCGGCACGGTTTTCCTGGCAGGTCTGCTGATCATTGCGGCCATCTGGAGCGGACCCGCGCTTCTCACGCATTTCATGACGCACGAAAAACTGCCCCGTTACCTTCTGTCGATCCTGATTATGGTGGTGCCGCTGGATGCGGCCGATGAGCTGTTTAATTCACTCTTCGCGAGTTTTGCCGGAACACGCGCAATCTTTTTCCGCAAGTATATCTTGGGCCCAAGCCTCAAGCTGGGCGCCGTGCTGCTGCTCGTCGGGTTGAAGAGCACAGTCGTTTTCGTGGCGTACGGATACCTATTTGCCAGCGCGGCTGGAATCGCAATTTACAGTTGGATGCTCGTACGGCTCTTGCAGGAACAACAGCTTTTGCAGCAACTGCGGTCAAGCCCGCTGAAAATCCCAGCACGTGAAATTCTGGCATTTGTTCTCCCCGGGCTCAGTTCCAGCCTGGTCACAGTGGCCATTCACTCAGTCAATATCTTCATCTTGGGTTACCTACACACGATGGCGGAGGTGGCCTACTATCGAGCGGTGGTTCCGGTGGCGCAATTAAACGGCGTCGTTATGGCGAGCTTCACGCTTCTCTATATGCCGGTGGCGGCACGTCTCTTTGCCAAATCGGACTATCATGGAATCAATAAGCTCTATTGGCAGACGGCTGCATGGATGTCTGTGATGTCCTTTCCAGTCTTTGCGCTTACCTTCTCATTTGCGCAGCCCCTGACCGAGTCTCTCTACGGAGCCCGGTATGCGCGGTCCGGCCCCATCCTAGCGTTGCTGGCTCTGGGGAGCTATACGAACGTGGCCCTCGGCTTCAACCTGCAGACGCTCAAAGTTCTGGGGAGGATGCGTTACATCATTCTGGTGAGCTTGGTGGCAGCGCTGGTGGACGTTGCCCTAAATCTCCTGTTGGTTCCCGGTCATGGAGCCCTTGGCGCAGCGATCGGCACGACGGCAACGCTTATCATTTACAACTTACTGATGCAGGTGGGGTTGCTTTCGACCTCGAACTTCAGTGCGTTTGACCGTCGCTTTCTACCTGTCTACCTGAGCATCGCGCTAAGCGCCGGAGGGCTGTTCTTCGTTCAATGGTTCCGCTCGATGAGTTTGTACCTCGCTTTGCTCTTGGTTGCCTGTATGTCGTTCCTAGTATTTTCTGTGACTAAGAAGAAGCTTAGAATTGCCGAAACGTTCCCGGAACTATTGAAGGTGCCTTTGATGCGCCTGATTTTTGCCTGAGGGTATGGATCTGCAACCCTCCCCTATTCACTTTCCGGCGTAATTCCATCACTTGGGTTCGCGCAAGTTCAGAGGCACTCCGCAAAAGGCTTTCGACCGAAGAGAAAAACCGTGTCCGCTCATACTGCCACAATGCACGACACGCGCATCCTCTGGCCGTGCGCTGTTTTGGGATTTTTGGTCTTCTTTCTCCTGCAGAAGAGCCTCCTACTGGGCTTGGCTGTGGTCTTCGTCCTGGGCCTTTTCGCTCTCGTCCTGCGCTGGCCGGAGTTGGGAACGCTGATTGCGCTGTTCGCGATCTACTCCAACATCGCTGTCCTCGGCATGAAATCACGGGCAATACTGCAGACCACCGTTCAGACCGGTCAAATGACGATCGCCACTGCAGGCCAAAACGCGCGAGTTGTTGTTGTGATGGCTGCGCTTTGTTTGATCCTTTGCGTGCCGCTCCTATACCAGTTCCTGGTTCGCAAGGAGAAACTGACTTTTGATCGAGGTTTCTACCTCATGTTGGGATACTTCGCTGTATTTCTGACCTCCTCCTTTTTTGCCCGAGACAAGGCGATCGTCACGTCAGAAATCACCGACTTTCTCCTGGAAGGCGTCGCGATTTATTTCCTGGTGGTCAACGTCGTTCGCGAATACACGACTTTGAGGCGGGCCACCTGGGCTTTGCTGCTTGCCGGAAGTTTTATGGGCGGGCTCTCCGTCTTTCAGCACGTTACCCACACCGAGACTAGCAATTATGGGGGGCTCGCGATGCTGGGAGCGGAACTCGATTTTAATCCTATCGGGCGGCGAGTTAATGTCTCGTGGGCTGATGCCGAGAATCTTCATCCACAGGGAGCTACCAGTTCGGCGCAGGGCGTCCAATTTCGATCCGCGGGGCCGATTGGCGAGCCGAATCGTTACGCGCAAGTGTTGGTCGTACTTCTTCCCCTTGCCGCCCTTCGGTTCCGGAAAGAGCGCTCGCGCGCCTTGCGATGGCTCGCCCTGGCGTCCGGCGCTCTTATTTCCGGCGGCATGATGCTCACGTTCTCGCGAGGAGCCATGTTTACTGCCGTGGTCATCTTCGGATTGTTGGCCTATTTTCGTTTCATTAGACCTCTCCATGTTATCGTGGCAGCGCTTGGCCTCAGCTTGCTCGTCCTAGTTCTCGATCCGCATGCCGCGCTGCGGTTCGCGAGCTTGGGAGGAGTTAAGACCCTACTTGCCCATAAAACTGTCGGTTACAGTGAACCCACTGGGGGTCAGACGGGGGTCCCGGACACGTCGGTCGTTCGGCGCTACGTCCTGAACGTGGCAGCGTGGCATGTTTTCCTCGATCATCCAATTCTGGGCGTAGGTCCGGGACATTTCGCCGCGTACTATTCGATGCCCTACGGCAATCGCGTGGGCCTCATTGAACAATTGAAGAAATATCGCGGGCACAATCTTTACTTTGAGACATTGGCCGAGACCGGGATTTTGGGGCTCGCTTCCTTCTTGGCAATAATCCTGGCCATCATGCGTGGCTTATGGAGAGCCTGGAGAAGGTTGCAGCACAAGGGTTCCGAGTTCGCCGATGCCGCAATGGCTTTTTTCCTGTGTCTGGTCGCCTATTTGATTTCGGCAATTTTCGCGCACTTGTCCTATCAAAGGTACTTTTGGCTGTTGATGGCCCTCTGCAGCGCCACAATTCACATTCTTGGCAGGGTCGAGCAGGAGACCTCCGGTGAACTGGGTCCCGCGTGACCGGAGAAAGCTACCACAAGAGGAGGTTCGCTATGACCATACACGGGGTGGGTGATAAGAAGGGCGGCATCGCCCATCGGGTAAGGTCCTCTGTGTGGTTGCTGGGTCTGGGAGCGGCCGTGGGTTGTCTTTCGGGTTGCGGAGGAGGCCGTGCATCCGAACCCGTTACCTTGGTTTCCATCGCCGTGACACCGGCTAACGCTTCCCTTCAAGCGCCGGCAACTCAGCAGTTTACCGCCACTGGCGCCTTCAGCGACACTTCGACACTGGACATCACCAAGTCTGTGAGTTGGACATCTTCGGATACCAGCAAGGCAACAATTCTGAATACGGGACTCGCGACAGGTGTCGCGGCCGGTTTGGTGACCATTACAGCCACATCCGCCGGCCAAACGGGAACAGCAACGCTCACGATCACCGCGCCGACACTAACTTCAGTTGATATAAGCCCTCTCAATCCCACGATCGCTGCTAATGGAACACAACAATTCTTTGCCAATGGCAGATACAGCGACAACTCTCTTCAAGATGTCACACAAAGTGCGACCTGGACATCCTCGAATGCGAGTGTGGCAACGGTTCAGAGTGCAGGCCAGCAGAACCCTGGTCTGGCCACGGGAGTAGCGGCAGGGACGGCGACGATCACAGTTGCTTTCAACGGCATGAGCGGCTCAACCTCGCTCACCGTAACCAGTCCCGGCGGCAACGCCACCAAGATACCTCTCATGGACATGACGCCGTCACAAAATTATTTGAACTTCCAGGGAGGGCTCTACGAAAACAGCACCGACACAGTTCCCGCGGACCATAACACAGCAGGCTTAGCAGCTGCAGCCGCGATTCAGCCTCTGGAGACAAACGGGAACCCCAGTGCGTCCGGCAAGGTTGTCTTCGTCGCAGTGGGCAGGTCCACCGCTGTTGACGAGTTTACGGTCTTCGTGAACCAAGCTGCGGCCAATTCTGGCGTCAATCACGCCACGCTGGTTATCGTGAACGGAGCGCTGAGCGGAGCCATGCCCTGTGTTTGGACCGTAGCTGGCGGACCGCCATCATGCAATCCGACCCTGGGAAATCAGTATGATCGCGTTCGGGATACGGTGCTCGCCCCCCTTGGTCTGACTGAAAAGCAGGTTCAGGCTGCTTGGATCGAGGAATACAACGGCGACCCGGCCGCTGACAGCTTCCAATCCTTGTGCGACCCCACGGTCGCCACGTGCTCGAACAACGTGAGCCACACGGAGGCATTGCGCTTCGAGCAGCAGTTGGGAGGCCTCTTGCGCGCTGCCAAGACGCGCTGGCCAAACTTGCAGCAGGTTTTTCACTCAAGTCGCATTTATGGCGGATATGCCACGACCAACCATAGCTCCGAACCCTATCCGTACGAGTACGGCTTTTCTGTGAAGTGGTTGATCCAAGCGCAGATTCTCCAAATCCGTAGTGGGGGAACGAGTATCGATCCCACAGCCGGCGATTTGAATTACAAAGGGGGTGTGGCTCCTTGGACGGCGTGGGGCCCTTACACCTGGGCCGAGGGTGACACACCGCGTTCCGACGGCTTGATCTGGTGCAATGGGCAAGCCGGCTCGCCGTGCAACGGGGAAATGGACTTCCAAACGGATGGCACCCATCCAAATACCCAAGGTGACGCAAAGGTGGCGAATCTGCTGATGAACTTCTTCCTGAATTCTCCTTACACGGCCTGGTTCCGGCCTTGAGTTTCCCCCGAATGACTATTGTAGGTGCGGTTGAGAGCGCAGAGCGGAGACCGGAAGGCGGAGAGTCCCTCTTCGAGGGAAGGCTCTCCGATCCAGTCCAAAGATTATGGTTGCGCTACTTTCCGGTTTCTCGCCACGCGCGCTTCAAAGAGCTCCTTTTGCGGAACATCCGCCCAACCGATCATGTGCTCGAAACAGGAGCTGGGTCCGGCACGGCGAATCAGAATCACTTCGACCTGCGTGGGAAGGTAGCCCGCTACGTGGGCACCGACCCAGACAAAAGCGTTCTGGGGAATCCGTATTTGGACGAAGCATACCAATGCGCTGCAGACTCTCTGCCTTTCCCGGATGAATCCTTCGAAGTCGCATTTCACTACTACGTTGGCGAGCATTTCGAGGCGCCGCTTGCTTGTCATGGGGAGATTGCCCGGGTTCTCAAACCGGTTGGTTTGTTGTTGTTTCAAACGGCGAGCCGATACTGGTACCCCATGCTGGCCGCGCAGGTTACTCCGCAGTGGTTTCACGAATTCTACGTGCGTCGTTTCGGTTCTGGCCGCACGGAGAACGAAGTATTTCCAACTTATTACAGATTCAATGCTGAGCATGCGATCCGAGAGCAGTTGAAGAATTGCGGATTTGCCTGCGAGCTCGAGCATCGCAGGGTTGCGCCCGGTTACTTGCGCTTTAGCAGGCTCAGTTTTTTGCTTGGCGTCCTTTACGAAAGAACCATGGAAAAAAAAATCCCCGCCCTGCGCGGTGTGATCATTGGCGTGGCTCGGAAGAAGACAGCGGTACTGCACGATATTGTGCAGCAGGTTGAGTGCGGAACCGCCGGTCTAAACGATTCCGGGCTCAAGCGAATAAGTCAAAGGCTCACCCATCAACTGGAGGACTGAACAGTCGTGCTGCGAATCCTAGCGTATCACCGTGTTGCGAAGCTGCGGGACACTCCTGCAGTGGACTCGCGCAGCGTCAGCGCGACCCCAGGAGGGTTTGCCCAGCAGATGGAGCACTTGGCCCGCTTCTACCGCGTCGTGTCCATGCCCGAGGTATTGGAGGCTGTTGAAAAAGGGCGGCCCCTTCCGAAGCGCGCCGTGCTAATCACCTTTGACGACGCTTATGCGGACTTCGCGGAAATCGCCTGGCCCATCCTGAAACAATTCCGCTTGCATGCGACCATGTTCGTTCCCACGGCTTACTCGAACCAACCGGAACGCGCCTTTTGGTGGGATCGTCTCTACCAGGCATTCGCGGCAACGTCCAGGACAAAGATAAACGTCTCGCCCCTCGGCCACCTTCCGCTTCTCCCTCCAGACCAGAAGCGCAGGAGCCTGCGCGCGATTCAGAATCACGTGACCACCATTCCTCACTGTGAGGCGATGCGGTTGGTGGATTCGCTTTGCGCTGAACTCGGGCCGAGTTGCGTACAAGGAGGCAGCGTCTTGACCTGGAAGCAACTTCGCGAACTTGCACGGGAGGGGCTAACACTCGGATCTCATACGCGAACACACACCACCATGACACAAGTTACGCCCGAACGAATGCGAAAGGAGGTTCAGGGTTCTCAGGAAGATCTCCAAAGAGAAATCGGCGCGTGCCTGCCGATCTTCTG
>WNFG01012668.1_pt1 | contig 11652 bp, 7 predicted proteins | sample 5400431 | NCBI WGS metagenome assembly WNFG01 (sample SAMN13153346, study PRJNA577476) | soil metagenome | isolation source: 120 cm saprolite under Douglas fir tree site 2 hole 3 replicate 2 | place: USA:California | collected 2015-04-18
CATCGGCTGCTGCTGCATTTCGCTGATGTTGGCGGTGCCGCGGCTGGTCGCGTAACCGTCAGCGACAATGTCGACGTTCCACTGGCCGCCGACCATTCCGAGAGCCGACCAATGACCATGGGCATCCGTCTTGACCACGATCGGCTGGGTGTTCCCCGACGAGATGGCCACCGTCACCGTGGCACCCTGAATCGGCTTGCCGGTGGTCTTGTCGGTGACGGTTCCCTGCAGCCGGCCGCGCCCGCGAACCTGAGCCGAGGCGGTGACGACGAGAAAGAGCGACAGCATGATTGAGGTGAAGACGCTGAGCTTGCGCATCGATTCTCCTGATTCCAAGTGGGTTGAGCCCGTGAGCCCGGGCTGAGAAACGCAGCGTATCGCTCCGCTGTTCCAGAAATCCAACCCTACTCCCAACTTCGGTTGGTCTGGTGCGCGCAAAAAAACCCGCTGGGGTTGCCCCCAGCGGGTTGTGTTGCAAACAACTTCGTGGATCGAACTAGAACGACAGACGCGCGCCGAGGCGGAACACGCGCGGAGAGAGAACCTCCGCCACGCGGTTGCGGCTTGCGGAAAGCGTCGTGCTGTTGGCAGACGCATTGAGCTGCGCCACGTTGCGCTGCAGGATCGTGTTGGAGTTCATCATGTTGAATCCATCGATCGAGAGCGTCAGGCCGACCCGCTGGAAGCGGAGCTCCTTGGCCAGGCGCATGTCGACTTCAGTCACCGTCGGGTTCCTGAAGGTGTCGACCGCGTTCGGCACGAGAAGGGCCTTGTTACCCTCACCAGGGGCGCCTCTCACGAGCCACACGTACGGCAGCGAGTAGCCCTGGCGTGAGTTGATGTTGAACCCGAACGACGTCTCGATGACGGGGATCTGATACGTGCCCGTCAGGTCAGCGGTCCACTTCGAGTTGATGTAGACGTTGCCCTTCGATCCGCTGCCGGTGCTCTGGAAGATGACCTCGGAATTGTCGCAGACGCCGCAGAGACGGGTGCGGGTCGGATCGACGATTGCGCCGGAACCGACGTGCTGCTTCCAGTCCTGCATGGTGAGGTTCCCGCGCATCATCCAGCGATGCGACAGCCGCTTCGTCGCGGTGAGCTCGAGGCCTTTGTAGGTCTGGTAGTAATCCGGAGTGTTGCGGATGACGCTGAAGACCGCGGGCGAAACACCCGGCTTGAGCGTGTAATACGGGAGCGACACCGTCGAGCCGTTCGGCAGGGTGGCGGTGACGGGGGCGTGAAGAACATAGTCGGACGGGCTGTAAAAGTCGCCCTTGCCCTGGGTGTGCTCGCCGACGGTGCCGATGAAGTTTTGGAGCTTGCGATACGTGCCATTGATGCCGACGCTGAAGTCGCTCATCAGCTCGCGCTCGCCGCCGAGGATGATCTCATCGGTGTACGGGGACTTCAGATTGCTTTTCCAGCGCGTGAATTGCGTAGAAAGGGTCGGGTTCTTTTGATCGAACCCGGTGGCGCCAAAGCTGCCGTACTTGAAGTCGATCTCATTCCGCTCGGCGACGTTGTTTTTGTTCAGATCATTGTAATAGTAGTAAATATACGACGTCGCACCGGGTGACGTTGGCGTCACTGTGCCGCTCGTCAACTGGCTGACATACCGGCTGTACGACGCCCGCAGGAGAGTCTTGCGGTCCGCGCCCAGCGCATAGGTCAGACCGAGACGCGGAGAGATGTTCTTGAACTTCAGACCCGTCGCGGCCGCGAACGATTCGGACGGGAGAACCTCCGGGACGACCGGATTCGCCGGGGCGGTTCCGGCAGAGTTGATCCCCTTCTGCTGGTCGTACCGGAGCGCTCCCTGCAGGGTGAGGTTACCGAGCATGAGCGTGTCGCCGACGTACATGTCGGTCGACTTGGAAGAGAACGTCAGATCCGGGAAGCGCATGAACGCCACCAGTCCGGTGTCTTTGCCGTCCCCAACGCCGCTGCCATAGTTGTAGGTGTATTCGCCACCCGGCCATGCGGTGTGCGAGGTCACGTCGGCAACGCGATACCCGAAACCGAACTTCAGCTCGTGGCTGAGCTTGCCGGTGTTGGCGAACGCGGAACCGTCGAGGCGGTACTGCTTCTGCGGACGAAGGCTGTTGACCGACAGATAGCTGCGGTGCCAGGCGTTATCCGTGACTTTGTCACGATACGCCGGAAGCGAGTCGACACCGCAGGCGAACGTCGTGCAGCCCTTGCCGTTGTCGGCGATGAGCTGGAACCCGCCCTGCACCTTCGAGTAGAGGCCGGTGAGGTAGAGGTTCTGGTTGATGATCTGCGTATCCTCGATCTTCCAAAGGGTCGGATCGGTGAGGCTGCCGGTACCATGAGCGTAGGTGTCGTTCTGGTTCCAGCCGGTCTCCGGGAAACGCACTGTGCTGACGTTCCGGCCGAGTTTGATCTTGGCGCCGTACTGATCGACCAGCGTGAGGCTGTTCGAGGCGGTCGGCTGCGCGTTGACCTTCAGGTTTTCGTTCTTGAGCGTGGTCCTGTCCTGGAACCGCGAATTCGGGTTTGCCGGATTGAGGAGCGACGCGGTGAGGATGTCGATTTTCTGCTTCCCGTACCCGCCCCAGAACCAGAGACGGTCCTTGATGATCGGGCCGCCGATCTCGGCGCCGTCGTCATCGATCTTGTTGATCTGGTTGATACGAAGCAGGTAGGCGGCCGCTTCCGAAGGGATCTTTGGATCGGCCTGGTAGCTCTTGCTCGTATGGAATGCACGGCCCGAGCCCTTGAAATCATTCGTTCCGCGCTTGGTGACCATGTTGAGCTGCACGCCCGGGGTCATGATGCGCGGGTCCGTGCCGCCGGTCGTGATCTGCATTTCTTCGAAGGCGTCGAAGTCGTAGTACGACGGCGAGGAGCCTGTCGCCGCGAAATCAGTGATGTTCACGCCGTCGACGTTCCATGTCGACTGCGTGCCGGTGGTCCCCTTCGAGACATAGACCGACTGCTGGCCGGATTCGTTTCCGCCGACATTGTTACGGTCCATCGTGACGCCGGGGGTCTGCTGGAGGATGACCCACGGGTCGCGAGCGGACGGCACATTCTCGAGCTCGACCTTGGAGATGTCGGCGCCCGTGCCGGTCTTGCGAACGTCGAGCAGCGGCGCTTCAGCCGTGACGACGATCGATTCCGCCGCTGACGGATTGAGCGTCATCGTCACGTCTGCGTTGCGTCCGAGGTTGACGCTGACGCCCGTACGCGTCGACGTTCCGAATCCCGCCAGCTCCGCCTTGAGACCGTACGACCCAGGCGAGAGATTGAGGAATCGGAAGCTGCCCGAAGCGTCGGAAACCGTCGTCTGCGGAGCGCCGACGCCGGTCAAAGTAACGGTCACGCCTGGTAGCGCTGATCCGTCCTTCGCCTGAACCTTGCCGTAGATGTTGCCCGATTGGATCTGTGCATATGCGCTTACGGCAAGTAAGGCGATAAGCACCATTGCGGCGATCGTGGCCGCTCGAAACCCGAGGGATGAGTATCGTTTCATTTCGGCTCCTTTCGTTGAATCCTGTCCGTTGAGAACCCTGTCAGCCTTCGCTTGTGCAGATCGTTGGCCGAATGCCAGTAATCAGACAAAGCTCATGTATTCAATGAGTTATGTCAAAACGCGCGCGTCACGGGCGGCTGGTCGATTCAACCAGACGTTCAAAGACGTACCGTTTTTCGAAGCTTCTCACAAAATTGCCTTCGCGGGTACCCCAAAAAAAGCCCGCTGGGGTTGCCCCCAGCGGGCTGTGATGCAAACGACGTTGTGGATCGAACTAGAACGACAGACGCGCGCCGATGCGGAATACGCGCGGAGAGAGAACTTCCGCGACGCGGTTGCGGCTTGCGGAAAGCGTCGTGCTTCCGGCAGAGGCGTTGAGCTGCGCCACGTTGCGCTGCAGGATCGTGTTGGAGTTCATCAGGTTGAATCCGTCGATGGAGAGCGTCAGACCGACCCGCTGGAAGCGGAGCTCCTTGGCCAGGCGCATGTCGACCTCAGTCACCGTCGGGTTCCTGAAGGTATCGACCGCGTTCGGCACGAGAAGCGATTTGCTTGCCTCACCAGAGCCCGGAGCGCCTTTCACGACCCACACATAAGGCAACGAGTAACCCTGGCGGGAATTGACGTTGAATCCGAACGACGTCTCGATGACGGGGATCTGGTACGTGCCCGTCAGGTCAGCAGTCCACTTCGAATTGATGTAGACGTTGCCCTTCGATCCGCTGCCGTTGCTCTGGAAGATGACCTCGGAATTGTTGCAGACACCGCAGAGACGCAGGCGGCTGGGATCGACGATCGCACCGGAACCGACGTGCTGCTTCCAGTCCTGCATGGTGAGGTTGCCGCGCATCATCCAGCGATGCGACAAACGCTTGGTCGCGGTGAGCTCGAGTCCCTTGTAGTTCTGGTAGTAATCCGGGGTGTTTCGAATGACGTTGAAGACAGGAGCCGAAACGCCCGGTGCCAAAACAAAGTAAGGGAGTGACACCGTCGTGCCGTTCGGCAGCGTGGCCGTCACAGGGGCGTGAAGCACATAGTCGGCCGGGCTGTAGATGTCGCCCTTACCCAGGGTATGTTCGCCGACGGTGCTGATGAAGTTACTCAGTTTGCGATACGTGCCGTTGATGCCGACGCTGAAGTCGGTCATCAGCTCGCGCTCGCCGCCCAGGATGATCTCATCGGTGTGCGGTGCTTTGAGATTGCTCGCCCACCGCGTGCGCTGCGTCGTGAGAGTGGGATTTTTGGGGTCGAAGCCTTTGAAGCCCTGATTGCCAGCGGCAAAGTCGATTTCGCCCGGCTCGGCGACGTTGTTCTTGTTCAGATCGTTGTAATAATAGTAAATATACGAAGTTGCACCGGGCGACGTTGGCGTCACCGCGCCGCTGTTCAACTGATTGACATACCGGCTGTACGACGCTCGCAGCAGAGTCTTGCGATCCGAGCCCAGCGCATAGGTCAGACCGAGACGCGGAGAGATGTTGTTGAATTTAAGACCCGACACACCCGCGAACGTCTCGGCCGGGAGAATGTTCGGAACGACTGAGTTGGCCGGAGCGGTCCCGGCGGAGTTACTGCCCTTCTGCTGGTCGTAACGAAGGGCTCCCTGCAGGGTCAGGTTGCCGAGCAGGAGGGTGTCGCCGACATACATATCGGTCGTTTTCGCAGTGTACGTGTGGTCGGGAAAACGCATCAGCGCAACCAGTCCGGTGTCTTTGCCGCCGTTGGCGCTGCCGTAGTTGTACGTGTATTCACCGCCCGGCCACGCGGAATGAGAAGTCACGTCGGCGATACGATAGCCGAAACCGAACTTCAGCTCGTGGCTGAGCTTGCCGGTGTTGGCGAACGCCGAGCCGTCAAGGCGGTACTGCTTCTGCGGACGAAGGCTGTTGAACGACTCATAGCTACGGTGCCATGCGCCGTCGCCGGCTTTGTCGCGATACGCCGGAAGCGAGTCGAGGCCGCAGGCGAACGTCGCGCAGCCCTTGCCGTTGTCGGCGATGAGCTGGAACCCGCCCTGCACCTTCGAGTAGAGACCGGTGAGGTAGAGGTTCTGGTTGATGATCTGCGTATCTTCGATCTTCCAGAGGGTCGGATCGGTGAGGCTGCCGGTGCCGTGAGCGAAGTTATCGTTCTGGTTCCAGCCGGTTTCCGGGAAACGCGTGGTACTGACATTCCGGCCGAGTTTGATCTTCGAACCGTACTGATCGACCAGCGTCAGGCTGTTCGAGGCAGTGGGCTGTGCGTTGACCTTCACGTTTTCGTTCTTCAGCGTGGTCCTGTCCTGGAACCGCGAATTCGGGTTTGCCGGATTGAGGAGCGACGCGGTGAGGATGTTGATGCTCTGCTTGCCGTACGCGCCCCAGAACCACAGACGATCCTTGAGGATCGGGCCGCCGATTTCGGCGCCGTCGTCATCGATCTTGTTGATCTGGTTGATGCGAAGCAGGTAGGCGGCCGCTTCCGAAGGGATCTTCGGATCGGCCTGGTAGCTCTTGCTGGTGTGGAAGGCACGACCTGAGCCCTTGAAGTCGTTCGTTCCGCGCTTGGTGACCATGTTGAGCTGCACGCCCGGGGTCATGATGCGCGGATCAGTGCCGCCGGTCGTGATCTGCATTTCTTCGAAGGCGTCGAAGTCGTAGTACGACGGCGAGGAGCCGGTCGCCGCGAAGTCAGTGATGTTCACGCCGTCGACGTTCCATGTCGACTGCTGGCCCGTCGTTCCCTTCGAGACGTAGACCGACTGCTGACCCGACTCGTTGCCGCCGACGTTGTTGCGGTCCAGCGTGACGCCGGGGGTCTGCTGAAGGATGACCCACGGGTCGCGAGCGGACGGCACGTTCTCGAGCTCGACTTTGGAAATGTCCGAGCCCGTGCCGGTCTTGCGAACGTCGAGCAGCGGCGCCTCGGCCGTGACGACGATCGATTCCGCTGCTGAAGGATTGAGCGTCATCGTCACATCGGCGTTGCGTCCGAGGTTGACGCTGACGCCCGTACGCGTCGACGTTCCGAATCCCGCCAGCTCCCCCTTGAGCCCGTAGGACCCAGGAGAGAGATTGAGGAATCGGAAGCTGCCCGAAGCGTCGGAAACCGTCGTCTGCGGAGCGCCGATGCCGGTCAAAGTAACGGTCACGCCCGGAAGCGCGGATCCGTCCTTCGCCTGAACCTTGCCGTAAATGTTTCCTGACTGAACTTGTGCGAAGGCACTTACCGCCAGTAAGGCTATGAGCACCATCGAGGCAATGGTGGCCGCGCGAAACCCGATGAATGAATGCCGTTTCATATCGGCTCCTTTCCGTTGAATCCTGTCCGTCGAGACCCTGTCACCCTTGCCTTGTACCAATCATTGGCCAAATGCCAGCAATTCAGCCAAGGCCCATGTATCCAATGTGTCATGCCAACAGAAACGCGCCGCGGACGGCTGGTGGACTCACCCAGACGTGCAAAGGCGCACTCTTTTCGAATCCGCGGAAATCCATCGGTTGCTGAAAGTTGCGGTAGCTTAGCAAACTTTCTGTAAACTCCAGATGAATTTGAAAGCACCAAAAATGACAAACGCCGCGAATTGCTTCGCGGCGTTTGAGGCCTGCCTTCCGGCTGCCTACGAGGTTAGCTGTCGGATTCGGACTGGAAGCCCTACCAGCTTCTGGCTGGATTCACCCCGGACGGTGGCAAGCCGTCGCTCAATTGGTTCCCCCGTTCCTCGGCGAGCGGATGTCAATCGCGGCGTGCAATTTGGAATGGCGTCCGTCGTGCACTGGTTCGCGATCGTCATGCGGACGATCCTCATCGCCGTCATCATCCTGGCGGTCACCGGTGTCGTCCCGGCGATGGCGAGCCTCGGTTCCTGCGGGATGAAGCCGTGCTGCGCACACGAAAACGCGATTGCCGCAATCAACGGACATCCCGCCTGTTGCGCCGGGACATCGCCCGGCTCGATGACACCGGCGAAGCCGGTTGCCTTAACCCACCGAACCAGCGTCCGCGAACATCCGATCGCCGCTGCGCCCGCTCTGGACGTGCCGACCACCGCCGCTGCTCGCGATCACGTCCGGCAGTACCTCGCCTCCCGATCACCGGCGCGACCTCCTGAAACGTTCTCGATCCTCCTCATCTGATCCCCACGGTCTCGTGACCTCTTCGCACGTCCGAGTCTGTGAGGAATCCATGCTTCGAAACTATCTTGCCTGTATCACAGGCGCATTCCTGATCGCGGCGAGCGCGCATGCCGCGGAGACGAGCGGCCGGCTCGATGGAACGATTACCGGCCGCGACATATCCACCAACCGCTTGACCGTGGCGCACGGCGAGGTGAAGGGGCTGATGGGTGCGATGACCATGCCCTACGAGGTTCGCGGCCAGAAGGTCGCGGCGCTTCCGAAAGACGGCACGAAGATCACCGCGGCGCTTCACCAGTCCGATGGCACACTCTGGCTGACCGATGTCAAGGCGGCCGATACGCCGCCCGCGCACGATCACGCCATGAGCGGAATGCCGATGGAAACACCTCCCGAGCATTCGGACATGTCACACCAGGCAACGGAGTCGAAGGAGCACGGCATGCCGGGCATGCAGATGGCCTCCGACGCCACGAGCGGCTTCCTCATGCGCCAGTCATCCGGCACGAGCATGAGCCCGGCCGCCGCGCCGATGCACATGACCATGACAGAGCACGGCCACTGGACGCTGATGCTTCACGGCCTCGCGTTCGTAAGCCAGGTCGTACAGTCCGGACCGCGCGGCGGAGACAAGCTGTTCTCCACGAACTGGATCATGGGAATGGCCGCCCGGCCGCTCGGAGGAGGACAGCTCATGCTCCGATCGATGGTGAGCCTCGAGCCGCTTACCATCGGCAGGAAGTACCCCGAGCTGTTTCAGACCGGGGAAACGATCGGCGGCCGGCCGATCATCGATGCGCAGCACCCGCACGATTTCTTCATGGAGATCGCAGCCGAATACGCGCATCCGTTCACGAGCAACACGATCGGCTACATCTATGCCGCGCCGTTCGGCGATCCCGCGCTCGGACCGGTCGCCTATCCGCACCGCGGTTCGGTTATGCCGTCAGCGGCTTTCACGGCCAGGAGCCGGATGAAAACCGCTGGGATATCGACACGGGGAAGATCGACTCATGGGCCGCGCGTGTGACGTTCGATCCGAATCCCCACTGGACAGCCCAGATCTCGACCGGGCACCTGCAACATCCCGAGGCCGCGGAGCCGGGGAACATTCAGCGCACGACAGCATCGATTGCCTACAGCAACGCAACGAGCGCCGGGCAGTGGGATACGAGCGTCGTCTTCGGCCACAACAAGAAGAGCGCCGGACACGGGACAAGCTCATGGCTGGCCGAATCGGTGTTGCAGTTCGGTAAGGTCAACTACGTGACCGGACGTGCCGAGGTAGTCGACAAGGACGAACTGTTCGCCGATCAGGTTGTCCCTGCCACCATCGCGAACGGCAGTTTCCGCATCCGGGCGCTGACGGTCGGGTACTCGCGCGACGTGTTGCGCACCGGCTCGATCTCCGGCGCCTTGGGAGCGAACATCACCGGCTACGCCATTCCGGGCGCGATCAAGCCGTACTACGGCAATCCGCACACGTTTTATCTCTTCATCCGATTGCGCGGTATCGGTGAAGAGATGCATTCGATGCACATGTGAGGTGAGATCGTGGCGCAGCAATACTGGCACACGACCGGAAAAGTGCTCGCGGCGATGATCGCCGCCGGCGTCGTCGTCATCGGCGTCGTTCTCGCATTGGTCCTTCGTCGCGGACTGAGCACACGGAGCGAGCCGACCCTCATCGAGACCGCCATCGCTCGCGGGGTGCGACACCTGGCCACGCCTTCATCCATGCACGGCGCGCGCAATCCGGTTCCGCGCAGCAGCGGCGTTCTTGCCGAAGCCCGCGCGCATTGGGCTGACCACTGCGCCACATGCCACGCCAATGACGGCAGCGGGAATACCGAAATCGGACGAGGCCTCTATCCGAAGACACCCGACATGCGGCAGCCGCGTACCCAGGAGCTCACCGATGGCGAGCTGTTCTCGATCATCAGAAACGGCGTGCGGCTCACCGGCATGCCGGCGTGGGGCGATGCCGCGGGCCATGACGACGACGACAACTGGAAGCTTGTCCACTTGATCCGGCACTTGCCGAAGCTCACCCCCGAGGAGCTGGCGGAGATGCAGAAACTCAATCCGAAGACCCCCGACGAATGGCAGGAGATGCAGTCCGAAGCCGCGTTCCTCGCCGGAGGCAACGTAGCTCCACGGCCGGCCGCTCGTTCACACCATTCCCACTGAAAGGACAAACGCCATGAAGAAAATGCTTTCGCTGTTCCTCTTCCTCACCGTGACGCTTACTGTCACGAACGTTTTCGCGCATGCCGGTCACATCCACACCTACATGGGCACCGTCACGATGCTGCACACCGACACCCAGTTCATGATGAAGACCTCAGACGGCAAGGACCTCACCATCGACACAACGCCGATGACGAACTGGCTGGACACAAAGGGCCATGCGGCGAAGAAGAACGAGCTTGCCGTCGGTTCGCGCGTTGTGGTGAAGATGAATACAGACGGCAAGACGGCGGCAAGCGTAACGATGGCCTCGCCGCCGAAGGCGCGCTGACAGTCGCGGTCTCGCGAAACCTTACGTTCCGCCTTCCCGATCGACAATATTGTGCCGCAGCGCGTAGCCGACGGCCTGGGCGCGCCAGTGCCGGCGTCAGCGCCGGCTCGCCATGTCCGGCGCGCTCGATCAGCGCAAAGAACTCCTCGGCTTCGAGGTTCTTGAGCAGATAGCCCTGCGCTCCCGCCTTGATGGCGTCGAAGAGCGTCTCGCTATGCTCCGATGCCGTCAGGATGACGACCTTAGACGTCGGGCAAATGCGCCGTCAACTCCTTCGTCGCGGCAACGCCGTCGAGCTCGGGCATGGAGATGTCCATCAGGACGAGATCGGCACGAAGCCTCGTCGTCGCCAGCTCGACCGCCGCCTTCCCATTCGGCGCCTCACCGACGACTTCATGTCCCTGCGATTGAAGCAGACTGCGAAGGCCATCCCGAAAGAGGGCGTGATCATCAACGATGAGGATGCGCACGGACGGTAGTTTAGGACAGACGGCTGGGCGCGTTGTCGGTTGTCGGTTGTCGGTTGTCGGTTGTCGGTTGTCGGTTGTCAGGAGACTAAGAGCGGAAGGGAGTACCAAACAACTGAGAACCGACAACCGACAACGCGGCCGAAGGCCGCTGCCTCTCACCCCGGCAACGACACTTCGACATTCACCACCGTCCCTCCGCCGGGTGTGCTCTCGATGGAGAAGGTCCCGCCGATCGATTCTGCGCGCTCGCGCATCGTCGAGAGGCCGAATCGGGGGAACACGCTCCGGCTGAGACCGGCCTGGGCAAAGCCGGCGCCGTCATCGCTCACCGTGATGAACAGCTTGCCGTTGTGACGGCGGACTTCGATCGTGGCCGTGGTCGCCTTCGCATGTTTGCGGACGTTGGTCAGCGATTCCTGAATGATCCGGACGAGCTGGAGCTCGATCCCGTTGGGCACGACCAGGTCTCCGTCGATGACCAGCCGCGCATCGACCCCGGTCTGCTCCTTCCAGCGGTCGATGTACTCGCGCAGCACGTCTTCGAAGGAGCGCCCCGGTCCCGGAAGCGTGCGCAGATCGACGATGGCCTCGCGCACGTCGCCGTAGGCTTCGCGCGCGGCGGCGGCAAGCTCGCGCAGTTGCACCAGTCCCTCCTCGGTCTTCTCACGGCGAAGGTATTCGATGGCCGCCTGGACCTTCGTGTTGACGTATCCGAGAACCTGGGCGATGCCGTCGTGCATCTCGTGGGCGATGCGCAATCGCTCTTGCGCCACCGCCAGATCGGCGACCTGGCGATGCAGGTGGGCGTTGTCGATGGCGATGGCGGCCTGCACGGCGAAACGTTCCAGCGTCTCTTCGTCGCCGGGCGTGAACTCTCCGCCCCCTTCCTTTTCGCTGAGGTAGAGGTTCCCCACGAACGGTCCCTTGCACGTGATCGGAACGGCGAGCAGCGAATGCATCCTCGGATGGTTCGGCGGAAACCCGTGCGACCGCGGGTCCTTACCGATGTCGGGCAACCGTAAGCGCTCGCCCTCATTGAGAACGACG
>WNFG01004551.1_pt1 | contig 11649 bp, 11 predicted proteins | sample 5400431 | NCBI WGS metagenome assembly WNFG01 (sample SAMN13153346, study PRJNA577476) | soil metagenome | isolation source: 120 cm saprolite under Douglas fir tree site 2 hole 3 replicate 2 | place: USA:California | collected 2015-04-18
CGCTGCGCGAGTATGGCCGCAATCCCGACGAGGCCGACGTGCGCCCGGCCTCGATCGTGGAGAACTATCGCGGATAGTCGGACCCCGCGCGTCCCGCGCGCTCGGCCTCTACAGTCCAAAAAGGCTTAAGACCGCCAAGTCGACTCTGTCGTGCGCCGCAAATGACGCAATTAACTCGCCAACCCGACAGCGTGTGCGATTAGGCTAAGGGGTAACCCTGCAACTGCCTCAAGAGGGTGCTCGAGTTCTTTCGTTCGCTCCTGTCCATTGAGCACGATCCATGTCGTCGGGATCGCAAAAAGTCTAAGGCTGGGATCCGGCGCCCGAAGGACCTGGCAAGATCAAACTTGTATGGTAGTATGGGGAAAGTCGGCGGGCCAGATTGGGAGTCCCTGACAAATCAACAGGCGCCGAACGCCGCCCGACAAGGAGGAACGCAAATGATCGGAATGCTGCGCATTGGTTGTCTGGCCGTGCTGGCGATGGCCGCCGTCTCACTATCGGTGATGGCGCAGGAGCCACCGCCGGCCGGGGTGAGCCCGCGCATCGACGCCATCCGCAAGGCGGGCGTCCTGCGTATCGGCGTGCTGGCCAATCTGCCCTGGCTGGCCGAGAACACGAAATCCGATGGCGGCGAACCGTGGTCCGGGCCGGCCTGGATCCTGTCCAAGGAATATGCCCGCCTGCTGGGCGTGAAGCTCGAGCCGGTCCTGGTCTCGCACGAGACCAAGGTGCCGGTGCTGGCTTCGAACCAGGTCGACATGACGATCTCGCCGCTGGCCGAGACGCCCGAGCGTCTGGCGGCGATCGACTTCGTGATCTACTCGGCGACCAGCGTGTGCATGTTCGGACGTGCCGACAATGCCAAGTTCGCGAAGGCGAAGACCGTCGACGAGCTGAACAATCCTGACATCACCATCGCCTACTTCGTCGGCGGTGGCGAAGAGGGCTGGGTCAAGGAGCGCTTCCCCAAGGCCAAGCTGCGCGGCGTCACCAGTTCGGGCGCCACGGCGCCGGTCGAAGAGGTACTGGCCAAACGCGCCGACGCGGCGCCGATCAACCGCGTCCCCTGGGTCGGGATGAACAAGAAGGTCAAAGGCCTGGCCGTCCTGCCCAGCGCCGACAACTGCCAGGGCAGCATGGAGAAGGCGGCACCGGTCGGCATCGGCATCGACAAGAACCAGCCGGCCTATCGCGACTGGCTGCGCACCGTGGCCAAGGCTTGGAAGGCCAAGCTCGATGCCGAAGAGCGCAAGATCGTCGATACGCTGTAAGCCGCATCCCGCGCTGAAGCACCGGCCGGTGCCTCGGTACGGCCGTCTTCCAGGCCCGCATGGACTTCGACTTCTCACCGATCATCGAGAACTGGCGCTATCTCCTGGGCGGCCTTGGCGTGACATTGGCGCTGTCGGCGGTCACGGTCCTCGCCAGTCTGCTCCTCGGGACCGGCATCGGCATCGCGCGTGTATTCGGACCGGCGTGGCTGCGCTGGCCGCTCATCCTCTACATCGATTCCATGCGCGCCGTGCCGGTGCTGGTCGTGCTGGTATGGACGTTCTTCGCCGTTCCCATCTTGCTGTCGGGCCTGTCCCTGCCGCCGTTCTGGGCGGCCGTGGTGGCGCTCACCGTCCATATAGCCGCCTATGTGGCGGAGATCGTGCGCGCCGGGATCGAATCGATCCGCCCCGGCCAGGTGCGGGCCGGGCTGGCGCTCGGCATGAGCCGCGCCGAGGTCGTGCGCAAGATCATCCTGCCGCAGGCCGTCGTGCGCATGCTGCCGGCCTTCGGCTCGATCGTGTCGATCACCATCAAGGACACCGCCATCGCGACGGTGATCGCCGTGCCGGAATACATGAAGCGGTCCGAGACCCTGGCCGGCCAGAGCTACCACCCGATCGAGGTCTTCACCTTCGCGATGATCGTGTACTTCCTGATCCTCTTTCCGGTGACGCGGCTGATCGACGTGGCCTACCGGCGCGTCGCGCACCTGGGTCGCTCGTGACCTACGACTGGTCGGTCATCTGGCAGTATCGCGCGGCGTTCGCCGATGGCACGGCGATGACGTTCCTCCTGGCCGTGCTGACCATGGCGATCGCGGTCCCGGGCGGAATCGTGCTGGCGCTGCTGCGCCTGTCGCGCTCGTCCGCGATCGCCGGGGCCAGCACCGCCTTGGTTGAGTTCTTCCGCAACCTGCCCCTCATCCTCCTGGTCTACTGGGCGTTCTACGTGATGCCGATGGTGATTGAGATCGAGCTGTCGCCGTTCGCCACCGGCCTGACCGCGCTGGCGCTCAACGTCACCGCCTACAACTCGGAGACCTTTCGCGCCGGCATCAACTCCATCCGTCGCGGTCAGACCGAGGCGGCACTGGCGCTCGGCATGAGCCGTGCCCAGGCGATGCGGGTGGTGGTTTTCCCTCAGGCTTGGCGCCGCGTGCTGCCGGTGCTCGCCAGCACCTGGGTGTCGTTGTTCAAGGACACCTCGCTGGTCTCGGTGATCGCGGTCGGTGAGCTCGCCCATGTCGCAATGGAGATCCGCTCGCAGACCTTCCGCGTGCTCGAGGTGCTGACCGCGATGGGCGCGCTCTATTGGCTGCTCGGTTATCCGCAGGCCAAGCTCGCCGACTGGATCCACCGCAAATTCGGGGTCACCGAATGACCGCGCTCGCCACCGATCCGCGCCGCCCGGGGATCGCGCGCCCCGCCGTGCTGGTCTATCGCGATGTGCGCAAGCTCTACGGCGCCTTCGTGGCGCTGAATGGCGTATCGATGGCGGTTCACAAGGGCGAGGTCGTGTGCCTGATCGGGCCGTCCGGCTCGGGGAAATCGACCCTGCTGCGCTGTACCAACGCGCTCGAGACGATCAATGGCGGCGAGATCCTGTTCGATGGTGCGGCACTGCCGGCGGATGAGACGGCGGCGCGCCATGTCCGGCGGCGGATGGGGATGGTCTTCCAGAACTTCGAGCTCTTCCCGCACAAGACCGCGCTCGAGAACGTCGCCATCGGGCCGCTGACCGTGCTGCGGGCACGTCCGGCCGACGCGGCGGCCAAGGCGCAAGCGCTGCTCGACAAAGTCGGCCTCGCCAGCAAGGCGGCCAGCTATCCCGCCAACCTGTCCGGCGGCCAGCAGCAGCGGGTCGCGATCGCGCGCGCCCTGGCCATGGAGCCCGAGGTGATGCTGTTCGACGAGCCCACCTCGGCCCTCGATCCCGAAACTATCGGGGAGGTGCTCAGCGTGATGAAGATCCTGGCCGAGGAGGGCATGACGATGGTGGTCGTGACGCACGAGATGACGTTCGCGCGCCGCGTCGCTGACTGGGTCGTGGTCTTCGAGGAGGGCGCCATCATCGAGCAGGGTCCACCCGAGCAGATCTTCGAGGCGCCGCGCGTGGAGCGCACGCGCAGCTTCTTGAGTCACCTCGGCTGGGCCGGCTGACATGATCACGCGCCCCGCCCGCCGCCGCGCCCCGGTCGACGACCCCGACGCCTCCAGCCTGGCCACGGTCGACGTCCCGGTGTTCCGCTTGTCGGAAGCCCTCGCCCCGCAGATCTTTCGCGCCTTGCGCCAGGCCATCGTGATGCTGCGGGTGAAGCCGAACCAGGCGCTGTCCGAGACCGAGATCGCGCAGCGCTTCGGCGTCAGTCGGCAGCCGGTGCGCGAGGCGTTCATCAAGCTCGGCGAGGCCGGGCTGGTCGAGATCCGCCCGCAACGCGGGACATTCGTGGTGCCGATCACGCGCCGCGACGTGATGAATGCCCGCTTCATCCGCGAGGCGGTCGAGGTCGCCGTCGTCGGCGAGCTAGCGGATAAGTCGACGCCGGCGATGATCAAGGAGCTGCGCAAGTTGATCGATCAGCAACGGGCGGCGGCGTCGGGCAACGACTGGCCGGCCTTCCTGGCGCTGGACGAAGCATTCCATCGCCGGCTCGCCGAGAGTGCCGGGCATTCCCAGGCCTGGGCTATGCTCGAAGCGATCAAGGCGCAGATGGATCGCGTGCGCTACCTGAGCTTCAGCGGCGCGTCGCCGTTTCCGCTGCTCATCCGGCAGCATGCGGCGATCGTCGAGGCGTTGGCGCGCCGCAAGCGCCTCGCGGCCGAGAGCGCCATGCGTCAGCATTTGCGCGAGATCCTGACCGCCCTGCCGGCGATCGCCGCCGAACATCCCGAATTGTTCGAGCCGGAGACCGCTCCGGCCGCATCGCCGGAGAGACGGTCATGAAGATCGTGCGGGCCTATTGCATCGTCGCCTGTCCCGGCCGGAATTTCGTGACCCTGAAGGTCGTCACCGATCAGGGAGTCCACGGGGTCGGCGACGCCACGCTGAACGGCCGCGAGAAGGCGGTCGTCGCCTATCTCGAGGAGCACGTCATTCCGTGCTTGATCGGGCGCGACCCGCACGAGATCGAGGACATCTGGCAGTATCTCTACAAGGGCGCCTACTGGCGCCGGGGACCGGTGACAATGTCGGCGATTGCGGCCGTCGACACGGCGTTGTGGGACATCAAGGCGAAGGTCGCGAACCTGCCGCTCTATCAGCTGCTCGGCGGCAAGTGCCGTACCGGCGCTCTCGTCTACGCCCATGCCAACGGCCGCGACACCGCCGAGGCGGTCGATGCCGTCGGGCGCTCCCTGGCCGCGGGCTACAAGGCGGTGCGGGCGCAAGCTGGCGTGCCCGGTCTCGCCGTCGCCTATGGCGTCGCCAAGGGCAAGGCAGCCTATGAGCCGGCAACCCGCGGTCTGCCGGAAGAACAGGCATGGTTGACCGAGAAATATATCGACTACATCCCCAAACTGTTCGAGGCGGTGCGCGCCCGGCACGGGTTCGATTTCCACCTGCTGCACGACGTCCATCACCGCCTGACGCCGATCGAGGCGGCGCGCGTCGGAAAGAGTCTCGAGCCCTATCGCCTGTTCTGGATGGAAGACCCGACGCCGGCGGAAAACCAGGAGGCCCTGCGCTTGATCCGCCGCCACACGGTGACGCCGATCGCTATCGGCGAGATCTTCAACTCGATTCACGACTGCCGCGAGCTGATCCAGAACCAGCTCATCGATTACGTCCGCACCACCGTCGTCCATGCCGGCGGTATCTCGCATCTGCGCAAGATTGCGGCGCTGGCCGAGCTCTACCAGGTGCGCACCGGCTGTCACGGCGCCACTGATCTGTCGCCGGTGTGCATGGGGGCGGCGCTGCATTTTGATGTTTCGGTAGCGAATTTCGGGATCCAGGAGTACATGCCGCACACCACCGAAACCGACGCCGTGTTCCCGCACGCCTACCGCTTCAGCGACGGCTATCTCGATCCCGGCGACGCGCCCGGCCACGGCGTCGACATCGATGAGACGCTGGCGGCGAAATTCCCCTATAGCCCGGCCTATTTGCCGGTCGCCCGTCTGCCCGACCGCACGCTCTGGAACTGGTGAGCGTGTATCGCCTTTGCGAAGCGACGCTGCCGCGGCTCCCATCGGACGTACGGCGGCCGCTGCACCCGCGTCCTGCGCCGGCGATCGTGCATTTGGGTATCGGCAGCTTTCATCGCGCACACATGGCCGAGTATACCGAGGACGCGGAGGCGCTGGCGCCCGGCGGCTGGGGCATCATCGGCGTCGCCATGCGCTCGCCGGCGATGCGCGATGCGCTCAAGCCGCAAGATGGACTGTACACGGTGGTCGTGCGCGACGGGAGCAGCATGACGCTGCGCGTACTCGGCGCGGTGCGCGACGTGCTGTCGGCCTCCGAGGAACCGGCCGCCGTCGTGGCCCGCCTCGCGGCGCCGCAGACGCGGATCGTCTCGCTCACCGTCACCGAGAACGGGTACGCGCTGACGCCGGCAACGCGCCGGCTAAGGCGCGACGATCCGCGCATCGCCGCCGATCTCGTGCCCGGTGCGGCCCCGCGCACGCCGATCGGGCTGCTGCATGCGGCCATGGCGGCGCGCCGTGCCGCGGATCTGCCGGGGTTTACGGTGCTGTGCTGCGACAATCTGCCGGCCAACGGCGCGACGCTAGAGGCCGCAGTTCGCGACTTTGCCGAGGTCAAGGGCGAGGGACTCGCCGACTGGATGCGGACGCAGGTGCGCTTCCCGAATGCGATGGTCGATCGCATCGCGCCGGCGACGACCGCCGCAGACCGCAGCGCCGTGGCGGCGGCACTCGGCGTGGCAGACGCGGCGCCCGTCGTCACCGAGGCGTTCAGGCAGTGGGTGGTCGAGGATCGCTTCATCGCCGGCCGGCCGGCCTGGGAGCGCGTGGGCGTGGAATTCGTCGACGACGTGGCGCCGTATGAGCTGATGAAGCTGCGACTGCTTAATGGCAGCCATTCCGCCATCGCCTATCTCGGCGCGTTGACCGGCATAGCGTTCGTCCACGAGGTGGTCGGCGATCCCGTCTTCCGCGCCTTCATTCGCGGCCTGATGGAGGAGTCATGCACCACGGTTCCACTTGAGACCGCCGCCTACCGGGACGCCCTGGTGGCCCGCTTCGACAACCGCGCACTGCAGCATCGATGCCGGCAGATCGCCATGGACGGCACCCAGAAACTGCCGCAGCGCCTGATCGCGCCGGCGGCGGAGCGGTTGGCCAAGCACCAGCCCATCGCGCACCTCGCCATGGCCATCGCGAGCTGGATGCGTTACGTCGCCGGCTCGGCCGGAGACCCGATCGACGACCCGCTGGCGGCCGAGCTGGCGAGTCGGCAGGCCGGCCGGGCGCCCGCGGACCGGTTCCAGGCGCTGCTCGACATCGAAGCTGTCTTCGGCGCGGAGCTGCCGCGGCGGCCGGCGTTCGTCGCGCCGGTGCGAAGCGCCTATCTCCGTCTCTGGGAGAGCGATCCGCGGACGGTGGCCGCTCGCGCGGGTCTAGGCTAGAAGCGAGCGGCGAGAATTTCGATCCGCTGGGTTAGTCCAGCTGTTCGAAGGAGGACGCCATGACCCTGCATACGAGCGACAAGTCCGTGCTCGAGCACATCGAGCATCTGGTGGCCGAGGAGAAGAGGCTCTACGCGCAAGGCACCATGTCGAATGCCGAGCGCGAGCGCCTCGGCAAGCTCAACGTCGACCTCGACCGCTGCTGGGACCTGCTGCGCCAGCGTCGCGCGCTGCGCGAGTACGGCCGCAATCCCGACGAGGCCGACGTGCGCCCGGCCTCGATCGTGGAGAACTATCGCGGATAGTCGGACCCCGCGCGTCCCGCGCGCTCGGCCTCTACAGTCAAAAAAGGCTTAAGACCGCCAAGTCGCCTCTGTCGTGAGGTCGGCGGTCTTAGCGAGATTGGCGGTCTTCGCAAGCGCAGAGTGGTGCGCAGTAGACGGGACCGGGACCGGAACCGCCAGACGGAAAGGAGTCGCTGAAACAGCGCTTACGCATTAGGATGTGGTGAGAGCGAACTCGGACCAATGCCGGTGAACTTGAAGATCATTCCGACCGGTGCTGCCCTGGGAGCGGAAGTCCGCGGCCTCGACCTGTCGGAACCGATGGACGACGGGACCTTCGCTCTGATCGAGCACGCCTATGACGAACATGGCGTGCTTTTCTTTCGCGATCAGCGGATCACGCCCGAGCAGCAGGTCGCCTTCACCCGCCGCTTCGGCGAGATCGAGTTCAACATTTTTGGCGAGCGTTGGAGTGTGCCGGGCTGTCCGGAAATCGTCGTCGTGTCCAACATCACCGACAACGGAAAGCCGATTGGCATCCGACGCGCGGGCGAGAACTGGCACAGCGACATGTGCTACACCGCGCGGCCACCGCGCGGGACGATCCTCTATGCGATCGAGACACCGGAACTTTACGGCCTGCCGCTCGGCGACACCGAATTCGCCAGCGCCGCGGCGGCGTGGGACGCGCTGCCCGAAAGCTTGCGCCGCCGCATCGATGGCCGCCGCGCTGTCTTTGATTTCACGGGACGCAAGCGCGCCTTTCCGCCGACCCGAGAAGAAATAGAGCGCAACCCGCCAGTGCGGCACCCAATCGTGCGCAGCCATCCGAAGACCGGGCGCAAGTGCCTCTACGTCATGCGTGACGACTGCACCGGCATCGAGGGGATCGCCACAGAAGAGGCCGAGGCGCTGATCTGCGCCCTTGCCGATCACATCGTGAAGCCGCAATTCATCTACCGGCACCATTGGCAGCGGGGCGACCTGTTGATGTGGGACAATTGCACGGTGCAGCATCGGGCGATCCAGGACTACGACCTCCCGCAGCGCCGCAAAATGCACCGTACGACCATGGGCGGAGCGCTACCGGTCTGAACCGGGTGCTGCGTTTCCACCTGCCTGCATCGGTCAGTAAACCACTCAATGGTCGCCTGGTCGAAACGTCCCTATGGGTCAGTTTTGGCCGTCGCGGCGCGTTGCTGTCGAGTCCGCTTGACCCCTATAACCGGACTTCATCTCATTCACATATTTCTTCCGGAAAGTGCCATTACCGGAAGTCAAACAAGCCTAGTCGACGAGCACGTCAGCTGTGGCAAGCAGCGGCGGGGGTATGTCTATGCCGAGCGTCTTCGCGGTCTTGCGGTTGATAAACGCGGGTTGATCCATGTCCGCCTTGCAGCGCTTTGCGGACCAAAGTCAGACGTCCCGCAAAGCCAGAGAATGGCCCAACCCAGAGATGGTCGATGCGAGTCGCGGCAAAGAAAAAGCCACCCGAAGGCGGCATGCCGGATTAAATCAAGGGCTGCGATCACTCAACTACTTTGCTTTCCGCGCGGCCTTTTTGGCCCCCGACATCTGCCGAAAGGATTGCAGCGAGGCGGCAGGTCGCAGTCATGTCATCTCGCCGGCCGCGAGGCGGACGCCCTCGATGCGGAGCGCGTTATCCTCCGGCCGCGTCCATGGCATCTGCCGATAACGAGGGTCCTGAAAATGCGCGCGAGATAGTTGGTCGCGTGCTTCGTCGAGACGCCCTAGATGGGCCAGGGACGCGGCTATCCCTACTTGGGCCTGGGTAGCCCCCGGACGCAGGCGACCAACCTGGTGCAGGGTGTCCACAGCGGCATCGAATTTTCGCGAGTAAAATTGTATCATCCCGGTCCAGAGGGTCCAAAGCCAGGTCAGGGGATCGTTCGGGCTGGCGCGCATCGCCTGCCGCAGTCGATCGAGCGCTTCTTCGCGATACCCGCCAAATCCCAGGACACAACCGAGCATACTGATCACGAAAGAGCTGTTCGGATTGAGCACGAGCGCGGTGCGGGCTTCAGCGATTGCTGCCTCCCATTCGCCGCCCCACATCAACATGTGCGCCAGGACGGCGTGCGCCGTCCCGTCCTTGTCGTCGAGCGAAACCCCAAGGCGCGCCTCTTCGAGCGGGATTCCTTGAACGTCCGAGAAGGGGCGCGTCGAGAAGTGCCAGATCTCCCATTGGAGGGCCAGCGCATATCCGTAATGGCCGGGAGCGAAATTCGGCTCGAGCGCGATGGCTCGGCGAAAATAAGTCTGCGCGGTTCGGTTATCGTCCGGCCCGAATTTGTTGAAGTGCCAAAGGCCCCGCTGGTAGGCCTCCCAGGCATCGAGCCGCTCCGGCGGCTTGCGCAATACCCGCTGTTGCTCGGCCTCGGCCAGCGCCGGCTCGATGACACCCGCGACGCTCGCCGTGATCTCATCCTGCACGGCAAAGATATCGTTTAGATCGCGGTCGTAGCGCTCGGCCCAGATATGGGCACCGGAGATCGCATCGATCAATTGCGCCGTGATGCGCACGCGATTGCCGCCCTTGCGCACCGAGCCTTCGAGCACATAACGCACGCCCAGTTCGCGCGCCACCCGCTTCACATCCACGGCCTGACCCTTGTAGGTGAAGCTCGAGTTACGAGCGATCACGAACAGCCAACGAATGCGGCTCAATTCGGTGATGATATCCTCGACCATGCCGTCGGCAAAATATTCCTGTTCCGGATCGCCGCTCATGTTCTGGAATGGGAGCACTGCAATAGAGGGCTTGTCGGGGAGCGCCAGCGGAGGCACCGGTTCGATAACTTTGGTTGCGGGCTGCTGGGCACCGGCTAGCGCAAACACCCGCACAGGACGCGCGATGTTCTTCAGCGCGGTCTCCCCCTTGTCGTCGAATGCAGCATCAACACGGTCGCGGATCTGACGATAAGTGTCGTCAGAGATACAGACACCGCCCGGCTCGGCTATGCCTTCAAGGCGAGCTGCAATGTTGACGCCATCGCCAAATATATCATTGTCGTCAAAAATGATGTCGCCGACATGGATGCCGATGCGGAATTCGATCCGGGTATGGGGTAGCCCGTCGGCACTTTGCCCAGCTATGCCGTGCTGGACTTCAATCGCACAGCGCACCGCATCCACCGCGCTGGCGAATTCGACCAGCATCCCGTCGCCGGTTGTTTTGACGATGCGGCCGCGATGCGCAGCGATGGTGGGATCGACGAGGGCTTTTCGGACCGCCTTAAGCCGGGAAAGCGTCCCTTCCTCGTCCAGACCCATGAGCCGGCTATAGCCAGCGACGTCCGCCGCCAGCACCGCCGCCAGTCGCCGCTGCACCCTCTCGCCTGCCAAAAAAGCCCCTAAAATCGGAAATTCAACCCAGCCCATCAAACCATGTCGGGCCGCTCTTGGGCTAGGCCCAATGTCCAAAGCGGGTCATTCGCGTCAGTTGTGGGGCCTTCGGCATTGGTCCGGTCTACTACCGAATGCTGCCCGGCCAGCGCGCGTATCAAGCTGGCACGGTGGGCCAAGAGCCGACTTTTCGTTCACGATGCGAGCCGGGCGGCTTTCGACCCCAAGTCGGTCGCTCGCCCCGTCGAGCCAGTGATACTGGAAGCGGACGTCCCGTGACGTCCATCGTTGGCAAAACCCATACCGGGCGTACGTGCTGCGATAAGGATTTACTCAAAAGCAGTGACCACCTCATCCTGCCCTCTCCCGCGCACGGGGAGAGGGTCCTTGCCGGGTGCAATTGGGGCTCTACGCTCCGAACTTCTCCTGGAAGAAGTCGCGCATCGCAGCCCACGAGCGCTTGTCGGTCTTCTCGTTATAGAGGATCGCCGGGTTGAGCGAGCCGTCGGCCTCGGGGTTGGTGAAGCTGTGCAGGGTGTTGCCATATAGAATGACCTGCCAGTCGGCCTTGGCGGCGCGCATCTCCTCCTCGAAGGCGACGACTTGATCGGCCGGGATCATCGGATCGTCCGCCCCGGTGCAGGAGAGGATCCCCGCCTTGACGCTTCCCGCCTTGGCCGGCGCCTTGGTCGAGAGCGCGCCGTGGAAGCTGACCACGCCCTTGAGGTCAGCGCCGCTGCGCGCGAGCTGCAGCACGGTCGAGCCGCCGAAGCAGAAGCCGATCCCACCGAGCCGCGCGGCGTCGACCTCGGGCCGCTGACGCAGCACCTCGAGCGCGGCGTCGGCCCGCGCCAGCAGCTTCGGCGGATTGCCCAGCAAATCTGTGATGATCTCGATCGCCTTCGGCAGCTCGGTCACCTGCATGCGGTCGCCGAACATGTCAGCGGCGAAGGCGACATAGCCAAGTTCGACCAGCATCTTTGCCCGGTCCATCGCATGCTTGCCGAGGCCGAAAGCCTCGTGCACGACCAGTACGCCGGGGCGGCGCCCGGTCTTCGTCTCGTCATAGGCAAGAAAGCCGCGGCAGGTCAGGGCGCCGTCGCGGTATTCAATATCGGTGGTCTTCATCGG
>WNFG01004552.1_pt1 | contig 11648 bp, 11 predicted proteins | sample 5400431 | NCBI WGS metagenome assembly WNFG01 (sample SAMN13153346, study PRJNA577476) | soil metagenome | isolation source: 120 cm saprolite under Douglas fir tree site 2 hole 3 replicate 2 | place: USA:California | collected 2015-04-18
TGATCGAGTTCCTGAGGGTCGTATCGTCGGCCGTGCGCGGCGGCAGGAACGGCGTGGCAAGCAGGCGTACCAGCAGGAGGCTGCCCATGATGACGACGAGGTAGAACACCACCTTGATCGAGAAATAAGCTGCCAGCGGCAGGCGCCGTAGCTGCCGCAGAGCGCCCGGACGCTCGCTGCGCAATTCGAACCATGTGATCGGCGTCGCGATCAGCACCGAATTGGCGACTCCCGACAGCGCGCCGACCCACGGTATGGAGTCGGGCGGCGCAATAGTATAGCCGAAATAGGCACTGATCGCCGCGCTCGTCAGGCTGATCCAGAGGAAGATCCGCCATTCGCGACGGTTGCGCCGCGACAGGCTCATGCGACGTGCCGGCTCAGCGCCCGGGCGAAGGTCGCGTGGTCGACATTGCCGCCCGAGCAGACGACGGCGACGGCGCGGTCCTTCACCGGCAGCTTGCCCGTAAGCGCCGCGGCCAGCGCCACCGCGCCGCCAGGCTCGACCACCAGCTTGAACTCGCGGAAGGCGAGCTCCATGGCGTCGAGTACCTCGTCGTCGGTGACGACGAGGCCCGGCCCGAGGAGCTTTTTAGCCAGCGGAAAGGTGACGTCGCCCGGCGTCGGCGCCAGCAAGGCGTCGCAGATCGAGCCCGTGAGCTTGTCATTCTTCTGCTTGGTGCCGGTGGCGAGCGAGCGGGCCAAATCGTCGAAGCCCGCCGGTTCACCGGCATGGACGCTGGTCGTCGGGCTGAGGCCCTTCACCGCAAGAGCGATGCCGGTCGACAGCCCGCCGCCCGAGCAGGGCGCAGCGACGGCGTCGAGCGTGACGCCCGCCGCCTTGGCCTGCTCGACGATCTCCAGCCCCGCCGTGCCCTGGCCAGTCAGGATCCAGGGATGATCGTAGGGCGGCACGACCGTGGCGCCGGTTTTTTGCGCAATGCCGAGGCCGATCTCCTCGCGGCTGTCCTTGACCCGGTCATGCAGCACGACTTCGGCGCCCGAGGCCCGCGTATTGGCGAGTTTGAGCGCGGGCGCATCGGCCGGCATGACGATGGTGGCCTTCACGCCCATCAGCCGCGCCGCCTCGGCGAGGCCTTGCGCATGGTTGCCCGATGACCAGCCGACGACACCCTTCTTGCGATCGGCCTCGCTCATCGAGGCCAGGAAATTGTAGGCGCCGCGCAGCTTGAACGAACCCGTACGCTGCAGGCATTCGGCCTTGATGAACAGGCGCCCACCCAACATGGCATTGACCCGGGCATTCTCGAGCAACGGCGTGCGGATGGTAACGCCGTCGAGACGGCGGGCAGCGGCTAAAACGTCGGCAAAAGTCGGCAGCGAAGACATCAGGCAACACCAAGCAGGGCAGGAAGGTGGGAAAGATCGCGGATCTCGGCGGCGAGCACGCCGGGCAGATTGTCGTCGGGGGCGCCGGCGCGGTTCACCCACACGGTCGAAAAGCCGAAATGCGCCGCGCCGTGCGCGTCCCAGCAATTGGAGGACAGAAAGCAGACCTTGTCCGGCCTGACGCCGCACCGCGCCTCGACGAGGCGATAGACTTTGGGATCGGGCTTGAAGACTTGGGCGGCGTCGACGCTCAGCACCGCCTCGAATCGGTCGGCGAGCTTGGACGCGCCGACCATCGGATCGAGCATCTCCGGATTGCCGTTGGACAGGATGGCGAGCCGCAGGCCGGCACGCTTCAGCCTGTCGAGCATCGCCGGCACCTCGGCGAAGGGATCGAGGGCGAGATAGGCGCCCAACAGCTTGTCGCGCACGCCGGCATCCTTAATGCCATAGGCGGCCAGGCAATGGTCGAGCGCTTCGCCGGTGACCTGCCAGAATTTGGCATAGGCGCCCATGCCGTTGCGCAGCCAGGTGTACTGGATCTGCTTGGAGCGCCACATGTCCGACAGCGCGTCGGCGTTGGGACCGATGGCGGCGCGGTGGCGGGCGACCGCCGAATTGAAGTCGAACAGCGTGCCGTAGGCGTCGAACACGCAAATTTCGGCGCCGGCGAGGGCCGACGGCTTGCCGTCGCGACGGGAAGAGTGCGTCATGCGTGAGACCTTCATTTGCCCGCGACTGGCGATGACCGTAGGCTAACAAGCATGTTCGTCGCCATCGTTCAAATCCCCATGACCAAGCGCCCGCGCGACGCTGCCGTCGCGGCGGCGCGCAAGTCGGCGCCGACCTACACCGCGCTCGGCGCCAAGGGCCTGTTGAGGAAGTACTACCTCAACGGCGAAGCCGGCGGCGGCGGGGTCTATCTCTGGGAGTCGGAGGCCGCCGCGCGCGCCTGGTACACGCCGGACTGGGAGAAGCGCATGGAGGCGGCGTTCGGCGCCAAGCCCGTGGTGACGTACTACGACAACCACGTCGTGGTCGACAATGAAGCGGGCAAGGTCCGCGTTGAAGGCCAGGATACGTAAGAGGGCTGACATGGAAAAACGCAGGCTGGGCCGGACCGGTCTAAAAGTCTCGGTCCTGGGTTATGGCGCAGGGGCGGTCGGCGGACTGTTCACCAAGGGCCGGCCAGCCGACCAGGAGCGCGCCGCGGCGCGCGCCATCGAGGCTGGCATCAACTATTTCGACACCGCGGCGCTCTACGGCAACGGCGAGTCCGAGCGCAATCTCGGCCGCGTGCTCAAGGCACTGAAGGCCGACGTCGTTGTCGGCACCAAGGTGCGGCTCTCGGCCGAACACCGTGCCGATGTCGCCAAAGCGATCGCGCAGGGGATGGACGACAGCCTCCGCCGCATGGGCCGCGACCATGTCGACCTATTCCAGTTGCACAATCCGCTGGTCGCCAAGGATGGCGGCGACAATCTTGCCATCGACGTCGCTTTGAACGAGGTGGCGCCGGCTTTGGAGAAACTTCGCAAGGCCGGCAAGACACGCTTCATCGGTCTGAGCGGCGTCGGCGAGACGGCGGCACTGCAGCGCGCCATCGATTCCAAGCTCTTTGACACCATCCAGGTCGTCTACAACGCGCTCAATCCCAGCGCCGGCGGGCCGATGCCCAAGGGGGCGCCGGGCCAGGATTACGGCCGTTTGCTCGATCGGGCGAAAGCCGCCGACATGGGCACCATCATCATCCGCGCGCTGGCGGGCGGTGCTCTCGCCGGCACCGCCGAGCGTCACCCGCTCGCCATGCAGGTCGTCGATCCGATCGGCTCGGCCCCCGACTTCGCGGCCGACGTGGCGCGCGCCAAAGAGCTCGAGCCGCTGGTGCGCGAGGGCGTGGCCGGCAGCTTGACCGAACTCGCCGAGCGCTTCGTGATCGCCCATCCCGCCGTGTCGACCATGCTGGTCGGCTATTCGACGCTCGACCAGCTCGAGGCCGCCATCGCCGCGGTGAACAAGGGACCATTGCCGGAAACGACATTGAAGCGGGTCGCGTCCTGAGCGTTGTCGTCGTGCTGAAACATCAGGCAATGAATTGTTATTTCACATCGACCAGCCGTTGCCGTCTGATGTCTTCGCCTTGCCTCGGCGGAGACTGCTTTGCACAGCACAAGCGACTTAGTCACTGATACATTGGAGCGCGTAGCGCTTCCTGTCGACGTGATGGATGAGATCTGCCACCAACTCGCGCCCTATCAGCTGGAGGAAGGGCCGATCACCGGAAAGACCGTGATCTACAAGGACCTGTCCATCGATTCTCTGGCGGTCATGGACATCGTCATGGAGCTCGAAGACCGGTTCGACGTCTTCATTCCGATCAATACAGTGGCGGAAATCCACACGGTCGAAGAACTGGCCAGCGCGATCCTGACCCTGCAGGCCCGCCGCTGAGCTTTCCGCTCAGGACCGCCCGAGCGCCGGCGGCATGGTGCGGAACGGGCCGTTCAGCCGGTCGCGGTAGACGGCGACGCCTTCCATGATGCGCTGGACGTAGTTGCGGGTCTCGCGGAACGGGATCATCTCGATCCAGTCGACCATGTCGATCTTGCCGTTGCGCGGATCGCCGATCGTCTCCAGCCAGCGGCCGACGCGATTGGGCCCGGCATTGTAGGCAGCGAGCGCGAGCTCATAGGAGCCGCCGAAGCGCTGCAACATCTCCGCCAGGTACTGGCTGCCGAGCTGCACGTTGTAGGCCGGATCGCGCGTCAGCTTGTCCTGGATGAAGGCCACGCCCAGCCGGCCGGCGACGTCGCGCGCCGTGCCCGGCAGAAGCTGCATCAGGCCGAGCGCCCCCGACGGCGAGACGGCGGCGGCATTGAACGAGCTTTCCTGGCGCGACACGGCGAGAGCCAGCGCCCGTTCGATCGACCCCGTGGCGCCGAGATCGACGACGGGGAAGGCGGTGTCGAACAGGGTGACGCCGTTCTCGGTCGCGCGCCGCGCGATGGTGAGTGCCACGTCCGGCCGCTTGAGTTCGACGGCGAGCTGCGCCAGCAGCGCCGTCTCGCCCGGCGCGCTGATCATGCGGGCAAGCCGCAGCAGGAAGGGTCGCGAGCGCTCGAAGTCGCCGGCCTGGCCGAGATAGCGCGCCACGGTGACGAGTTCGCGGCCGCCCAGCGACTGGCGGTCGGTCGCCGAGGCGACGGGGTCGGTCGGCAGGCGCGCCGCGCTGCCCGGCAGCTTGCGGGCGGCGAGCTGGCCGTAGAAGGTCTGGCCGAAACCCGAGGCGCGACCATACCATTCGTTGGCGTCCTTGGGCCGTCCGGCCGCCTCGTGGGTGCGGCCCAGCCAGTAGGCGGCGCGGCTCTTCGAAATGTCGGTGCTCACGCCGTCATAGAGCGTCTGGAAGTGCTTTTGCGCCTCGGGCGCGCGCTTGAGATGGCGCAATGCGATCCAGCCGGCCAGGAACTCCGCCTCGGCGAACGCAACGCCCTTGGTGAGACCGTGCGGCGCCGCGACGGCATAGGCATCGGCGGCGCGCCCGGCGGCCAAAAGATCGCGGGCAAGCTGGTTGCGTTCGTTCCACCACGTGTCGTTTTGATTGGCGACAGGCCCGGTCAGCAAGTTCTTGGCGTCATCGAGGCTGCCGGTGCGACGCAGCCACTGGGCGCGCTCCAGCTTGATCGCGGGTTCGTCCAGCCGCGCCGCCGAGACGCCGCGCAGCACGGTCGGCGCATCGGCTGCCCGCGTCGCCATCGCCAGCCGCGCGTTGGCCACCGGCTGGTAGTCGGGCGGCAGCTTGGCCAGGAGCTCGCGCGCCACCTGCGGGCGGCCGTCGCGCAGGATGCGATCGAAGCGCGCAATGTGGTCCTGGCCGCTCAGCAGCTGGCCATAGCGGTTCAAGAAGTCGTTCTCGTCGGATGGGCGGAACGTCGCGTTCTGCCAGCTGTCGCTGGCGAACTTCTGGACATCGCCCGGGCTCGCCGCCTGTGCCGCCTCCAGTCGCCGCATGTGGCCGGCGCTGGTGAGCGGCGGGAAGGCGGTGAAGTAGCGGACGACGTCGCCCGCCGCAGTCTCCGGCGCAAGGCGGTCCTCGGCCTGCCGGCGCAGCACCTCGGGTTCGGGCCAGTCGGGATTGTCGCGCAGGAAGCGCCAGGTCGAGGCGAAGTCGGCGTCGGTCCTGGGCGCCACCCGCAGGATGTTCCAGTCGACATAGCGCGACAGCAGCGGATTTTTGAAGTTCGCCACCATCGGCCGGGCATCGCCGTAGCGGCCCTCGTCGATGGCTTTTAAGGCGGCGGCGAAGGAAGCCGCCTCGGCGGCGGTCAGCGGCTTGGACGAGGCCATGGCCTGCGCCATGTCGCTTGGTGGCGGGGGCGGCATCAGCCCATTCGACGGACCGTCCTTATCCACCGGCAGCGGCGTCGCGCTCGATCCGGCCTGGGGAGCGGCCGGCCGGGTTGGGGCATTGCGCTCGACTCCGCGCTCCACGGGCACACGCCGCACGCCGGTATCGGGCGCGGCCTGCGTCGGTGGATCGTTGCTCTGGCCGCGCAGGATGGTGACGCCACCCTGCTGGGCGAGGAGAGGCTCGCTCGCCAGCAGGCCGGCGAGCAAGATGAGGGGGGATCGAACGGACTTCACGCCAGGAATCGTAGGCAGGGAGTTGCGGCATCACAATGGCAAGTTGCTCACCTTGCAGGGGCGGAAGGCGAGGCCTAGAGTGATTTTCCACAAGAATCGGAGGAAGCCATGTTCACCGGGTCGCTCGTCGCGCTGATTACCCCGTTCAAGAACGGGTCGGTCGACGAGAAAGGCTTCGAGAAGTTCGTGGCCTGGCAGATCAAGGAGGGGACGGACGGGCTGGTGCCGTGCGGCACCACCGGCGAATCGCCCACGCTCTCCTACGACGAGCACACGCGGGTGATCGACATCTGCATCGCCGCCGCCAAGGGCAGTGGCGTGCCGGTGATCGCCGGCACCGGCTCGAACTCGACCGAGGAGGCGATCGACCTCACGCGGCACGCCAAGAAGGCCGGCGCCGACGCCGCCATGCTGGTCGTGCCCTATTACAACAAGCCGACCCAGGAAGGCCTGTTCCAGCATTTCAAGGCGGTGGCCGAGGCGGTCGACATCCCGATCCTGCTCTACAACGTGCCGCCGCGCACCGGCGGCGACATGCAGGTCGACACCGTCGTGCGGCTCTCCCAGGTGAGGAACATCATCGGCATCAAGGACGCGAGCTACGACATGGCACGCCCGACCTTGACCAAGCTCAGGGCCAAGAAGGGCTTCCTGCAGCTGTCGGGCGAGGATGCCAGCGCGGTCGGCTTCCTGGCCCAAGGCGGCGACGGCTGCATCTCGGTGACGGCCAACATCGCGCCGCGTCTTTGCGGCGACATGCACGATGCCTGGAAGAAGCGCGACCTCGACAAGGTGTTCGAGATCCAGGACCGGCTGATGCCCCTGCACAAGGCGCTGTTCATCGAGACCAGTCCCGCCCCGGTGAAGTACGGCGCCGAGCTTTTGGGCCAGGCGAGCGCCAAGCTGCGCCTGCCGCTGGTCGAATGCACGGACGCCACCAAGAAGCAGGTGCGCGACGCCATGGTCCATGCCGGCCTGATCAACTAGAGCTCCTCGTGCGATAACATTGTCATCCCGAGCGAAGCGAGGGACCTTTAGTCAGCGGCGCGAAGGGTCCCTCGCTACGCTCGGGATGACACCGAGTTTGGACAAAAGGCGATTCCAAATTGGCGAAGGCACCGGACCTGGGCCGCACCGTGGTGGCCCAGAACCGCAAGGCGCGGCACAACTACTTCATCGAGGAGACCTTCGAGGCCGGGCTCGCCTTGACCGGCACCGAGGTCAAGTCGCTGCGCGGCGGGCGCAGCTCGATCGGCGAATCCTATGTCACCGAGCAGGGTGGCGAGGCCTGGCTGGTCAATGCCAACATCCCGGAATACGCCTCGGGCAACCGCTTCAATCACGAGCCGCGCCGGCCGCGCAAGCTGCTGCTGCATCGCAAGCAGATCAACAAGCTGATCGGCGCCATCCAGCGCGAGGGCCGCACCGTCGTGCCATTGCAGGTCTATTTCAACCCACGCGGCCGCGCCAAGATCGAGATCGCCCTGGTCACCGGCAAGCAGGCGCACGACAAGCGCCAGTCGATCAAGGACCGCGACTGGCAGCGCCAGCGCGCCCGCCTGCTGAGCGCCCGCCGCTAGGGGATTTCGGAGAACAACATGCCTACCGTTCTGATCACCGGCACCAACCGCGGGCTCGGCCTCGACTTCGTGAAGCGGTATGCGGCCAAGGGCTGGAAGGTCCACGCCTGCGCCCGCCATCCCGAGGCCGCCGCGCTGAAGGAGGTCAAGGGCGACGTGCAGTGCCACCGGCTCGACGTGACCGACCACAAGGCGGTGGCCGCACTGGCGAAGAAGCTCTCGGGCGAGGCGATCGACGTGTTGATCAACAATGCTGGTGTCGCCGGCAACGAGGCAGGCACGCTGGGCTCGATCGATCCCGCGGTGTGGCGCCGGACGTTCGAGGTCAACACGCTCGCGCCGTTGGTGATGGCTGAAGTCTTCGTCGAGCACGTCGCCCGCTCGAACGATCGCAAGATGATTGCGCTCTCGAGCGTGCTTGGCAGCATCGGACACAACGACGGCGGTCGCTACGCCTATCGCGCCAGCAAGGCTGCGCTCAACATGGAATGGACCAGCTTGGCGAAGGACACCGCCGGCAAGCGCTTGATCTGCGTCATTCTGCATCCGGGCTGGGTCAGGACCGACATGGGCGGCGACGCCGCGCCGCTCACCATCGAGCAAAGCGTGCCGGCGATGATGAAGGTGATCGACGGGCTGAAACCCGCCGACAGCGGACGCTTCATCGCCTACGACGGCAGCGCGATCGTCTGGTAGGCCGATGCTGCTCAACGAAGAACAGACCCTGATCCGTGACACCGCGCGTGCCTTTGCACAGGAGCAGGTGGCGCCGCATGTGCGCGCCTGGGAGGCGGCGGGCGAGATCCCGCGGCCGCTGCTGGCCGAGATGGGCCGGTTGGGATTCATGGGCATGTGCGTGCCGGCCGAATGGGGCGGCGCCGGCGCCGACATGGTCTCTTATGTGCTCGCCTTGGAGGAAATCGCCGCGGGCGATGGCGGATTGTCGACGGTGATGAGCGTCAACAATTCGCCCGACTGCGCGGCGCTGTTGGCTTACGGCTCGCCCGAACAGAAGGAGCGCTGGCTAAAGCCCCTGGCGCGCGGCGAGATTTTGGGCGCCTTCTGCCTCACCGAGCCGCAGGCAGGATCCGACGCGTCGAACCTCAAGACCCGCGCCGAGCGGCGCGGCAACGGCTGGGTTCTGAACGGCGTCAAACAGTTCATCACCTCCGGCCGCACGGCCGACATCGCCCTGGTCTTTGCCGTCACCGATCCGGTGGCCGCCAAGCGCGGCATTTCCTGCTTCATCGTGCCGACCAGGACCCCGGGCTATCGCGTGGCTTCGATCGAGAAGAAATTGGGGCAGAAATCGTCCGACACCTGCCAGATTGTGTTCGAGGAGTGCACCGTTGGTGCCGACGCCCTGCTGGGAACGGAAGGCGAGGGCTATCGCATCGCGCTCGCCAATCTCGAAGCTGGTCGCATCGGCATCGGTGCCCAGGCCGTCGGCATGGCGCGCGCCGCCTTCGACGCGGCGCACGCCTATGCCAACGACCGTGAGGCGTTCGGCACCAAGATCGTGAACCACCAAGCCGTCCAGTTCCGCCTCGCCGACATGGCGACCAAGATCGCCGTGGCGCGTCAGATGGTGCTGCATGCGGCAACGTTGCGCGACGCCAAGCGTCCCTGCCTCATGGAGGCCGCAATGGCCAAGCTATATGCGTCCGAGATGGCCGAGGAAGTGTGCTCGGCCGCGATTCAGGTCCACGGCGGTTACGGCTACGTCTCGGACTACCTGGTGGAGAAGATCTGGCGCGACGTTCGCGTCTGCCAGATCTACGAGGGCACCAGTGACGTACAGCGCATCCTGATCGGACGTGGGTTGGCAGCTTTGTAAGGCCCGTCTTTCGCTTGTTCCCCCCTCTTCCTCGTGCGAAGCTCACGAGGTGTGAAGAAGGCCGCTTAAGCGGTTTTGGGGACAGGGGGAGCCGGGCGACGGATGGTCGGTCGTGCGCCGTAGCAATCTAGTCGTCCTGGGGATCGCCGCCGCAGTGCTGGCGGCGACCAGTATCGCTGTCGCCGGGGACAAGGACAAACCCGCTGATAAGCCTGCCGATCTCGGGCCGCCGCCCGGTCGGCTCCTTCACATGCAGACCGCCTTCAATCCGGCCTTGCCCGGCTCGGGCGAAGCCGTGCGGATTTTCACACGGACTGTAAAACACATGTCCGGCGGCGCGCTGGCCATCAAGATCATCGAACCTGGGCGGGTTACGCCGACCGCCGACATGCTCGACGCCGTGGTCGCGGGCGACCTCGAGGCCGCTTTCACCTGGTCCGGCTATGCCGCGGCCAAGGCGCCCGTGTTTGGCGTGTTCGCCACCGTGCCGTTCGGGCCCGGGCCGGAGGACATGACGTCGTGGATGCTGGAAGGCGACGGCAGCCGCATCCACCACGAGGCTTACGACAAGCTCGGCGTGGCGGGCCTGCCCTGCGGCATCCAGGGCGCCAAGGGCGGCGGCTGGTACCGCGGCGACCTCAACACGGTCGCCGACTTCAAGGGCCAGCGGCTGCGCTTCGGGCGCTTCTCCGGCGAGATCGTAGCGCGGCTGGGCGCCACCCTGGTGCCGCTGCCGCCGGGCGAATTTTTCTACCAGCTCCAGCAGGGCAAGGTGGATGGCGGCGAGATGTCGACGCCCGCCATCGATGCTGCCCTCGGCTTCGACAAACTTGGCTTGCCCTACTACATGCCGGGCTGGCAGCAGCCCTCGGCGGTGCTCGACTTCCTGATGCGCAAGGACAAGTGGGAAGCGCTATCGGCGTCGCTGCGCGTGCAGATCGAAACGGCCTGCCGCGCCAACATCGCCTGGATGCTCAGCCGCTCGCCGCACTTGCAGGGCCTGGCGCTGGAAAGTCTCAGGGTGTCGGGCGTCGTCATCAAGCAATGGTCGCCCGAGCTCATGACGGCGTTCCGCGGCAAGGCCGATATCGTGCTCAAGGAGCAGGCCGACCGCGATCCGGATTTTGCCGCCGCGCTCTCCAACCAGCGCGGCTTCGTCGGTCAAAGCGTCGGCTGGCGCACGCTGTCGCGCCTGCCCTAAGCCTTGCACCTCGGCGCCGGTCCGGGCAGTTTGGCCCGGCCATGACGATCCTCTCTTCGCAAGTCGACACCCGCTCCGACATCTTCAAGCGCAATACCGAGGCCATGCGCGGCCTGGTCGACGATTTGCGTCGGCGCACCGCCCAGGTCCACCTGGGCGGCGGCGAGGAGTCGCGCAAGCGCCACGTCGCGCGCGGCAAGCTCTTGCCGCGTGAGCGGGTGCGCGCTCTGCTCGATCCCGGCTCGCCCTTCCTCGAACTGTCGCCGCTCGCCGCCCTCGACATGTACGACAACGAGGCGCCGGGCTCGGGCGTCATCACCGGGGTCGGCCGCGTGAGCGGTGTGGAATGCGCGATCGTCTGCAACGACGCCACGGTCAAGGGCGGCACCTATTACCCGATGACGGTGAAAAAGCATCTACGCGCCCAGGAAGTGGCGATGGAGAACCGTCTGCCCTGCCTCTACCTGGTTGATTCGGGCGGCGCCAACCTGCCGCAGTGGCCCGAAGTGTTCCCGGACAAGACCCATTTCGGCCGCATCTTCTACAACCAGGCCAACATGTCGGCGCAGGGCATCCCGCAGATCGCCGTGGTGATGGGCTCGTGCACGGCGGGCGGCGCCTACGTGCCGGCGATGAGCGACGAGACCGTGATTGTGCGCAAGCAAGGCACGATCTTCCTCGCCGGCCCGCCGCTGGTGAAGGCGGCGATCGGCGAAATCGTCAGCGCCGAGGAGCTGGGCGGCGCCGATGTCCATGCCCGCACCTCGGGCGTGGCCGATCACTATGCCCAGAACGACAGCCATGCGCTCGGCATGGCGCGCCGCATCGTGGCCAACCTCAACTGGAAGAAATCGCCGTCGGCGTCGCTGCTCGAGCCTCGCGCGCCGAAATACGCCGCCGAGGAGCTCTACGGCATCGTGCCGCCCGACAGCCGCACGCCCTACGACATGCGCGAGGTCATCGCCCGGCTGGTCGACGGCAGCGAGCTCGACGAGTTCAAGCACCTCTACGGCACGACCATCGTCACCGGCTTCGC
>WNFG01005138.1_pt1 | contig 11648 bp, 9 predicted proteins | sample 5400431 | NCBI WGS metagenome assembly WNFG01 (sample SAMN13153346, study PRJNA577476) | soil metagenome | isolation source: 120 cm saprolite under Douglas fir tree site 2 hole 3 replicate 2 | place: USA:California | collected 2015-04-18
CTCGCGGATCGCAGTCAGGAATGCGGAGAGCTCGGCGCGCAGCGGCTCCGCGTGCCCGACCGACAAGTGCCGCATCGAATAGCTGCCGTCCGGCTGGAAGCCGAAGCATTCGGTGACCTGCCGGGTCAGGAGATCGCCCATCACGTATTTCTTGCGCGTGGCGACGTGCACGTTGCGCGCCTTGAACGGGGTCAGCCAGTTGGTGTTGATGTGGGCCAGCACGCCCGAAGCGGTCCGGAACTGCAACAGCGCGATGTCCTCGCGCTCCGCCATGGCGCTGGAGAGCTGCGGCTGCACTTCGACGATATCCGAATCGGTGAACCAGCGAATGAGGTCGATGTCGTGCACCGCGAGATCGATCACCACCCCGACGTTGGACATGCGCGGCGGGAACGGACCGACCCGGGTGATGGCGATGGAGAGAATGTCCTCGCCGTGAATGGCTTCCTTGATGGCCGCGACCGCGGGATTGAAGCGTTCGACGTGACCGACCATCAGGATCACATTGGCGCGGCGCGCCGCCGCGATGATGCTGCGGCCCTCCTCGGCGCTCGACGCGATCGGCTTCTCCACCATCACGTGGATGCCGCGCCGGATGCAGGCGAGCGCCAGATCGTGATGCAGATGCGTCGGTGCCGCGATGGTGGCCGCGTCGATGCCGAGCTCGATGAGCTCCTCGAGATCGCCGACCGCCGCGCAGCCGAGCGTCTCCGCCACGAAATTCGCCTGCGGCCGGTCGGGATCCGCAACCCCGACGAACTCCACGCCCGGAAGCTCGGCGATCACCCGGGCATGATTGCTGCCCATCACGCCGACGCCGACGACACCCAAGCGCAGCAAGGATTCCGCGCTTCCCCTCGCGGCTGCCATTCTGACGAATCCCCCTGTTCCGCTCTCCCGATTCCCACCTAGCAGGTGGCCGCGATACCATGCCACGAAGCGGCGGACCCCCTCCGCGATCGGCGTGTTCGGACGGAAGCCGAACTCGCGCTCCAGATCCGCGACGTCGGCGCAGGTTTCCGCGACATCGCCGGGCTGCATCGGCATGAGCTCGGTGACCGCGGTGCGTCCCGCCGCCGCTTCGATCAGCCGCAACACCTCGTCGACCTCGACCGGGCGGCCGTTGCCGATGTTGTAGAGCCGCCACGGCGCGCGGCTCCCGGCCGGGTCCGGATGCTCGCCCGACCATCGCGGGTCGCCCTGCGGCGCGCGGTCGAGGATGCGCAGCACGGCTTCCGCCGCATCGTCGATATAGGTGAAATCCCGCCGCATCCGGCCGTGGTTGAACAGCTGGACCGGGCGTCCTTCGAGCACGGCGGCGGTGAACCGCCACATCGCCATGTCGGGCCGCCCCCAGGGTCCGTAGACCGTGAAGAAACGCAGGCCGGTCGCGGGAATCGCGAACAGATGCGCATAGGCATGCGCCATCAGCTCGTTCGCCCTCTTGGTCGCGCCATAAAGACTGAGCGGATGGTCCGCGGGGCGCGAGGTGCCGAACGGAGTTTCGGTGTTCGCGCCGTAGACCGAGGAAGACGATGCATAGACCAGATGCCGGCAATTCTGCCGCCGGCAACCTTCGAGCACGTTGAGGAAGCCGGCGACATTCGCGTCGACATAGGCGTGCGGATCGACGAGCGAGTGCCGCACTCCCGCCTGCGCGGCAAGATGCACCACCATGGGAAACCGGCGGGCGGAGAACAATGCCGCCATTCCCGCCCGGTCGGCGATATCGAGCCGTTCGAAGCCGAAGGCGGAAAAGCCGGCAAGCTGCTTGAGCCGCGCCTCCTTGAGCCGCACGTCGTAATAAGGATCGAGATTGTCGAGGCCGATGACGGACCGCCCGCGTTCGAGCAGACGGCGCGTCACGTGGAAGCCGATGAACCCGGCGGCCCCGGTCAGCAGGATCGGCTCGGCGTCCGTCATTCGGCCGGGCCGCGGCGATAGACGTCGTCGAGCCGGATGATGTCGTCTTCGCCGAAATAGCTGCCGGTCTGCACCTCGATCAGCTCGAGCGCGATCTTTCCCGGATTGGACAGCCGGTGGACGGCACCCATCGGGATGTACGCCGATTCGTTCTCGTGCACGGTCTTTTTCACCTTGCCGATCGTCACCTCCGCCGTCCCGCGCACCACGACCCAGTGCTCGGAGCGATGCAGGTGTTTCTGGAGCGACAGCGTGCCGCCCGGCGCCACCACCAGTCGCTTCACCTGGAACCGCTCGCCGACGTCGACCGCATCGTAATATCCCCACGGCCGATGGCAGCGCCGATGGTTGGTCGCCTCGGGGCGGGCGGCCTGCTTGAGCAGCGACACCAGCCCTTTCACCTCTTCGGCGCGCTCGCGCGGCACCACCAGCACCGCGTCGGGCGTGGTCACCACGATGAGATCGCGGATGCCGAGCACGGCGGTGAGCCGGTCCTCGGCATGGACCAGGCAATTCCGGCTGTCCACGGCGACGACCGGACCCGTGGCGAAATTGTTGTCGGCATCGCGTTTGGAGATTTCGAAGATCGCGTCCCAGCTGCCGATGTCGGACCAGCGGAACTTACCCTCGACCACGACGGCGCGGTCGGTTTTCTCCATCACCGCGTAGTCGAACGAGAGCTGCGGCGCGCGCCCATAGCTCTCGGCGTCGAGCCGCAGGAAGCCGAGATCCTCGCGTGCGCTCTCGACCGAGGCGGCGACCGCCGCGGCGATTTGCGGCGCATGTCGCTCGAGCTCGCTCACCAGCACGTCGGCGCGGAACATGAAATTCCCGGAGTTCCAGACATAGCCCTCGTCGAGATAGCGCAGCGCATTTGCCGCGTCCGGCTTCTCGACGAAACGCTCGACCCGGCGGATGCCGTCGCCGAGCGAGGCGCCGCAACGGATGTAGCCGTAGCTGGTCCTCGGCTCGCTCGCGGCGATGCCGAACGTGGCGATATGGCCGGCGTCCGCCGCCTTGCGCGCGGAAATGCAGGCCGCGTGAAACAGCTCCGGATCCAGGATCACGTGATCGGCCGCGAGCGCGAGCACGATGGCTTCGGGATCGCGCCGCCGCGCGATCATGGCTCCGGCGGCGATGGCCGGCGCGGAATCCCGGCGCTCGGGCTCGAGCACCATGGTTGCTTCCTGGCCGAGTTCCTCCGCCTGGCGGCGGGCAAAGAACCGGAAATCGCCGACCGTCATGACGATCGCGGGCGCGAACAATTTTGGATCGGCGAGCCGCAGCAGCGCCTGCTGAAACGTGGAGCGCTCGCCCACGATCGGCATGAATTGCTTGGGCATGCCGTCCCGGGACACCGGCCAGAGCCGCGTGCCGGAGCCGCCGGCGAGAAGCACGGGAACGATACGTGTCTCGGGCATGATCCCTTCCGGCACGCCGCCGATTTTGATGCCCGCGACACCCCGCGAGCGGCTCGCCTGGCCTGTTCGCCGCTGCCCTAGCAGTTCTGGGCACACCCGTCCAAGGCGGGTTTGGCGCTTGCGGGCGTGGGAATCCGCATGGGAGTCTTGGAAAATTACAAGTCAGGTCAATCGTTTAAACCCATTCAATTCGTCAAAACACGCCTTCTAGATGTGACAACCATGACGACATCTTGTACGGGAATAGATTTGCATGCCGATCGTCGCGGCGAAGGCCGCATTGCTCGCGGTCGCCCTGCCGGCCTGCGATTTCCGTTGGCTGCCGCGGCTCAGCCGGCCGGTTCGATCGACGGGCCTTCGATCCGGCGATCCGGCCTCGTGCGGGGCGCGAGCGTTTGCGCCGCATTCCGTTTGAACGCCATCACTTCCTTCATGGCCTTCATCTGGCCCAGGCGTCTCAGCGCCCGATCGATCATGCGGTCGAGCCGCTCCTCGAGCGCGAGTTCCTTCATCAGCCAAAACCACGCGGGCAACGAGGGCGCTCCCAAGTTTCGGATGCGGTGCTTGCGCCACATGCATTTGGCGAGCGTGAGGACCGCATCCTGTTCTGCAGGCCCGCACGGAGACCATTCCTTGATGAGCCCGCGGTGCAGGCGCTCGAATTGCCGCGGATCTTCGCCGGGCAGAATGGCGGTTTCGGCCCAGGCGCCGTGCTGGAGTGCGCTAGGGCGGGTCTTGGATGGATTGAGTTCCAACATCACGAGGCGTTTTCCCTTTCATCGACAGTCAAATGCTTGCCGGGGCCTGACCCGCGCCTCCATGACAGTTCCCGCTTTTTTGGCGGCTTGGCATGGATTGTCGGGTCAAGCCGGTCGCTTCCGGCAATGACGGCAGAGCGAGGACACTTAATGTGATTTGCGGCTTCGCACCAGACTAAAATTGCCGCCGCGAGCGGAACGGCTTGCCGGGACAGAAGCCTTAGGCCCGCGCAGCGGCCGCGCGCGGATGCGGTCGACGAGCGCCGGCAGCCGGGCGAGATCGCGCATCGCGAACGGGCCTTTGCCGGCGAGGCGATTTTCCGCGGTGATCGCCACGAAAAGGGTGCCCAGCGCGCGCGCGGCCTCGAGATCGTCCGGGCCGTCGCCCACCATGAGGGCCTGGCGCGGCGCGACCCCCTCGGCCGCGAGCGCCGCCCGCAGGTTGGCCGTCTTGGAAGCCGGGCCGCCCAGCACGCCGTCAAGCCAGGCGAGCAGTCCGCGCCCGCGCACGACGGCGAGGAGGTCGGAATGCGGGGTTGCGGAATTCACCCAGATCTTGATGCCGCGAGCTTTCAGCGCCGCGAGCGCCGCCCGCGCCCCACGTCGCTCCGGCGCGGCCGCGATGGCCCGCGCGCAGCATCGCGTGTAGGCCGCGGCCAGCGCCCGGCCGCGGCGCGCAATCGCGCTCGGCTCGCCGCAAGGATCGAGCAGGCGCGCCGCTTCCGCGAACAGCGTGTAGCGATTGCCGCCGAGCCGGCGCGCCTTTTCGAGCGCCGCAAGTCCGCCCGGCACATCCGCGACGGTGGCGCGCATGCAGGCCTGTTTCAACGCATTGGAATCCACCAGCGTTCCGTCGAAGTCGAACAGCACGAGACGGATCATCGGTTCCCCGCGAAGCCATTGCCGCGTTGCCTTGAGCCGCAGGCCAATGACAATGTCAATGGTCGTTAAATTGCCGCCAGGCGTTTGCCGTTCTCGGTTCTCGGGCCGGTGCTCCTGAGCGCGTTGCGCCGGTTCGTCTCCATCTGTCGGAGCGAGGTCATGCTCGGTTCGATGTGGGCTGAACTGGATCGAGCCCGGCGTCCTTCCGAATTCGGCGCCCGGCGCGAGGCTTTGCAGGGGCTGCGGCCGGCGCGGAAGGAATCGGTTGAATACCGGCCGAACCTGCGGGCGAGACGGTAGAGCGCGGCGATCGATTCACTGGACCGGTGCATGGGCGGCCTCCCGGTCCAGAACGTCGAAGCTCACCGCGCCCGATCCCAAAAAGCAGTGGAATTTCCACCGGGGGTTGCGAGCCGCCATTGACCTAAAGTAGTGCCAAAAAAGCGAGAAAGTATAGATCTGCGCTAGATTAAAAATTAGCTTACGACCGTCCGTTTAGCAGCTTTTGCATCTCCTGGATGTACGATGGCTGAGTATCTCTGTGGGGTCCCTCGCGCGACTTTTCTGGCCCAGGACGCGGACAAACAACCGGGCGAAACCTTTAAGGTCAATGGCTTCGAACCATTCTAAATACCATTGCAGCTCGCGCAGCTCGCCTTCGCCGGTCGGAAACTTACCAAGGGGCTTCCCCCTGGCCCTTGCAACGGCGGCGGCGATCAGCGCTTCTTTGAATTCGCGCGGTATTTTGTTGGGTGTGCCCTTCTGTCGGCCGCCGATACGCTCGCCGCGCTTGCGCAACGGAAGTCGATTGCCGTTTCTCCCCGACGGCGTCACGCGTTCTTGCCCGTCATGCGCCGTGTTCATGCCTCGCAGATCCTTACGCTTCGGCTTAGTCTAAAGCATATTCGATCGTAACGGGTTCCGCCACTCTCACAGAGGGACCCATGTGTCCCGCAGGGCCACACTATCGAGTTCGGACCACAAGGATGCGGTGCCGGACAGATGTCGACCCCCTGCACTGTAGGATTTGGCTTCGTTTCGCAAAAACGGGACCCGCCGGGGCCAAACTCGCCCGACGACTTTCTCTTCACGCGAGTTGCAAAGGCGCGCGTGGTATCCGGAATGGTTTCAGCAGAAAGCTTTCAACCAAGTCGCGGACCCGACGACCCCCATTTTGACGAAACGAAGCCATTTAGCGCGGATCTCTATCGACGTTTGAGGGTTTGCAGCGCGAAAATTGTCTGCACCAGCTGGCGCCACAGGCCGGACTCATAGCGGCTCAGTCGGTCAATGAGCTCATTGTCGAGATTGGCCAGCCGCAAGAAGCTGATCGCGATGTCGCGCGACGGGTTCGGCGCGGGGCGGATTTCCGGGTCCGGCACATGGGCGGCTTGTGCATCGGCGAGGCGGCCTTGGCGGTAATCGGCGCAGGCTCCAGCACCCTCCCCCTCCCCGGATTCGAGCGCCTTCTGGCGGCAGCTCCGGAAGGCCTGGAGGATCTCCCCCTGCATCCGCAGCAGCCCGGTTTCGATCGAGGTCGCCCGACGAAGCCGCCAGAAGAGGGATGCGAGGCGATGCACGAGCTCCTGCTCGACCGGCGTTCGCGGCAGATACTCCGAGACGATCGCTTCCTCGAAAGCCTGATACTCCTCGGGATTTTCCAGAGGCTCGATGACGGTTTCGGCGGTCAGTCCGTGCCTGATGGCGTTACGTCGCGATTGCTGTTTTCCGTTTTCGGTCCGCGGGCCGGTGCTTTTGAGCGCGTTGAGGCGATTGGCCTCGATCTGCCGGGGAGAGGTCATGCGCGATTCGGGGCGGCGTCGGCCGTTCCGGGCGTGGCCTCTTTTCGGGTTCGGCGGCCAGCTCGGGCTTTCGTCGCGACGCTTGCACTGAGAGCTCCGGCGGCTGCCGGTTGAACGTTCGCTGACGACGCCGCGAAGCCGGCTGAGCGGGTCTCGTTCCAAAGCTTTCGCGCGATCGCGATGGCATCGATGCCCAACTTCGCCCACCATCCGGCCTCGTTCCGGGCCCGGTGGAGTTCGCGGTGATGCGTCCGGCAGAGCGGCACGGTGAACTCGTCGCTCACCTTGCGACCGAGCGCCCGCTTCTGGGCGAACCGGATATGGTGGGGGTCACAGGGCCGCCGCCCACAAATTAGGCATGGCTGGGACGCGACGAACTTCAGGTGCGCCTTGTCCCGGTAGCGTCGGGCCTCCCCGATCGGCAGCGCGCTCTTATCGATTCCGGCGGGTTTGACCGAGCGCTCCGAGACAGCCGCGCCATTCTCGCTCCGGGGCTCCAGGGCGGCCAGGCGCGTCGCGCGCGTTGCTGGGGAACGGTCGGCATTCTCGGGCGTATCCGGCGACCCTGGAGAGGTTGCGGGCTGGGACTGTTCGCCGTCCAGGGCGGAGAGCCGCAGCTCAAACGCGAGTTCGAGGAGCCTGGCATCTGAGGCGGTCAGCGTGTTCTTCGCCGATAAGGCCGTGCGGGCCCACCGGGCGGCTTCCTGCGCAGAACTGAGGCCCGCCACCTCGTGTACGAGCTCGTCGCGCAGCGCGGCCGAGGTGTTGGGGTCGAGGGTGGGTCGGAAGCCCTTTTTGCCGTTTCCGCCCTCCTGCGGCGGTCCGCGGCGCACGGAGCCGTCTGGGGGCCTTGTTTTGGCGCCTGCGCCGCCTTCCTGCGGCGGTTGAGGGTTGAGGTCCGGCGCATCGAGGTCGTCTTCGCCGGCGATGCCTACCAGCGTGAACAGAGCGTACCGCCGGGCGTAGGTCAGGGCGGCCCCCATCCGATGCGGGGCTGCGGTATCGGCGAGCCGGCATACCGGCCAATCGGAGGCAATCCATTCGCCGGAGGCGTGGGCCAATACCGTGGTCAAGTTCACTGTGCCAGTCGAGGTGTCGATTGCGGTTGTCTGGACAGTCGCGATCTGCTGCTGGCCAAGCGCCTTGCGGACGATGTCGAGCCCGCTCGAGAGAGGGGCGTAACGGAAGCTCCGGGCCCCCTCCCCTGGCCGATCCGCCCCGATGGTGGCGACCAAGGACTTCTCGGGGTTCGAGAGCTCCGATTGAGCCTTGGCGAGCGCGGCCGCGAGCGCCGCGATCGATTCACTGGACCGGTGCATGGGCGGCCTCCGATTCCAGAACATCGAAGCTCACGGCGCCGGATTTGGAGCGGCGTGCTCGGACGCCGTGACCGATGCCCTCCTTGGCATCCTCGGGCAGCAGGGCCTTGAGTTCGGCCTTGGCCCGTTCGTGTTCGACATAGGCCTCGCGCGTCCGCAGGAAGATGCCCGCGAATTCAGCCCAGCTGTTCGATGAGCTCATATCGACCACCCGGACGCCCTCGATGCGAGCCCGGGGCGGTTCGACCCCAAAAATTTGAGGCGGCTCGCCGTTCTCGACACACCGCCAGAACCTTTTCTCGGCCGTCAGAAGCAGGTGTTGATAGAGGGAATCGGCCGGGATGGTGATCTCTACCCACTTGCCGCCTCCGGTGATGACCGAGAGCACCGCAACCTTGGCATTGGTAACCCACATATTGTGCTGGAGCTGGGCCATGTGTTTTTCGGCCGCTGCCTCTTCGGAAAACGACCACGGCAGCATGAATTTGGCCTCGAAAACCGCTCCAGTGTCCGCAACCACCCCGTCGAGGGTCGCCACCATCCACCGGATTACCGGATGGCGGATGCGGCGCTGGACATCCTTGAGGGTCTGGCCGGTATTGCGCTCGAACCACTGCCGATTGAGGGACTCGGTGACGACCCCGAGCTGGACGATCAGGTTTCCCGAGAGGTCCCGCGGTTCGAGTTCACCTCGTTTTTCGCGCCAAAGCCGTAGCAAGGCGCCTTCATCCAGGCCCATGATGATGCGAGCATCAGATCCGCCAATGAACAGGCGGCGATTGGCCAGATCCGGCAGTTCAGCTGGAAGCGACTTCATCGTATCCTTCCCTTGATTCTAGGTCACCGCGCGCATTGACAAGAAACCCCTAGGCGTTGACCCAAATTGGAACATAGAGGATGACCCAAAGTGGGTCAAGAGGGAATTTTACGATTACCGTTCAACAGGTAAGAGCGGCGCGCGGACTCCTGGGCTGGTCCCAAACAGAACTCGCAAGACGTGCAGGACTTTCGCGAGAAACGGTAAAGCGCTTCGAGGCACCAACCGATCTCAATGTCTCGTCCGACGCGCGGGCGAAGCTCCAACAAGCCCTTGAGAACGGCGGCGTTGAGTTCATCCAGGGAAACGGCGGCGGGCCGGGTGTGCGGCTAAAAAAATGGCGCCCGAAGTCATCCAGGTGAAGAGGACCCGCAGCTACAGCAGGATTTTACTCAGATGAAGCCTTCCGCCCGTTCGACACCCACCATTCGCCCATAGTAGCGGGTCGATTCGTTGAGGAAGCCCGCAAGTCGCACGCTCGACCGGACTGACGTGGTAATTCATGAATTTTCACCCGCCTTGAGCCACGTGGGCGGACTTTCCGCAGGCGACATGCTGGACCGCCTCGACGCCGCCGGTTTCGTGCCGTTCGCGTTCGGGTCTGGATGCAGTACCGTTCGGATGCAGCTCGACGAGCTTAGGAGCTTTCAGGGCCAGAGCGATATCGTCTGGATCCGTCGGCCGTAAGTTCGCGGTCGGCTGGAGTCATCACCGCTGGTTCTGCGAGCTCGACTGCCAGCCTGCCTCCCGCATTTGGCTGCTGTCAGATCCTGAGAGAGCACACCTCGGCCGGCGGGCAAGTAGTGAGGTTCCTGAGATGATCGCCCCGCAGATAACAGGCGGCGGTTCCGGCTTGACGAAGAGTCCGAAAAAATAGAACTTGCCGGACTGACCACCGGCAAGAGCTCGGATGACGCCAATTCGTGATCTCCATGGCGTATGGACCATCGCTTGAGCAAGGCCCTCAAAAGCGGTCTCGTTTCCCTGCTTCATCGCTCCCGCCTCGCCTCTCCGCTCCGCGAGCGGCTAGGTGGCGCGGGCGTCATCCTGGTGCTGCACGAAATTCACGATGACCTTGCTTGCGAACTCATGACGGGATGTTCCCCGTCGCTGCTGACCGTAGTCGTCAACAGCCTGCGTCGCGATGGCTGGGACATCGTCGGCCTCGATGAGGCGCTGCGGCGGATTGCGCATGGCGTCGCCGCGACCCCGTTCGCCGTTTTGACCTTCGACGACGGCTATCGCGATACGCTGAGCCGCGCACTGCCGGTTCTCGAGCGCCTGGAGGCGCCTTTCACGGTTTATGTGCCGACCGGCGCGGTGACGCGCGAACTCTACGCATGGTGGCTGGCGCTGCGCGCCCTGTTCCGGTCGCGCGAGGAAGTAGCGATCGAGTGCATGGGTCGCCGCTTCGAGTGTTCGGATTTAGCCGGCAAGATCGCCGGCTTGAAAGCGGCTGGCAGTTGGGTTCACCAGGACTATCGCCGGAAATTCGAGCTTATGCCGACCTTCGCGGCGTACGGCATCTCGCCCGCGGCGCTGACGGAGGAATATTTCCTGGATTGCGACGAGCTGCGCGCGCTGGCCCGCCACCCGTTCGTTACGATCGGCGCCCACACGACTTCCCACGCGGCGTTGTCCACGCTCGAGCCCGGGCAAGCTCGTTGCGAGATGGCCGACAACAAGATCTATCTTGAGCGATTGCTCGGTCGGGACGTTACCCATTTCGCCTATCCTTATGGCGATCCGCGCGCTTGCGGCAGGAGGGAAGCCGAGATCGCCCACGAGTTGGGCTTCCTCAGCGCAGTGACGGTTGAAGCCAGCCCGAACTACCCAGAGCATCGCCATCGTATGCACAGCCTGCCTCGCGTCGCCGTCAGGCCTGACGAGACTGCCGAAACCCTGTATTACCGGGCGAGCGGCCTCAGTTGGGCAATGAACGCACACAAGCGCAGGCGGCTCGCACACGCATAGCAGCGCCGGCATGCAATTCGTTCCGATTCTCGACGCATGGCAACACCGGGAAATGCTGGAACTGCTCGCCGAGGGCTTCCCGGGCGCCTCGATCGATTGGTCGCGGGCGTTCAGGGCGCCCCCCGGCGATACCGGACATGGCACGTTGTTGATCGTGGACGGACACCCCGAAGGCGGCATCCTGTCCTTCGAGAAAACCGAGACGATCGGCGGACGCGTGCGCCGCATCGTCAATTTGTCGAGCTGGTACATCCGGCCAAGGTACAGAAAGTTTGCGGTGCGAATGATACGGGCCGTGACCGCCGATCCTGATACCATCTACACAGGCAGCTCGCCGATATTGTCGGTTCAGACAATCGGCTTGCGCGCTGGCTTTCGCTACGCAGCAAAAGGATCGATTGCCTCCCTCCCGCTTGTCAACGGCACAGGTCTCCGGGGCGGGATCGCCGTCGGCCCGTTCGTCCCGGCGGCACTGCCCAATCCGGATCACGATCGATGGATGCAGGATCATTGCGGCGGTCATCACGTTGGCATCCTGGTCCGGCAGCGATCGAGCATCGTCCCCGTTCTTTGGGAGCGCGGCCAGGAGATTCGCGGCTTTCCCGCTGCGCGCCTGGTGTTCACCTCGGATCACAGCCTGCTTCGCACAGCGCTGCCTGTAGTTCACTGGCATATGCTGAGACATCACGGCATTGTCGGTCTTTATTTGCCGCGCTTTGCGAGCTATACGGGTCTCCGCAGCGTTCGCAGCC
>WNFG01007777.1_pt1 | contig 11647 bp, 13 predicted proteins | sample 5400431 | NCBI WGS metagenome assembly WNFG01 (sample SAMN13153346, study PRJNA577476) | soil metagenome | isolation source: 120 cm saprolite under Douglas fir tree site 2 hole 3 replicate 2 | place: USA:California | collected 2015-04-18
CCGGAAACTGCGCGACAACAATCGGACTTCAAGCCGCTTTTGCGAGATAAGCGAGTCGGGAGGCTTTAGCCTCCGGGGTAGACATGGTTTATTTGACGCGCAAAGCAGAATTTTCTGCTTCGCATTACTATCACAACCCGGACTTCAGCGCGGAGGAAAATCGCCGCATTTTCGGCAAGTGCAATAATCCCAATGGTCACGGGCATAATTACACGCTGGAAGTAACCGTGAAGGGCGAAGTCGATCCCCGCTCCGGGTTTGTAGTTGACCTCAAGCAATTGAAAGAGATTCTGAATCGCGAAGTACTGGACGCGCTTGATCACCGCTTCTTGAACAAGGAAGTGCCGGATTTTTTCACGCGTATTCCAACCACCGAAAATCTGGCAATTTCCATCTGGCAGCGGCTCGCGCCCAAGCTGAAAGCCGCGCAACTGCATCGCGTGCGCGTCTACGAGACCCCCGATCTGTTCGTCGATTTTTACGGAGAAGCATGAAAGCGCACTTGACCCGGCGGTACATGTTCTCAGCCTCGCACCGTTTGCACAACGAGTCGATGTCGGCAGAGGAGAACCAGTCCACTTACGGCAAGTGCAATAACCCGTACGGCCACGGTCACAATTACGCGCTGGAGATTACAGTCAGCGGCTCCGTGGACGAGCGCACGGGTATGGTGTGCAATCTTGTGGATCTGGATGTTTTTGTGGATCGCGAGATTCTGGAGCGCTTCGATCACCAGAATCTGAACATGTTGCCGGAATTCGCCAGAGAGGTGCCCACCACTGAGAAACTGTCCAGCTGTATTTATGAAATTGTGCAGCGGGGATTCGCAAACGCTCATCTAGAGAAGGTGAGACTGGAAGAGACGATGATGAATTCATTCGAGTATGCGGGAGACAGAGAAGTTCGGAGATAGATTCGTACCACGTAAGGCATAAATTTCAAATTACCAAATTACAAATTACTCGATTACAAATTCCATATGAAACCAACAACTGAACCAGCCACACTGACCAGCGCCAGCTTTGAAGATCTGGTAAGAGAAATGCTCGTGCGCCTCGGTGAAGATCCCGAGCGAGACGGTCTTACCCGCACTCCGGAACGGGTGCAGCGCGCCATGCAGTTTCTGACCAAGGGCTATAAGGAAGACCCAGAAGCCCTTCTCAAGAAAGCTCTGTTCACCGTCAGCTACGACGAGATGGTGATTGTCAAAGATGTCGAGATGTTCAGTCTTTGCGAACACCACATGCTGCCGTTCTTCGGCAAAGTACACATCGCTTACATTCCCAATGGCAGAGTGATTGGCTTGAGCAAAATTCCTCGCCTGATTGACATCTTCGCGCGCCGCTTACAAATTCAGGAACGCTTGACCACGCAGATCGCAGAGACTATCCAGAAAACCATCCAGCCGCAGGGCGTAGGAGTTGTTATTGAAGCGCGACATCTCTGCATGATGATGCGTGGCGTGGAGAAGCAGCACTCGGCCGCGGTGACTTCTTCCATGTTGGGCTGCTTCCGCGAGGAACAGGAGACCAGAAATGAGTTCCTCTCGCTGATTCGCAATCGAGCCAACGGAGTCTGATCATCGCCCGCTCCAGTAATAAGAGTCCTAAAGCCAGCCATCGATTGTTCGTGCAGCGCTTCAGTTCCAAACTTCACTTGCGCGGCAAAGTTGCGCTCATTACCGGTGCCAATCGCGGCATTGGTCTGGCCATTGGCCGCGCGCTGGCAAACGAAGGTTGTGACCTGGTCCTCACCGCTCGCGATCAAGCTTCACTTCAAAAGGCTGGCAGGGAACTGGCGCGTCTCGGAGTTCGTGTCCTGGTGGACGCCTGTGATGTGCGCGACCCTCGTTCCGTTAAAGCAATGTTTGCGACACTGAAGAAGCAGTTCCGCAAACTCGATATCTTGATCAACAACGCCGGCGTCGCCCATTCCAATCTCAGTGTCGCCGAATTACCGGTCGAAGCTTGGAAGGAAGTGATCGATACCAACCTAACCGGCCTGTTCCTGGTCACACGTGCCGCATTGCCGTTCATGAAGCGCGGTGGCGCAATCGTGAACAATCTGTCTATCGCGGCTAAACGGGTCTTTCCCGGCTCCTCTGCCTACAATGCTTCCAAACACGGAGCGCTGGGATTCACTGACACCTTGCGAGAGGAGTTACGTCCGAGAGGAATTCGCGTGATCGCACTTCTGCCCGGCGCCACTGATACTGACATGTGGAATAAGCTGTGGCCGGACGCTCCTCGGAAGAAAATGATGGCTCCCGAGACCATTGCCACCGCGGTAGTAAACGCGCTAGCCCTACCCGATAACAGCACAGTGGAAGAACTCACGATATTGCCCACTGCAGGAACGCTCTGATTTTCTACCCAAGAAAAAGGCCCAGCTTCCGCCGGGCCTCCAGTGATCATTGACGAGTGGTCTTAAATGTCGTAGTACAACGCAAACTCAAACGGATGTGGACGCAATCTCACCGCGTCCACTTCCTTCGTGCGCTTGTATTCGATGTAGGTGCTGAGCAGTTCTTCGGTGAATACGTCACCTTTGAGCAGGAATCCGTGGTCTTTCTCCAGCGCATCGAGTGCGTCTTCAAGCGAGCCGGGCATGGAGGGAACCTTCGCCAACTCCTCCGGTCCCAGATCGTAAATGTCCTTGTCGAGCGGCTGGCCGGGATCGAGTTTGTTCTCGACGCCGTCTAGTCCCGCCATCATCATCGCCGCGAACGCCATGTAGGGGTTGCAGCTTGGGTCCGGTGGCCGGAACTCCACGCGCTTTGCCTTGGGCGACGCCGAATACATCGGGATACGACATGCCGCGGAGCGGTTGCGCCGCGAGTATGCGAGATTCACTGGCGCTTCAAAGCCCGGCACCAGACGCTTGTAGGAATTGGTAGTCGGAGCAATGATCGCCGAAAGTGCCGGCCCGTGCTTGATCAAGCCACCGATGTACCACAGCGCGATCTGCGACATCCCCGCATAACCATCGCCTGCGAATAGCGGCTTGCCGCTCTTCCATAGCGACTGGTGCGTATGCATGCCGCTGCCGTTGTCCTGAAAGATCGGCTTGGGCATGAACGTCACCGTCTTTCCATACTGGTTGGCCACGTTCTTTACGATGTACTTGTAAAGCATCATGTGGTCGGCGGAGCGCACAAGAGAGTCGAACTTCAAGTCGATTTCGGTTTGCCCACCGGTTGCGACTTCATGGTGATGGCACTCCACCTCCAGCCCGCAGTTCTGCATGGTCATGACCATCTCGCTGCGCAAGTCCTGATAGTGGTCGGTCGGAGGCACCGGGAAATATCCTTCCTTGTAACGTGGACGGTACCCCAAATTGTTTTCGACCCGCCCTGAATTCCAGCGGCCCTCTTCGGCATCGATGAAGTAGAAGCCGTGCTGCTCGCGTTGATCGAACCGAACGTTATCGAAGATAAAGAACTCGGCTTCGGCGCCGAAGTAGGCAGTGTCGGCCATACCGGTCGAACTAAGATACATTTCCGCTTTGCGGGCGATGTAGCGCGGATCGCGATCGTAACGCTGCTTGGTGACTGGGTCGGTGACGTCGCACACCATCACCAATGTTGGCGCTTCGGTGAACGGATCGAGCATGTAAGAACTCGGGTCGGGCATGAGAAGCATGTCGCTCTCATGGATCGCCGCCCAGCCGCGAATGGACGAGCCATCCATGCCGAAGCCCTCTTCGAACGACGATTCGCTTAGCTGGTCAATCGGATAAGAAACGTGGTGCCACAGTCCGGGAAGATCGGTGAAGCGCAGGTCGAGCAGCTTGACGCCGTTCTTCTTCACGAACTCCAGGACGGTCTTAGGATCAGCCGTCTTCGGATCAGCCATGGATCGCTCCTTTGCGCTGCCGGGACCGACCCGGGCGCGGAATTGGCGAGGCGTCCACAGGCACACTGGCTGCGGGCACGCTCGCGGTAAAAAATGTCATGGAAGGTAGAGGAAACCGCGCGCCTGCTACAATCTTTCATTCGTGCAGGACACTTTTGAGTGTAGGCGTTCTTAGCCTGTGCAAGGAAATTGATTGTTTTTATGGCGCCGATAAGCCACGCTTATCATCATCTAACTAGCTTCATTTGCACTGGTATGGATAGTATAACTTAAAGTTTAAGATAAGCTGTGACTATGCGCCGCGCCGGTTTGGTGGGCTTCCGAGCTGATTGCTGACTGCTTTTATGGACTTTGACCAACTAGAAACGTTTCTCGAAGTCGCGCGCCTGTCCTCTTTTTCTCGAGCCGCGGAGAAACGCTTTCGCACCCAACCAGCTATCTCATCGCAGATTCGCGCCCTCGAGGAAGAAGTCGGAGCCAAGTTGCTTGATCGCTCTGGCGGCAAGGTCTCCATCACCGCCTCAGGCAAGTTGTTTCAGAAATATGCTGAAGAAACACTTGAAGGCCGGAAAGGTGTTCTCACTGCCATCGCGGAGACGGAGCGTGTGCCACGTGGCGAGATCATCGTAGGCGCGAATGAGGGCACTTGCCTGCATATTCTTCCTGAGGTCTTCGCCGAATTCAAAAAGCAATATCCCGACGTTGCCGTCAACATTAAGCGTTCCGACTACGCCAAGATTCTGGAATCGGTCATCGATAACTCGGTGGACTTCGGTGTCGTCTCAACGCCTGTTACCGACCCTCGATTGACTGTGATGCTGCTGCATCGCGATGAGCTGATCATCATTGCGCCGCCACAGCATCCGTTGGCTAAGATGAAGTCTGCCGCTGTCGCAGATGTGGCCAAGTTTCCTCTCGTGCTTCCAAAAGCCGGACACACTCGCGACGCCCTGGAAAATCTCTTTCATGAACGGCGCCTCAAGCCACGCTATGCCATGGAACTAGATTCCAGCGAACTGCTCAAGCGTTTTGTGGCTGCTGAAGTCGGGGTGGGCTTCATTGCCCGCTCGAATGTACTGGAAGATGTCCGCGCCAATGCGCTTGTTGCCATTCCCATCTCCGACGCGCAGGTTCGCCGCGATCTCGCTTTGGTTTTCCGCAAAGACAAGGCTTTGAGCCGGGCCGCGCTGGCGTTTATAGATATTGCGGCCAAGCTCAAGACCGCTGAAGCCGTGGTTCCCGCGAAAAAGTAATGAGCAAATTAGAAATAATTGGCATCGCCTCTTTCTTAGTTACCGGCATGCTCGCGGCGCAAACGCGGTCCCAGACGGCCGGCTCACATGCCTCGTCAGTCTCCGCCTACAAACTGACTCAGATCAAAGTCACCGGGACCAAACGTTACACGCCCGAACAGATCGTTGCTTTCAGCGGGCTGCGGCCGGGCGAGAATGTCTCCGAAGAAAACTTTAAGGACATTGTGCAGAGGCTGGGCGAGACAGGAATGTTCACGAATGTCGCTTACAGTTTTTCCTTTTCTCCTGCCGGAACTAAAGTTGAATTCCAGCTCGCCGATAACGATAAACTCGTTCCCGTAGAGTTCGACAACTTCGTCTGGTTCTCAGACCAGGCGCTGATCGAGAAGATGCAGAAGTATGTCCCGCTATTCCGGGGAGAAATGCCTATCAGCGGCAACCTGCCGGACAAAGTTACCGACGCATTGCAGTTTGTACTCGCCGAACGCGGGCTAGAGAAGGCGCGCGTGGAAGTCAACCGCCATGGTGACGAGGAAGCTGGAACGATTGACCGCGTAATCTATTCCATTTCTGGCGTAGAGATTCACATTCGTAACATGGAGTTTCCCGGCGCTGGTACCGCAGAGCTTCCGTTGCTGACTCGTGCTGCTCAACGGGCGCAGGGGGGTGATTACGAGCGCTCCAAGCTCCGTATGTTTGCCCGCCTTGACCTTACCCCCGTTTACCTGCGGGAAGGCAAGCTGCGCGCCAAGTTTGGCGAGCCGCAGGCAAAGATAGTGCACGAGACCCCGGACGAAGTTGAGGTCGACGCGGTGTTGCCCGTTGAGGAAGGCCGCGAGTACAAGCTGGCGCAGATTGAATGGTCGGGCAATACAGTTTTTTCCACAGCGCAACTGTCCAAAGGCATTCATCAGCAACCCGGTCAAACAGTGAACGCCGTCCAATTGAGTGACGATCTGGATGCTATCAAGCCGCTTTACCGAAGCCGAGGATACATGAAGGCGGTGGTGGAACCTCATCTCGATCTGAACGACGCGGAAGGAACTGCCAGCTACAAACTCGAAGTGAAAGAAGGCGATCAGTATCGCATGGGCGATGTCGAGATTGAGGGGTTGGATGAAAAGAGCAGCGCCCATATTCGCGAGGCTTGGACGTTGCATCAGGGCGAACCTTATGACGCTAGTTACGTGAAGCGCTTTCTGAAAGATACGGGGGCACTGGTGCCGCCGAGCATCAAATGGGGCGTAACGATTCATGAAGATCTAAACGAGAAAGACAAGAGTGTGGACGTGACCGTGCGCTTTAAGCCGAAGGCCGCGAACTAATAGCTGGTCCATGCTTTTCAGGCCGGATTTCTCGTGCTCCAAGCTGATTCTTTATAATTGCAAGTTTCGGTGCATTCCTGCGGAGGTGTCTGATGGCGGCTTCATACAACGGTGTTCCCGTGCCGGCTGGTGGCGACTCGATTGGCTACAGTAATGGGCGCTACCAGGTGCCCGACAATCCTATCGTCCCGTTTATCGAGGGCGACGGCACCGGCCGCGACATTTGGAAAGCCTCCGTCCGCGTCTTCGATGCCGCCGTCGAGAAAGCGTACAAAGGGAAGCGGCGCGTGGCGTGGTATGAAGTTTTCGCCGGCGAAAAGGCCAAGGCGAAGTTCAACAACTGGCTGCCCGACGACACCGTGAATGCCATCCGGGGGTTCCGCGTCGCGATCAAAGGACCGTTGACCACTCCGGTTGGCGGCGGTATCCGCTCCCTGAATGTCGCATTACGACAAACTCTCGATCTCTACGCCTGTATACGCCCAGTGAAGTATTACAAAGGCACGCCATCGCCGGTGAAACACCCTGAGCGCATGGATATCGTCATCTACCGCGAGAACACTGAAGACGTCTACGCCGGAATCGAATGGGAGCAGGGAACGCCCGAGGCTGCAAAGCTCATCGAGTTTCTCAACAAAGACATGCTGAAGGGTGACAAGAAGCAAGTCCGCCTGGATTCCGGCGTCGGGATCAAACCGATTTCGGTTACCGGCACGAAGCGCTTGGTGCGCATGGCCATCAGGTTCGCACTCGAGAGCGGGCGGAAATCCGTCACCCTGGTGCATAAAGGCAACATTCAGAAATTTACTGAAGGCGCTTTCCGCAAATGGGGATATGAACTTGCCACCGAAGAATTCCGCGACCAGGTGGTCACCGAACGTGAGAGCTGGATCATGGATAACAAAGACAAGAATCCCAACCTCACCATTGAACAGAATGCAAACTTAATTGAGCCCGGCCTGGAATTTGCCACCGAAGAATTCCGCCAGGCAATCTACAAGGAAGTGAAAGACGTCCTCGACAAGATCCACAAGAGTCACGGTAAGGGCGCATGGAAGAAAAAGCTGATGATCAACGACCGAATCGCCGACTCGATCTTCCAGCAGGTCGTCACCCGCGCTGACGAGTACTCCGTACTTGCCACTCCCAATCTGAACGGCGATTACATTTCGGACGCTTGCGCCGCGCAAGTCGGCGGGCTGGGCATTGCGCCGGGCGCGAATGTGGGGGACGGTTACGCCATTTTTGAGGCCACCCACGGCACCGCCCCCAAGTATGCCGACAAAGATGTCATCAATCCCGGTTCAGTAATCCTTTCCGGCGTGATGATGTTTCGTTTCCTGGGTTGGACTGAAGCTGCCGACATGATCGAACACGGCCTGGAGCGCACCATCGAGCAGAAGAAAGTCACTTATGATTTCGAGCGGCTGATGGAAGGCGCTACCAAAGTGAAGACCAGCGAGTTCGCCAACTACATCATCCAAAACATGCAAGCCGCAGTCATGACCGCCGTATGAAACGGAAACCGGAAATGAGGCTGGTCTGGTTCTTCTTCGTGAACCTTCGTGTCCTTTTGTGGTTAAAGGTTTGGATAAGAATTAATAGAAAGGTTAAGTCATGCGCAACAAAGTCACAATCGTAGGCTCCGGAAATGTGGGCGCGACGGCGGCTCACTGGATTGCCTCCAAGGAACTCGCGGACGTTGTGCTGATCGACATTGTTGAAGGCGTTCCGCAGGGCAAGGGCCTCGACCTGCTGGAAGCCATGCCGATCGAGAAGCGCGACTCGTATATCATCGGCACCCAGGACTACGCCGATACCGCCAACTCTGACATTGTGGTCATCACCGCCGGAATACCGCGCAAGCCAGGCATGAGCCGTGACGACCTGCTCAACACCAATCACAAAATCATGAAAGACGTTGTCGGCAAAGCGGTGCAGTATTCGCCCAACTGCATCCTGATCGTGGTCTCGAATCCGTTGGACGCGATGGCGCAGGCCGCTTACAAGATGAGCGGCTTTTCTCGCAACCGCGTAATTGGCATGGCCGGCGTGCTCGACTCCGCGCGCTTTCGCACTTTCATAGCGCAGGAACTCAAGGTTAGCGTCGAAAACGTAACCGCCTTCGTCCTCGGCGGACACGGCGATACTATGGTCCCCCTGCCGCGCTACTCGACGGTCGCGGGCATTCCCATCACCGAGTTAATGGATGCGGCAACGGTCGAGCGCCTGGTGCAGCGAACCCGTGACGGCGGAGCGGAAATTGTAAAATATCTCAAAACGGGCAGCGCCTACTATGCCCCTTCGGCGGCGGTCACTGAAATGGTCGAGGCTATCCTCAAAGACAAGAAAAAAATCCTCCCTTGCGCCGCCTACCTCGAAGGCGAGTACGGAATCAAAGGACTATTCGTTGGCGTGCCAGTGAAGTTAGGCGCGAAAGGAATCGAGCAAATCATCGAGATCAAACTGACCGGAGACGAAAAGGCCGCGCTGGATAGGAGCGCTGCGTCAGTGAAGGAACTGGTCGGGGTGATCGGATTGTAGGTGAGGTCCAGTTATCAGTTGCCGATTCCAGTTCTGAAATCGCCATTAACCAACCACTCTTGCGATTCCAGTCTTCCATCCCGCCGCCCATTTGCGGATAGACTAGAAGCTGCCGCGAGGCTTAGTTAGGGGACAACCACGTTCAACCGCATCCAAGGGTGAATACAGCATTGAAAATGGGTTGTGCCAGTGGGTAGCTCGGTCGTACCTGCGGTTGGTCCCGTCTCGGTCGTGCCGGCTTCAACGAATATGTTCGTTCCGCTCGGCGGCAGTAGGCACTCTGGAGCTGGGACAGGATGTCCTGAGAGGAAATTCAGCAGCGGAACAAACCCTCCACCGAACTTCGCGACTTTAGTGAAGGTGTGAGTTTCGCCTCCAAGGTTTTGTATCACAACCAACTGGCCACCAGGCACATGCTGCGCCCTAAACAGGGGATTGAACCGCCACGCACCAACAATCTGGTCCGCTGCTAGCTCGTCGAAAAAAAACTGTAACTTGGTTGTGCCATGTTGTCCGGCAATGCATGTACCCTTACCAAACTGCGCGTCAAAAGTCTTTGGATCGCATGCGTCGCGAATCCTAATGCTGGTTACGTTTGTGTCTTTTTGCGCACTGGCCGTGCCGACGAATGGCAACAGACAGCCACACAGCAGGATAAATCTAGCTCCGATCAAGTAGTATCGGGTCATAGTCCCCCTTTCAGAAGTGTGAATTTGAATTAACCGAATTGAATCGGCCTAGAGATCTGGCTTTGTCTAAGTCTGAGAAACTTGATCTGCCTCTGGGGTGTGGTTCACTTAGCTGAGGTGAAGGACTGCCCGTCGGGCAGGCGCCGCAAAGGTTCTCATTGTCGCGCCCGCCTGTCAAGGGCAATCTGAGCAAAGGCTAGGCGGGAGGCCTGATTACGAGGTGTGCCCGCGTCCTAACGAGACATTGGTTCTACAGCCGTTCGCCGTCCCGTTTCTTCCCATAGCGGTAGGCCAATCCAATCCCCGCTGTCATGAATCCCAGTGGAGGCAGAAGCAGCACAATGATGCCGCGATTGATCGCGTGCTGGCCGTCCTTGCTAGCCGCGCGCGCTGTCGAATAGCACATGGCGCAACCCTGAGCGAAGGCGGGAACAGCCCACAGTGCTAATCCAATCGCCAAAATGGCCAGCCGCATTTTCATTGCACTCCCAATTTTACAACGCGTACGGCATCTGGAAAGAAAATGCACATGATGCACAGGCACGCCACAATCGCTGCCATCAGCATAAACCTCATCAACGGAATCTCAAATTTCAGGTGCATGAAGTAAGCAATAATGAGCGCCGCTTTCACCAACGACAGCACCATCAGCACTTCCAGCATGTGCACCGGCGTGAAGAACCGCTCGTAAGCCAGTATGACTTCAATTCCAGTGAGGACGAGCAGCGCTCCCCACACCCAGTAATATTGAGCTTTGCTCTCGTCATGTGTGGCGGCTATGTTGTTCATCGCGAAAAGCTTCTCCTCATTTCAGAACAGCCTAGGGTTGAAAAAACGCTATACCCGCGTAGACATCAAGTACACCAGCGGAAAAATGAACATCCACACCAGGTCCACGAAGTGCCAGTAAAGTCCGGCCACTTCGATGTCATGCGCGTCGTAGACTTTCGGTTTCAGGAACAGCACCATCGCAGCTGCCACTGCTCCAATCAGCAGCACGTGGACTCCGAGGTGAAAAACGTTGTTAGCAGGCGTTGCCAGCCAGCCGATTAGCCACAAAACTAGCAGAACCGGCAGGAACTTCTTTCGCAGCGCGACTACGCCCAAATAAATTACGCCGATGGTGACGTGCAGCATGTGCATGCCGGTGAGCGTGAAAAACGTTCCGCCGAATTGCGGAACTGACGGCGCCCAGGGGTTAGTGAACGGCGTCATACCTTCGTGGATAAGCTTGCTCCACTCGACAGCGTGCAGCACGATAAACGCCGCGCCAAAGAACATAGTGGCCAGCAGCCAGTTGCGAACCTTCACCATATCCCCACGATGCGCAGCCAGCACACCCAGAACCATGGTTAGCGAACTTGAGAGCAGGCACGCGGTCATGATCGTGGCATTGATAATGCTTTCTTTGCCAAATGGCGTCGGCCAATTCGGGTTCGAAATCCGCCCGTAGCTGTAGGCAAACAGAAGCGCGCCAAACGTCAGCGAATCGGATGCCAGAAACAGCCACATTCCGATCTTTTTCGAATAGGTTCCGAACAGGGATGGTTCATACACCCCTGCGACGTCGTGATGAACAGCGGCCTCAGCCATTCGTTTCGTTCTCCTGGTGAATGTCTAGACGCTAATCTTTTCCTTTAAGTCTGTTAACTCTGATCGCATCCTTAACTATAACTATCGTGCAATCTCAATCAGCGCGAAAATATAAATCCAGAGTAAAGCCATGAAATGCCAATACCAGGCGGTAATGTCCACCACGATGCGGCGGCCCTCAACTGGCTTGTGCAGCAGGGAAGTGACGGCGGCAAAGAGCAGCGCCATAATTCCTCCCGCCAGGTGAATGGCGTGCATTCCGGTTAGCAAATAAACAAACGAGCTGCTGGCGCTGGTCGCGAGATAAAAGCCACGCGCTGCAAGTTCCTGCCAAGCCATCCATTGTCCCACCAGAAAACCCAGCCCCAGGACAACCGTGATGCCTAGCC
>WNFG01013166.1_pt1 | contig 11646 bp, 10 predicted proteins | sample 5400431 | NCBI WGS metagenome assembly WNFG01 (sample SAMN13153346, study PRJNA577476) | soil metagenome | isolation source: 120 cm saprolite under Douglas fir tree site 2 hole 3 replicate 2 | place: USA:California | collected 2015-04-18
GTTTACCGCGAACTCGCGCGCATCCATCGTCGGCGCCCACGAAGGCTTCATTAAAATTGTTTCCGACGCCAAGTACGGCGAGATTCTAGGCGTCCATATCATCGGCCCGCAAGCATCAGAACTGATTGCCGAAGCGGTGACTGCAATGGAACTTGAAGCCACCGTAGAAGACCTAATGTGGACGATCCACGCCCACCCCACGCTGGCCGAAGCCATGCTGGATGCGTCGAACAGCGTGTACGGGCTGGCGATTAATATGTAATGCGGGGCCAAGCTTTTGATCTCCATTCTCCAACTCGGCACCGTTGATTACGCCACGGGACTCCGTCTGCAGGAAAAGCTGGTTGCGCTGCGCAAGGAAGGCCGCATCGGTGACGTCGTTCTTATTCTCGAGCACGCACCGGTCATCACCCTCGGCCGCAACGCGCAGGCGAAGAACATCCTCGCCTCGCCCGAACTCCTTGCCCAGCGCGGGGTTGAGGTATTCGAGTGCGACCGCGGCGGCGACGTAACTTTTCACGGTCCCGGACAGCTTGTCGCCTATCCAATTTTTGATCTGCGCGGCTTCCCATCGGACATTCCCGCTCGCAAATCGCTCGGCGTCGTCGAGTACGTCCGCCGCCTCGAAGAAGTCCTGATCCGCACCTGCGCCGATTTTCAGATCCCCGCGAAGCGTATTCCGGGCCTGACCGGCGTGTGGACAGAGTCCGACCGCAAAATCGCGGCGCTCGGAGTCCACATCTCGCGCGGCGTCACCTCGCACGGCATCGCGCTCAATGTGAACACCGACTTGACCTTCTTCAACCTGATCATCCCCTGCGGAATCGAGTCGAAACCGGTAACGTCGATGGCCAAGGAACTCGCACACGAGATTCCCTTGCAGGACGTCGCTCACTCCCTCAGCCGCAACTTCGGCGGCGTTTTCGCTAGACAGGTTCTCTGGCTCGACAGCCTCGATGCCCTGCTGGGAACCAATCTCGGCGTCCCCATGAAGCCGCCGGAGAACCTGCGCAAGCTCCGCGGCGACGACGACCCCGCCTGGGCCTGATGTTCTCGCCGTGAAGCGCCCAATTGCACTAGAATGTGCGAGGCAAATTGCCGCAGAGGGGAGCACATACGCGGAACCCAATTAGAGTTTCCATCCTGATGCTCAAGTCGATTCTCTTCTTAACAGCCCTGCTGCTGATCCAGAGCTGTGGTGGTGGATCTTCGGCTCCGCCGCCCCCACCACCTCCGCCTCCGCCCGCAGCCGCAACCCCATCGTTCTGGCCGCTCGCCGGCACTTACAGCCCGACCCAAATCACGCTCTCCGACAGCACTGCGAACTCGACGATCTACTACACCACCGACGGCAGCGCCCCGACCGCGTCATCAACTCCGTACGCCGGTCCGGTCACAGTTTCATCGACAACGACAGTAAAAGCCATCGCCACCGCCGCGGGATTTTCCACCAGCGCCGTCGGCAGCGCCACTTACACAGTGCCGCCGCAGAACGGCAACGGTCCCGCGGTTTCGGTCGTTCTCACCACGGATGACCAGTCCCGCAAAATGCAGGCGCAGTCCACGACCAACTTCACCACCGCCAGCGCCACCGGTAACGTCATTTACGTAGATGAAACCCAGACCTATCAGCCCATTGAAGGTTTCGGCGCTGCGTTCACGGATTCGGCGGCGTACCTGTTAAACGAAGTCGCAGCGCCGAAATCCGCCCTCACCAGCACGATGAGCGATCTATTCACGCGGACTGGCAACGGCATCGGCCTCAGCTTCATGCGCACGCCCATGGGCGCATCTGATCTGGCACGCACACAGTATTCCTACGACGACAACAACGGCTTAGCGGACCCGACGCTGGCGAATTTTTCCGTCGCACACGATGTGGCCGACGTCATTCCCATCATCCAGCAGGCCCGCGCATTTAATCCGCAGATGAAGCTTATGGCAAATCCGTGGAGCCCGCCAGGATGGATGAAAACCTCCGGCTCCATGGTTGGCGGTTTCCTGCTTTCTTCCGACTACGCCCCTTTCTCGAATTATTTCGTCAAATATCTTCAGGCGTACGCGGCCCCGGCCCAGGGCATCGGCATTTCCGTGGATTACATTTCCATGCAGAACGAGCCCCTGTTCCTGCCGCCGAACTATCCCGGAATGTGCCTGCCCGCCTCCGTGACTGACACCACCACCTGCGGAACCTCGCCCACCGATGAAACCACAGCAATTCAAAATGAGCTAGCGGCGCTTTCAAGCGCCCATCTGAGCACCAAGATCCTTATCTATGACCACAACTGGGATCGGCCAGACTATCCGCAAACTGTGCTCGCCGATCCTACGATTCAGGCTTCGGCGCAAGTAGTTGCCGGCACTGCATGGCACGGCTACGGTGGAACTCCCGGCGTAATGACCACTATCCAGAATTATTTTCCGTCGATGGGGAACTACGAGACCGAACACTCCGGCGGAACGTTCGTGGCCGACCAGGTTAAGGCCGATTTCGAAGAGATCACGCAGGTGATGCGCAACTATGGCCGCGCCTACGTGAAGTGGAGCCTCGCGCTCGATCAAACTCTCGGCCCGCACACCGGCGGTTGCGGAAATTGCACTCCGATTGTGACGGTGGACAGTTCCACTGGCGCCGTCACTTATGACATCGAGTACTACACCCTCGGACACTTCAGCAAATACATTCTGCCCGGCGCAGTGCGGGTTTATTCCAGCAACGCTCTGGGGATGGTCAGTGCCGCTTTCTTGAATACCGACGGATCAAAAGCACTCGTCGCCTTCAACGATTCGGCCTCGGCCCAGAGTTTCAGCGTCCAGTGGGGGAACCAGTCTTTCGCTTACACGTTGCTTTCGCTGGCCGGAGCAACCTTCACCTGGACCGGTGCACAGGGCAGCTACACGACTCCCGCGACATCGCAAATTCAGGCGTCCAGCTTCAACAGCACCGGCGGCAATAACGTCCTCGGAGATAACACCACTTTCGGCCTGCAGACTGAGACTACGTCCGACACGAACGGCGGCTACGATCTGGGTTTTTCGAGCGACGGTGACTACGCGGTATATAAGCATGTTGACTTCGGCAACGGGGTAAGCGGCGTCAGCGCCCGCCTCGCCTGCGCCGGAAATTGCGGTGGCGCGCTGGAGTTCCATCTCGGCAGCGTTACCGGCACTCTCGCCGCATCGGTCACCATTCCCTCCACCGCTGGATGGCAAACCTGGACCACCGCTGCCGCTCCCGCCAGTTCCGCGACAGGCGTTCATGATCTCTACGTAGTCTTCAAAGCCCCGCCCAGCGGCACTTCCAGCCTGGGCAATTTCAACTGGTTCCAGTTCAACTGATTGTTAGGTCCATGAAATAATCGCCCATGAGTTCCCCAACCGTCGCACCGTCCTTGGCCGGGAATATTCTCGGCTCCGCCGCCGGCAATTTCGTGATCGCCGAATGGCAGGACGCCGGCGGCGTCTCCGCCCAGCCCCGATTCATTGCCCCCTTACATCTCCATCACAGCGATGACGAAGCCTGGTATGTGCTGGAGGGGGTTCTTCGCGTGAAAGTCGGCAACGATGACGTGGAAGTGCGCGCCGGTTCCGGCGTGCTCGTTCCCTGTGGAACGCCGCACACCTACTGGAATCCCGGCCCCGATCGTGTCCGCTACCTGCTCATCATGACCGCGAATATTTACCAGTTGATTCAGGACATCCACGCCATGAAGGAACGAACTCCAGCCACGATGCGATCCCTATTCGAGAAACATGACTCCGAACTTCTCGGGTCGTAAAAGTCGCGGGTGCCCCGTCCTTCTCGCGTTCTTTGCGAGAAGTGGGGCTTTTCCCTGGCCGCCATCCAAGCTTTTGCCCTGACCTCGAATCGCGGAGTAGGATTATGAGTTCACCAACCGCAACATGAAAAAGAAAAGCAAGCCCGCGAAATCGGCGAAGCCGACGCACTCGAAGAACGGTTCCCGACGCCCCGCTTTGCCCCAGCAGCGCACCTACTCCATCCCCGACTACCGCCTGGAGAGGCCCAACTTCACCGTCCGCCAAATCCGCAAAGGAAAAGACGAAGAGTGTTGCTACGAAATCTCCGGCGACTTAAGCGCGCCCGTCCCGCCCGTCCGCGACTCGAAATACCTAAGCCAAAAGCAGTGCATCGAGATCTACCGCTGGATGGTCCTCAACCGCAAGATGGAAACCGCCCTCGAAAATCTCTACAAACAAGGAAAGGTGGTCGGCGGTGTTTATTTCGGACTGGGCCAGGAAGCCTGCTCCTGTGCTTCGGCTTATGCACTTCAAAAAGACGACTGGCTCGCACCCATGATCCGCAATCAAGGCTCGTTACTGGTCCGCGGCTTCGAACCCCGCGACATGATGATGCAATACATGGCGAAGGCCGATTCGCCCACTAAGGGCCGCGACGGCACTTCGCATTTTGGCGACATCTACAAACGCAATGTCGTCTCGCCTATCTCCATGCTCGGTGATCTTATCCCGGTGCTCGCCGGAGTGGCTCTGGGCGCGAGACTGCAAGGAAAGAACGTCGCGGTTATGACGTACATTGGCGACGGCGGACAGTCCACTGGCGTGACTTATGAGGGCATCAACTTCGCCGCCGTGCAGGATCTCGGCCTGGTCCTTTTTGTCGAGAGCAATCTCTGGGCGTATTCGACTCCGTCAGAAATGCAGTATCGCGTGCAAGACCTCGCCGAGCGCGCCATCGCCTACGGCATTCCCGGCGTCATTGTGGACGCAACCGATGCTTGCCAGGTCTATGACGCCGCACGCGAAGCGACGGAGCGCGCCCATCGCGGCGAAGGCCCCACGCTGATCGAAGCCAAAATGATGCGCATGAAAGGTCACGCTATCCACGATGCGGCAGACTATGTCCCCAAGCCGATGTTCGAGTACTGGCGCAAACGCGATCCCATCACTCGCTTTGAGAATTATCTGGTGAACGTAAAAAAATGGCTCTCGCCGCAGGAGCACCAGAAGCTCATCTCCGAAGTTGAGTCTTACCTTGAGAACGAAAGGGAAGTGGCTGTGAACTCTCCCATGCCCGCCCCCGAAACCGCTGAAGGCGGCGTGTACTGCGAAGACGGATGCCACGAGGTCAAGCCGAAGTACGGGATGCCGAAGGTACGGGTTTCAAAATCAGTTGCTACTCGCAAAAAACAAGAGGCGGCGATCCATTTCAAGTAGGCAGGGCGGACTACCGGTACAGACTCAGAGCCTGAAACCATAGCCCAGAGACTGGCGCCGGTTCCTCACGCCGCCGCAATCCTGCGAATCAAATCTTCTTGCTCGTTCCGATTTTCTGCCCCGATGGTAAACGCATCCAGCACGCCCAGCGACAACGCATAGCGCAGCGAATCATCCTGACGGTTTCGCAAATCTCCCGCGCCCAGAATCTTCATCCCTACCACAGCCTTGCCCGAAGTCTTCATTTGCTTGAGCACGCCCAGCACAGTCGCCGGATCGGCATCCATGTTCGATTGAATCGGATTCATCCGCGCCAGATCGACTTCCACCCATGGAGAAGCCGCTGCCGCTCGCAGCGCCTCAATCGAGTGGCACGAGCAGCCATGCGCCCGGATGATCCCCTTCTGTTTCGCCTCCGAGAGTACATCCATCACGCCTCGGTAACGCTCCGTCCAGTCGGCTTCGGTCAGGCAGTGCATTAAGAAAACGTCAATGTAGTCGGTGCCGAGTTCTTTACGGAAGCGGTCGAGATCAGCCCGCATTCCGGCGGGTTCACGCGCCCACGATTTTGTCAGCACCGTGACTTTATCTCGTTGAACATGCTTGAGCGCTTCGGCCACGTGAGGATGACTTCCATACGAATCGGCAGCGTCGAAGAATCGCAAGCCATGGTCGTAACCATTCAATAGCATTTCCGAGAGACCTTTTACTCCCAGTGCAGTCTGATGTGAATGATGTCCCACGCCCACCGTCCCCGTGCCCATCGCCAGGCGGCTCGTATGAATGCTGGTGCTTCCCAGCACGATGGTATCGGCAGCGCTGAACTTCTTCGAGAGTTCGGGCAAGGCCCACAAAGGCCTGGCAATTTGTGAGCCGAGCCAAGCAGCGCCGACTCCGTACCCTGTAGTGGTCAGAAATTCTCTTCGCCGCATGCGGGACCTCCTAACCTCTTAGACGGGTCGAAAATCCGTTAGGATAGCCGGCCTAACGAAAAAAGTATATGCCTGGCGGCTGTTGATCGTCGGTACTGGGCTGTTTTGAGACTTAATCGAAGAAATCCTTCCCCTGCTTAAAGAAGTACATAAGCGTGCCGCCAATGGCAGCGACACCAAATATGTGGCCGACGCTCTCTTTGCGTCTTCCTATCAGATTCCAGATAAAAGACGCAGCCAGCATTGCAAAGAAAAAACCGATCGCGTCTTTCCATGCGGAGTTCTTGATATTCATGCTGCCGGCTCAATCTTGTTCGCGTCCAAATAATCCCACCAATTCCTCCAAAGTCCAAGCGATCAAAACAGCCCACTCCCTGAACGTCTCCCGGGTTGAACGTCTCACTGATAAACTTTCTACTCTGATGACCACACCCACGCTCCAACTCAACCCGACCGAAGTCCGAGCCCTCGGCTCCTTGATCGAAAAGGACATCACTACTCCTGACTACTACCCGTTGTCTCTGAACGCGTTGGTCAACGCCTGCAACCAGAAGAACAATCGCGACCCGATCATGAGTCTGGACGAAGATTCCGTCCGCCAGGCGCTCGGCTCGCTTCAGGAGAAGCGTCTCGCAGGTCCTGCCGGCGGGGCCGACAGCCGGGTGACGAAATATGAACATCGCTTGCAGGAAGTCTTCAACTTCGACCGTCGTGAAATAGCCGTTGTTTGCGTGCTTCTGCTGCGCGGCCCGCAAACTCCGGGAGAACTTCGCGGCCGCAGCGAGCGCATGTACCGCTTCGAGACTCTCGATGACGCGCAGTCAACCATCCAGCGACTGCACGATCGCCAGCCGTCGTTGGTCAGAGTGCTTCCGCGCCAACCGGGGACCAAAGAATCACGCTATGTGCACTTATTTTCCGAGGACACTTGGCCGACAGAAACGAACCCGGCGAGCGACTCTCCGCGCCTCGCCGCTCTGGAAGCAGAAGTCTCAGCGCTAAAGAAAGAAATCGTCGAACTCAAACAACAGCTCTCCGATTTCCGGGACCAGTTCAAGTAGCCCGTCTAGTGCGAAGGCGTCGTCACTGACGCCTGATTACTCGGCTGCGAGCTACCCGACGCATTTACCGCCACGGTGCGGAAGTAGTAAACCGTCCTCGCGTTCAATCCATTCGCAGTGAAACTGGTCCCGGCGACTCCGGCGCCGATCTGGTTCGATACCGAGGGCAGAAATCCGTTGGTCGTGCTTTGGTAAACGTTATAGGTCACACCAGGAGTCACGCTCGCCGTCCAGTTCAAATTGATCTGGCTCTTGGTAATCGCTTGACCGCTCAACCCCGACGGGTTCGCGGGTACTCCTTGATACACGCGCACGTAATCCACAATCATGTTAGAGGGATTCGGTGTGCTGGCGTTCGGTGGTCCCGGCCAGCTGCCGCCCACCGCCAGATTCAGCAGCATAAAGAAAGGATGGCCGTCGAATGCCCAAGTCCCACGACGCGGCATGTTGGCCGGAGTGAACGAAGCAAACGGGTGCGTGTAATCGTCCACGTAGTACTGCACCAGGTCAGGCCCCCAAATCACTCCGTAGATGTGATAATCGGTATCAATTCGTTGTCCGGCGGGAAAATTGTACTGCGCATGGATCGAACCGCCTCCGTTATAGCCCGGCCCATTCAGACTTGACTGAACCACCGTCGGCCCCAGCGAGGGCACGTTCTCCATCATGTCTTCCTCGCCGCAATTCGGCCAGTTTGTGCCCGAAAAAATGTTGTCGCCCAGCATCCAGTAAGCTGGCCACAATCCCGCCGCGGATGGCAATTTGATCCGCGCCTCGGCCCGCCCGTAAGTAAAAGTGAAGTGCCCGTGGGTAAAGATTCTGGCCGAAGTCCATTGCCCGTCCGGCATGAGCACGGCGGCGATCACCAGATTCCCCACGCCATCCACGTACCCGTTCTTCAGCCAATTCGAACAGTCGCCGGTTTGTCCTGCCCCGGCTTGTCCGCAGTAGATTTCCAATTCGTTGTTGCTCGAGCCCGCCGTCGGGCTGTCGTACGACCAGTTATTCGGATCGGGCGCGGTGTTCGCCGCTCCGTTAAATTCGTCACTCCAAACCAGCGACCATTGGGTCTGCGCCTGTGCCGGCAACCCAGGAAGCGCTATGAAAACGACCGCCGCCAGATGGAAGAATTTTGGCCTCTGCATGGTGGGACCTCCGCGCAGGAGATGGTATATCGGACGACCAAACCAGAGCAACCACCCTGGCAGACCGTCCCCACTTCGCGGCAGTTCGAATAGGTGTCACAAACCCTCAACACCAGACCACTCTCCCTATGAGTCAAACGCGCTTAACTCCCTGTTCTACAGGTGGTTACGAAAGTCCAAATAACCAGTCGCCTTCCGGAACCATCCAATGTGAGCCGGGTTAGATAACATGTGGCCTACATGCGTCTGCAGCTCAAAATCGCAGGTTTTTTCTGTCTGGCAGCGTTGGCGTTCTGCGCTCCCAAATCGCTCCGGGCTCAAGCCACATTGCTGCTTGAAGAGCCTTACAGCTACGACGGCACTTTCGCCGGCACCGGACACTCCGCGGTGTATCTCTCGCGTGTCTGCGCGGAGTCTCCGACTGCGCTGCGTCGCTGCCAACCGGGAGAAACCGGCGTGGTCATCAGCCGCTATCACGGGATCGCCGGCCGTGACTGGATTGCGGTTCCGTTCATTCCTTATCTTTACGCGGTCAACCACCCAGAAAACGTTCCGCTGGTTGCCGACGAAAAAATGGTCAAATTTCTTCGCCAAAATTATGCGGAAAGCATCGGGATCAACCAAGGCCCTTGGTATCAGCTCTCTGGCTCCGCGTATGACCGCACCACTTACGGCTTTCGCGTCGCCACCCGCCCCCAGCAGGATGACGAACTGATTCGCATCCTGAACTCAGGCCCAAACAGCGAATCCTACAAGCTGCTCAACCGGAACTGCGCCGACTTCGCCAAGCAGATCATCAATTTCTACTATCCCAAGTCAATTCACCGCAGCATCATCGCCGATCTCGGCGTCATGACCCCCAAGCAGGCGGCGAAATCGCTGGTACACTCCGGCAAGCGCCATCCCGAAATGCAGTTGACCACATTCATCATTCCGCAAGTCCCGGGATTGAAGCGCAGCAAGCCGGTGCATGGCGTGATCGAGTCTGTGGTGCTGGCGAAGAAGTACGTGACCCCCGTTCTTCTCTTTCATCCCTTCGTCGTGGGCACAGTGGAAGCCGCCTACTGGGCAGGGTGGCGATTCAACCCGGCAAAGCGCGCGCTCATTTTCGATCCCAACCATTGGGACGTGAGCGACCCGCGCGATGCGCTTGAAGTGCCCCTCACCAGCGCCGAACGCCGTTCCCTTGAGAAGTCGCTTTCCGACGTAAAGCGCGCCAGCGTTGAAGCCGAGTTGCCGGAGTGGCGAAGTCTTCAGGCCGACGCCGAGCCCCGCTTGGACGCTTCCGGCCAGCCGTTTTTGAAGGCGCAGGTGGAGGGACACACGATACTGATCGGCCTCAGTCGCGGCAACGCCCTGCGCCTGACCGCACCACCCGAGTTTACCCAGGGGCTTCTGCTTACCCGGCTGGAGCACGAATTGAAGTCCGGTAAGCCGCCACGGGCTTCGCAGCGAGGGGTCGAAAGCGACTGGAAACTTCTGGAGCGGGCGGTCGAAGCCCGGCAGGCCGAGCTTGAGGCGGGTCGCTAGACGAAAAATCGAGCGGGGATTACTCTAAACCTCTCCCGCTTGCCAACCAAGCCCACGCTCGAAAGCGAAGCTCACCTTCAATCACGCGCCGGCGCGCTGCGTAGAGAACTCGGGCTCCGCGATCTGGTGCTCGCCCAAATCCTCTACATGATAATTCCGGAGTTCTTTGGAACGGCAGCCAGGGCCGGGGCCTATCACGTGGCGCTGTGGGCGCTCGCCATCGTTCTGTTTTTCCTTCCTCTCGCCTTCGTTGTGGCCTATCTGAACCGCCTGATGCCGCTCGAAGGCGGACTCTACGAATGGGCCCGGCTTGCTTTCGGCGATCAGATCGGCTTTCTCGTCGCCTGGAATCTCTGGCTCTACGCTGTGATTTACATGGCGCTGGTTGGCCTGGTGACAACCAGTTTCGTCGCCTACGCTCTGGGTCCCGGCGCGGCATGGATCGCGGCCAGCAAGTGGATCGTCCTGGCCACGTCGTTCGCGCTGATTGCCGCGCTCATCCTTCTCGCGCGGGTTGGATTCCACATCGGCAAGTGGGTCACAAATGTGGGAAGTGTGTTCACCCTTCTCGTACTCGGCGTGCTTGTAGTCATGCCGCTGGTCGGCTCCTTGCGAGCAGATCCTGGAAACTATCATCCCCTGCAACTGGTTCTTCCGCCATTCACCCTCTTCACTCTCAGCGTATTCAGCAAGATGACTTTTGGAGCCCTCTGCGGTTTTGAGTATGTGGCGATTTTTGCGGGCGAGTGCCGGAATCCCGAGCGCAATCTGGCCCGCTCAATCCTGCTCACCGCTCCCCTGATTGCTCTTTTTTATATCCTCGGAACCAGTGCCGTCCTCGCCTTCGTTCCCGCCGATGCGGTTGACGTCACCGCGGCAATACCGCAAGCGCTGAGCCGCAGCTTCCATTCCTTCGGCATTTCCGCAATTATCCTGCCTGCGTCCGTGCTCCTGCTTTTCACGAATTACTTTTCCACCTTCAATATCAATTTCAACGGATGTGCGCGCCTCCCCATGGTCGCCGGCTGGGACCATCTTCTACCCGCCTGGTTCACGCGGCTGCATCCGAAATACAAGACGCCAGTGAACTCAATCTTCTTTGCCGGCGCGGTCGCGATGGCGGTAAGCATCGTAGCGCTGGTCGGGGTCGGCGAACAGGAAGCCTTCGAACTACTGCTGGTGCTGGCGTTTGCCTTTTATGCCACCGCGTATCTGGCTTTGTTCGCGATCCCGTTACTCTCGAGACAGGACCTGGGAGTCCGCCCCGCCCTGTGGCTGCGCATCGGCGCCGTTTCTGGCCTTCTCATCACTCTTCTCTACATTCTGCTTTCCGTCTTCCCCATCATTGATGTCCAAAGCAGGTGGGGATATTTCGCCAAGACGGTGAGCGTAATTCTCGGCGCCAATGCTATGGGGATCGGGCTTTATCGCTGGGGGGGAAAAAAGGCCGCTCCCGTTAGGGATTCCGGCGCCGATCTGTTGGCGTGAAAGGAATCCAAAAGCTCCAACCGCGAAGCGGTGGCATGTGATAGCCGGCACGGCAGTTCCGGAATGGTTTAGGCGAGGTGAATCGAGTCCCTTCAGGAACGCCAATTCACGACGCTTCAGGCGTCTGAAAGATCAGGCTCATGCAAGTCAGCCCCGCTTCCGCTTTCAAGAACTCCGAAATATCAACCGTTCGCACCTCGATACCTCGTTGCTCCAGTGTGCCGATAGTTTTCCGGAATCCACTGTGCATGCAAACCGTTCCATTGACCAGCAAGGCATTCGCCGCCATCCATT
>WNFG01004555.1_pt1 | contig 11644 bp, 8 predicted proteins | sample 5400431 | NCBI WGS metagenome assembly WNFG01 (sample SAMN13153346, study PRJNA577476) | soil metagenome | isolation source: 120 cm saprolite under Douglas fir tree site 2 hole 3 replicate 2 | place: USA:California | collected 2015-04-18
GTCCCTTGAACCCACAGCCAGATGCCGATCGCCGCGGTCGCGGTGAGGAGCGCCGCGTTCATTACCGAAAGCGAGAACATGAATTGGGAGATGAGCCGCATGTGAGCGCCGATCGCGCCCTGGTGCTCGTCGATCACCTCGCGCACATAGGCGTCCTCGTCGGCGAGCCTCGCGAACAGCTTGACGGTGAGGATGTTGGTATAGCTGTCGACCACGCGCGCCATCACGTGTGAGCGCACTTCCGAGCTGGTCTTCGCCAGATCGCGCATGCGCGGCACGAAGTAGCGCAGGAACACGATGTAGCCGAGGAACCACGCGAGCGTCGGCAGACCCAGGCGCCAGTCCGAGGCGGCCATCAGCACGAACGCGCTCACACCGTAGACTGCGATGTACCATACGGCGCGAATGCTCGCCATCACGCTTTCACGCAACGCGTTGGCGGTCTGCATGACGCGGTTGGCGATGCGCCCGGCGAAATCGTTCTGGAAAAACGGCCAGTTCTGCCGCAGCACGTGCCAGTGGCTCTGCCAGCGGATCATGCTGGTCACGCCCGGTATCAGCGCGTTTTGGCGGATCAACATGTCGGCCAGATTGGCGAGCGGGCGGACGACGAGCACGAGCGCCACCATGCCGGCGAGCAAGGGCCACTGCGCGTCGAGAGCCGCCTGGCGGTCGGCGGCCTCCATCAGCGAAACCAGCTTCCCGATGAACACCGGGATCACCGTGTCGATCAGCGCCACGGCCAAGCTGGTCACGAACATAAGCGCGTACCAGCCTTTGGTCTGGCGCACGAAGTGCCAGTAAAAGGACATCAACCCCGGCGGCGGCTCCCCCGGACCCGTGCTCGCCGTTCCGCGAATGCGTGATTGGAGATACTTGAACATGAGGAATGGCCGCGTCGCGCGCGCCTCGCCGCCGGAGCGTTCAGGCCTTTCCTAATCCGAGCGCGGGCGCGCTTGTGCCCAGCCTACTGCGCGGCGGGCTTCGCGCGCTTTGACCGCAGCTTTCAAGCGGATCCAGTCGGCGACCTTCTCCGCTTGATACAGGGCGGTGGCATCGAGGTGAGTCCTGGTCAGCGCGATCAGCTCATCCGCGCGCGCCGCATCGGTAAAGGCGGAGGCGGCGTCGGGCAGAACGTGGGGACGCCCGCGCGGCGAGGCCTTGGCCAAGATCGCCGGAAGATGTTCCAGCACGAACCGCCAGCCGAGCTCGACCCGCCCGCTGTCGTCGCCGATGTGGGTGAGATTGAAAACCGCGTCGCTCGGCGGCAGCTCATCGGTCAGCATCAGCTCCATCAGCCGTCGCAGCAATCCCGGGTCCCGCACCTGTCGCAGCGCGGATTGCGCCTCCCACTTGTCGGTCATGTCGGTGGCGCCGCGCATCCGCTCGAGCAGGATCTCGAACGTCGGCTGGTCGGCGTAGCGGCCGACGACGTTCAGCACCGCGGGCCGGATCTCCGGATCGATCGGCTTCTGCGCGCGCGCGGCAAAACGGGACTGCGCCTCTCGCACGACCGCTTCGTGCCCCGCCCTGCCGAGCGCCTCGATCAGCGACCTGCGCACCAACGCGGCGTCGGCGGGTTCGCCCGGGCGCGGGTCCCAGCCGACGCCCGCAAACGGCGTCTCCAGGAGCCGCGCGACGTAGCGATCGAAGACGGCCTGGTCGCCCGGCGAATCGATCAGCTCGCGCAGAAAGCGCAGCGCACCGGTGACGTGGTCCCAGATGGTGCGGTCGGCCTCGGCGCCGAGGTTCTCCACGAGCGCGAGATAGCGCGTCGCGTCGACGCGCCCCGCCTGCACGAGCGCGAAGGTGTCCGAGAGCAGGCGCAGACGGTCCGAGGCCGGAAGCCGTTTCAAAGCGGGCACGAGCCGGCGAAAGTTGCGATCGTCGTACTGGCTGCGGTAGTAGCCGGTGTCGCCGGCGTTCGCGAGCATCGCGCCGCAGCGTTCGAAACGCAGCTTCTGCGGGTCGCGCTCGAGAAGCACCGTGCGCCGCGTGCCTGCCTCGTCGGCGAGGATCACCGGCACATTCCACGTGAGCGCCGGCGCCTTGGGGTCGTTGAGGGTGAAGCGCTCCTGGGCGAGCGTCACGACGGCGGCGCCGTTTTCGCACCGCTGCAGGACTTTCACGACCGGGTATCCGGGCTGCTCGGTCCAGCCCGCGACCAGCTTGCCGATGTCTTGTCCCGATGTTCCCGACAGATGGTGCCAGAAGTCCGCCGTGGTCGTATTGGAAAAGCGATGCGCGCGCACATAGCCTCGCACACCGGCGCGAAAAACGTCTTCGCCGAGATACCCCTCGAGCATGCGCAGGACCGCGGCCCCCTTGGCGTAGGTGATGGAATCGAAGACGTCCATCGCGCGCACGTCGTTCTCTACCGGCGTCTGGATCGGATGGGTCGTCCTGCGCGCGTCCTCCGACAGGGCCTGGTCCTTCCAGAGCGCATAGCGCAGCTGCACGCCCCAGCGCGGATTGAAGCGCTCCGAAGCCTTGCCCGCCATCCACGAGGCGAAGCCCTCGTTCAGCCACAAGTTGTCCCACCAAGCCATCGTGACGAGGTTGCCGAACCATTGGTGCGCGATCTCGTGCGCGATGATGCTGTATGCCTCTTGCTGCTGGCGCAGCGAATCCTCGCCCGGGTCGTACAGGAAGCGGCCTTCGTTGTAGGCGATCGCGCCCCAGTTTTCCATCGCGCCACCTATGCCCCCCGGGAGCGCAATCTGATCCAGTTTGACCAGGGGGTAAGCTTCGCCGAAGTAATCGTTGTAATAGCGCAGGACCTCCTTGGTCGCCTCCATCGCGTAACGCGCGCGCGCGCGCTTGCCTTTCACGGTATGGATCCCGAGCCGGATTCCATCGACGCTGTCTTCCAGGAGATCCATCTCTCCGACGAAAAGCCCCACCAGATACGTCGACATCGGCACCGATCTCGCAAAACTCACCTCCTTCTTGCCGTCGGGCCGGAGTTCGACCTTGGACTGCGGCATGTTCGAGACCGCGTTCAAGGGCGCGTCGATCACCGCGACGATCTCGAAGCTCGCGCGGAACACCGGTTCGTCCCATCCCGGAAAGAGGCGGCGCGCCTGCACCGGCTCCATCTGGGTAGCCAGCATCAGCTTCTCCACGAGCCGCCCTCCTTCGCGCTGCTTGTACGCTATCTGGTACAGGCCCTGGGGATGCTTTCCGATCTTCCCGGAATAGCCGATGCCGAGCCGATAGCTGCCGGGCGCAATCGGCGCGGCCGCGGGCGTCAGCGTGACCGTTTCGCGCCGGGGATCGAAGCTCGGCGTAAGGCTCGTTTCGTCTCCCGTGCTCGCGCGCAGCCTCACCGACTTGAAGCTCAGCTCGGCGGCATTGACGACGATCGCCGGCACCGGTCGGGCGACTTCGATATCTATGAGCGCTTCGGCGTCGAAGCGATCGTAGGTCGTCGCCGGAACGATGCGCAGCGCGTAGTGCCTGGGCACCACGTCTTTGGGCAGCTTCCCCGGTGTAGTCGCAAATGAAAAGCGCGGCTCGGCGCTTGCCGAGGCGATGCAGCAGACGAGCAGCGCCGCCGCGAGAGTAAGCGAGCCGATCGCGGCCCGATAGGCGGTTCGCAAGGAAATCCGGGCCGCCGTCAGTTCGCGAGCGGATCCGGGCGGAGCTGGAATTTCACGACCCGGGGCCGGTTCTCCTTGCCGCCTTCGACGTGGAACACCGTCCGCGTGGAGTACGTCGCCCACAGCGACCTTCCCTTCCACCCGGCGTTCGGATCGTCGATGCGCCCTTCCGACCACTTGGCGTAAAAGCCCATGGGATACGGAACGCGCAGCGTGACCCACTTGCCGTCGACCAGGGCGAAGTACGCATCGCTCATGTTCCCCGAGGCGATCGGCACGTTCCGGCCGAGCCCAAACGTGTCGAACCAATCCACCCAGGTGTAGTAGCTCGCCTCGACGCTGCCGTCGTCCTGGACGTCTCTGAACTGCGGTCCGGGGAAGCGGTAGAGAGTCCAGCCCTCGGGGCAGTGCTTGCCGGTCGCATTCGGTCCGTTGAGCGACCCCTTGCACTTGCTGCGCTCGAACCTGCCGAGATGTCCGCTTGCGAGGGACGCCCAGAACACGCCGTCGCGGCCGATGTCGCCGCCGCGCGGCCCGTACCCCGGGAATGGCGGCTCGTAGATCTCGGTGATCGCGGTGTGCGTCGGGTCCGGTCCGGGCGCGACCCGGACCACGTGGCCCGGGAATCCCATCGACGTTCCCCATACCGAGCCGTCGATCGGATTGACGACGACGCTATACATGGACACCTGCACGCGCTTGTCCTTCGCCGGGTCGACCGGCTGGTTCGGTTCCACCCATTCATCCCGCTTGCCGTTGCCGTTGGTGTCCAGGATGAACGGCGTCCAGCCTTGCGATTTCATTTCATCGCCGGTTTCCTCGAACATCTTGCGGTTCAGCCAGCCGACGGCGCCCGGGCCGGTGACCCCGTTGCTCGCCCAGAGCGTCTGGTTGGCGTCCTCGGCAAAGATCAGGTGGTGCGTTGGGAAGCAGGTGCTGACGAGCGTGAACTTGCCGCTCGCCGGATCGTACATGGAGAGATGCCGATTGGCGTTCTCGAGCGGGAACACCTTGGCGGACGGATGGCTCCCGCCCTTCTTGCAGTAATCCGGATTGGCCGGAGGGCGCACGCGAGCGGTCGCCCAGACCCGACCCTTCTCGTCCATCATCTGGTTGTGAATGCTCGTCTGGCTGTCCCAGATGGGTTCGGACCCCCAGTAGGGAGACGGGGCCATCGGAGCGGTCTTCGAGGACGGCGTCCCCGGGTCGCGCACCGGATGTTTCACCTGGCTTGCGGTATGCGTGTTCGGATCGAGCACCGGGAAGTAATCCGTGCTCTCCTCGGTCGCGCCGTAGAGTTTGCCGTTGGCGTTGACGGTGGGTTTGCGCCGGTCCGTGGAAATGAGGTCGTGCATGTAGCCCGTGGGCGTGCTCCAGTCCCACAGCGAGAGGACGATGTTGCGCTCGAGCCCTTGAGGTCGCTCAGGCTTGGCGAAAGGCAGCTCGCCGGCAGCGACACGGTCGGTCCAATCGCCCCACAGCGCGAGCGCCCGCGGCGCGTCGAGCCGGCCGAGCACGGTGGTCATCTGAGTCATGGCCTGACCCGAAGCGATACGCCGTCCCCACGCCTCGGCCGAGGACCTGAAATGGGCGAAGTCCTTGGGAATCGTGCGCGTTCCCAGCGTGCCGAGGGCGTGGCACGACATGCAGCCGCTGGTCTTGATGATGTTCACCCACTCGGGTTGGGTTTTCACCGGCCCCGCGGGAAACTCTCCCTTCGCCGGAACCTTGAGCATCGAATACCAGTAGATTGGCGGGTAGTACTGCGCCGCCGCAGCCGCGCTCGGGGCGATGACAGCGTTCAGATCGAGGACCCTCCCCGGCTCAGCCCGCGTCTTGGGCGAATCGACCAGGCCGTAGCCGCGCACCCATACGCTGTAGCGCGCCTTCGGAAGCTCGGGGATCAGATAACGACCGCGGTCGTCGGTGACCACGATCTTGGTGAGCTTCGTCGGAAGCTCGCTTGTTTCCGCGATCACCCAGACGCCGGCCTCAGGCCCGTTCGTGCTCGTGACGACGCCGCCGAGGTCGCTGCCACCGACGCGAGGGTCCGACCCGGCGCCCTGCGAGCCACCCGGGGGGACCTGGCACGCCGCCAATAAGAGAGAAACACCTGCGACCGCCAGGTACAAGGATCTTATCGTCGTCATGTTTTCGCTCCTTGAGAGATGAAGCAAAGGCCTGTCCGTGCGAAAGTTCACGATTATGCCGCCAAACAGGGATGGCGACGAGCGGGTCCTGTAATACCATTCGCGCGCGATTATGGTGAGTCTGAAAGGAGGAACGACATGTCAAAGCTACTTCGTGTGATGGCACTTGCGCTCATTGCGATGCTGTTTTCTTCCGCAGCAGCCGGCCAGGGTTTCGACCTGCGCAGACTTTTCTTCGGCGCCGGGATGAGCCAGAACATGGTCTCCGGCTTGGATAACAGTACGGGCTTCCAGGTTTTCGGCGGCTACAATTTCCCTGCAATAGCGCGGAACTTCTATGTCGACGCCGAGGCCGGCTATATGGATACCGGCAAATTGAAGGCGCCCGGGTGCGCCGGGCCCTTTTGCAATGCGAAGGCCAGCGGGCCCTGGACCACAGGCGTAGCGCGGTACTTGGTCGCGCCGAACGTCGAGCTGATCGGCCGCGCGGGATACGATTTCGGCGACGACGACGGCCTCATGTTCGGCATAGGAGCCGGATACATCGTCAACAAGAACCTGAAGCTGCGCCTCGAGTTTGTCGCGCGCGATCACGTGGACTCGTTGCAGTTCAACGCCGTTTTCTACCCCTGGTGATTGCCGGGCCCGGCTAACCCGGGCCCCGGCTTTCCTTCCGAAAACGGGCACCGGGTGCGCGCGGTGCCTGTTTTTCTTCCAGCGCCCGCGGCTCCGTGAAACGTGACCGTTTCTTCCCTTATCCCCGATCCGATCTTCGCCGCTCCGCCCTGATCGGTGCGGCACTCTTCTGCCCCTTGCTCCTTCGGAGTTCTCCGAACATGGACAACTCCCAGGGCCGGATCGCCATGACCAGGCTCGTGCCTTCCCGCATCTCGTGCGCGAGGCGCTTGTCTTGCTCGGCGAATATGTCGAACTCCTCCGCGAGCTTGCGCATGTGCTGCTGCAGCAATCCGTTCGATTTCTCGGACAGGCTCCCATGCACCGTGAGGCGCAGCTCGCCCGCCCGCAGAAACGAGGATTCAAAAAACTGCCGTTGCACGCGCTCCTCGAAGAAGCGCTGGATCGGTCCGCCTTTACGCCAGTTGAAATTCTGAGGCAACCGCACCTTGATGCGGTTTTCGGGCAGCAGATCGATGATCCTCAGGCGATCGAGCCTGGCGAGCAGGCCGACGAGCTCGGACTGCGAAAACCGGTAGGTCTCCAGTATCTCGGCCGCCGTCCAGTGGCTCACGGCCAGCATCCCGACCAGAAGCAGCTTGGGATTGCCCACCAGCTCGCGCTCCTGTTTTTCGCTCAATTCCGTGACACGCGCGTCGGCGCCGCGCGTCAGCTCGAGCAGATCGGAGATCTCGAGATTCATCAGTGCGCAAATCCGCTCGAGCCGGGCGAGGCTGAGGTTGCGGCGCGCGAACATCCGCTTCACCGAGGACTCGGAGAGCTTCAAACCCTTCGCCACATAGCGGTAGGTCAAACCTTTGTGGCGCAGCGTTCGCTTGACGACGTCAACGAGTAGAGCGGCTTGGGACACGCCTGAAGTACCGAAAAATAATACTTTGCCGGCAATTGTAGGCCACTTTTCCTGCTTTGGTTGCATGAAGTGACCCGTTTGCGGAGGCTGTGCGCAGAGCTGCACAGACGCAATCCCTTTTGCTGCGGAGGAATGGATGAAAAGGCCTCTGGTGATGCTCGTCTCGGCAATCGTCGGCGTGGTAATTACTTCCATCGTGCGGGCTGCGCCGACGGAGCCCTCAGGAGATATTGGATCCTCCGACGCCACCCGCGAACCACGGAGCGCCTGGCCTGCGGCGCTCGAAAGCAAAAACTCGGTCACCCCGAAGTTCGGGTCGTATGCGTTGTCGGCGAAGAGACAGGATCTGAAAATGTATGGAGACGAGGTCTGTATCCTCTTCTGCATTTTCGGGACAGGATTCGCGGTTCATAGTTTTCCGATCGAGATGCAGTCGTCGTCGGCCGTCGCGGGACTGGAATATGAACGCAGGACCCCTTGGGGATACAGCCTTGGAGGTGAATTCCTGCATACGGAGCCCCGCTATACGGCCTCGCTCATCGATCCGCACACCGGAGCGTTCACCACTCGGGCGGATGGAAAGCTGACAATCAGCCATCTGTTCGTCATGATCAAAAAATACTTTACTGTGACGGAAGGTTTCCAAATTTTCGGGGCCGCAGGTGGTGGCTACACTCAGGCCAGCTTATCGGGTGCAGTCGAGGAACGAGCCAGCGGTGCTTCGCTGCAGCTTGCGACTGGACTACAGTATCGAATGGATCGAATCAGCTTGAAAGCCGAATACCACTATGTCCATGCCCCCAAAATCTCCCTTAGAGCCAACGATAGTGCGCCCAGAACGGGCCAGACCTTCGGAGATCTTGACTTGAGCGGGCGAGGACTCTTCGTGGGCGCGAGCGTTCATTTTTAAAACTCTTCGTGGTGGACAGTGAGGAATGATGAAGAAGCTTTCGACGTTCCCGATCAAAGCGGCCGCGATGATCTTTATAGCCGCGTGCGGGCTGGGCGCTTGCACGCACCTGCCTTCTCCGCCTCCCCCTCCGACCCTGAAACCCATAGAGATCAAGGATGCGAGCACCACGATTCCCTCGGTCCGCCTCTCCTGGTATCCGCAGGGGTTCGAAACCGCACCAAAATCACGCAATTGGGGGGTGGAACTTGAATATGCGCGCGGTACCGGGCGGAGCGACCAGTCGCTGGGATCCAACGAGATCGTTTCACAAGGTGGGAACAGTAATCGGGGTCCGCAGGAGATTCAGAATCACGCCGAGCTGCGCTACGGGCATTTAACCCTCACCGGCTCTCAACGCTTCTGGGGACCGGTATCCTCGCTCGAACTGGAATGGGCGGCAGGCCTGGGATACACCGAACTCAACCTGCTATCCCAGAGCCGTGTGGCGGTCAGCGCCGTTCCTTCCGCGAAGTACGAGTTGAGCGGGGTGACGCTGGGCGCGGGCCCGCGCTGGAACATCACGAACGAAGTGGCCCTCGAAGGGCGGCTGCAACTACTTCACTTCTGGCCTTTTTCCAACGAATCGTTCTGGTACCCAGAGGTCGCCTTTCGCTATCGACCCGCCAAGAATATTGCATTGCGGATGGGATATTCCACTATGTACTACAACCCGTCAAAGCAAAACGGGGAAGACTCAGCCGCCCACGTCCATGTAAGCGGCCCGTTCCTAGGACTGAGCTTCATCTTCTAGGCCTTCGAGGGCCTGCGATCCCCCGTCGCAGGTGCGCGGAAGCACTGCTATAGTCGCGCAAGATCCCCGAGGGAGCTCGATCATGGCGGATGGTGACACGAAGACCGAATCCGACTACGACGTTCTTTACCGCATCATGACCACGCGCATGAGCGTGCGCCGCATCAAGCCCGATCCGATCCCCGACGAGTACCTCGAGAAGATCCTCGAGGCGGGCCGCTGGGCGATGTCCGGCGCGAACGGCCAGCCATGGGAGTACCTCGTCATCAAGGATCCGAAGAAGAAGAAGGACCTCTACGACGCCTTTCAGGATACCAACCAGGAGTTCTGCTTCTGGATGGAGCAGATGCGGCCCTTCGAGCTGCGCCATCCCGCGTTCCAGGTGAAGGGGGATGACCTCAAAGACGAGTGGCAGAAGATCAGGAACAGCACCGGCGGGCAGCAGCGCCGTCCCTGGCACGAAGCGCCCGTTGTGATCGTCGTGCTCGGCGACGGCCGCAGGCAATGGGCGACGGTGAACGCCGCCTTCACCTTCGGGCGGCACGCAAGCCACTTCACCGACGGACTGGCGAACACCTGCACGCACATGCAGCTCGCGATCGCGTCCCTCGGCCTGGGCTCGCACTGGGGAACGGTCCACGTCCAGGAGCCGCTGAAGCGCGTGCTCGGCGTGCCCGACCTGATCGACGTATATCTCATCATCTCGGTCGGCTTCGCCGACATCGAGCGCAAGCCCGGCGTGAGACGCGATTTGAAGGACCTGGTGCACCGTGAGAGCTACGACATGTCCAAGTTCATGTCGAACGAGGACATCATCGACTACCTCTACAAGCTGCGCGGCAAGACCATGTTCCGCTATCACCTGAAGGACAGCCTGCTGCCGGGCTCAGACGACAAGAAAATCTGATGGGTGCCTGCCGCGTTGCGGCCGCAGCCGCTTGGGTGCTCGCCGCCACCGCCGCGTGGCCTCAGGCTTACCCCACGAAGCCGATACTCATAGTCAGCACCGCTTCACCGGGCTCGAGCGGCGACGCAGCGCTGCGGGTGATGGCGGCGAAGATGTCCGCGAGCCTCGGCCAGCCGGTGATTGTCGAGGTGAAAACCGCCGCGCGCGGCGCGCTCGCCGCGCAGGCCCTTGCCAGGGCGGGCCCCGACGGATACACGATCACCTACGGAACCTCCGGCACTTTCGTCAACGCGCGCTTCCTTTTCAAGAACCTCGCCTTCGACGTGCTCAAGGATTTCGTGCCGATCAGTCTCGCGGTCAGCGCGCCGAGTTACGTTGCGGTGAACGCCGCGGTGCCGGTGAACTCCCTGCAAGAGCTGATCGACTACGCGAAGCGCAACCCCGGCAAGCTGGAGTACGCATCGAGCGGGGCCGGGTCGGTGTTTCATCTGGCCGGGGAGTCCCTCAAGCTCTACGCGGGGATCGATCTGCTCCACGTTCCCTATGCACAGGCCAATTTTTCACAGATGATCAACGATTGGGTCAGCGGGCGCGTGGCGATCTACTTTCCCACCTATCTTTTTCTCGCCCCTTACCTGCCCAAGGTGAAGCCGCTCGCGATCGTGGACGGACGGCGGAGCAGCCGTATGCCCGAGATTCCTACGGTCGCCGAAGTGTTACCGGGTTTCAAGAGCTTCATCGCGTGGTGGGCTTTCTTCGGCCCGGCGGGACTGCCGCCTCCGATCATCGAGCGCCTGAGCAACGAGGTGCGCGCTTCGCTGAAGGCAGCCGACGCCGTCGCGAAGATCAGCGACGACCTGGGACTGACCATCGTCGCGAGCACGCCGGACGAGCTCGCTGCGTATTTGAGGCGCGATATCGACGCCGTGGGAAGCCTGGCCAAGGCGATCGGGCTCGAGCCCGAATAGGCTGCGCCGGCCGAGCTACTGCTTCGGACCTCCGCCCGCGGCCAGCAACTTGTTGCCGGGCAGGTTGCGCATCTCGGCCCTTCTCCTTTTGTTACACGCGACGCAGATGAACCTGACGGGTCCGATCTTCAGGAACTCGCTCGTCGTCCAGTGACTACCCGCGCTGCAATAGCGCTTCTTTTCTTCCTTGGCCGCTTTTTTCACAGCGGGTTGTCTGGATAGATCAACGAGCGCCACATATGGGCGACCGGGCTGCCGTCGAATCCCAGCCCTTCTTTCGGCTGCTTGAAGCGGCGGCCGATCACGTCGATAAAGGGCTCCAGCGTCGGATTTACCCCGGGTTCGAAAGCGTAGAGGTCGTGCACGGTGATCATGCGCGCCTCCATGTACCACTTGTGCTTGCGCGCCTGCTCGTACGCCGCCTTGATGTAAGGCTCCGGCACGTAGCCTTCGCCGAAAATCTGCAGGTAGCGTTCCGGATACCCGTATCCCACCGAAGGATCCGGAAAGAAGCGCAGCGCCTGGTGATGGCGGATCGCCCAGCTCACCTTTTCGGACACATAGGGCTCGACCATCTGCGCCGCCCACCAGCCGTGATCCACCTTGATGAGATTCACCGCGATGTCGTGCAGCAGGCAGGCGAGCACCGTCTCCTCGGGCTCGCCTTTCTTCCGGGCATCGTTCGCGCTCTGCAGCATGTGGGTCACGGTGTGCGGCATGAAGCGCAACTTGAAGAAATCGACGATCGCGGGCCTGGGCGGCATCGCA
>WNFG01006283.1_pt1 | contig 11636 bp, 10 predicted proteins | sample 5400431 | NCBI WGS metagenome assembly WNFG01 (sample SAMN13153346, study PRJNA577476) | soil metagenome | isolation source: 120 cm saprolite under Douglas fir tree site 2 hole 3 replicate 2 | place: USA:California | collected 2015-04-18
GCCCGCCCCCGAGGTGTGGAAAATCGTTCGCGATTTCAACAGCTATCCGATCTGGGTCGGCGGCGCCGGCGAAAGCAAGATCGAGGACGGCAAGTCTGGCGATACGGTCGGGGCGGTCAGGCGTGTGCTGTATCAAGACGGGCACATTCGGCAACGGCTGTTGGCGCAATCCGACGTCGAGCGGTCGCAAACTTACGAATTCTGCGGCGCGGCATCGTTGCCGGTCACCGGCTTTCAGGCCACCTTGCGCATCACGCCCATCGTCGATGGCGACCGGGCCTTCGTCGAATGGTGGGCGACCTTTGATTGCGACGCGCCCCGTCGCGAAGAACTGACCGGGACCCTTCAGGGCTGGTTCGGCAAATGGCTCGAATCGCTCCGCAGTACGCTGGGCAGCCGGCCTTCGGGGTTCCCGGAAGCTGCGTCCGGTGAGGTCGGCGACCGTTCGCAGGCCGTTTCGGGCTGATTTGCCCGCAATCGCTCCGATATCGGGCGATTGGGCCGGTTCAAAGGCCACGCGCAGCCTGTTGCATTCGCGGTGCGCATTTGGCATAGCTCTGCCCGTTGCCGGCGCGCCATCGCCGCCAATCTCTCGGATGCGGGTGTAGCTCAGTGGTAGAGCACGACCTTGCCAAGGTCGGGGTCGAGGGTTCGAATCCCTTCGCCCGCTCCAGAGAAACTACTGGAAAACGTATTGTTTTCCGCAGTTTCTCGCGTGAGCGATCCAGCCTCGCAGCGCCTGAACAAGCCGCGAACAGTGCCCAAAAGCCCCGCGGGTTTGGGCAATGCTGGGGCAGTCTGTTCAATCAACGTTCTGCCGCCTCGGTTTAGGCCGATCGCACACTCGGTTTATGTCGGCCGGGAATTTCTCGGCCGCTACGTCCAGACGGACCAAAAAAAATTCAAAGCGTTCGACGCGAATGATCGGCCGTTAGGAAACTTCCGCGTCCGCGCGAGGGTGCTCGCTGCGATCCGCAAAGCGCGGAGGGAACGGTGCTCCTGACCGCTTCCCAGCTGCAGGCGTCCTCGAGCCTGCTCAACTCGCCTCTGTTTCGTCGGCTCGCCGCTGATCCTGACCTGGTTCAAGGCTACGCCTCGGGCGAGATCCTGACAGTCCCGGCCCGCACCAGCGCCCACCAGGTCCTTAAGGGCTTCAAGGGGCGCTTTACCAAGCCGCGCTACCAAAGATCGCCCGACCGGGAAAAATCGCTCGTGCGCCGCCACACGCTCGCCTCGACGTGGAATATGCCGCCCGGGATGGCGGGCAAAGCCAAACTGACCGTTGCTCAGCGGGCGCACGCCAAGCTGCTATCCGATGAGCACGCCAAGCACGGCCGCTGCACCATGACGCTGGATGAGCAGGCGGCGCGCATAGGAGTGTGCCGCAAGACTGCTAAGCGCTCGCAAGACCGTTTCGAGGAGCTGGGCCTAATCTCAGTTGAGGAACGGAAGGTCACCGGCCGGAAGAACCTGCCGAACGTCATCCGCATCGTCTCTGCGGAATGGCTGGCGTGGATCGAAAACGGTCCGCAACCTCGGCGCTCCTCTATAGGGGGACATGAACGTACGGCCACGGTAAACCAGTTTATTCTTAAGAGATCAGCCACTCCGATTGCGCCTGTTGAGAGACCTCAGGGGGCTAGGCAATGGGGAAGAATTGCGTGTCCCGCGCCAGAACCGGGGACGTGGTGAACGAGGATGGAGCGCGATGTCATCTGACCCCTACTACAAGTCGAAGCACTGGCGGCGCCTCAGGGAACTGCGCCTGGCGCTCGACGGGCACGTCTGTGTTGTCCCCGGCTGCGGCAAGCGCGCGAACACCGTCGATCATATCAAGCGACGGCGCGACGGCGGCGGCGATACGATCGCGAACACGCGCTCGCTGTGCGATGACCATGACCGCTCGATCAAGGAGATGTCCGACGGTCGCCGGCGCAATGGTGGCCGCCTGGTTGTGAAGGGCTGCTTTCCAGATGGCACGCCGCGCGACCCATCGCACCCTTGGTACACAGGTGGCCGATGATTTATGGATGCACGCGGTGAAGGGCTGATCGTCACGTCGTCACGCTGTGACGCGCGTGACGACACAGGCAGGGGGGTTCTGCGTAGACGACTTAAGAGGGTTTGGACCGGTAGATACATCGAAACACACTTAGTTTTTTGGGATTTTTCATGGGACAACGAGGCATCGGAGCGAAGCCCGTCAAGCGGTCTGCGCCGAGTAAAAAATCAAAAAAGAAAGCCGAAGCCTGGGCGGCGCCCGGATTGACGCGCGCGCAGCGCGTTGTGGCATTCATTGAGAGCCTTTCCATCACCTCCGGGATCTTCGCCGGCCAGCCCTTCAAATTGCGGCCGTGGCAGCTCGAGATCATCGAGGCGATCTATGCGACCGACGAAGACGGGCGCCGCATCAAGCGCCAGGTGCTGCTGACCATCCCGCGAAAAAACGGAAAGACCCAGCTCGCCGCCGCGCTGGCGCTATGTCACCTGGTCGGCCCGATGGCCGAGCAGCGCGGCCAGGTGTTCAGCGCCGCCAGCGATCGCAAGCAGGCAGCCCTCATCCTCAACGAGCTCGTCGCGTTCGTCCGCGCCGATCAGAAGCTGCGCGACCGCATCATCATCCGCGAGCACAGCAAAACGCTAGAGGATGTCATCACGGGCTCGACCTATGAGGCGCTCTCGAGCGATGCGAAAAAGGCGCACGGCCTCAACGTATCGTTTGCCGTGCTCGACGAGCTCGCACAGTGGCCGAAACGGGATCTATACGATGCGCTGACCACGGGCGGCGCCGCGCGCCTCGAGCCGCTGTTCGTGGTGATCTCGACGCAAAGCCATGACAAGAATCACGTCATGAGCGAGCTGGTCCAATACGGCAAGCGCGTGCTGTCCGGCGCGATCGAGGATGCGACATTCCTGCCGGTCATTTTCGCGGCCGACGATGACGCGGATCCGTGGTCGGAAGAAACCTGGCGCGCGTGCAATCCAGCGCTCGGCGATTTCCGCTCGCTCGAGGAAATGCGATCGGCGGCCGAGCAGGCGAAGGCGCTGCCGGCGCGCGAGCCATCGTTCCGGCTGCTGTATTTGAACCAGCCGGTAGACGCGACGTCGCGCTTTCTGAATGCTCGCGACTGGACCGCCTGCAAGGCGGAAACGACGCCGGATCTGTTGCTGCACAAAGCGCGCTGCATCCTCGGGCTCGATCTGTCGTCGACAACCGATCTAACCGCGGCCGCGGCGTGGTTTCCGGAAACGTTTGATCTAAAAGTGTGGTTCTGGATGCCGGCGGACAATCTCGAGGAAGCCGGCCGGCGCGACAATGTCCCCTACTCGCTTTGGGTCAAGCAAGGCTTGATCGAGGCGACGCCTGGCCGCGCGATCGACAAGACGTTTGTGGTCGAGCGCCTGGGCGAGCTCACAAAGCAATTTAACGTCGAATTCTGTGCGGCCGATCGCTGGCGCCTGGATGAGGTCGAGCGACTCATCGCCGAGGCCGGCTTCAAATTGAGGCTCGAGCCGTTCGGCCAGGGCTACAAAGATATGGGGCCGGCGATCGACGCGATCGAGACTGCAGTCCTGCGCCGCGAGCTGCGCCATCCTGGGCATCCAGTGCTCGATATGTGCGTTGCGAACGCGCAGGTCGTCTCGGATCCAACGGGCTCGCGAAAGCTGGTCAAAGAGCGCAGCACAGGCCGAATCGACGGGCTGATCGCGGCCACAATGGCGATCGGCGCCGCCGTGAAGGTCGCGCCGAAGCCGAAATCTGTATACGCGACGCGGGGGCTGATTTCAGTAGGGATGCGATGAACTTCGTTCCCGCGCAGAACGAAGTTGATTTAGGCGGTTCCGGCGCGGCGCCGCCTAAAATGTTCTGGCGGTGCCGCGTAGGAACGGCCAGAAAACCTGTTCCGCGTCGGCACCGGTTTTCCGTTGTCGATGCCGGCCTCGGCCAGCGTCGGCGGCCGAGTTTCTACCGGCGCCGTGCCGGAACCGGTAGACTCGCCCTGGTAAGGCTGGGGCCTCCCCTGGCGAGGCCGATCGTTCCGACGCGGAATAGATTAGCCCTCGCTGCCAGCCAGGGTTAAATTTTGGAGGAAAGGGAATCAGATGTCACGGAAGCAAACACGCGCAGAAGACTTCGGACCATACAGTGCGGCTGCCGGCTCAAAGGAAGCGATTCGCGCTCGCATCGCTTTGATTGGTCGTGAGCGCGGAATACCTCAGGAAGAGATCGACCAGGCGCTCGCGGCCGATTTTGATCGGGACTACGCCGCAATCCTAAAATTCATGGAAGGCCGTCGGATCAGCATGCATTGGCTGCTAACTGGCGATCTCCAATGCCTGAAGCTGATGCGCCAGCCGGAGCTGACCTGGTAAAACCGCTGGCCGCCAAAGACTTAAATAGCGATGCTATTGACTGAATAAATAGCGATGCTATTAATGATTCGAAACCCGAATCATTCGAGGCGGCCGGAAAATGTGGATCAGCGACGCACCATTGCTCTCTCAGCCTCTGATGCTGAAGATCACCGGCCTAAAGGCCGCAACGCTGCAAACCTGGGTCAATCGCGGCCACATCAAATTGCCTACGAAAAATCCTGGGCGAGGCAAATCTCGTCTTTATTCAAAATCGAATTGCGTTGTCGCCTCAATTCTTAGGAGGACGGACGATCTAGGCCTGCCATTGGCTCTTGGTCTGGATCTCGCAAACTCCGTTATTGCGGACTACGCGAAAAAGAACATTCCGAGCGATCTTTGTATCTATCTCGATGCGCAGACCATGTGGGTCGCATTGGCCTCTGGCATCTCATCGCCTCGCCTCTATCGCTATCGGTGGACAAAAGAGCCATCTGACGCGACCACCATTGCCCAGGCTTTGTCCAAAGCGGGCGGTGAGCCGGTTATCGTTTTTCCGATCGGCAAGATCGTCGAGAAGACGCAGCAGTTATTGATGGACGAAGCAATCTCGTCTTTGAGCGAGCTTACCAAATCCCGGAAGTAGCATCGAATTTCCCGAACCTGTTATCCCGCCGTGATGGCGGCAATGCTCAGTGCCGGACGTTCCGGCCCGATAGATCTTTTTTCCGCCCGTCGTGGTGACGGCACAGCCCAGAGAAGGACTCGACGATGAAACTCCACGAACTCCAAGAAGCCCGCGCAGCCGCGGTCGTAAACATGCGGACCCTGGCGGATCTCGCCGAAACCGAAAAGCGCGATCTGACCGCCGATGAGGCGACGAAATTCGCAGGCTTCAAGACCGAGATTGCGGGCTTCGATGCTCGCATCGGCCGCGCGCAGACCTTGGCCGAGGCCGAGCGCAGCGCGCCGGCGATCGTGCATGGCCGCCTCGGCGACGGTGCCTATGAGGAGCGCGCCCGCGATTTCTCGATCACCAAGGCGATGCGCGGAATGCTCCCGCGGGATCTCGGCGGCGGCGATGTCGATGTCGGCTTTGAGAAGGAGATCAGCTCCGAAGTTGCCCGGCGCAGCGGCCGCAAATTCGAAGGCCTCGCCGTTCCGGACCAGGTGTTTCAGGTCGAGCGCCGCACCTGGCTGATCGGATCGACGGCCGCTCCGTTGGTGCAGGAGACTCATCGTCCCGATCTTTGGATCGATTTGCTTCGCAGCAAGCTGGTTTGCGCCGCCCTCGGCGCGACCTACCTGAGTGATCTTGTGGGGTCGCCGATCGACATTCCGCGCCAGACGGGATCCGGCACGGCGCAGTGGTTGGCCGAAGACGCATCGTTGACGGAAGCGGACGCGACCGCCGATGACGTCCAATTCACCATGAAAACGGTTGGTGCGATGACGTCGTACTCTCGCCGCACGCTGTTGAATGCGAGTCCGGCGATCGAACAGATTGTTCGCAACGATCTCGCCGCGGTCATCGCCAATGCGGTTGATGCCAAGGCTATGACCGGCGACGCCACGTCGAACACGCCCAGGGGGATCATCAACGTCGTAGGCGTCAATACGGTCTCGATCGCCGCGGCGCCGACGCTGGCAAAACTGCTCAGCTTCATTTCCCAGGTCGATGCGGCCAACGCGCTGGGCGGTTCGCTCGGCTGGGCGCTCAATCCGTTCGTGGTTGCACTCTTGCGTCGCACGCAAAAACTGCCGGCCACCGACAGCACCACGCTGATGATGGACCCGAACATTCTGGCCGGCTATCCGGCCGTCTCGACGACGGGACTGCCCGGCAACACCACGGGGCCGATTGCCGGCGCCGCGATCTTCGGAAACTGGGCCGATCTGATGATCGGATCCTGGACCGGAATCGACATTTTGCTGAACCCCTATGACAGCACGGCCTATCCCAAGGGTCGCGTGGTCGTGCGCGCCTTGAAGGATCTCGATATTCAGGTGCGGCATGCGAAAAGCTTCACCGTTTGCTCCGACGCGACGGTCTAAGACGCCAATGACCATCGAACGCCGAATTGCGGTCGAGCTGCGGGCCTCGGGGGGCAAAACCCCGAGGCTCGCCGGCTATGCCGCCGTGTTTGACAAGGCGTCGCAGGATCTCGGCGGTTTCACCGAGATCATCCGGCCAGGCGCCTTTACGCGGACGCTCAAGGGTGGCGGTCTCGACCCGCTTGCTTTGGTGCAGCACATGCCGCAGCTCGTCCTGGGCCGCCGCTCGGCCGGCACGCTGCGCCTCAATGAGGATCAGCGCGGACTTGCTTTCGAGATCGACGTTCCCGAGACAACGGCGGCGCGCGATCTCCTGGTCAGCGTCGAGCGCGGCGATATCCGCGGCGCATCTTTCGCCTTCTCGACGCCCGCCGGCGGCGACAAATGGGAAATCCGCGGCGACGCCATGATCCGCGAGCTGCTCGATGTAGACCTGCATGAGGTCACCATCACGGCCCAGCCGGCATACGTCGACACCTCGGTCGCGCTGCGCTCCCTGCAATCCTGCAAGTTTGCAGGATTTTCCTCGCTCAGAGCGCTACGGCGCTTCCTGGAGACGGTCTGATGACGGAAGCGTTGCCAAACGTTTGGATGCCGCCGGCGGCATCCGCTCCCAGGATCTCGACGGAAAAGCGCTCCTCGCCGCCGTCGACTTGGGATCTGATGAGGACGGGCTTTGTCGATTACGGCAACGATGCCGGCGTGCCGGTCACCGTGTACTTGGCCGAGGGCCTTTCGGTCGTCACGGCCTGCGCGACCGTGATCTCCGAGACCGCCGGCATGTTGCCGCTTCACCTTTACCGCAAGATGCCGGACGGGTCGCGCATTTGCGAGCATAACCACCCGCTGGCGATGCTGCTTGCGGACGGCCCGAACGACTGGCAGACGACGCCCGAATTTATCGAAATGATGACCGCGCATTGCGTGCTGCGGGGCAATGCCTATGCCGGGATCCAGCGCGATAACCGCGGCGCCATCACCGGCCTTTATCCGTTTCACCCTGACCTTGTTTCGCCCGTCTGGATCCCCAGCACCGGCCGCTATGCTTACGACGTGTCGCTGCGCCAGGGTGGCACCAGGCGCTATCTGCCCGAGGAATTGCTGCATTTGAAAGATCGCACCGATGACGGGTTCATCGGCAAGTCGCGCCTGGCGCGCGCCCGCGAGAGTTTCGGCAGCGCGATCGCGACTGAGCGCTACGCGGCTTCGACCTTCAAAAACGGCGCGTCCATGTCGGGGATCCTGACTCATCCTGAGGCGATCGGCGAGGAGGCTGCGACCAGGCTGAAGAAAGATTTTCAGCACACCTATTCCGGCTCAGAGAAAGCCGGCGCCGTTGCCGTGCTCGAGGAAGGCCTCAAGTGGCAGCAGATCAGCGTTTCGCCCGACGATGCTCAAATGCTCGAGAGCCGCAAATTCACGACCCTGCAGCTTGCGCGCATTTATCGCGTGCCGCCGCCGATCATCGGCGATCTCGACAGCGCCAGGGGCAATTCCATCGTTGAGATCGGGCGGTGGTTCTATTCGCAAACGATGATGCCCTGGCTCAACAAGTGGGAAAAGCTGATCGTTCGATCGCTGCTCTCAACGGCCGAGCGTCGCAACTATGAAGTGGAATTCGATTGCGACCTGCTACTGCGCGGCGACATGCTGACCCGCTTTCAGGCCTATCGGATCGCCCGCGAGATCGGCGTCTACAACGCGAACGAGCTGCGCCAATTCGAAAAGGCAAATCCGCGAAAGGATCCCGAAGGGGACGAATATTTCGCGCCGGCCAACATGCAGCAAGAGCAGACCGGCCAGCCGATCGCCGATCGCGGAGGTGGCGATGCCTCCCAGCAATAACGTTGGCCAACGTTGGTGGTCTTTAGCTGCTCGCGGGATCGCTGAAATGGCTGCGACAAGACGGTCAGTGTCGCGATGGAATCCTTTCGAACAACGCCGTCAGCCCGTGGACGCTCTCCTGGCATCGCGACGGGCATTTTTTTCAAGAGGTGAAACATGCTGACCGTCACTGTTGCTGCCGCCAGCTACGACCTGGTTTCATTAACCGACGCGCGAAGCGCCGTAGACGCTACGGGCACGAGCCAGGACGCGAAAATAGCGAGTTTGATCACGCGCGCATCTGACGTGATCTCGAGGCACTGCAACCGCGTTTTCCGGTTGGAAACTGTCTCCGAACAATTCCGGCTCGATCGGATGCAGACTGATCTGGTGTTGACGCGATATCCGGTAGCGGCGATCACCTCGATCATCGATGACACAATCACCTTGGCGCCGACAGACTACGAGGCGGATCTGACCAAGGGCATCATCACTCGACTTTACAACGATTGCGTTTGCTTTTGGTCAAGACGCAAGACCACGGTCATCTACAGCGTGGGCTATAACGCTCTCACTGACATACCGCCGACTCTGCAGCGCGCCTGCCTCGAGCTGGTTACTGCGTACTATAACGCCACCGATCGAGACCCCTTGCTCCGCTCTGATGTCGTCGACGGCCTCGGAAGCAAAACGTACTATCAGGCCACGGAAGTGGATCTGCTGTCGCCGGAAGTTCGTGGGCTGCTCAATCAGTTCAAGAGATTCAGGGTCGGCGGCTGATGTCACCCGAGCTCCTCACTCTCGCGGAAATAGCGGATCGCCTCAGATACCAAGGAAGCGATCGCGAGCGGAGCGTTCGCCGGCTTTTCCGCAAACATAAGATCGAAATCATCCGCCGAGACCGCGGGACGTTTCTCGTCACCGAACGGCAATACGCGTCATTGTTGGAGGCGATCTCATGCTCACGATCAGGAAGCGCGGCAAGTATTTCCACGTCCGCGGTTCGGTCCGTGTCGGGCGCGAAACGAGGATCGTCAAAGAACATTCTTGCGGCACAGATCGCCGGGATGATGCCAACGACTACAAAGCGAAACTCGAAGCCGACATCCGGCACGAAATCCTTCACGGTACTGGCGGGCGGACGCATAGCCTGACGATCGCCGACGCCGGGCTGCGCTACATGGGGCGGCCAGGCGGGCTCCGCACCTATGATCTGTGGCGGCTCGAGCAGATTAACGCCGTTGTCGGCGACCACACGATCGCGCGGGCAGCGGAAGCCTGGACCGAATTCCGGCGCGTGCGCTGTGGCGGGATCGCGCCGACAACCGTGCAACGTTTCCGCTCAACCTTCAGAGCTGCGATCAACTATCTGGCAGATGCCGAAGGCTTCGAACCACCGCGTCTGCCGAAGCGACCGAAAGGCGAGCGCATCGACAAAAAGCGCATTCGGTTTCTCTCGGAGGTGCAAGCCGATCGGCTCATCAACAGCTACGCCGAGCACGTTCAGCCGATCGCCGTCACGCTGCGATGGCAGGGCCTTCGCATCGGCGAAGCGCTGCGCGTCGAGTGGGATCAGGTGAACTGGAAAGCAAATTCGATTTTTATTGCCAAGAGCAAGAACGGCGAGGCCCGTACCCTCGCTATGCACAAGAAGGTCCGCGCGGCGCTGCACAGACTGTTCGTGGCTCAAGGCTCGCCCGGCGAGGGCATCGTGTTCCTGACGCAGCTCGGCGTGCCGTATCACGATCCGCGGCTCTACAAGAAGATTTCCACGTTCATGACTGGCGTCACCACTGGGCATGCCAGTGCGTCATGGCGGGGATCGATCTCGAAACGATCCGGCAAGAGGGCGGATGGAAGTCGCTGCGCATGGTGGAGCGCTACGCGACCGTGAGCGCGGCGCACCGAGCTCATGCCATGCGCAAGCTGAAGTAATTGGGCAAGGTTTGGGCATTGGCGGTGTTAAGATGGAAAAGGTTATGAAAAACAGTATCTTAGACAATAGGAAAACTACCTTGCCAAGGTCGGGGTCGAGGGTTCGAATCCCTTCGCCCGCTCCAGAATTTTTTTAGGTGGCAAAGCGACAGTTCAACGACAAGCCGCCGCTCGGCGGCTTTGTTGTTTTTCGTCCATTCGCTTGCAAATCGTCGGCCTGCGCGATTCCTGATCACCGATTGTGAAAATTTTCATACTCGGCGGGGGCATGCAATGTTCTAAAACTATAGGTTGCAAAGTAGTTCGACAACACGGCGGGGGGGATTCCGTGAGTCGAAACATCGTGCTGCTTTCCGACGGCACAGGCAATTCCGCGGCGAAGGTGTGGCGCACAAATGTCTGGCGCACCTTCGGGGCGTTGGACCTGTCGGGAAATGACCAGGTCGCATTCTACGACGACGGCGTAGGCACCTCGACGTTCAAGCCCAGGTCGCATTCTACGACGACGGCGTAGGCACCTCGACGTTCAAGCCGTGGGCGATTCTTGGTGGTGCGTTCGGCTTCGGCCTGAAGCGGAACGTCATCGACATCTACAAATTCGCCTGCCGCAACTACAAGGATGAGACCGACGATATCTATGGCTTCGGCTTCAGTCGTGGCGCCTTCACGATCCGCGTGGTCATCGGCCTGATCCTCAATCAGGGCCTGGTGTCCGCTGACAATGAAGCCGAGCTCGACAAAAAGGCGATCGCCGCCTACCGAAAGTATCGCAGTGAGCGCTACCATACGCTGTGGCCGTGGCATCCAGAGGACTGGTACCGGGCAATTCGGAACGCGCTACTGCCGATCAAGTACGACAAGCGCGACAATCGCCCCGTCAAGCACATCCGCTTCGTCGGGGTGTGGGACACGGTGGCCGCCTACGGTCTGCCGATCGACGAGATGACGCGCGGCGTCAGCCGCTGGATCGTGCCGCTCGAACTTCCCACTCACACCCTCGATCGCGAACGCGTGATGCGAGCCTGCCAGGCGCTGTCGCTTGATGAAGATCGCACCACGTTCCATCCCGAGCTGTGGGACGAAAAAGTCGTTCCGCCTTCGAAGTTCGATCCGGACAAAAAGCGTCAGATCGCCGATGAGCAGATCAGCCAGGTATGGTTCGCCGGTGTCCATTCCAACGTCGGCGGCGGTTACCCCGATGACGCGCTGGCCTATATCCCGCTGGTCTGGATGCTCACCGAGGCGCAACGCTGCGGCCTCAAATTGAAGTCTGACCTCGGGGATCCGCCCGCCGATCCCGATGCGTTAAAAAATGCCATCTCGATGGGTGACAAGGACGGACGAATCTACGATCCGCGTGCGGGACTTGGCGGCTATTACCGCTACGGCCCGCGCAAGCTGGTTCAGCTCTGCAATTACAAATATTCGAAAAAGGAAGACGACGAAGTCACGATCGAGCGTCCGAAAAT
>WNFG01006513.1_pt1 | contig 11629 bp, 9 predicted proteins | sample 5400431 | NCBI WGS metagenome assembly WNFG01 (sample SAMN13153346, study PRJNA577476) | soil metagenome | isolation source: 120 cm saprolite under Douglas fir tree site 2 hole 3 replicate 2 | place: USA:California | collected 2015-04-18
GCGGTGGAAAGCACCCCAGCCCACGTCGGCGACGGATGCTTCCATTCCCATTTCATTTTTCCCGTGTTCGGATCGATGGCCCGCAGCGCCCCGCTGAACGGCTCGGCATCCTCGTTCGGGAAATACGCGCTGCCGTAATAAGCGTGTCCCGCCTCGTACGCCTGCGGCGCCGTGCTGAAAATATCGCACTGTTCCCGCGCCGTAACGTAGAAGAGCTGCGTCTGCGGATCGTAAGTAGGCGACATCCAGTTCGTCGCCCCCGCCGCCCCCGGGCACACGCGATTCCCTTCCAGCGTGGGCGAAGCGTCCTTGCGCGCGATGGGAACTCCGCTCGCATCCTTCGAATCGCTCCAGGTCACTTTCGCAAAAGGGTTCGCCGACAGGAGCTTCCCATTGGCCCGATCGATCACGTAAAAAAATCCGTTGCGGTTTGCCTGCAGGATCAGCCGCCGCTCACCCTGGTCCACCATGACCGGCAACTGCGTGGCGTCGTAATCATGCTCGTCATGTTTCGAAAATTGAAAATACCATTTGAGCTTCCCCGTCTCCGGTTCAAGCGCCAGCAATGAATTGCTGTAGAGATTGTCGCCCGCGCGGCCCTCGCCGCGATTCGAAGGCGAAGGATTTCCGGTAGTCCAAAAAGTAGTGTTGGTCGGGGGATCGTAAGTCCCCGTAATCCACGCCGGCGCGCCGCCGATTTTCCACGATTCTCCTTCCCATGTCTCGTGTCCCGGTTCGCCGGGACCAGGCACTGTGTAGAACCGCCATGCGCGCTCGCCCGTCGCGGCATCATAAGCGTCAATGAATCCGCGAATTCCATATTCCCCGCCCGACACTCCAATGATCACCAGATTCTTGATCGCCAGCGGCGCCAGTGTGATGCTGTACCCTCCGCGATAATCCACCGTGGCGACATCCCAAACCACATTGCCGGTCTTCGAATCCAGCGCGATGACGTGCGCATCGAGCGTCCCAAGAAAAACTTTGTCGCCCAAAATCGCCAGCCCGCGATTCACGCGCCCGCAGCAAGGCCGAATATCCGCCGGCAGCGCGCGTTGATACTGCCAGATCGGCCGGCCCGACCGCGCGTCCAGGGCAAACGCGCGATTATCCTGCCCCGTGCCGTAAAGAATTCCATCCACCACCAGCGGCGTCGTTTCGAATTTACCGCCCGCCATCGTCTGGTAAGCCCACTTGGGAACGAGCGTCGCCGCATTCGCCGTGTTGATCTGCTCCAGCGCGCTGAACCGCCGCCCCGCGAAGTCCCCCGAGTACATCAGCCAATTCTGCGGCTCCTTCGCCGAATCCAGCAGCCGCTGCGGCGTCACTTGTGCATGAAGCGAAGGCGCAACGCCACTGAGCAGCGCCAAGAAAATCACTCCTGCGACTAGCGCATGTGTCATTCCGAGCGAAGCGCCGTTTTTGCGCTCCGGACGGAGTTGCGGAGCGAGGAATCTGCTTTTGGCCGCCCAATGCTTCATTTGCAATTTCATTGCGCACCCACCGCAAGCAAGTAGGCAATCAAATCCTGCAAATCCTTGTCGCTCAATATTTTCTGATCGTAAGCCGGCATCAGCGATTCCCTGCTCTTCTCCAAAGATCGGAGCTTGCCTTTATCAAAAAGGTGCAGCTCTTCCCGCGTGTCCATCATTTGCAGCGTGAAGTGATCTTCATTCAGCACCACGCCCATGAACTTCGTCCCCTCCGCGGTAACCACCGTGACCGTCTCGCATTCCTGCGAAAACTCTTTCATCGCCTCGGAAATCCCCTGCGCCAGCCGCCGGCTGGGATTGCGGATGGACTCCACCAAATAATCCGTCGAGCGCGCCGAACCCGTCGTGCTGAGGTCGGGTCCGAGCCGCCCTCCCTTCCCCTGAATCATGTGGCACGTCGAGCACACCGCGCTCCCATAAAAAAGTTCCTTCCCGTGCGCCGCATTTCCCGGGATTTGCGCCGGCGCCTTCGCTTGCACGCTGCGAATGTAGCTGATCACCTGCCAGATCTCTTCTTCCGTCATCCCCACGCCCTGCTGCGTCGCTCCGTTCGGCGGCATCGCCGTCCCAGGCACTCCTTCGTTAATCGTTCGAAACAAGTCCGCGTCCGCATTCCCATGACGCTTCTGCGCCCGCGTAAGGTCGGGCCCCCGCCCTCCCCCGCGCGCCCCCAACCCGTGGCAAAACGCGCAGTTCGCCCGAAATTGCGATTCGCCAATCTTGGCCGCCTGCGCATCGCCAGCGAAGGGATTTTTCTCCTGCGCGCGCAGTGTCACTGCCGCCGCGGCACACGCAACCAACACGGCGCACGCAAAGAGAAAACCTGAGCGCCACTGTCGCCGCCAAAACCTATCTAGCCGGAAATTTGTACTAGGCATGGACATTGTGTCGGTCTGCCCCCTTGGATTGGTGTTGTTGGCGTGAGCTGCGATAGCGTTTCATCCGAATGAGGTTGGGTTCGCCGCTAATATACCATTCGTCGCCGCAACGCGGCTGAACTTCACGGTATTTTCACATGAGCGGCATGGCAGCTAATCGTCCGTTGCTCTGAACTTCTCTTCGGCAGACATTTTGCTATTATGCGCCGGCCCCGGCTCCAGAGACCGCGCTAAGGGTTGTAGCGCACGAGCCACCCCTGAATTTCGTTGAAGACATCGCGGCGCTGCTCGGCCAGCCTCGGAAAGTGCGGCGAGCCGGGATAAGTGACCATGCGCACGGTTTTTCCGCGCTCCGCGAGCAGCACGAAAAACTCGCGGCCCTGGAACGTGGGAACGCGCACATCTGCTTCGCCGTGAAGAATCAGCAGCGGCGTGGTGACCTGGTCCGCGTGCATAACCGCCGAGAATTGCAAAAACGGCTCGGCACTTTTTTCCTGCAAGCGCATGTCGTAATCGACTTGCGCAAGGTCGCTGGTGGGAATGAAGCTGAGCCAGTCCGTGATACCCGCGCCCTCAATCGCCGCCTTATACCGGCGCGTTTGTGTAACGGTCCAGGAGGTCATAAAGCCTCCGGCGCTCCAGCCAAAAATCGCCAGGCGCGCAGGATCGGCCCATCCTTGCGCAACCGCGAAATCGGTGGCGCTGTCCACGTCGGAATAGGCGCGATCGCCGAAGTGCTGGTAGATGGCTTCAAGAAAATCCGTTCCGTACCCGGTCGACCCGCGATACTGCGGCTCCAGGACCACGTACCCCATCCCGGCGATCAGCCGCGAGAAGACGTCGAAGTCGTAATAATCGTTCGCCTCCGGCCCGCCGTGCGGAAGTACCAGGAAAGGATACTTTTTCCCCGACTCGTAATTCGCCGGCTGTGTGAGAATCCCTTCGAGCTTCGTCCCGTCCTTCGCCGTCCACTTGACCAGGCGAACTTCCCCCAGGCTGACGCCTCCCAACGTGTCCTCTCCTTCATGCGTGATCCGCTTGAGTTCTCCCTGCTGCGCGACGGCAATATTCGAGGGGTGGGCCGGATCGCCGACGGTAAAAGCCAAAAGGCCGGGTGAGGATGCAAAAGGCGAAACGGCGGGCGTTCCGGAGATAATGCCGCCGGGCCAGCGATACGCGGGCTCGAATTTGCCGTCGCGGTAAGCATAGATTTCCACGATGGTGCCCTTGTGCATCTCAACCCAGGCTGTGCCTCGTGGATCGCTGGCAACATTCACGGCGGACCCATCGAGTTTCGGAGTGCGGTCTATGGGCGCGCCGCCTGCAGCCGGAACGGTCCACAAGTGATCGGGAGTGAGCACATGCGTGGTGGTGCTCGTAAACGCCAGCGTTTTCCCGCCATCCGCCCACGCGATTCCGGCCGTGGCGTTCTCAATTCCCGCGACGCGGCGCGCGCCGGACGACGTACATACACTGATTTCTGACCGGAAATCATGGTTGCCGATCTTCGGCGTCTGAGTGACCACGGCCAGTTGCGAGCCGTCGGGCGACCACGCGAATTCGGTAACGGATTTCAGCTCCGGACACCACCAGGCGCCGTCGGCGCCATTGACTCCCACGGTGTAAATACTTACGGCCTCGTTTTCGACCACGTGACGTACTTCCGTTAGCGGATCGACCGGGCGGGGATCGGCCAGCGCGGCAAATCGCGTTCCGTCGGGAGAGATGACGCCGGCTCGCATGCCGTTCGGCAGCGCGAGAATCTGCGTGGGCTTGCCTGCAGACAACGGCACGACGGCCAACTGCTCCTTCTTCTCGACTTCGTAGACGCCGAAAAGGGCCGTGCCATCCTTCAGGAATCCGGAAGGGGTGAAATTCTCGGGCAGTTCCAGCTTGCGGCTGTTTTCAGCAGAGACGTCGATCAAGCGCCATTCGCGCTTTTCCGGCCCTTTGTCGCCGTCGTAAGCGACGCGATAGAGAATCGACTTGCCGTCGGGAGATACGGCAATCGCGCGCGCGTGGCGCAGGGCCTCCCAATCCTGAACAGCGAAGGCGTGCTTGTCCGCGGGCCGCGGATGCGCAACTGCCGCGCGAATACTCGCAAGAAATCCCGCCAGAAGAGTCAGCGCTGCGATGCGGAAAATCCACAGCGGAATGGAAAAGCAGTTCATAAGCACCTCGTGGCGTTCAACACCTAAGCCAATCAGCCAGACAAGCTATCACAGAACCAAGCTCAGTTCCCGGAAGGCTTTCTCTACGCCACCACCCACCTCTGGCAAATCTGCGCTAATCAGACCACTGCGCAGCTGCCCCTATCGGCAGCCCTTCACCAGAAACTCATGGAAGTCCGTGGCCAGGGGCTCGCCGCCAAGCTGGCGCATCATCAGTGCGACTTGACCCCGATGGTAAGTGGAATGGTTCGCCAGATGTTGCATCAGGTGCGCCAAACTAGCTTGTATAGCGCGAAAGGGAAGCATTTTTCCTAAGGATTCGTTCGTCACGCCATTCACGAACTCGGCCTGTTCTTTTTCGACTCCCGCCCACTTGGCCTGCACCGCAGCCACGCTGGGAAATCCATCCGGGCGGAACAGCTCGTCCCTTCGCTTTGTCAAGTCTGCGACGAACGCGGCGCTAGGGACCGGCTCCCTCCAATACGCCAGCCATCCCCATTCGTCGGCGATGATGTGGACAAGCGTATCTCGCACAGAGCGAAAGCTGCCCCCCCATCTCGCGGGTGAACTGCTCAACGCTAAGCGCTGCAGCCGCCTGCAAAGCCCGATTGTTCGCCCAGCGGTCGTATTCGTACAGCAGTTGAATGTCATCTTTATTCATGTTGACGGGCGCCTAACCCGAGCGTCTGGCGGATTTTACCCTGCTCGAGGTGTCCGATAAACCGGAGTTTCTATGTTCGCGTTGCTTTTTGTTGCCCTGCCGCGTTCCACCGTATCGGCATCTCTCCTCGAACATTTCACAGATTCCCTCCCGCAAACCGTTTCCACCACTCCCAGTGAGCTCTACCCCTTTGTTTTCTTCCGCTTGCAAAATCTTTCGAACAAAAGATGGCGACTCGCTAAATACTAGTACTATACAATAGATTGACAAATCATATAACTTATGCCAGCATGGTTCGTGATTTATCGACGAGACCTCCGCCATTCGATTCCTATATCTTCCTCTCTACGCACGGCGCCTGCCCCGACCGGGTCGGGGCGTCTCTGCATTAAGTTCATTGACTCTTTCCCTGCACCATTTTCCTGTGTCTTCCATCTTCCGTACACTCTTCCAAGTTCCGTATCCTGTAAGTCCTTTGCTTGCCACTCTTACGAAAACTGCCGGGGTGTGTACCAACAATTCCCATTCTGGAACGCATCTGCACCAAGCGAAGCCAAGGGCCGCTCGTCACTCGCCGCTATACTCAAGTTTTTTCTTTTCACATCCTTGCGCACTCTTTTGCTCTTTTTTGTACCTTCGAAAAACTCAACCTATTTGTTTTCAAACGCTTCCGCACTCTTTGTCAAAAATCACCCGGTGTGGAGGAGGGGGCGCATGTCTCCGCTCACCTTAATTGGCTTTCCTTCACCTCATCCGATAAAATCGCCTCGCTGCCCAAACCTTTCGGCAAATCGACCGGGCAATCGAGGACGCACTATGAGTAAGACCACCGACGCCAACGACCGCATGAACCGGCCACTCGACTCCGTCGATCCGCAAATCGCGGACCTTCTCCGCGATGAAGCCAGGCGCCAAGCCACCGGCCTGGAACTCATTCCTTCGGAAAATCTCGTCTCCGAAGCTGTCCTCGAAGCCATGGGGTCCATCTTCACCAACAAATACGCCGAAGGCTATCCAGGCAAGCGCTACTACGGCGGCTGCGAGTACGCCGACAAGGTCGAGCAACTCGCCATCGATCGGGCCAAGGAACTCTTCGGCGCCGAACACGCCAACGTCCAGGCGCACTCGGGCACGTCCGCCAACGTGGCTGTCTACATGTCCACCCTGCAAAAGGACGACGTGGTCTTGGGAATGAATCTTTCCCACGGCGGCCACCTCACCCACGGCCATCCGCTGAATTTTTCCGGCCGCATGTACAAATTTGTCGCCTACGGCGTAAAAAAGGAAGACGAGCGCATCGATTACGACGAAATTGAACGGCTCGCCGCCGAGCACAAACCAAAGATGATCGTCGCCGGCGCCAGCGCCTATTCACGAATCATCGATTTCGAGCGCATCGGCAAAGCCGCGAAGTCCGTCGGCGCGCTCTTTTTTGTCGACATGGCCCACATCGCCGGACTCGTGGCCGCGGGCCTGCATCCTAGCCCCGTGCCGCACGCGGATATCATCTCCACGACGACTCACAAGACGCTGCGTGGCCCACGCGGCGGGTTGGTCCTGTGCAAAGCGGCATTCGCTAAGGAACTGGACAAGCTCACCTTCCCCGGAACGCAAGGCGGTCCGCTGGTGCACACCATCGCCGCGAAAGCAGTCTGCCTGAAGGAAGCCATGGAGCCGTCCTTCAAGGAATACCAAAAGCAGGTAGTAGCCAACACGAAAGCCATGGCCGCGGCCGTCGCCAGGCACGGATTCCGCATCGTTACCGGCGGCACGGACAACCATTTGTTCCTGATTGAAGTACACCCGCGCGGCATCACCGGCACTGACGCCGAAAAAGCCCTCGACCGTGCGGGCATCACCGTAAATAAGAATTCCATCCCCTTCGATCCCCTGCCCCCCATGAAAGGCGGCGGAATCCGCCTGGGCGGCCCCTCGGTCACCACGCGCGGCATGCGCGAGCCGGAGATGGACCAGATCGGCGGCTGGATCGCGGAGATTCTTTCCAACATCGGCAACGCCGAAATCGAGCAGCGCGTGCGCAAACAAGTGGCCGATCTTGCTGCGAAATTCCCCATTTACGAAGCCCGTTTGCGCGGCGGCCCGGCCCGGATCGAACACGCCCATGTTTAGCCCAAAGGAGTTTCCCAACGGCGCGGCATGAATATTCTTAAAGCCACGGCCGATTTCGAGCACTGGTTGGCCGGACAACTCCCGATCATTCGCCAGGACCTCGCCTTAAAGCACCAGCACATGGCGGAAGCCGCGTTCCCTTTTTTCCGCGCCACCTTCTATCGCTGGCTGCAGCTATGGCCGGAGCTTTGCGCCCCTCTGGCGAAAGCCCCAACGGTGTTGGGCGTAGGCGATCTGCACATCGAAAACTTCGGAACGTGGCGTGATGAAGAGGGACGGCTCATCTGGGGCGTGAACGATCTCGACGAAGCCTGGCCCGCCGCCTACACGCTCGACCTCGTTCGCCTGACCACCAGCGTCTACGTGGCCATCGGTGAAGAACACCTCAGCCTCACGAAACGGGCCGCCGCCGAGGCCATCGAAGAAGGTTATCGCGATGCTCTTGCCGCGGGCGGCAAAGCCTTCATCCTCGCGGAAGACCATCGTTGGCTGCGCTTGCTGGCCCTCGGCAAGCTGCGCGATCCGGTCCATTTCTGGAACCGGCTGGAACACCTGCCCCCGTACACCGCCAAACCGCCGGAGGAGGTTCGCAAACTGCTGGAGAGTTCGCTCCCTTCCGCGCGGGAAGGATATGTATTGAAAAGGAGAATCGCGGGACTGGGCAGCCTTGGCCACCCGAGGATTCTCGCTTTATCCAGATGGCGCGGCGCCTTCATCGCCCGTGAGGCCAAGGCAATTCGGCCTTCGGCGTGGGTCTGGGCCAACAAGGCCTCTTCCACGGAGATTTGTTGCGAGAAGCTGGTGCAGCGCTCGATTCGCGTGCCCGATCCCTGCGTTCGTTTCCACGGCCGCTGGGTGGTGCGGCGCCTGGCGCCGGACTGTTCGCGCATCGAACTCGCTTCGCTTGCGAAAGATCGCGACGAAGCGCGGCTGCTTTATTCCATGGGCTGGGAAACCGCCAACATGCATTTCTCGACGCCGCAGGCCATCGACAAGGTGAAACACGACCTCGCGGCACGCCGCGGCCGCTGGCTCCACAAGGCCGCCAAAGCCATGCTGGCAGCCACCAGAAAAGATTGGAAAAAGTGGCAGCGCGAGTGGAAGGATTCCGCCCCGCGGTAGGTGCGACTGGAAGCGCTCGGCGCCGCGCAGGCGCGGGTGGCGGGCCTGTCCTCTTTTTTGACGCTCCCTCTTGAGTTCCGCTGGCCCAAGACTGTCCTCCGGGTCAGTAGATTCCGCTTGAGACTCCGAGTAGCTTCAAGAAGGACTGGAATGGGAAGCCTACTCGCCACCGTGTTACTCGCTGTTCCGCTCATCGCCTGGCTGCGCGGGACATTTCTTTTTGATAATTCACTACTGAAGTTGGCGCGATTCTCCAGCGCGCCGCGCGGGAGCTCCCCCCTTTCCAGAAAATCCAATTCTCCTGCAATCGCCTTGCGGCCGGTTTCCCAGAGCGCGTCGCGGCGGTAGACGAGGTGAGCCGATGATGGATACCGAAGCCTTCCGTGAATTCAAGACTGGGCTGACCCTCTTGCGTGACAATTACGCGTTAAAAGCTCTGCCGCATATGCGGCGCGCGGTGGATCTGGACAAGAACAATCCTTATTACATGTCCTACCTGGGCGTGGTGTTGGCGCGCTCGGAGGGAAAATGGGGCGAAGCGGAAAGACTGTGCGACTCCGCCGTTCGAATGAAGCGCAATCAGGCGCAGCTTTACTTGAATCTCGCGGAAGTGTATGCCACCGCGGGACGGCGCGAGGATGCGGTGGATGCTCTCGAGACTGGACTGAAATTTGCGCGCCGCGATATTCGGCTGACCATTGCGATGAATAAGCTCACGGCGCGCCGGCCTCCCGTGCTCCGATTCCTCGGCCGGACACACCCGCTCAACCGGCAACTGGGAATTTTGAGGCATCGCGCGATGCGGATGTTCGCGCAGTCCGCTTAAACAAGTTTTCTCCACCCCCCAAACACAAGAACGGGCGTCCCGCTCATCAGGGGCGCCCGTTCTTGCTTTTATTGGCCAGGCTGAATGGCTTTCGAATTGGCGGAAACTAACGCGACTTGCCGGCGCCAAAGTTATAGGTGTGTTGGATGCCCATTTCCATGAGGATCTTGATCCCGACGCCGAACATGCCGGTGGGAAGAACGTCCCTGCGAACGACTTCCGCGAGGTACTCGCGGGCCATGGAAGCGGGATCTTGCGAGTAGGGCATGGTTACAAACAGGCGCATGCCAACTTCGTAGCCAGATTCGCTGGATTGAAAGAAAACACCGGAGCGGGAAACGCTGACCGAGCCGCGCATGTCTTCAAAATGCTCTTTGTTCGGATCGGAAGGACGGATGCGCATGAGTTGCGTAATCTTGCAGCGGCGCGTGCCACGGCGCTCCTTGTTCGAAACCGGCTGCTTTGGGGGATTGCCTGTTGAGAGATTTTTTGTCATCAGATCGTGCTGGGTCGCCATGGGAAACTGTCTTTCCGGAAAAACACCACGCCAGGACGTTTCGACAAAATGGTAGTACGGAAGTACTAGAAAAGAAAGAGAGCGGTTGTGGAAAAAGAGCAGTTAGTCACTCCTTCCATGAGGCTCTTCCTGCCACGTTATCCGCCGACGCTATCTGCTCTGCGCCCTAGCTCCGCGCACGGAATCCTACGACACTCGAATCGCCTAACGGCATGGCTTTTGCCTCTGAGAGGGGGCGAGTTGCGGCTCGCAGGGATTGGTGCCAAATTGAGGCTGAGGACCCGGATTAGTACCAATTCGGGACCATGGAGAGGGAGAAAAATTCACGGCCGGGAACTGAAATGGCTCCCTTGTGGAAATTTGTGGAAAATTTGCCGAGAACAGGAGGGCATAGCGGGAGAAAGAGTCGCGGCTGCAAAATTGCAGCAGCAAGGCAACGCTTGGGGCTCCAACAAATCGCTGATCATGAAGCAGGGCTTGGGCATGAAAGCGGAAGATCAGGGAGGGTGTCCCACAATGAACGTAGGAACGCGACAGATTTTGCAGCTAGCAGAGCAAGCTCAAAAAAGAATTCATTCGAACGGTGATCGCCGGAGGAGCACCGTGGTGGTGGAAAGCGCCGCCCGCATGAACGGCGGCGCGGGGGTTGGACGGAAGCCGCGCGTCTTCGTGGCCGCTGAAAATCGCCTGCTGAGGGAGGCGCTTTCCCGAATGCTGGTCAAAAGCGGCGAGGTCGAAGTGGTCGGAACGGACACCGGGGAACCGTTCCGGACAGAAGACCTGCTCGAGGAAGGAACGGACATTCTGCTGCTGTCTTCGCACGGAAACCGCAACCAAGATCTGAGCGCGGTTCGAAATGTGCGCACGACCGCTCCCAAGGTGCAAATCCTCCTGATTGGCGTGACGGGAGAGGAAGCCGAGTTTCTGCAGTGCGTGCGGGCCGGTGTTCGCGGATACCTGCCGCGAGACGCTTCGGCGGAGGACGTCGTGGAAGCGGTGCGAGCGCTGCAAGGAGGCGAAGCGATCTGCCCGGGCACGCTGTGCGCCAGCTTGTTCCGGTATTTCGAACGCGAAGCGACGTCTTTCCCGTCCGCGAGCGTGCATCAACAGTTGGGATTAACGCGGCGCGAACAGCAGTTGATTCCGCTGATCGCCGAGGGGCTCACCAACAAGGAAATCGCCAATCGCTTCTGCCTCTCTGAGCAAACGGTGAAAAACCACCTCTATCGCATGAAGCACAAAATCGGCGCTGACGACCGCCTGGGCATCGTGCAGGTTTGCCGGACGTCCGGGTTCATGCCGTAGTGTTAGGGTTCAGTTTTCGGTTTTCAGTTCTTCGTTTTCAGTTCTTAGTGCCCAGTGCTCAATGGGCTGTTTTCTACCGTGGGATTTACGGACGCTTCAACAAGGTCGCATCGAGTCTCCCACGTTCGCTTCGCCCCGGGCACCCTTGAGGCAATCCGCGGCAAGTGAATTAGTTTGCGCCGTTCTTCGTGCTCTTCATGCGGATTTTCCTTTCCGAGCGACAGGTTCACCCTTGGCTTGCATTGATTTCACGAGAGCAGCAGACGACGCTCCTTCCAGCGACAGTCCGTAGCCAACTTCTCGCACGATGCGTTCCTTCAAGGGCTGGATGAAATGCACGCGGGTGTTGCGGCGGGTCACTTCCGGAGCCTTCAGGTACAGCTCGGCCAATTCTCGCGCCCGGCTGAGCGCCTTGCCGTTCGGCACAACTTCGGCAACCACTCCCCATTCGTGTGCGCTACGCGCTGTCAGCGGCTGTGGGTTCAGCAGGAACGCCTCCGCTCGTCCCGCTCCAGCGCGATAGCTC
>WNFG01004574.1_pt1 | contig 11628 bp, 12 predicted proteins | sample 5400431 | NCBI WGS metagenome assembly WNFG01 (sample SAMN13153346, study PRJNA577476) | soil metagenome | isolation source: 120 cm saprolite under Douglas fir tree site 2 hole 3 replicate 2 | place: USA:California | collected 2015-04-18
GGGACTCGGAGGCCTTCGCCACCTGGTCGTAGGTCACGTAGGTGGCCAGCCCCTTGCCGGCCGAGACTTTGGTCAGCGCGGCCGTCAGGGTCGTCTTGCCGTGGTCCACGTGCCCGATCGTGCCGACGTTCACATGGGGTTTGGTGCGTTCGAATTTCGCTTTGGCCATCGTCTCCTCGAGGACCGTGCAGTGATATGCGTCGGGAAGAGTCGCATGGGGACCGACGTCTGGAGACGACGTCCGTTCCCGGCGCCAGCGACGCTACGCTGTTCTCGCTACCGCTTCGTTACGCCGTTCGTCGTTCAGAGCTCGCGACCGGGATTGAACCGGTGACCTCGTCCTTACCAAGGACGCGCTCTACCGACTGAGCTACGCGAGCGCAGAGCGGGCGACGGGGCTCGAACCCGCGACCCTCAGCTTGGAAGGCTGATGCTCTACCAACTGAGCTACGCCCGCGCGCCATATGGTGGGGGAAGGATTCGAACCTTCGTAGCGCGTAAGCGCGGCAGATTTACAGTCTGCTCCCTTTGGCCGCTCGGGCACCCCACCCGGCCTACGCCGCTCGCCGTCCCCCGTGTCTCGCTGGTTCTGACCCCCCGTGACGACGCACCCCGCGTTGCACAGCGCGGGGTGTGTTGTGTTTCCTCCAGTCGACGTCGGGCCGCCGCTCTCACTTCGGCAACGTGAGCTGACGAAGGGACTCGAACCCTTAACCTGCGGTTTACAAAACCGCTGCTCTACCAGTTGAGCTACGTCAGCTGGCGGATCGCGAATTATTTCAGACCTGGAGGATAAACGGGGTCGGCCTCTACCGCAAGGGACGTGCCGGAAAGAACTTAGAGCAGTCGCCACTTCGTTCCGGCGGCGGTGTCCTCGAGCTCGACACCTCTGGACTTGAGCTCCGCGCGGATCCGGTCGGCCGCCGCGAAATCCCTGGATTTTCGGGCGCCCTCCCGAGCCGCTAGCCGCTCCTCCACCCAGCGCGCCAGGCCAGGATCGACTGCGGCAAGCGTGGGCAGAATGTCCAAAAGCCCCACGACCCGCTCCAGAGCGGCGAGCGCCCCCCCCCCTCCCCCCCCGGCTCCGCGGTCCAGCTCGCGGTTGGCCGCCCGCACAAACTCGAACAACGCCGCCAGGGCGCGGGGGGCGCTGAGGTCGTCGTCCAAAGCGGCCGCGACGTCGTGCTCCAGCGCCCGTGCCTGCAAGGCCAGCGGTCCCCCTCCCTCCGCAGGATCGACCCCGGCCGCGGCCGCGCGCAACCGCGCGTGGAACTCGCCCAGACGCTTCACGCCCTCGCGCGCCCCCTCGAGCGCCGTGTCAGTGAAGTCGATTGGCTGCCGGTAATGCGACTGCCAGCACAGCAGCCGCACCGCCGCGGCGTCCACACCCTGGTCGCGCAGGTCGCGCGCGGTGAGGAAGTTGCCGAACCGCTTTGACATCTTGGTGCCGCGTACGTTCAGAAACTCGCCGTGCAGCCACCACCGCGCGAACGGCCGCCCCGTGGCCACCTCGGACTGGGCGATCTCGTCCTCGTGATGCGGAAAAATCAGGTCCACGCCGCCTGCGTGGATGTCGAGTGTCTCCACCCCAAAGCGCTCGCTGATGGCCTGCAGCGACATCGCCGAGCACTCGAGGTGCCACCCGGGGCGGCCGCGGCCGAACGGGGCATCCCACGCCGCGCCCACCGCGTCGTCATCCGGCGTCGCTTTCTTCCAGAGCGCGAAATCCCGCGGGTCGTCCTTGGCGTACTCGTCGCTCGCCACTCGGGCGCCGACCTTCAGCTCGCGGCGGTCGAGGCGCGAGAGGCGGCCATACGTCGGGAACTTCTCGATGGCGAAGTACACCGACCCATCTTCGCCCCGGTACGCCACGCCCTTGGCGAGCAGCCGCTCCACCAGCGCGATCATTGCCGGCACCTCCTGCGTCGCCCGGGGATACAGGTGCGCCGGCCGGATCCGCAGATAGTCCCGGTCCTCGAAGAACGCCTGCGTGAAGGGCGCAGTGTGCGCCGCCAGCGAGGTACCCGCGGCCGCTGCCGCCTTGATGGTGCGGTCGTCGACGTCGGTCAGGTTCATGATATGAAACACATCGTAGCCAGAGTATTCGAGATAGCGGCGCAGCAGATCCTCGAAAAGAAACGTCCGGAAGTTCCCGAGGTGAGCGAAGTTCCAGACGGTCGGGCCGCACGTGTAGAGTGTCACCCGCGGTGGTGCCAGCGCCTGGAACGGCTCCACCGCGCGAGTGAGCGTGTTGTAGAGGGCGAGGCTCATCGTGGTGGGGGCGGCATGGTCGGCCTAACGTAGGAAGCCCCCCCGTGGGCGTCAACGCGGCGCGTCATCGCGTGTGTCCGACATGACCTGCAGCAGCGACTGGAGGTGAGCGACGCCCGCTTCAGGTGCGGCTGGGACTCCCAAGTAGCAGTTGCCATCCGGGGAGGGGGGGGGAGGACACATCGCGGGGTGGACACGACGCCGCTGATATAGCCTGAGATAGATAGAAGGAAAGGGCGGCGATCGTGGAGAGTCGCCGCCCCCCCCCCGGAGAGCGCGTCTCCGCGCACGGCGTCAGGCGCGCCGGGCCAAGCGTCGCTTCCCCTCGTGCACCGCCGCGATGATCGCGTCGACGAGCACAGCGGGATCGAAGCGCACCGGATCGGTGGCGGGCAAGCCGGTCTCCGCGCCAGCCGCGGCGATCGCCGCCAGGGCCGATGCCTCGTCCATGTCGAAGGTGTTGAGGCAGATGCCGATCACCTTCGTGGAGTGAACCGGCGCGGCGGCGCGCTCGTGAAGCTCGATCAGCTCGGCGTATGGCGGGATCGGGACCCACGGCTCGCGGCCGTGGTAGTCGCCGATGTAGTCGCGCGTCGCCTGGTGACAGAGGATTAGACCATCGGGACAGGCGCCATGCAGGAGGCCGAGGGTCACCCCCGAGTAGCCCGGATGGATCAGGCTGCCCTGCCCCTCGACGAGCACGATGTCGTGCCCCTCCGCACCCTGCAGCACGAGCTGTTCGACCGCGCCGGCCATGAAGTCGGCCACGACGGCATCGACGGCCATGCCCCAGCCTTCGATAAAGATCCCTGTCTGCCCGGTGGCGACGAAGCTGGTCTTGTGTCCGCGCCGGACGAGCTGGTCGCGGAGCTGCAGCTGTGCGGTCATCTTGCCGACGTTGCAGTCCGAGCCCACGGCGAGGATCACGTATGCGTCCACTTCGGCGGCTCTTCCATCGGCGATCGGCAGGTTGGGCGGCGGCTTGCGGGCGTCGAGGATCCGGACGCCTTTCGCCTTGGCGAGCGGCCCCAGCTCCGGATCGTCGGCGATAAAGGTATGCAGGCCGCTCCAGATCTCGAGGCCGCGCTCGAGGGCCTGGCGCAGCCAGCCGCGCCACTCCGGGGGCAGTTTGCCCCCCATTGGAGCGATGCCGACGAGCACGGCCGTGGCGCCGGGCCCCAGCGCGAGCCCCTGCTCGAAGTCCCCAACCACCGGGATCGCCCCGCCGAACCCGAGCACCTCCTGCACGGTCTTGCCGGCCTGGGCGCGGTCGAACACGCCGAGGATGCGCTCGGGAAAGTAGCGGATGCAGGAATTCGCTGTCTTGGAGGTGAGCGGCCCGAACTGCCCGTCGGCGATGATCAGGAAGCGGTGCCGTGGGCGGGAGGGGCCGGTGGTCATGAACCCGACGTGGTGGCCTTGGGCACGCGGAACTGCCCGCTGATGCGGAGGACGGCGGGCTCCACGTGGACGGAGTCGCCATAAATCTCGCCCTGCAGGATGTGGCGAATGACGACCATCGTGACGGCAAGGATGGGCACGGCCACGATGAGCCCGATCAGGCCAAGCAAGGTGCCCATCACGAGGACGCTGGCGATCGTGAGGACGGGTGGCAGCGCGACCTTGCGCTCCATGATGAAGGGCGAGACGATGTTCGCTTCGATGAGGTGGACGACCACGCCCAGCGCGAGCACGGCCGTCACCTGGAGCCAGTTCCCCGTCCCGACCACGAAGAGCGCCGGCAGGATCGTGGAGAGCAGCGTGCCGAAGAATGGGACCACAGCGACCAGGCCGGTGAAGGCGCCGAACGCTAACCAGTACGGGACGCCGAGGAGGAGCAGGCCGAGGGCCGTGAGCGCTCCCAGCACGAACATGGCGAGGAGCTGGCCGCCGATCCAGGCGCGCAGGGTGGCGCCGGCGTCTTCCAGAATCCGCGTGGCCACGCCCCGGTGCTTCGGCGCGACGAGCGACACGATGCCGTCGCGGTAGAGCGTGGGGTGCCGGGCCAGGTAGAGCGCCATCACCACCACCGACGCGCTTTCGATGAACAGTTTGCCGCCGGCGCGGAGGTAAGGAACGAGCGAGCCGCGCAGAAAGTCCGTCGCATCCTGGATCAGACGGGACACCAGACCGGACTTCGAATCGGCCAGCTCCGTGGAGCGCACGACGGGATAGCGGCGGGCCCAATCGGCGAGGACGCTCTGGATGTCGGTGAGCGTTTTGGGCAGCCCCGAGATCAGCGACTGGGTCTGGTCGATGACCGCGGGCAGGATCAGGACACCCAGTCCCACGACGAGGACGACCGTGCCCAGCGCGCCGATCGTGAGGCCGAGCCAACGCGGCAGCCCAAGGCGGCGCTCGAGGAGATCCGTAATGGCGGCGAGGTAGACCGCGAGCAGGACGGCGAGGAAGACGAGGAGCAGCACCTCGACCACCCGGACCGTGAACCAGATGGTCAGTGCGGCAACGAAGAGCGCCACGAACGTGGCGCCCGACAGCCGCGACGGCGGCGAGGGAGACTCAGCGTTCAGGGCGTGTGCCCGCTCTCATCGTCCTCGACGAGCTGGGCGTCCGTAGCGCCCTTGCCGAGCTGCTTGGTATCGGGTGGGGCGCCCGCGCCGAGCAGGCCCATCTTCTTCTTCAGGTTGAGCAGCTGCTGGTCCGCGTCGGCCTTCCCCTCGAGACCCTGGAACTGCTTCACCAGCTGGTCGCCGGAGAGGTCCTCGTTCACTTCGGCCGCAGCGAGGAGCTTGCGCTCCTCGTGCTCGATCTGCTCCGCCATGCGCTCGAACGTCTCGAAGGCGCTCTTGTCGCCGATCGAGGACATCGTCTCCTGAATCCGCTTGTGCGCTTCCGCGCGTTTCTGGCGGGCGATCAGGATGTTCTTCTTGCGTTTGGCTTCCTCGATCTTGTCGTTCAGCTGTCGCAGCGAGACCTTCAGCTTGTCGGTTTCCTCACGGTGCTTGACCCACGTCTCGTGCAGCGTCAGCGCCCCTTGCGCGTGCTCGTTGTGACGCAGCAGCGCCTGCTTGGCGAGGTCGTCTCGTCCCTCCTGCACCGCCAGGACGGCGCGCTTCTCCCAGTCCTCGGCGGCTTTCTTTTCTTGGTCTACCTGCGCCGCCAAGCGCTTTTCGTCTGCGATGGCCGACGCGACCTGCTGCTTGGCCTTGGCCAGCTGGGTCCGCATGTCGACGATCAGCTGGTTCAGCATCTTTTCCGGGTTCTCGGCGCGCGAGATCAGGTCGTTGATATTCGACCGGATTAGCGTGGAGAGACGGTCAAAAATCCCCATGGTGCCCCTCTAGGTGGTGGCGGACCCTCACTGGGCCGCGCCGAGCTTCCGTTCCCGCCGCTCGGCCAGAACCCGCTCGGCGAAATCTAACCGCTCCGCCAGTTCAGCGACCTGGCTCTGGAGCAGGGTGACCTGCTCTTCCAGCGCGCCAACGCGCTGAGTGTCGGGGGTGCCAACCTCTCCCGTGCTATCGCCCCCTCCCCAGCGGCGCCGCCGCCGCGCCCGGATGCCGTCGGCAATCGCCTCCCCGACAGGCGAGTGGAGCAACCAGCGCAACCCTAGCGTCCCCAGAATCAGGAACGTGATGCCCCAGATCACTGGAACGAGCTGATTGAAGACCCAGTTGGGGTCGAGTCCCGAAGGCGGTAACGGTCCCTGTATCATCGCGCTCCTCAGCGGGACGGTGGCGGCGCGAGCCGGTCCGCTTCGCGCTGCTTGGCCAGCAACCGCTCGGTAAAGTCCACGCGTTCCGCCAGTTCGGCGACTTCGTGGCGCACCTGATCGAGCGCTTCCAGGATTTCCTCCCGGCCCTCCACCTCTGTTCCCCTGGCCTTGGAACCGCCGCGTACCTTCTCGGCATACGCCTTCCCGACGGGCGAGAGGGAAATCATCCACAAAAAGAAACCCCCGACGGCCACAATCGGAATCATGAGCGCGATCACGCCTTCCATCTCAGTGCGCCGGCGGCGCGAGCCGCTCGGGGTCGCGCTGCCTGGCCAACAATCGCTCGGCGAAGTCCACCCGCTCCTGCAGCTCTGTCATCTCCCGGCGCAGTTCCTGGAGCTCCTCCGCAACGACCTCGCGCTCGTGCGGATCCGGTGCCGCGGGCCGGTGCTCGCCGGCGATCCGCTTGGCGATCGCCGCCGCCACGGGTCGCACCACCCAGAAGCCACCACACAGCATGAAGACCGCCACTGCCGCCTCGGGACCGCTCACGGATTCATTGTCCCGGTCCGACGCGCTGTGGGTCGCGCCCCTTGGCCAGCAGCCGCTCCGCGAAATCCAGCCGCTCGGCCAGCTCGCTGACCTCCTGACGCAACGCCAGCAGATCCTCTGTCACCGCCTCCCGATGCTCGGCGACTTCGGCTCGCAGGCCGTCGGTGCTGGTGGCCCGCCCCCGGATCCGCTCGCCGATCGCTCGGCCGATCGGCGAGAACGCCATCGCGACCGCGGCGCCGCCGCCGAAGACGAGGATAATCATTAGGATATCTTCCATCAGGAGGCGGCTCCGGGACGCAGGCGCTCCGCGTCGCGCTGCCGGGCGAGGAGACGCTCGGCAAAGTCCAGCCGCTCCTGCACGTCCGTCAGCTGGTGCCGCAACTCCTCGACCTCGGCACGCGACTCCGCGACCTCGGCGTTGGGGACGCCGTATTTGCCTTCGATCCACTGGGCCTGCGTGTGCGACCGCCCCGCAATCCATTGACCCAAGGCCTTCCCCACAGGACCGCGCAGCACGAGCACCGTGCCGATAGTCAGGGTGACGATGCTGAACGTGATCGCCGGAGCCCAAAACGACGCATCCATCCGTTCGTGTCCTCCCTGTGCAACCTGCTGCGTTAGTCCCCGGCCTGCAACACCCTGCGCAGGAACTGGCCGGTATGCGAGCTTTTCGCCCGCGCCACCTGTTCGGGCGTTCCCTCGGCCACGATTCGCCCGCCAGCGTCCCCTCCCTCGGGGCCCAGGTCGATCACCCAGTCGGCCGTCTTGACGACATCGAGGTTGTGCTCGATCACCACGACGGTGTTTCCCTTGTCGACCAGCCGGTGCAGCACTTCGAGGAGCATGCGAACGTCCTCGAAGTGGAGGCCCGTGGTCGGTTCGTCGAGGATGTAGAGGGTGCGCCCGGTGTCGCGCTTGGCCAGCTCGGTGGCGAGCTTCACCCGCTGGGCCTCGCCGCCCGACAGCGTGGTGGCCGACTGGCCGAGATGGATGTATCCCAGCCCTACGTCGTTGAGTAGCTCGAGTTTCGTGCGGATGCGTGGCTGGCTCTCGAAGAATTCCAATGCGTCGGCGACGGAGAGATCGAGCACGTCGGCGATGGACTTTCCTTTATAGCGCACCTCCAGCGTCTCCCGGTTGTAGCGGCGGCCCTTGCACACCTCGCACGGCACATAGACGTCTGGGAGGAAGTGCATCTCCACTTTGACCAGCCCGTCGCCCTGGCAGGCCTCGCAGCGCCCACCCTTGACGTTGAAGGAGAACCGTCCCGGGCCGTACCCGCGGATCTTGGACTCCGGCAGATACGTGAACAGCTCCCGGATCGGGGTGAAGAGCCCCGTGTAGGTCGCGGGGTTGGAGCGCGGCGTCCGGCCGATCGGGCTTTGATCGATGGCGATGACTTTGTCGATGTGGTTGAGCCCCTCGAGCCGGTCGTGTTCCCCCGGCAGCACTTTCGCCCGGTAGAAGTGCCGGGCCAGCGCCTGATACAGGATATCCGTCACGAGCGTGGACTTCCCGGAGCCGGAGACGCCGGTCACGGCGATGAACAGGCCCAGTGGGAACTCCACGGTGAGGTCCTTGAGGTTGTGCTGCCGAGCCCCAATCACCGCGAGCTGGCGCGCGGGGTCCGCGGTCCGGCGCCGCGGCGGAACGGCAATGCGCAGCTCGCCGCGCAGGTAGCGGGCCGTAAGCGAATCGCGGTGCTGGAGCACCTGCGCGAGCTGCCCTTCGGCGACCACCTCCCCGCCGTGGCGTCCCGCGCGGGGGCCGAGGTCCAGAACGTGATCGGCCGCGCGAATCGTCTCCTCGTCGTGCTCCACGACGAGGACGGTGTTGCCGAGGTCGCGCAACTCCCGCAGCGTCTCGAGCAGCCGCGCGTTGTCCCGCTGGTGCAGCCCGATCGACGGCTCGTCCAGGATGTAGAGCACGCCGACGAGGCGGCTGCCGATCTGCGTCGCGAGGCGGATGCGCTGCGCCTCGCCGCCGGAGAGCGAGGCTGCCGAGCGTCCGAGCGTGAGGTAATCCAGCCCGACGTTCTTCAGGAACCGCAGCCGGTCGTTCACCTCCTTGAGGATGGGGCGCGCGATCTCGGGGTCGAGGCCGGGGCGGCCGTTCGCACGCAGCGGGAGCCGCTCGAACAGCGTGACGGCCTGAGCCACGGAGAACTCGGCGACCTCGCCGATGCTCTTGCCACCCACCAGCACCGAAAGGCTCTCGGGGCGCAGTCGCCGACCGCCGCACGCGGGGCACGCCTGCTCAACCATGAATTGCTCGAGTTGTTCGCGTACGGCGTCCGACGTGGTCTCGCGGTAGCGCCGCTCGACGTGATTGAGCACGCCTTTCCAGCTCGACTCGTACGACCCGTGCCAGCGCTCGCTGTCGTACTGGTAGGTGAAGGTCCTGCCGGGCGCGCCGTACAGCAGGACCTTCCGCACCGGAGCTGGGAGCGCTCGCCAGGGGGTGTCGAGGTCGAATTTGAACGCGCGCGCCAGCGTGGGGAGCACGACTTTCCGCAGGTAGCCGCTCGGCTCGCCCCACGGCAGGATCACGCCCTCGAGGATCGAGAGGCTCGGATCCCCCAGCACGAGATCGGCGTTCACCTCGCGCCGCGTGCCGAGCCCGGAGCATGCGGGGCAGGCGCCGAACGGTGAGTTGAAGGAGAACTGCCGCGGCTCGAGTTCCGGGAGCGAAAGCCCGCACTTCGGACAGGCGTAGCGCTCGGAGAAGAGCGTGCTCTTCGGGTCGCCGGACCGGTGCTGCACGACTTCCACCACCCCGTCGGCTGCGCGCAACGCCGTCTCGATCGAGTCCGCCAGGCGCGCGCGGTCGCCTACCCTCACAACCAGTCGGTCGACGACGACGGCGATATCGTGGTTCTGGCGACGGTTCAGCTTGGGCACGGCCGACAGGTCGTGCGTCTCGCCATCCACCCGCACGCGCACGAAGCCCTGTTTGCGCGCCCCCTCGAACAGATCGCGGAACTCGCCCTTGCGACCACGCACCAGCGGCGCGAGCACCTCGATCCGCGTGCCCTCGGGCCACGCCAGCACCAAGTCGGTGATCTGTGACGAGCTCTGGCGCTCAACAGGCGTGCCATCGTTGGGGCAGTGCGGCGTCCCGGCGCGGGCCCACAGGAGGCGCAGGTAGTCGTAGACCTCCGTGATGGTGCCGACGGTCGACCGCGGGTTGTTGCCCGCGGTCTTCTGCTCGATCGAGATGGCGGGCGAGAGTCCCTCGATGGCGTCGACGTCCGGCTTCTCCATGAGCCCGAGGAACTGGCGCGCGTAGGCCGAGAGCGATTCGACATAGCGACGCTGTCCCTCGGCGTAGATGGTGTCGAACGCCAGAGAGGACTTGCCCGACCCCGAGAGGCCGGTGATGACCGTGAGCGTGTTGCGGGGGATCTCGACGGTGATGTTTTTGAGATTGTGCTCGCGGGCGCCCCGGACGATCAACGCATCGTTCGACATATCCCCGTAGCCTAGAGGGGACCCGGTGTGGAGGTCAACGGTGGGCCTCGCGCCTCACCGGAGGCTCGGAGGGGCGGACCCAAACACGCCGCCCACAAGGAGCCGGAAGCTGCCAGTCCCACCGTCGACTTGCCTAACCTCCTTCCGTGCCTTACGTTAGGTCCCCCCAATGGAGTCGACAGCCGTGGTGGTGTTGACGACGCTCGGCGACGCCGACGCGGCGCGAGCGCTCGTCACGGCGCTGGTGCAGGCACGGCTGATCGCCTGCGGAACCCTGCTCCCGGCTGCGACGTCGATTTACCGTTGGGAGGGGAAAGTGACGGAGGAGACGGAGGTGGTAGTGCTGCTGAAGACGGATGTCGCGAAATGGGAAGCGCTGTGCGCCGCGGTGCGCGAGCGACATCCCTACGAGATCCCAGAGCTGCTGGCGCTGCCCGTGACGCGCGGGCTCGAGCGCTACTTGTCTTGGATCCGTAGCGAGGTGAGCGCGTGAACCGGCACCACGATAAGCGCTGGACCACCGCGGCAGAGCGCGCGCGCGTTGCTGCCGAGTTGCTCCAGGAAGCCGAATCCCTGACCGACACCGCCGCCCTGGCCTCGCCCGCGGACCTGGCGCGCGACCGCCAACCCCCGCCGCTCGCGGTGGAGCCTGCTCGCCTGGCGGCCGACGCCCTGGCACCCGCCCCAGCGGCCGCGCCCGCTTCCTCCGCCTCCGGCGTCGCGCCAGCGGAGCCGGCGGGGGAGCGCCAAACGCCTATCGACCCCGACGCGGCCTTGGCGGTGCTCGATCACGGTCTGGAGGCGGAGCCCGAGAATGCCGCGCTCCTGCTGCGTCGGGCGGTCCTGCTGTCGGCAACGAGCCGCTATAGCGCCGCGCAACGGGACCTCGAGCAGGTGCTGCGCGGCGATCCCGTTCACCTGGAAGCGCTCACCGCCCTCGGCCTCGTGCTGTCACGCAAGGGGCGTTGGGCGGATGCCGTACCGCACCTGCGACGCGCGGCGGAGCTCGACGCCGCCCGCGCGTCCACCTGGCACTATCTCGGGGAAGCGCTGAATCACATCGACGACCTGGAAGGCGCGCTGGCGGCGTACGAGCGGGCCGCCGAGCTGCAGCCGTTCCAATCCCGAACGCTCCATGGGCTTGGCGTCGTCCTCGACCGGCTCAACCGGCCCGATGATGCGACGCGCATGTACCGCCGCTCGCGGGAGGCCGCCGCCCGGTGACACGCGTGGTCGTGGACGACCTCGCGCTCCTACCATCCGACGCGATCGTTCGCCCAGCCACCGCCCGTCTCGACCCCACCACACCCGCCGTGCGCCGCCTCGAGCAGATCGGGGGCGTCGAGTTCCTGCGGCACCTCACCCTCCACAAGGATCTAGCGGTCGGCGCTGCCGTCGTGACCAGGGGCGGCGGGGACCTCGCCGCCGAGTTCATCATCCACGCTGTGATTCGGAGCGACACCGAGCCCGTCTCCCATGGCTCCGTTGCGCGGGCCTGGCTGTCCGCGCTGCAGCGCGCCCGAGAATGGGGGTTCACCCGCCTGACCGCGCCACCGATCGGCACGGGGGCTGGCAACCTGCCCCTCGAGGACGCGGCAGAGATCATGGTCTCCGTGCTCGCCGCCCACCTGAGGGGGGCAGGTGGGGGCGGTGGGG
>WNFG01004575.1_pt1 | contig 11627 bp, 9 predicted proteins | sample 5400431 | NCBI WGS metagenome assembly WNFG01 (sample SAMN13153346, study PRJNA577476) | soil metagenome | isolation source: 120 cm saprolite under Douglas fir tree site 2 hole 3 replicate 2 | place: USA:California | collected 2015-04-18
GCAATGCCTGCTCCGGGACTTCCAGTGGCTCCTTGCAATTCGAGCAGATGCGGCGCACCAGGCGCTGCGCGCAAATCAGGTTCACCGAGGTGGCCACCAGGAACGGCTCGATGCCCATGTTCATCAGCCGGCTGATGGTAGAGGGTGCGTCGTTGGTGTGCAGCGTGGAAAGCACCAGGTGGCCGGTCAGAGCAGCTTTCACGGCGATTTCGGCGGTCTCGAAGTCGCGGATCTCGCCGACCAGGATGATATTGGGGTCCTGGCGGAGAAAGGCGCGCAGGGCGGCGGCGAAGTTGAGCCCGATCTGGTCCTTCATCTGCACCTGGTTGATGCCCGGCAGTTGAAATTCCACCGGATCCTCGGCCGTCATGATGTTGGTCTCCGGGGTGTTCAGTCGAGAGACCGAGGAGTAGAGCGTATTCGTTTTGCCCGAGCCGGTTGGGCCGGTCACCAGCACCATCCCGTAGGGTCGCAGGATGGCGAGCTCGAACTTGGTGAGCGACGCGCTCTCGAACCCCAGCTTGGTCATGTCCAGCCGCAGGTTTTCCTTGTCGAGCAGGCGCATCACGATCTTTTCGCCGAACAGCGTGGGGACGGTGGACACACGAAAGTCGAGCTCCTTTCGCTTGCCGTCCCGGCGGTACTTGATCATGATGCGGCCGTCCTGCGGGAGCCGCTTTTCGCTGATATCCAGCTTGGACATGATCTTGATGCGGCTGGTGATGGCGTCCTTCAGCTTCAGCGGCGGTGTCATTACCGCTTGCAGGATGCCGTCAACGCGAAAACGAACCCGCAGCTCTTTCTCGTACGGCTCGACGTGGATGTCGCTGGCACCGCGCTTCACCGCGTCGGTCATGATCAGGTTCACCAGCTTGATGATCGGCGCTTCCTCGGCCGCCTTCTCCAGCGTGGCGAGGTCCATCTCCGCTTCTTCGGCGGCCAGTTCCAGGTCTTCGGCCTCTCCACCGGTCAGGTCCTTCATCACCTTGGTGAGTTCTTCGATGCTCTCCACATCGCCGTAGAACTTTTGGATGGCCTCGCTGACGGCTGATTCCGACGCCACCACCGGCTCGACGTTGAAGCCGGTCATGAACTTGATGTCGTCCATGGCGAAGACATTGGTGGGGTCGGTCATCGCGATGGTCAGAGTCGAGCCCACTCGCGCTAGTGGCACGATCTGGTAGCGCACCGCGGTGTCTTGCGGGATCAGCTTGATCACGGACGCATCTACTTCGTAATACTTCAGATTGATCGAGGGGACTCCGTATTGGCGGGAGAGAACCGCGGTGATCTCATCGTCGGTGACAAACCCCAGCTTCATCAGACAACTCCCCAGACGCCCGCCGTGCTGTTTCTGGTACTGCAGCGCCTGGGTAAGTTGCTCGGACGTGAGGAGGCTCTCTTTGATCAGTATTTCGCCCAAACGAGCCGACATCCACGGACTCCTCGGAGTTACACACCTAGATGACAAAGGTAGCAGAACTCCGGGTGACCCTTTTCATCCGATTTCCTCCGTCGTGGTGAATCGGGCAACACCCACCAGGACCGAGGAGCGTGGCCATCCCGCCACGACGCGCCTTGACTTGCCCTCACCACCCCGTTATCTTCCATTTCTAAGGCTTATTTATACTGTGACGGCAAACGCTCATGCGGCGCGCACCGCAAAAACTTTCAAAACGCGGAACGCGCCCTGCTCCGTCTCTGCGGTGGCTTCCGGCCCAACGTTCAGCCGTCTTTCGATCCTGCCCCAGTTCTACGAGACCCTGCGTGATGCGCTGGGCCCGATGCACTGGTGGCCTGCGCGGACGCCGTTTGAGGTCATTGTCGGGGCCATCCTGACTCAGAACACCGCCTGGGGGAACGTCGAGCGCGCCATCGCCAACCTCCATCGGGAACGCCTGCTCACGCCGCGGGCGCTCGAGCGCGTTCCGCTGGGAAGCTTGGCGCGGCTGGTGCGGCCCTCAGGTTACTTCCGCCAGAAGGCCAAGAAGCTGAAGGCGTTTGTGCGCTTCCTGCGAAGAGATTTTGGCGGTTCTTTGGCCCGGATGTTTCGTACGCCGACGGCCGAGTTGCGCGAAAGGCTGCTGGGCGTCCACGGCATCGGGCCGGAAACCGCCGACTCGATCCTGCTCTATGCCGGCAGTCACCGGGTCTTCGTCGTGGACGCTTACACCAAGCGCATCCTGCTGCGGCACGGCCTGGTCAGCGAGAAAGCCGACTACGAAGAAGTCCGGCGACTCTTTGAAAGCAGCTTGCCGCAAAATCCCGGGCTATACAACGAATTCCACGCCCTGCTGGTAAACGTCGGAAAGAACTGGTGTCGGCCGCGGGAACCCCGCTGCGAGGATTGCCCGCTTGGGCCTTACCTATTGTCAGGCCCCGCACCTGATCCGGAGACGCGCCCGTGACGCTCCGCAAACTGAAAACCAAGCTCTGGCTGGGCTTCGGCGGCCTGCTGGTCGTGCTGCTGCTGGCGGCCGTGTTCACGCTCGGCTCGCTCAACCTGCCGTTTGAACTTCGCCATTGGAACGAAGTCGTCATTCTCTACGCGCTTTCGGCCATCATTGTTGCCGCCCTGATGGTCTTCGGCTTGATCTTGACGCGAACCTTGTTGCGGCTCTGGGCCGAGCGGCGCGCCGAACAACTCGGCTCGCGCTTCAAGACAAAAATGGTGCTGGGCGCGATGGCCATCTCCCTGCTCCCAGTCCTTTTCATGTTCTACGTCAGCTACGGCCTGCTGAACCGCACGCTCAACCGCTGGTTCCCCCGCCCGCTCGAAATCGCCGTGGATGAGAGCCAGAAGCTCCTGCTCGAGATGGGCAAGGCCGATCACGACCGCCTGACGCGGTTGGCCACTGAAGCGGCTCGCCGGGAAGCGCCCGAAGCCCAGCACTTCCTGGCCGCGAACGCGGCCGTGGATGCTGCCTGGACAATCGCCCCCGGCGGCCAGGTCCTGGATGTCCAAAACTTCGAATGGCACGGCTCGGAGCGTGGCGTCGCCCTTTCCAAGAGGCCTGCGGCGTCGCCCCGTCTGGTGCAAACGCTCCCCAGCGGCGCCGAAATCTGGGCGGCTGGCGGCAAACTGTACATGGCGGGCCGTGCTCCAGTGAACGGCGGCGCGCTGATGGTGGGGCGGCAACTGCCGGAAGATTTCCTGAGCCGTTACACTGCAATCCAGAATCAGATGCTCGCCTACCACCAGGAGGGCCAGAGGCTCCGCACCCTCAAGACCCAGATGTTGCTGGAGCTACTCTTATTCACATTGCTGCTGCTGCTTGCCGCCACCTGGTTCGCCCTATTCCTCTCCAAACAGGTGACGGTCCCCATCCAGGCGCTGGCTGAGGCCACCCGCGAGGTTACCGCGGGCAACTTTGACGTCCACGTTCAGGAGCAGGCGCAGGACGAGCTGGGTATTCTGGTCCGCTCGTTCAACTTGATGACGGCGCAACTCGGTGACAGCCGCCGACAGATTGACGAGTTCACCCGCAGCCTGCAACAGGCGGTGCAGGAACTCGAGCGCCGCCGCAAGTTGATGGAAGCCATCCTCGAAAACATTCCCACGGGCGTCCTTTCGCTCGACGATGCCGGTGAGATCGTGCGGCTGAACCCCGCCGCTGCCAATATCTTTGGCGAGACGGCGCGCACGGCCCGCACGCTCGAGGGTCTGGTGGGCGAAGAGGCCGCGCGCGGCGTCCATCAGCTCATGCGGCGCTCGTTGCGCATGGGCGTCGCGTCGAAGGAGCTGGAGATTGTACTTCCCGGACGCCTGCTGCACGCCGCTGTAACGGTCAGTTCGCTCGGGCCGCGCCGCTCGAACCCGGGCTTCGTCATCGTGGTGGACGACCTCACTGAGCTGCTTCGCGCTCAGAAGGCCGCCGCCTGGCAGCAAGTGGCGCAACGCATCGCCCACGAAATCAAAAACCCACTGACCCCCATCCAGCTCTCGGCGCAACGCCTGAACCGTCATCTCGAACGCCAGCGCGCCGCTGCGGGTCCCGGCGCGCCGGCGAGCGATCTGGTGCGCCTGGTCGGCGAATGTGCCGGGCTGATCGAGCGCGAGGTGGCGGCCCTTGAGTCCCTGGTGGATGAGTTTTCGCAGTTTGCGCGCTTCCCCCAGGCGCGGTTAGTCTCGGCCGACTCGAACGCCATCGTCTCGAGCGCGCTCGAAGTCTTCGGGGGGCGTCTGGAGGGAATTACCGTGCGCACCGCGCTCGCCGCCGGACTGCCGGCCGTCAAGGCCGACCCGGAACTGCTCCGGCGCGTAGTGGTCAACCTGATCGACAATGCTGCCGAGGCCCTGGAAGCCTCGTCGGTGCGGGAGCTTACGCTTTCAACACGGCTCAACGGAGAGGGCGAGACTGTCGAGATCGTCGTCGCTGACAGCGGCCACGGCATCTCGCCCGAAGACAAGGACAAGCTGTTCCTGCCGCACTTTTCCACCAAGGACCGCGGCACGGGGCTCGGACTGGCCATCGCCAGCCGCATCATTGCTGAGCACAACGGCACGATCCGCGTCGAGGATAACTCGCCCGTGGGGGCGCGGTTCGTGATCCAACTGCCAGTCGCCGAGGTGCCCGCGGCGCAATTGCCATCGGAGCACTAGCACTCCCGCGAAGATCCTATGGCGCACTCCATCCTCATCGTGGATGACGAGAGCGGTATCCGCCAGTCGCTTGTCTCAATTCTTGAGGAGGAGGGCTACAGCGTCACAGCGGTGGGGACGGGTGAGGATTGCCTGCAGGCGGTTGAAACCAGGCCCGTGGACCTGGTCCTGCTAGACGTCTGGCTGCCTGGCATCGACGGCCTGGCCACGCTCGAGCGGCTGCACCAGACGGCGGCCAATCCCATGGTCGTGATGATCTCCGGCCATGGCAACATCGAAACGGCCGTACGCGCCACCAAGCTCGGCGCGTTCGATTTCGTCGAGAAGCCACTCTCGCTCGAAAAGACCATCCTGGTGGTCAAAAACGCGCTCGAATACCTGCGCCTCGAGGAAGAAAACCGCCGGCTGCGCGCCGAACTCGAGCAGCGCTACCAGGTGATCGGCACGAGCGTGCCGATGAAAGCCCTGCGGCAACAGATTGCGCTCACCGCGCCCACCAACGGGCGCGTCTTGATCTATGGCGAAAGCGGCACCGGCAAGGAGCTGGTCGCACGGGCGCTGCACGCCGCCAGCCAGCGCAACAGCCGACCATTCGTCGAGGTCAATTGCGCCGCCATCCCCGAGGAGCTGATCGAATCCGAGCTGTTTGGCCACGTGAAGGGCAGCTTCACCGGAGCCAGTGACGATAAAGTGGGCAAGTTCCAGAAGGCTGACGAAGGCACGCTGTTCCTTGACGAGATCGGCGATATGAGTTTGAAGACCCAATCCAAAGTGCTGCGCGTGCTCGAAGAGCAACGCTTCGAGCCCGTCGGGTCAAACCAGGCCGTCGCGGTGGACGTACGCGTGATTGCTGCGACAAATAAAAAACTGGACGACGAGATTGCCCGGGGAACCTTCCGCGAGGACCTTTTCTACCGGTTAAATGTAATCCCCTTTTACGTGCCCGCGCTACGCGAGCGCATCGAGGATCTTCCCATCCTGGCGCGCTATTTCCTGGCCGAGTACAGCGCGGCTTACGGCCGCAAGCCCAAGGAGCTCAGTGAAGCGGCGCTGGAGGTGCTGCTGCGCTACCCCTGGCCGGGCAATGTCCGCGAGCTGCGCAACCTGATCGAACGCCTGGTGATCATCTGCCCGCAGCAGCGTATCGAGCCGCATCACCTGCCGCCGGAGCTGTTCCGCGGCGCCACGCGCAGCCCGCAGCAGCCCTACGCTACACTCCACGAGGCTCGCGCCGCCTACGAGCGTGAGTTCATCCTGCGCAAGCTCGAAGAAAACCAGTGGAATATGACGCGCACCGCCGTGGCGCTGGGCCTCGAGCGCAGCCATTTTTACCGCAAGATGAAGTCGCTGGGGATTTCGCCTGCCGAAGAGTAGAGTTCTCAGCTTTCTGTATCGGCCGTAAGGCGCCGCATGCACGGGACGAAGCATCTCCGCTTCAATATCTTCTGCCGTGCCGTCTGAAACAGTGACGCTATATCTTGCCCAAGTGTTCAAGCTGGTGGCGCCAGTCGAGCTGGCGTACGCGCGTCGGGTTGTCGCGCCAGTCCCGCTGTACCTTGACGTGGAGCTCGAGAAAAATTTTCACGCCGAGCAGTATCTCGAGTTCCCGCCGCGCTGTGGTGCCGATCTTTTTCAGCGTCTCACCGCCCCGGCCGATCACAATGCCCTTCTGGCCGTCGCGCTCCACGTGGATGGTGGCATGGATGCGAACCAGACTGGCGCCCTCCTCAAAGCTCTCCACCAGCACCGCCACCGCGTGCGGCACTTCGTTGTAGGTCGAGGCGATCACTTTCTCCCGGATGATTTCACCCGCAAGGAAACGCTCCGGCTGGTCGGTGAACTGGTCCGCGGGAAAATAGGGAGCGCCGATAGGCAGGTGTTCGACCAGCTTTTCGAGGAGCAGAGGCACCCCGTCGCCGGTCAGCGCCGAAATGGGGATAACTTCGGCGAACTCGCACGCGCGGCGGCAGGAATCAATCAGCGGAAGCAGGCGGCTTTTCGGGATGACGTCAATCTTGTTTGGCAGCAGAAACCTCACGCCATTCGATCGCGCCACGCGCTCGAGCGCCCAGCGGTCGCCCGCGCCAAACTTTTCGCTGGCGTCGAGCAGCAGCGCCACGATGTCATTCCCATCGAGCGCCTGTTCGACTTCCCCCATCATCTCCCGGCCAAGCGCGGTGGCGGGCTTGTGCATGCCGGGGGTATCGATCAGAACCACCTGCGCGTCGCTGCGATGGACAATTCCCTGGATGCGGTTGCGCGTGGTCTGCGGGCGCGGCGAGACGATGGCCACCTTCTGCCCCACAAGCCGGTTTACTAGCGTCGATTTGCCCGCATTGGGCCGTCCCACAGTCGCCACGAATCCGGATTTGAAAGTCGCCATCGCCTCGCCACACACGGGCGCCATTTTACGCCGGGCAGCTCGAAACCGCACAGGCCTCGCGGTCTTTGGCGAAGCCGGTGACCAGGCGCGCACGCATGCTACACTTTCGTGCCCGGCGTCGCCCGGGCTCTCGGTTTGCTCGGGCGACACCATCTGAAACACAGGAGAAGGCCATGCCGATTACGCCGCACGTCGAGAAGCACTTCACCTCCACCGCGACCGTCCGCGACGTCGTCATCGGCATGGCCGACGGTCTGACGGTCCCTTTCGCGCTGGCCGCCGGGATTTCAGGGGCGGTTGCCGCAAGCTCTAACGCCACGGCGCTCGTGGTCACCGCTGGGCTGGCCGAAATCGCCGCCGGCTCCATCGCCATGGGACTCGGCGGCTACCTCGCCGCCAGGACCGACATCGAGCACTATGCCTCGGAGCGCGAGCGGGAAGACCGCGAGACGCTTGAACTGCCCGACCAGGAGGTCGAAGAGGTCGCCAAGGTCTTCCGCGAATACGGCTTGAGCGAGGCCCAGATGGCGCCGGTGGTGACGGCGATCTGCGCCGATCAAACCCGCTGGGTGGACTTCATGATGCGCTTTGAGCTCGGCTTGGAAACGCCCGACCCGGGGCGCGCGCGCCGGAGTGCCCTGACCATCGGCGCGTCGTACATTTTCGGCGGGATGATCCCGCTCGCGCCCTACATGATCTCGCACAGCGTTCTGACGGGACTGTGGTTCTCGGTGGGGATTACGCTCGTGGCGTTGCTGATCTTTGGCTGCGTCAAGGGCCGCTTCACCGGCATCAACCCGCTCCGCGGCGGCCTGCAAACCGTGCTCACCGGCGGTCTGGCCGCTGCGGCGGCGTTTGCCCTGGCAAAGCTGATCAGTTGAGAGAGGAAGTTCACGGAGCGGGGGCGACGGCTGCGGCGAGGCGTCGGGCCCGCAGACGCAGCACCTTGCGTTGGTTAGCTTCGAGCACCTCAAAGCGCAGCCCGTTGTAGTCGATGCGCTCGCCGGCCGCTGGAACATGCCCGGCGACAGTGTTGAGCAGCCCCGCCACCGTTGTTGCGGCTTCGGCTGCGGCCGGATCGAATTCCACGCCGAACAGCTCCTGCACCTTTTCCAGCGAGATACTGCCCCGCATCACCAGGCTGCCGTCTCCCTCACGCGCCACATCGGGCGACGGATGGCGGTCCTCCTCGCCGATCTCGCCGACAATCTCCTCAACCAGGTCCTCGACGGTCGCCAGGCCGGCCACCGAGCCGTATTCGTCCACCACGATGGCCATCTGCTGGTTCTTCTGCTGCATTTCTTTCAAGAGCTGCGAGCCGAGTTTGGTCTCCGGCACAAACAGCGCGGGGCGCACCAGCTCGCCGACGGTGCGGCGCGTCGCTTCGCTCTCGGGGATTTGCAGGAGGTCACGCGCATAGACGATTCCGATGATCTCCTCCAGCCCCTGCTGGTAAACCGGGATCCGAGAAAGCTTGGTCTCCACCAGCAGCCGGCGCAACTGCTCGATGGTGGCCGTGGCGGGGATGGCGACAATGTCGGGCCGCGGCGTCATCACTTCGCGGACGCGCTTGTCGCTGAACTCCACCACCTGCTCGATCATCTGCGCCTGTTCCTGCGCCAGGATGCCTTCTTCCTGCGCCGCCTCCACCAGGGCTTCGAGGCCCTCCTGCTGCGCCTCCGCGGACCCCGGCTCCTCTTCCTCGGATATGTGCGCGAGCGAAATGGCCAGCTCCAGCACGGCGCGCATCGGCCAGACGATCCACACAAATGCCCGGACGACCGGCAACAGCGGTCCCAGCCAACGGCCGGTACTGCGGGTAAGCAACAGATAGGGAACGAAGTGCATGGCCAGAAGCAATTCCACGCTCAGGAAGAAAAGAAGCTCCACCAGCGCTTCCCAGGCCCCGGGAACGAAGAAGATCACCCCGCGAGCCGTCCCCACCGCCACCACCACCAGCCAGAGGTTGGCGAGCAGGCTGAAGGTCAGGGCGCCGCGGCGGCGGTTCATGCCCAGGCGCGGCTCGATTTCCGCTTCGAAGATCTCCAGGTTGTCGTGGATGCGTCCGGTGGTCACCCGGCCGAGCTCGCGATAAACGCGGTCGAGATAAGCAAACACCGTCAGGCCCGCGCCCAGCGCAAACACCGCAAGCGTGTAAAGTAAAATCGCCATCGGTCAGCCCAATCTCAGCCGGCGGCGCAGGCGGCGCTCTAGCAGGTCCATTTCCCCGCGGTCGGTTTCGTGATCGTAGCCGATCAGGTGCAGCACGCCATGCAAGACCAGCATCCGCAGCTCCTGCGGCAGCGGGTGCGAAAACCGCCGGGCGCTGCGACGCGCGGTTTCTGGAGAAATAGCAATATCGCCAAGATACAAGCTTGAGCGGCCAATCGACGCAGAGGAGAATTCCTCTCGATGATTCCGGTTCCTCTGCGTTCCATGTGTTCTTTGTGTTCTTTTCGTTGAGGTGTTCTCCCTCGGCCGCGGCATCGCACCATTGCACTCCGCCGGAAACGAAAGCACATCGGTTGGCCCGCGCTTGCCGAGGTAGGAGCGGTTCAGCCGCCCGATGACGGCGTCGCTCACTAGGCACACGGTCAGCTCGTATTCCCGGAGGCGCAAGGCCCGCTGCACACGGTCCACGAATTGCTCGAGCGGCCTGAGGGCCACGCGAACGCGACGCTGACGGTTGATCACCATGGGGAGCTACACCCGGCTACTTTGCGGAATTCGCCTTGCTGTTCTCCGGGGACGCCGGCGGCGAAGGGCGCGCCGTCTGGCTGGCGTCGAATTCGTCGTAGGCTTTGATGATCTGCTGGACCAGGTTGTGGCGCACGACGTCGCGCTCGTTGAAGTGCACAAACGCGATGCCCTCGATTTTCCCCACCACGTCCATGGCCTCCACCAGGCCGGAGCGCCGGCCGCTCGGGAGGTCGATCTGAGTGATGTCGCCGGTGATGACGGCCTTGGAATTGAATCCCAGGCGCGTCAGGAACATCTTCATCTGCTCGCTTGTAGTGTTTTGCGCCTCGTCGAGGATTACGAACGAATCGTTCAGAGTGCGCCCGCGCATGAACGCGAGCGGCGCCACCTCGATGATGCCCTTTTCAAGATAGCGCTCCAGCTTGTCGGCATCGAGCATGTCGTAGAGCGCGTCATAAAGGGGCCGCATGTAGGGGTCGATCTTCTGTTGCAGCGTGCCCGGCAGGAATCCCAGCCGTTCGCCTGCTTCGACCGCCGGCCGCACCAGGATGATGCGGTTCACCTGCTTGGCGAGCAGCGAGGAGACCCCCATGGCCACGGCCAGATAGGTCTTGCCCGTGCCGCCCGGGCCGATGGCGAAGACCATGTCGTGCCGCTCGATGTCAGCCATGTACCGGCGCTGGTTGGCGCTCTTCGGCGTGATGGTTTTCTTGCCGAAGGCTCGCGGGCGGCCTGTCTCTAGAATGCCGCGCAGCGAGATGCCGGGCTCTTCGGTGGCCACCCGTAGCAGCGCCTTGACCTCGCCGTTATCGAGCACACGCCCCTCGCGCACCAGTTGGTTGTACTCGTCCAGGATGCGCACCGCCCTGTTCACTTGCGCGGGCTCGCCCTCGATGGCAAGGTGGTTGTCCTGCAACTGCGTGGTCACCTGCAGAGCCGATTCCAGAAATTTCAGGTTTTCGTCGAGGGTACCGAAGAGTGGTTCAATCCCGCCGGCGATCGGCACCGTGCGTCGCATGGAGTTTCTGGCTCCCCCGGCTGAGTCCGCGTGGGCCAGGAATGTCAACCTCCCTCGAGGGGGCTGAATCTCTGGCCAAACAGGGTACTCTAGCTGGCTGGCTGGGTCAAGCCGGGCTAGCTAAGCCTTTAATCTCCAATAAAATACAGCGAGAGAGCCGACGAGACACGTGCAGCTCCCCGGCTTCAGCGCTTCGGTCCGGGGAATTGCACCTTGGGGGCCTCACGGGCGGCCGCCGGGGCTGCGAAATAAGCCTCGTTACGCTTGAAGCCGGCCCAACTGGCGAACAGACTGTTGGGGAACAGGCCGATAAAGGTGTTGTAGTCCTGCAAGGCTTCGTTGTAGCGCCGCCGCTCGACGGCGATGCGGTTTTCTGTGCCTGCCAGCTCGTCCTGCAGGCGCAGAAAATTCTCGTTGGACTTGAGCTGCGGGTAGTTTTCGACGATCACCAGCAGGCGACCCAGCGCGCCGTCGAGCTGATTATTAGCGGCGATCCGGTCAGCCGGCGTGCGGGCGCCGAGCAGGGCCGCACGCGCACTGGCGATGTCGCCAAACACGGTCTGCTCCTGCGCTGCGATGCCCTTTACCGTCTCCATGAGGTTAGGGATCAGGTCGGCGCGCCGCTGGAGTACAACGTCCACCTGCGACCAGGCGGCTTTGACCGACTCGTTCTTGCGGACCATCTCGTTGCGCCGGCTGAAGTACATCCCGCCGACCAGGAGCGCCACAATCACCAGCACCGCGACAATCGCCAGCAGCACGTTCTTCATTCGTTTCCCTCCTCGCCGTACTCTAACATACGCAATGCACCGGGTCGGTGTTTCCACCGCGCCGGCTTCAACGCCAGCCCGAGAGCCGTTCCAGCAGGCGCGCATCTGGCGCGTCTCTACGAAGACTTCCCCGATGCCAGGCGGCAGTCCACT
>WNFG01015047.1_pt1 | contig 11626 bp, 10 predicted proteins | sample 5400431 | NCBI WGS metagenome assembly WNFG01 (sample SAMN13153346, study PRJNA577476) | soil metagenome | isolation source: 120 cm saprolite under Douglas fir tree site 2 hole 3 replicate 2 | place: USA:California | collected 2015-04-18
GGTGCCGTCGCGGGGTTGGTAGGAATTGAGTGTGGCGTAGTCTCCGGGGTGATCAACCTCGAATCATCCGGCGTTGAAGCGTCGGACTGGAGACTACGCCATGACGAGCATTACCACGAAGCCCGGTTCCTCGCAGCTTGAAGCAGCGACGACTTGCCGACTTTTCGACAACTGGTTTGATCCGATCGAGACCGAGGTGCGGGCTCGGGCACGCGGGTTTATTGAAGAGCTGCTGCGCAGCGAGCTTGATGAGGCGCTGGCACGGCCGCGTTACGGACGAAGTCAGATGGCCGGCAACGAAGGAAGATCGGGCATTACAGGTCACCGCCACGGCAGCCGCACGCGGTCGCTGACAGGCACATTCGGGCCGATCGAGATCGCGGTGCCGCGCGCTCGGTTGACCACGTCCGAGGGCAAGACGACGGAATGGAAGAGCCATGCGCTGCGGGCCTATCAACGCCGCACACTGGCTGCCGACGCGCTGATCGCGAGCACGTATCTGGCCGGCACCAATACGCGGCGGGTGCGTCGAGCGCTGGCGGCCTTGTTCGGCGGGACGGTCGGCAAAGACACGGTGAGCCGGACGTGGCGCAAGGTGAAGAGCGACTGGGACGGCTGGAACACCCGCTCGCTGGCCGGGGAGCCGATCGTGCGCCTGATCCTGGACGGCACCGTCGTTCGCGTGCGGCTCGACCGCAAGGCGACCTCGATCTCGCTGCTGGTTGTCCTCGGCGTGCGCGCGGACGGCCAGAAGGTCCTGCTCGCAATCAAGAGCATGGGCGGCGAGAGCGCCGAGGCCTGGCGCGCTGTGCTGGACGATCTCATCGCGCGCGGGCTGCGACGGCCCGAGTTCCTGATCGTCGATGGCGCGCCGGGGCTCGACAAGGCCATCGCCTCGGTCTGGGACGGCGTGCCGGTTCAGCGCTGCACGGTCCACAAGCACAGGAACCTGTTCGCCCATGCCCCCGAGCGGCTGCACGAAGAGATCACCGCGGATTACAACGACATGATCTACGCGGCGACGCCCGAGGAGATCGCGATCCGTCGCAAGGCCTTCATCCGCAAGTGGCGCCTCAAACACCGCGCCGTTGCCGACAGCCTGGAGGAAGCCGGCGACCGCCTGTTCACCTTCACCCGGCTGCCGCCGAGCCAATGGCGCAGCGTACGCACCACCAATGCGATCGAGCGGTTGCACGAGGAGTTCAAGCGGCGGATCAAAACGCAAACCGTGCTGCCGTCAGCAGACACCGCTGCCATGTTGTTCTGGGCGCTGCTCGCCTCCGGTCAGATCAACATGCGAAAAGTGGATGGTTGGCAGACGCTCGCCACAAAACCCAGCGATCAGCCGATTGACCTTGCCGCCTGAAACGATACCTTCATGTTCCCGAAGAATGCGCCACACCGAATTCCAACCGCATTCCGGACGGCACCACCGGGTGGAAGTCAGACTGACTGATAGTACTCTGCGGTCGGGAGAGCCGGCTACATGGGGAAGCGGTCAGCGGTAGTTGAATTGTTCTTGGGCGACATGGGCTCCATTCAACGGGAGTTACGGCCTTCTATTCTAAGAGAAGATCAGCTGACCATGGAAACGAAACTTGAACAGGGAGAAATCCTCGTCCCTACCGCGACCATCGCTGTCTCGAATGAGCGTGTTTGTGCGGACAAAGTTGAGACCAAACTTGGCCGGAGCGTTCCTTCCCCCGAATCTGATGACCATGGTTTATGCGGCGTCCCGCTCGCCGCCGGCTGTTGCCTCAAACGCGGTCTGTGCCGCCCTGACGACATCCGCGTACTCCGTGGTCCATTCGAAAAGCGCAGCGACCGGGCGCTCGAGCGTCCTGCCCAATTCCGTAAAGGCATATTCGACCCCCAGCCGTCCTGTTGTCAGCACTCTTCGCGTGACAAGGCCGCTCTTTTCCAGACGCCGCAGACATTGAGCGAGGCTCTTCTGCGAAAGGCCCGGAACGTCGCGGCGAATGGCATTGAACCGCCGCGGGTGGTCCTGATCGCACAACGATCCGAGGACATGGATCGTCCATTTGTCTGCAAGCAGATCGAGCAGCACGCGATCATCACGCACCCGTTTTTCGCTGGAGGACATAACCGCGGTTACCTCAAGGAAAACTAGGTTGAAATACAGTGCGTAATTTACACCAGGTTTCAATCTGATACCAATTTCTCGACTTCCTACAGACATCAAAGAGAGACCAAATGAAACTTTCCGACAAAGTGGCGATCGTAACTGGCGCATCCAAAGGCATCGGAGCTGCCATCGCCAAAGGGATGGCGCAAGCTGGGGCATAGGTGGTCGCGAACTATGCTTCCGATCATCCTGGCGCGGAAAAGACAGTTGCCGCGATCAGGGCAGCGGGGGGCCAGGCGGTCGCGGTCAAGGCCGATGTCTCGAAGTCCTCCGATGTACATGAGCTGTTCGAGCAGACCATCCGGACCTTCGGCCGGCTCGATATTCTCGTCAACAATGCTGGCGTCTACCGTTTCGAGCCAATCGAAGCCGTCACAGAAGAGGAATTCCATCGCATCTATAATACCAACGTATTGGGCGCGCTCCTGACGATGCAAGAAGCAATCAAGCGTTTCGGGCCGGACGGCGGTACCATCATCAATATTGCCACTGCCGGGATTTCGACGACTGCCCCGATGAGTTCGGTCTACACATCTTCCAAGAGCGCGCTGGTGACACTTTCACACGTGCTTGCGAAAGAGCTCGGCCCCCGAAACATTCGTGTGAACGTCGTCGCTCCCGGCGCCACCGAGACGGAGGGGGCGCATGCGATCGGCGTTCTCGAAGGACCCATGGTCAAGCAACTGGTCGACGGAACGCCGCTCGGTCGGCTGGGACAGCCCGAGGATATAGTCGGCCCCGTGGTGTTTCTTGCCTCCAGCGATGCCCATTGGGTAACCGGTGAAGTGCTGTTCGCGTCCGGCGGCTCCCGCTGATTCACCTCGATTGGTGGCGGCTGATATCTGCCCGTTCATTCGAGGAGCCAGCGTAGCCGGATGATTTTCGGACCGGCCACGCATATCAGTGGTGACGCGCCATTTGTCAAAGCCAAGAACCCGGCCGACCGTGTAATAGAATGGAGAACGGCGGCGACTTCAGCTTCTGGCAGGCACCTTTGAGACATGCCGACGGAGTCTGAAAATGTCTGCCTATCAGGAAAACCCGGAAGTGACGGGCGCGCGGCCCGAGCGACGCGATTGACCGTGCGCCCCAAGGGCGCGAACTATCAGTGAGGGAGGCTCTCACCCGGATAATTGTCGATTGGTGGGATGGGAAACGGGGCGTTGGCCATAGGCGCCAAGCTACCGCGCCCATCCTCGACTCTACCTGGCTGTGTGAAAACGCGCTGCTAAAATCATTTGTGCAAAAACGAATCGTTCACGGTCATGTCGTAGCGCTTTTTAGCGACTTCTTTGCGCCAGTTCGGAACGAGGACGGAACTAATCCTCTACCGGTCACGCCGCATCAGGGATCAGATCATCTCGGCCTTGGTCGACGATCTCGATCGCGTCGCCTCCCGGCTGAAAGGGAAAGGCGTGTCATTCGCGAAAGAGCTGCAAACTCCGCGGCCCGGGTCGCATGTGCTTCATTCATCATTTTTCTGGCTTGCATACGGTTAGGTGCCCCTTTCGTTTCTGCTCGAGGGTTTTGAGAGGCAATGAGGCCTTCATGCGGCATGTCACTTCCCTTTCGTTACCGACGTAACACGATAACCCGGTACGGCAATCGCATTGCAATACTCTCAGAGCTTAATGAGCCTCGAACGCCGGACGCGTGCGATGGTGCGACCGGGCACGCAACGCCAATGGCCGAACGAGAGCTGATGGAGCGTTTCGATATGTCTCGTCCGATGGATCAAATCGACAATTCGAGTACCAAGCCGCTCCAGACGGAACATCACGGACAAATGAGCTCGCGCCGATCCCAAAGTGATGTGCGCCTGGAAAACTGCGAGAGCCAGGCAAGGCGGGATCTGCCGACCAGCCTGACCGCAAGCCAGCATGGTCCGGTGACGCTGTTACGTCTGTCGCGCCCTGCCAAAAGAAATGCCCTGGACGATGCGACGATCGCCGGCATCGAGTCCTTCTTCAGCGATCCGCCGGAGGAGACGCGCGCCATTATCTTGCACGGCGAGGGGAAGCATTTTTCGGCCGGTGCCGATCTTTCGGCCGTTATCGACATCAGCGCGCCGGCCAGCGTTCGCCGTTCGCGGTCCTGGTACCGCGCTTTCGACCGGATTGAGAATGGCCGTGTGCCGGTCGTCGCTGTCCTTCACGGCGGCGTCATCGGTGGCGGTTTGGAGCTCGCCGCTGCTGCACATATCCGGGTCGCTGAACGTAGCGCGTACTACGCGCTGCCAGAGAGCACGCGCGGCATATTCGTTGGCGGCGGTGGTGCCGTGCGCATACCGCGCCTGATCGGCACAACTCGGATGATCGACATGATGCTGACCGGTCGGACTTACAGCGCAGAGGAAGGGCTATCGCTCGGCTTCTCGCAATACCTTATCGATGATGGACATGGACTCGCCAAGGCCATCGAGTTGGCCGAGCGGATCGCGACCAACACGGCGCTGAGCAATTTCGCAATCGTACAGGCGCTGCCGCGGATCGCACGCTCAGATCCAGAGGGCGGCTTCCTGCTGGAAAGCTTGATGGCCGCGATCACCATAGGCGACGATGAAGCTAAAGCGCGGGTAAATGCCTTTCTCGAAAAACGCGTGGCAAAGGTTGCCCATCGCTCCGGAGAAAGCGAGCGATGATGGAGATGACGATGCGACCGGTCGCGCTACCGTGGAAAAATGTGATGTTTGAATCGTCTGCGGACGGCAGTCTGCGCGTACGCAACTCGACCCGGCTTGGTCCGTATCCAGTCCGTTTGACCGAGCGACTGCGGCACTGGGCAGCAGTTGCGCCTGATCGCGTGCTTTTCGCCAGCCGTGACGGCGAGCGCTGGCGGAAGGTGACCTATCTCGAAGCTTTGAATTCCGCTTGCGCCATCGGGCAGGCGCTGCTCGATCGTGATCTCTCCATCACGCGGCCCGCCCTCATCTTGTCAGGCAATGGAATCGAGCACGGTCTGTTATCGCTCGGTTGTCTGCATGTGGGCATCCCGTTTGTGCCACTGGCGACGGCTTATTCGTTGATTTCGACGGATTTTGCCAGGCTACGCGACATTGTCGCTCTGGTGCGCCCTGGGCTGGTGTTTGCAGATGACGGAGATCGCTATGCAGCGGCGCTTCGTGCCTGCATCCCTGAGGATGTCGAGGTTGTGATCGTGCGCGGCGATCCCGGCCGTCGCGCGACGGGCTTCGATGCCTTGCTCGCCACCACTGCGACCAGCGACGTGGAGGCCGCTGCCGTTGCCGTCAATCCCGATACGATCGCCAAGCTGCTATTTACCTCTGGTTCGACCGGAGTTCCGAAAGGAGTGATCAACACGCACCGGATGTGGTGCAGCGCGCTGCAGATGGTGCTTGCGTGCTACCCCATGCTTGGCGAGGAGCCTCCCGTGCTCGTCGATTGGCTGCCTTGGAACCATATCTCCGGGGGCAGCATAAGTTTCGGCATCGCACTGTTTAATGGTGGTACGTTGTATATCGACGACGGCAAGCCACTGCCGGGTCAAATCGAGGAGACGGTTCGCAACCTGCGCGAGGTCGCGCCGCTGTTTTATTCGAACGTTCCGAAGGGTTACGAGGAGCTGCTTCCGTGGTTGCGTCGTGACCGCGCGCTTCGGGTAAACTTTTTCAGCCGTGTCCGGGTGCTGCAATATGCCGGAGCAAGTATCGCTCAGCATATCTGCGACGCGTTTGACGAACTTGCACTCGAAACCATCGGCCAGCGCATCCCGTGGGTAGCGACGCTGGGCTCGACCGAGGCCGGTTTCATGGCCGCCCACCGGCATTCGGACGCCGCGTCGGCCGGCTGCGTCGGCCTGCCGCCGCCCGGTGTCACCCTGAAACTCACGCCAATGGACGGCAAACTGGAGTTGCGGGTTCAAAGTCCAAGCGTAACTCCAGGCTATTGGCGACGAGACGATCTCACTTCCGATGCATTCGACGAAGACGGATTTCTGCGAACCGGCGATGCGCTGGCCTGGGCGGAAGCCGGAAATCAGCAAACCGGCTTTCGTTACGACGGACGCCTCGCGGAGGACTTTAAACTGGCCACCGGCACGTGGGTCCGCGTCGGCTCGCTTAGAACGCATCTCTTGAAGCATTTGACGCCCGAGGTGCGCGACGTGGTGATCGCCGGGGAAAACCGGGACTACATCGCCGTCTTAGGTATTCCGTCTAGCGCGGAGATCGCGCACGACAACACGGTGCAGGCCCGTATGCGCGCCAAATTGATAGCCCTCGAAGCGGAAGCAAGTGGCAGCGCCCAGCGCGTGCTGCGTTTTGCATTTCTAGCTGCAAAGCTCTCGATCGACACCGGCGAACTGACTGACAAGGGCGCGGTCAGTCAACGCAACATTCTGCGGCGCCATGCAGCCTCGATTGAGAAGCTCTACGCTGACAGTCCGGCAGATAACGTCATCTGCCTAGATCGAGTATCCGAAGAAAGGGGCTGACGTCTCGGTGCAAGCTTACGCCCGCAACATCACCAATCGCCTCAACGTCCAACTCAAGGAAGTCGAGCTACGCACATGGGATCGCTAAGTCTGCGTGACAGCCTGATCGGCGCTTGGGAACTGGTCAGCGCTGTCGAGCGCGATGTGGAGACCGGGGTCGAGACCAACGTGTTGGGCGAACGTCCGCGGGGGTTCATCCTCTATACCCCGGACGGACATATGTCCGCCCAGTTGCAAGGTCCGGCGCGCGCGCCATTCGAGGAAGGCGATCTGCTTCGCGGCAGCCCCGAGGAGTATGTCGCGGCGGGGAGTAGTTACATCGCCTACTCCGGGCGCTTCTTCGTCGATGAAGTCAAGCGCAGCCTGTCGCATGAAATGGCAGTCAGCTTCTTTCCCAACTGGCTTGGTCAACGTCAGGTGCGGCTGGTGGAGGTTGACGGCGAGCGCCTGCAATTGAGCACCGACGGGCCTCAGCGTTTCAACGGCACATTGAAGACCGCCACGATTTCTTGGCGCAGGGCCAAGCCCAATTTTTGAAGGAGGCCCGCAAAGCAGGGCGGCAGAATATGGCAAAAACTGCAAAGACATCATCGGCCCTTGTGGCAGTGGTCGGCACCGGGGTCATCGGGGCCAGTTGGGCCGCCTGCTTTCTCGCCAAAGGCTTCGACGTTATCGCAACCGATCCGGCGGAAGGCGCCGAAGCCCGCCTGCGTAGCCTCGTGAGCGATTTCTGGCCCGCCCTTGCGCGTATCGGGCTTGCGCCCGACGCTTCACCGGCCCGGCTGAAATTCGACAGCAATCTCGCAAGCACCGTCGCAGAGGCCGTCTTCGTTCAGGAGAATGGTCCCGAGCGGGTCGATATCAAACGCGATCTCATTGCGCGGATCGATGCCGCGGCACCGGCGACCACGCTGATAGCCACAAGCTCCTCCGGCATTCTGATCAGCGAAATCCAGAATGCGGCAGCACGTCATCCCGAACGTGTGCTGGCCGGCCATCCGTTCAACCCACCGCACCTGATTCCCCTGGTCGAAGTCGTCGGCGGACGTGCGACCTCGGCTGCAGCAATTGAGCAGGCCATGGCTTTCTATACAGCCCTTGGCAAGAAACCCATCCATATCCGCCGGGAAATCAAGGGACACGTGGCCAACCGCCTGCAGGCCGCGCTGTGGCGCGAAGCCTTTTACCTCGTCAGCCAGGGTATCGCGTCCGTAAGCGAGGTCGATATCGCCATCTCCCACGGGCCCGGCCTGCGTTGGGCTCTGCTCGGTCCGTTTCTCAATCTTCATCTTTCCGGCGGACCCGGCGGCATCGCGCATGTGTTGGAACATCTCGGTCCGCCGCTCGAAAGCTGGTGGCACGATATGGGTACGGTGGCGCTAAGCACCGAATTGAACAAGCGCTCTAGCCGAAGTTCGAACCCCTCAAGGCAAGCTCTACCTGCTCGTCGCGATCGACCGCACCCTCCAAGTTCGCCTTTGTCGAAGTGCATGAAAAGGTCGCGCGCAGCACAGCGGCCGACTTCCTCCGCCGCCTAGTTACGGCTGTGCCATTTAAGATCCACAAGGTGCTTACCGACAACGGCACGCATTTTACAACGTCCGGCAACCGCGCATGCCGGCTTGGGGTCAAAAACTGATCTTCGGGAATGACTGCTATTGGCGGATACTGTTGAAAACGTCGAAGACTGAGCAGCTCCGAAAATCTCGCGAAGATCGGTTTTTAGTCACTTCCGCCGCTGCAAGCCTCTGTAGGACAGCTACGGAGGTCTGTAATCGCTTTTGTGGGAATCGATGAGGTCCCTCACGTCGCCGCGCATGGGATGCACCAGCGAGGCTGAAAAATTCCGTCCGTCAGCTGAAAAAGACTTTTTCAACAGTATCGGCGCGAAGCGGACGTTCGGTTTGAATGGGCTGTCAAAATTCGGCCGGGAGCTTAGGGGTTCCTTCCTCCCTCTCATCCCTGTTCTCAAAGGATGAAACAGCGAACGTGCGAGGGCCATGGTCGAACAACAGTCAGCCCGGATCGAGCGCAGATTGTCGCGGTACTTGTCGCGGATGTCGCCGCACGCGCACGAGCTTTATATTCACATCTGCCTTTCGTTGAAACGATGTAGTGGTGGCTTGGCCGTTCTTGAGCTTTCTTCGGGTGCCTCGGAAACGATCGCTGCGTCATCTCTCGTAGCTCTGAAAGTCCGATTCGGCCTTGGGCAACTGGCCGCCGCTAGTCCGATCCATCTTGACGTGAAATTCGAACTCCTTATCCGCGGCCGGCGCGCCGTTGGCAACAAAGGGGCCAGAGAAACAGTCCACGCCGGCGAACATGACCGGCGATCCAATCATTTAGCAGAACCGGAAACTCGATAGCTTGCGGAAGCGGCGCCGTCGCGAACAATGCGGCGCCGACGGCAGCCTATATGTGCTGCAGCGTCGCGAGATTTTCGCAGCTTCACCAGTGATGCGCGTTTTGTAATATTGCGTCGGCCCTGCCAACGGTGACACTCCGCCACCTTCGGCTTACGGACTCACGCCCTCGATAGCCATGTCGCGAAACTTGGCGTACCGCTCACCCTTCTTGTGAGCCGCCTGCCACTCAGGGTTATTCCACCATTTCTGCAGCTGGTCCATGTTCTCGAACTGAACGATGACCAGGCGTCCCCTCGGCGGTTCACCGGAGAGCGAAACGGGCTTGCCACGCGCGAGGAAGCGTCCGCCAACCTCTGCGGTAGTCTTCTCGGCGACGGGCGCGACCACTTTCATGTAATTGTCTTGATCGTTGACCTCATTATCGGCGACGACATAGGCCGGCGGCCTCTTCTGTGCATCAACCGTGTGAACGCCGAATGCTCCGATGGCAATGCCGGCCAGCAATGCGGATGCTGTTGCCCACGCTGTTTTCATCGATCTCCTCCCTTGGATTACGGCGAGACCTGTGCGCTCCCAGCTGTTCCATGATACCAAAACGGGCCGCTGAGTTCGAGTCAAATCTCGCAACTCGGTGCTGCCGCGATCTTTAAGCCATCCACCAAACCACCACCCCGCTTCAGGCATGACAAAGTCCCGGTTGCATCCTCATTTTCGGTCCGCGAGATCGAGACCTTCAGACCGCAATCATTCCACCTTCGTTCGGACTATCTCCGTCACTGACTTCGTAAACTTTGAGATCAACACGCCGCCGCTGCCCAGGGCTGCGGCTTTCGAAAGCGTGACGCTCTTATGTGTCCTTTGACACTCTTATGTGTCCCACGACAAGGTCCGTCCGAAATGGGTACATGGACCGGCCTCGGTTGTCTCAATACAGGTAGTCGGGCCAAGCCCCGTGCAGATAGTCGCAGCGAAGCATACCCGTGCATCTGGCGCATGTTCTACGAAGATTATTGTTATGCGGGATCCCGTGGGTGACTAATGAGGTCTCGATTAAGCGGACATTCGTGAGCGACCGCTTTTGGCGCAAAGCGGCCGTTCATACGCAAACAGCATCCCGTCACTGATACGCAATAAGTAGAGAGCCTATCAGTTTGGAATCAGGGGGCGCTTAGCCGTTCACAGTGGGAACCGCGACATCAATGCTTCGGTGGCGTAGAACATCGGGGCGTTCGTCGCAGCCGCTTTCATCCCGTCCGAGCTGAACGCCACCGTAGCTTCGGTGACCAATGTGACGTGATTCCGAACCCGTCGGCAGCTGCGTCGCAGAGTATCGGGCTATATCGCAGATTCGGCGGAATGTAGGAACCATTGGGTTTCGAACCCGCGTCCGGAGCCATAGTAAGCCTTGCTATGCGGCGATCTGGGGAATCGCCTGTTCGACCAATCGCAAGAATCGGGTGTTGCGTGTCCCCGCAACCAAACACAAGCCCTTGGAAACGCCTCGTTTTCAAGGACTTTTTGCTATCCGAATTTTGGTCCGAAATTTCGTTCGTGGAAGCGTAGGGGCCTTCGGCTTGCTAAACGAAGCGGCTTGAAGAAGGCAAAGATCGCCGTCGCACGCAAGCTAGCTGTAGTCATGCACCGTATGTGGGTGGATGGCGTATCCTTCCGATGGTCGGCCGCCGAACCGGCGGCGGCCGTATGAGCATGGAGGTGAACCGGAAGAAATCCGTCGCTAGACGGCAGTGTTGTCCCTTGCCGGGACGAGCAGCGGCAAACCCGCCAGGAGCTATGCAGCCCTCCCTTCGGAGCGGATTGCGTTGCTGACATTGGGAGCCGCAGCGTCCGATGCCATGCTGTGGCGAGCATTAGTCTCGACCACGAAGAGAACGCTGAAACCGGCAAGAGCCGAGCTATCGCAAAGCATCATAGAGGAATTTGATCCAGCGCTTGGGGGTAAGCTACCTCGGCTTTTCGCGCCGATCTCGACACGCGGCAGCTATTCTCATTCCTGAAATCATCATCTGCCGCGAGCAGGCATCGAATGTCCGCTGTGCAAGCGCATTGCGGACTAAAGGCGTATGCCTCTAAATTTGCGGCTCGAGCAATTACGAGCAAGCAAAGGCAATTCAGGGCATTGCTCCTTTAGTTGCTACAGGGCCTACTTTCCCTTTCTCGGGGCAGGAGGTCGCTATGAAAACGTTTGACTTGGTGGTGATTGGATCGGGCACCGCCGCTCAGGTCGCGAGCGCGCGGGTCCGAAAGGCGGGTCGGACGGTTGCCGTCGTGGATCATCGTCCGTTCGGTGGAACCTGTGCATTGCGCGGATGTGATCCCAAGAAAATGCTCATCAGTGGTGCCGAGGCCGTTGATGCCGCACGCCGCATGCAGGGTCACGGGGTAGCAGGCGAACTTCGGATCAATTGGCCCGAACTCATCGCCTTCAAACGCACCTTTACTGATCCAGTGCCGCAAAAGCAGGAGGCCCGTTATGCCGCGCAAGGCATTGATGCTTTTCACGGCCTAGTACTACTGCGTCACAAGTTCATCCGCACGCGTCGCGCGGTTGAAGCGCGACAGCATGGGCATCGTGGCAAGCGCCTGACGAGAGCGTCGATGATGCGTCGGCGCACGGTGGCGATCGAGTTTGGGACGTGACGCT
>WNFG01009918.1_pt1 | contig 11625 bp, 8 predicted proteins | sample 5400431 | NCBI WGS metagenome assembly WNFG01 (sample SAMN13153346, study PRJNA577476) | soil metagenome | isolation source: 120 cm saprolite under Douglas fir tree site 2 hole 3 replicate 2 | place: USA:California | collected 2015-04-18
ACCCTTGTCTGCTGCGTACTGCTGGGTCTGTTACTCGGCCTTACTCAGGCAGTCGATTGGAATTACCAGCCTGTCGTCAGCTCGGGATCCTTATTCGATCGAGCTACCAACGCCTCCGACTCGCCCACGAGTTCAGTTGTCGGAAGCATGGCGTTCGATCTGGCTCGCGCCGGACCTTTCGGATCTCTGGTCCTGGATTGTGGATTGACTGCGGGCAATATTGGTCCACCCGGACAGGAGAACCACGGGCCACCGGAACCGATGGGCCTTGGCAAGTTGCCGGCCAGGCCGGCAACTCAAACCAACGCCATCGAGCAACCTTGTCCAAGAAATTATTGGTTTTCAGCCGAAAAATTGAAGAGTCGGGGTTTTGCATCAGCCTTTAGCTAGGGCATAAAGGGCTCCCGCCGCGATGTCTTCGAACCGTCGGGCGGAAAACTCGCGCGATGCTCGTCGAACAGTTTTTCGGCGAATAGCCAGTGCTGATTGCTACCGTCAGCATCCATTACCCAAATCTCGGGCTTTCTATCCGGGGCGCGGAGATTTGCTGAAGACGATCTTTCTACCGTCCGCAGACCAAACGGCCAATTTGCGGAGATGTCGAGCCCAAGATGAGTGAGTTGCCGAATGTCGCTTCCGTCCGGGTTCATCGTGAAGATTTCCCCATCTTGCACGAACGCAATGCGCCCATTCTTGCCGGGGAACGTGGCGAAGGCTGGCAGCGTGGTAAGCAACACCAATACGCAACACTCGCAACATTGCTCTATGGAACTTCGTAATACTCCTCCTCGATCTAGGGCAGTGGAAATGTCATGGACCGTTTGTTTGGGGCAACCCGAAGGCGGTACTGCCGCAGCATTCGCTCTCGCCAGGCCTCTGCTGCTTGCTTGGCTGTCTGAGGAGGTTGCGTGATCCTTGCTGGCATCCTTCGCTCCGCTATCCCTACAGCCGACTCCAATGCGCTGTTTTCGTCCCAGTCAGATTCGCAACCCTCGTGACGGTCGTGCATCTCGCAAGGAATCAGCAGCACCAGGTGGCCCTGGTCTAAGTCATCAATCGGAGTGACACCCTCGGGAATCGACTTCGCGAGAATTTCTCCGCGATCGTTGATGTTGATCGCATTGGTAATCTGCACGCCCGATCCAGGTGCAATCAGCCTGTTCAGATCGAGCATTGGGCCGCCCTCCTCCCACACAAACGCGCGCAGGAAATTCCTGCAGTCGGAAGAACCGCCCACGACTTGTCCTCGCGAATTAATTCCGCGTCCACGACTGCACGGATCGTTGCCAATGGTCCCGAGATCCTGGATCTTTCCATGTCTCCATAGAACGGCATCGTGCAGGATGCTGCCCGGGAGATCGGCCGAGCCGGCAATGTCGCCCGACTCGTTGATCCAGATGGCCACGGAGTTGTCTCCGCCTAATGTGCCAAGGTCTTTCATCACGCCCTTACGCCACAGAAAAGCGTGAAACCTCAGATCTCCCGACAAATCGGAAAAACCGATAACCTCGCCGCGGTCGCTGGCGCATTGCGCGAAGCCCATCGTGCCTCCCAGACTTCCGAGGAGAGGGGGTTTGTCGCGGGTCGCGCAAAGCGGTGGAAAGAGCGAGAGGGTGACTTCTCCAGATCCGGCACGCAAGGAGCAAGGGCATCGCTGGCCCGAGATGCTGCCGGACGGAAACAGCATCCTGTTCAGAATCACGAAGAATTTCGGGGCGAGACGCTGAGCTTGGGGTTTTGTCCATCAAAACGAGGACCTGGCATACGATCCTGTCCAACACCTCGAACGCCCATTATCTGCCCACCGGCCACCTGGTGTATGCCCATGCGGGCACGCTGATGGCGGTGCCGTTCGATCTGAAATCGCTAAGCGTGACTGGACCTCCGGTGCAGGTGGTGCATGAGGTACTCACGAACCCGGATGACGGCTACGGCGGCATGGCAGTTGCCCCATCCGGAAATCTTGTCTACGTGAGGAGTCCCGAGCGCACCGGCCGCAGGGCCTCTACGAGCCTGGTCTGGGTCTCACGCGAGGGAAAGGAATTGCCTGCTTGGCAGACGGTTAACGGTTAGGAGGACATGAGCATCGCGCCAGATCAAAAAATGGCGGCATTCACAATCCCGGCGGACCCCCTCTGGAACATCTGGATACTCGACTTGCAACGCGGCAATCTGAACCGCCTTACATTTAATGGCGATAACCGCGATCCTTTGTGGTCTCCTGATCGGCGCCACGTTGCTTACACGTCTTTCCGAGATGGCCATTTCGGGATCTATTGGAGCACTGCGGATGGCAGCTCGCCGGAACAGAGGCTTGTCACCGCCGAATTCGAACCGTTCCCCAAAACGTTCACCCCGGATGGAAAGAAGCTAATCTTCACTCAATACGACGCCGCATCGAATGCGAACGCATGGGAGGTCCCGGTCACCGGGGATGCCACGCCCCTTCCTCTGAAAGGCCTCGCCGAGGGAGACAGACCCGAAATCTCCCCGGATGGCAAGTGGATAGCCTACGAGTCTGCGGAAACTGGGCAGTTGGAGGTGTATGTCCAACCTTATCCCGGCCTTGGAGGAAAATGGCAGGTCTCAAACGGAGGCGGCTATCGCCCGCGATGGTCGCCCGATGGGAAAGAGATATTCTTTCGCTGGGGCGACGCGATGATGGCCGCCACCGTGGAACTGCGCCCTCACTTCACCTCAAACACAGCGCACCTGCTGTTCACCGGACGCTACCTGCACGCAGGACGCGATTATGAGACAGATGGCCGGCGCTTCTTGCTGATGAAATCCGTGGACCAAAAAGGGGCGACATCGCTGCAGGTGGTGCTGAACTGGACCAGCGAGCTGAAGAAATAATGGCACTCGCCCCGGCACTAAACTCGCGCCTCGCGAGATCGTCGCACCGCCTAGCCCGGGCACCACAGTGATGGCAGATCGAGTCAGCAAAACCAAACGGTCATGTAGTTCGCCTCTCGCCCGGCGATTGTGTCTGAATCACGGGCAAACAGGGAGTCGTCCCGGCGTTCCGAAAACCCTCTCAGAGCTACGTCTGTAAAATCATTGATTTTGTAAATGAGGGTGTGGGCGACGGCACTGAAACATGTTTTCGGAATGCTGCTTAGCATGGCGCAGAGAATTGCATGCGCAGAGAATGCGCAGAGAATTGCATTGACAAGGAGAGAGTTACGGAATACTGTCAGCGCACACTGGCGGGTGTTGCGGGCGCAAGCCCTATATTCCAGGTTATCCCCTAGACAGAACGCCGTATCCCCTCACCATCCGCGAACCTGCGAGTGAGCGACGAGGAACGACTTTCGAACGTATTGCCCGCCCAGCCTGCCAGCGAGTCCAGGAGGACACAATAATGAAGAAACGGATAGCGTGCCTGCTTGTGTTTGTGTTGGCAGTGATGCTGGTACCGGCGGCCCTTCCCCAAACGGAATCGAGGCCGATCGTCTACACCTATGTGAGCCAGTTCCAAATTCCGCGGGCGAATTGGGCGGCATACTCGGAGGACACCGAGAAGTCGTTCGTTCCCGTTGTGGAGAAGTCGTTAGCCGACGGGGCAATCCTTAGCTGGTCCACCTTTGAGCAAGTCGTACACACACCCGACGGATATACGCACGGCGCGGCGTGGTCGTCCAACAGCATCGCGGGGCTCATGAAGGTGCTCGACGAAGTTCGCAAGAACGGTCCGAGGCCCGGGCAAATCGCAGCCACGAAGCACGAAGACCTGTTGATGCAGACGAGGATGTACCATGGCAGCAGCGGAACAGAAGCGTACCTGCGCGTGGTCTGCTCAATGGCGAAGGCCGATAAGCCGGAAGGTTACACCGCAATGCTCAAGAAGCTCCTGGTGCCGACGTTTGAGGAACAGCTCAACAAGGGCGTGGCTACGTACTACGGCGTCGACGAGCAGTACGTCAACACTTCGGCACCATCGACGCGCTGCGTCGTCATCACCTACTCCAATGCCGAAAGCATGGACAAGTGGGCGACAGCCATCAACACGACGATGGATAAGTGGAGTCCGGCGGAACGCGCAGAATTCGCAGGTGCCACCGTGCCCGACAGCCGGCGCGACATCTTGGCGCGGATAACGCACTCCGGCCATAAATAGCTGATTCTTTATCGTCGCTCCAATCATGATTCGCGGGGCCAACTGGTCGTGTGAAGCAGGGAGATACATTTCCGTAGTATAGGGAGATGTGTCTCTCCTGCTTACATCTAAGGCATCCACCAGAGTCAAAATCAAATTGGTGCGGAGGAAACGGACGAGGGCGAAATGACGAGGGAAAACTCAAAACCCGCAGCCTTTAAAGCGCAGGCTGCGGTACTCGGTCCGCGCCTCGCTCCTAAATGGGTGAGCTAAAAGCCCGCGCAAGGTGGACCAGCGAGCACCTCTATAATCAAGGATACTTACAGCGGCACATCGACGGACGGAAAATAGCAGTTTTGCGCTCACACACCTCGAACAAAACCGTCAGGCAAAGCGTGTCCGACGTGATCATTTCCGGTTTGCTACCCGGGAGTTGATTGCACTGCAGTCCGAATTGAGAATACCGGTACGGCTCTCGGCAGATACCCATTTCAAGGTCCCAGGTTTGACACTCTGGAGTCAGAGCCGCCATTTCGTTGACGGGATAGGAGATAGAGAAGATGAAATGACACATCTCTGTTAATCAGATGATAAACATGTGGAGATATTGTGGATGAAACGACGCGCTTGGGATGTTGATTTGGTCATAATCCGCTGGGAGTGTGTGATTTGGGCATAGATGATGTGATGCGCTGATGTGGATTTGGGTGGAGCAGCTTTCGGGATTATGGGTTGGAGGAACGTGGGCCGGTCTTGGTGAATGAGCTTTTGCCGGCGAAGATGAAGGTTCGGAATGTGACTCGGGATGATTCTCTCGGCAGCGTAGGAGATCAAAACCCCAAGGTAGCCGCAGCCGGAGTCCCCGGCCTTCGAAAACCGCGAAGACCGGGGCGGCCTCAGTTGGATGATGTCGACAAAAAGGGTGGCCAGCCCGCCCAGCAATTTCTATGCTTTCGGCGGTTCGCGGGCGGGGGCGCCCGCGCCACACTTACTCCTCTAAATGAGCGGGGACTATGTCCCATCTGTTTAGAGAGTGGACCACTTTTCCTGAAGCGGTAATTCCTTAGTCCTCGGGAGTTCGGAGGCGCTCGCCCTCGGCCGTGGTTGCGATTCCCGGGTCGATCACCACAATGCGGATCTTGTTCCCTGACTGGGAAACGATAAACTGCAGGTGCAAGTCGCGCATGCCCGGGATCACGGTCGTCTGGGTTCCGGTGCAGTTCGGGCTCACGGAGTACGTGCCCGTGCCCGGTCGCCAGCCCGGCGCCAGGTTGCCATTGGTGGCAACCGCGTCTACTTGTGTCAGATTCCCATTGCCATCAAACGTGGTTTTGGCGAGGCCATCAATGAGAAGAGTAGACCCGTCCGGCAGGAAGATGGTGCCGCGGATGGTGATGGCGTAGGTGCCCCGGATGGTTGAATTGCTGCACGCGCTGGCGTGGGCCGTCGAGGTTAGCGATGCCGCCAGAGCAAGAGTTAGCAAGAACAGTGAAATTCGGGATTTCAAGGTAAGCCTCCAGAATTATTTTCAAGGCAGAGATCAAATCTCTACGTCCGGCTGCACCATCGCATGACTTCCGGCAGAGTTCAATGCACCAGGGGTGAATCGAGTGGTGAACTGATGGTGAACCACGCAACTGCGCCATAGGGCCGCAGTTAGCGGCGCCTGGACGGGCCGAATTGGGCTCGTTCCCGGGCGCAACTGAGGTACACTTCCATCATCTCAGCGAGGCTTGAGTTGGCTACCCACGGTTCTCTGCGTCGGGCACGCGCGCGTTTCGACTCGTATGAAGTGGACCTGAGCAGCAGTGAACTGTTCCGGTCCGGCGTCAGGGTGCCGATTCAAGAACAACCACTCCAGGTGCTTCTGCTGCTTTTGGAGGCGGACGGGAAAGTGGTAAGGCGCGAGCAACTGCGCACGGCGCTGTGGCCGGAAGACACCTTCGTTGATTTCGAGCATGGAGTCAACACCGCCGTGAAGAAGCTGCGGCAGGCGCTCGAAGACTCGGCGGAATGTCCCGAATTCGTTGAAACTCTGCCCAGGGTCGGCTATCGCTTCATCGTTCCTGTGGAGTGGTTGGCTGATGGTGGAGGTAAGAGTGCGCTGCCATGGGTTGTGGAGATGCCGCCGCGGGGGCCGACGGTGGTTCCTCCATTGGCGGCGAGCGAGGAACGCCCTCGGCCAGCCCGCGTGCCTTGGCGTTTCGCGCTCCTGGTCGTCGGACTATTGCTACTGGCCGGGTTTGGCGGTTACCTGCTGCGACCTCGACGGCAAAAACGGCCCGAAACGCTGACCATCATCCCATTCACAACCTTTCCCGGGTTTGAAATCGGGCCCAGCTTTTCGCCGGATGGGAACCAGATCGCCTTCTCCTGGCACGGTTTTGAAAAGGAGTTCCAATTCGATCTTTACATCAAGCAGGTTGGGCAAGAGCGTGTAGTGCAGCTTACCCACCATCCAGCCATCTTTCTCTCCTCCGCCTGGTCTCCCGACGGCCGATTCATCGCCTTCATGCGCCAAACCGACTCTGACGCAAGCGGAATCTACCTCATCTCCGCGCTGGGAGGTTCGGAGCGCAAGCTGGTCGATATCACTCCTGGAGGTCCGATGGGTTTGAGCTGGTCGCCGGACGGCAAGTGGCTGGCATTCGCTAAAGCGATTTCTCCCGTCACCAAACCGGACTCTTCCCCGGAGCACTTTGGCATTCACCTGGTCAACGTGGAAACCACCGAAGAGCGGGTTCTGCCTGATCCTTCCCCTGATTGCGTGCATACGCGGCAACCCGCTTTCTCGCCAGACGGCAAGTATCTGGCAGCGGCGTGTGTGCTCATCAGCGGGGGTGTCGCTAAAATCTACGTGCAAACTCCCGATGGGAAGCATGCGCGCGAAGTGGCGGGTGCAACGTCCTCTGAGGGTTTTACGGGTATTGCCTGGGCAGCGGACAGCCAGTCTCTCCTCTACAGCTCGGACCTGCATCTCTGGCGCGTTCCGCTCGCCGGCGGAAAACCGGAGAAGCTTCTCTTTGCCCAGGATGTAGCATCGCCAGCGGTTGCGCGCACCGGCAACAGACTCGCCTACGCCCAGGTGAGCAATAGCAGCAGCATCTGGCGACTCGAATTGGGCAGCCAAGCGAAGCCTGCTGGTCCAGCCACCAAGCTCATCTCTTCCAGTCGCGGCGATCGAGATCCGCACATTTCGCCCGACGGCAAGTACATTGCTTTCTTATCCGGGCGCTCGGGAAGCTCGGAGGTCTGGGTGTGCGACCGCGATGGTTCGAATCCCGTCCAATTGACTTTCTTCGGAGGGTCTCGGATTGGGAGGACAAGCTGGTCGCCGGATAGTCGCCGGATCGTCTTCGATTTGCGCGCTTCCGGCAATGCCGAACTCTACATCGTGAACGGGGACGGAGGGCCTCCGAGGCGACTTCCCACGGGAACGACCAACGCTTCTAATCCGTTCTGGTCGGGGGATGGCCACTGGATTTATTTCAACACGGAACGACCTGAATCCATTTGGAAGGCGTCGGTGGAAGGCGGAGCCGCGGTTCGTTTGACAGCAGAGGGCGGAGACTGGCCGCAGGAATCGGTGGACCGGACGCGCGTGCTTTTTCGCAAAAGCCAGGGCGGCCATATACAGGTCTGGTCTGCGTCCGTCAATGGTGGCGACGAACGCCCCGTCACGGAAATGACGAGCCAAGGGTGGGTGCCCGCGCGGAGCGGCATTTACTTCATCGATGGCTCCCCGCCACACTTTTCCCTGGGCTACTTCGACTTTGTTACTTGGCATGCCCGCAAGATCGCGGACCTGCCTGGCTTGTTCATCGTCTGGGGGCCCACCCTCTCGCCCGACGGCCATACTGTTCTCTTCACTGGAAGGGAGCACTCCGAGTCGGACATATTTCTGGTGGAGGGGTTCCGCTAGGTCGCACTGGCCGGCACGGCAGGATGAACTCAGAGGGCTAAGTCGGATCAGACGTAGTTTCCTTGCAAGAAGCGAAGCCGTAAGACGCACATCATCGGTCTCAATCGCCAGAAAGACCCCACATCTGGCATGCCAGTGCCCTCACTTCAGGCGGGCAAAGATCGCCTTTCACGCGTGGAGTCAAACTTCGGTTTGCCGACAATACGAGAGTTGAGCAGTTGGATCAACACTGCGCCGTTAGCAAGGATCTACCGCGGAAACTATCCAGAAACGGGCTTGTGGGAATTCTGAGGGCGGCATTCATGGAACAAGAGGTTTTGTAAAACAGGTGAACGCCACTGGATCGAGCAGCGAGATCTGAGCGCCAAGCGGCGAGACCTTTCCGATCGAGCCGCTAAAAAACAGAGCCGTGCCACCCAATTGCTTCTCCAGATAGGTGCTCTGCGCCCGGTACCTGAGCCATGAGCCGGACAAGATAGAAACAGCGGCGTTGGTAGGGATGGCAGTTGCCCATTTCACCAACAACCACCGTCGCAATCCTCAGCACAGAGGGTGGGGTTGGGCTTCACGCTTCCTGAATTGCGCCCAATTGCGCCCACGGAGAGTTCCGATAAGTGCTTTAGAATTTGGCGGGAGAGAGAATTTGAACCTCCGACCCCCTGGTTCTTCCGCTAGGGGTTCATTTCAATTCCTAAGTCATTGATTGTGAACAGCAGCTGGCCGGTAAAATCGGACCTGGAACCGTCGAACTACACGTCTGACGCGTATCTCACAAACACCGCAATTGATTGATTGCAAAATACTTGGTCGGGGAGAGAGGATTTGAACCTCCGACCCCCTGGTCCCGAAATTCTGGGTATCGGCCAAGTCCATTCTCATTAACGAATATTGAAGGTGCTCCAATCGTAGAAACCCTCTTCAGTCTTGTTGGCTGCTGTCATTCTTGGAGGAATTGGAGTCCCAAATGGAGCCCCTGGCCTTGGTCAAGCTCTATTTGCTCCGTGCGCGGAGCTGATCTTCTTCGTGCAGCTTGCGCAGCTCGCGCCAGCGGATGTTTTGCTCCGCCTTTGCGGGATCAGGGTCTTCTTCGCTCTTCAGCCAGAAGCAGAACCAATCCACCGTGCCGCCCTGCGAAGCCATGCGCGCTGCCGGATTCGTGAGTACATGCTGATCGTCAGTCAGGACGATGAGATCCACGGGCTTATTGAGATAGCGCAGAGCAGCGAAGGGCTCCCACATGGTGAGCACATTTGGGCCACCCAGGCCGCGGGCCACGACCTGTAAGGGAGTTTCAACCTTATTCATATTGAATTCCGGCGAACGGTTCAGCCATTGCTGCAGCCCGCTGCCAAAGGGAGAGGCACCGATGGCCGCTTCCATTTGATGGGCACCATCTGCCCCCCAAGTCATGTATTGCAGGTAGCCATAGTTAATGCCGTCGGTGATCGATGCAGCTTTGAAACGCAGCGTGCTGGTGGTCAGGGCCTCGAGGACGAAGTAGCAAGTGTGGCTGAAACCGGTGAGTCCGACACGATCGGGATCGACCAGTCCCTCCGACGCCAGTTGTTGGACTGCAGCTTCGTAACCCGTGACCTGACACGCAGCTTCTTCCCGAAGCACAATGTCACAATCCTCAACCTGGAGTACCACGAATCCAGCGGCGGCCAGTTCCTGTGCCGCAAAAGCGGTAGTGTAAGCTCCACTTGGCTGGAACTCCCGCTCATCGAAGCCGTGGGTCTGAATCACTAGGGGATATCGCTTGCCCTTGATGTAGTCCGGTGGCTTGTACAAACCTCCGATCCAATCGTGCCTCATCCTGTCCTTCCATTTCAAAACAGATACCTCTCCAAGTTGAATATCCTTTAGCTGAGGATTGGGGTTCCAGATGATGCGCGAGGCCTTCCCTTGCTTGTCGGTTGCGATCAAAACAGGGGGATGATTCATGTCCTGTTGGACATGGACGTCAACGGCATAACTCTCGGGAACCGATTCGCCTGTTGTCCCCTCGGCTCTCCAGGAGCCATTCGCGGATCGGACGTATGTGGTCGAACCACCTGATTCGTAGCGGACAATAATTCGATCTGATTTGCCTGAAACAAAACGTGCGTCTGCCCGCCACTTTTCCTGGTCATCCTGCTCAGTCTGCTCTCGGCGACGCTCCACGCAGGTCAGCTTCCCGGTTGAGAGGTCTGCTACTGCGACGCACGGTCGATTGGCGTTAGGGCCTGTGGGTTGTGTATCGGCTGGGAGAAAGGTATCGGACATCGCCACGGACTTACCGTCAGCCGACCAATCAGCAGTACGGGACCCAATCCATCCGGCATTGTTCCCGGTTGGGGCGTGGGTGAGAGGTTTTATGCTGCCGCCGATGAGGTCGATCAGCACGTATTCGCTGATGTCGCGCACTCCGTTGAGCGCATCAGGATTTTGCCGGCCCGCTCTCACGCGGAAGGGGAATGATGGAATGGGCGGTGGATAAAGCGGTTCCCATTCCGGCGGAATCGTTGCGACGGTCACAGCGGTGACAAGAGAGTGTCCGTCGGGCGAAAGCGCGAGCGCATCAAGTCCTTCCCAATGGATGGGGACGGGGTGTTGGGATGATGCGTCGACTACGGGGAATCGTTTGCCGTCGACAACGGCCCAGAGTTCGCACAGATCGCTGAAATCCGTGCTTTTTTTCGGGAACATCAGGCTATCGAGAGTCTGCCCGGTTCCCACGACCGCCGCGGCCCGCTCCCATTCCTGTGCTCTCGCCTTAGCCTTTGAACTCGGTATTGCGTAGACGAACTGTGCCTCGCTGTGGACAACAAAGGCCCTGACGGACTGATCTTCGCCGGTCAGAGCCTTGACCGTCCTCGTGCGAGGATTCGCGAGGAAGAGTTGATCGTTTCCCGACTCGGTTTTCGCCAGGAACATAAACCCGCTCGAGTCGTCGAGCCACTGAACATTACTAATGATTGGCCCGTCCTTGTATGTCGATTTGCTGATAGACCACAACGGCGATGGTTCTTCCTGGAGATTGGACTGCGACAAAAAGTGACTTATGTCATGGGTGGAATACACCCGCAGAGACGACTCCACCCGGTTCACGTCGATGCGCCCGCGATCCGACTCTACGATGAAGAATCGGTCGTCGGGCGAGAACACGACTGCGGAACTAACCTGGGTGATCCCGATGTCGTCGGTGACAGTGAACCTCCTGGTCCTGTTCTGCGCGATCACCACTTCAGGGAGAATGGTCACAAGCAACTCGAATATCCCAAGAACGATGCAGGCAACAAATACGCGGCTTTGAAGAAGTTTCGGCGGCATCATCAAGTTTCCCCTTGTCGAATAATGCGGCTTGCTAAGCTAGCCCTCCCCTAGAAAGCTAACTTTAGGGCAAATTGCATGGATCTTGGTCCGCCCTGCTGATATTGCGAGCTCAGGGTCGCGAGGCTCTGATTCAACATCTTGGTCGCTTGTCCAAAGGTGGCGTCGCCAATGTAAGGATCTACATAGCCAAAGTTCGGGTGATTAAGGACATTGAATCCTTCCGCGCGAAACTGTAGGCGCACTTTGTCGTGAATTGGGAACTCGCGGCGAACTGCTAAGTTGATCTGCC
>WNFG01010554.1_pt1 | contig 11624 bp, 9 predicted proteins | sample 5400431 | NCBI WGS metagenome assembly WNFG01 (sample SAMN13153346, study PRJNA577476) | soil metagenome | isolation source: 120 cm saprolite under Douglas fir tree site 2 hole 3 replicate 2 | place: USA:California | collected 2015-04-18
TGTGCCCGATCGCGCGATTGAACGTGTAACGCATCTTCCCATCAACGAACTCCGGACCGACTACTTCGGCCGTCGTGATTTCCGGGTGACTGGGCATGTACATTTCCCGTACGCGCTCGACCGACATGCTACTGTCTGGATCTGGGAGTGTGCGCCCGTCGAACACGAATTCCCTGACCGCAACTTCAACCTTCAGTGCCATTTTTTCCTCTTCTCCTGTCGGATGTCAGAATTAATGAAAACTGTGCCGTAGTTCGTGAAAATTCGTACCACGATTAATGCAAATTAGTGCTACAGCTGATGTTATGGCTTCGGAAGCGGACGCCGTGAGTAACTCTCGTAGGTTTATCGCAATAATTGCGGCACGAATGTAGGGATGACGGTACTCATCCAGCGAAGAACAACTCCGATTCAAATCTCAGGGCCGCTGCACACTGGATGAACCCCTCCCTGGTAAAGGTCGCTGCGAGCGCATTGAAGTGGTGTTCGACAACCCTTGCAACCGTTTTCGTCGCTTCTTTGGCGCGTTCGTTCTCCATCCCGTGAATCTCTTCAAGCACGTATTGGATTTTGTGCCCGAGCGCCAGGTCGGACTCCAACAGTGATTCGATCTTCTGTTCGTTTTTCACAACCATCTCCTCGCTTCCAATGGTCGCGAGTTAACGTCTTGACTCGCCGCATTCTTTTTTGCCGTGTCTGGTTTCGCGGAGGAAGAACTCAATACAGTTCGACTGGGAGTGGCCCCGGACCGCTACCAGGACAGAAGGCCCTGTTCCGCTATGACTGGGCGCTTGCGGGGGCGACGCTGAAGCCTTCGTCGCTCTTCCATGAGAGAAGCGAGAGAGACCGTCGCTACCTCATCGTAGGTCGACTGCGGTTCTACCGCACTCGCAACCGGAGTGGGATCTTCCACGAATGACATTTGCATCTCCAGCATCGGGCTCGCGAATGATCGCCCCACAGCCTCCTCCGGCGGCAGGATCCAATCTTCGAGGTGCACAACCCTCGCCTCGGTAATCGGAATCTCCACCGACAGGCTCGCTTGCTGAGGCTCTTCCGACGCGCCATTCGACTCGTCAATGGGATATCTCTTCAAGAGCTCCGTGATAATTCGAACGCCTTTTTCCTCTTCGGTCGGAACGAAGAAGCGTTGGCGGAAGCTGATCTGCTCGTTAAGCAATCCCAACCTTCGCAGTTCTTCGAACCGGTCGCAGTCGACGCAGAGCAGTTCAATCGCTGGCTCGCGTTGCAGACGGCTTCGTTTCAGCTTCAGATCCCCTACTAACGTAATCTCGTCGCCTTCGTGGAGCACGCCCCGGAATACTTTGCTCGGGTTGGCGGGAAACCGGCCAAGTCCCAGCGACCTCAACACCGGGCCGATCCGAAGCCGTGGAATTTCTACGCCGACGATGCGCTGACCATCTTCGGTGCTGACTCGAACGACCTGCAATTTCGCTTCCGCTTTGGACTTCAGTTTCTGCCACAGGGGAATGATGGCGCCGGCGATAATGTGAACCTCCTTGGTTTCTATTTCCGGCACCACCGCATATTGTTCGGTCCACCACGACTGCGCCTCGCCCGCTCGAACCGGCCGATACTTCTCGTTTACCTCCTGCTCGCGGATGTAGGATATGCGCGCCCCGGCTGGCTTCCAGACCGAATAGGTTGCGAAGGTCTTGCCGTCCGCAGGGTCGGTATGGTGACCAGACTGAAGCACCATAATGAAGTCGCCCTTCTCCCGATGCTGCAAGAATGTTCCATTGTTGGCCAGGCGCACTTGATCGGCCCTTGAGAAAGTGACCTTCTGGCTCGGTTGGTCGACTTGCAGAGTGTAGAGGATGGTCTCAGCGCCGGTAACACGATCGACGTGGACGACGATGGGAGGCTTTGCAACTCGAATCGCCAACGCTCGGATATCCGTCACTCCCTCGTCGAATGTGCCCGTGGCTTTTGCGTACCTTACGGTCTGGTCAAAGAGCTCGGCGAAATAATCGAACAAGGCGTTTTGCTCTTTGACTGGCAGCGCCAAAATCCGGTTGAGAAATCGTGGAACGTTGAATTCATCTTCCTTACGGACCTCCGCGCCACCCTCCTTAATCAGTCCGATGTCCTGCAAGGTTTGTCTTGGATCCTCGAGGCCGGCAATCGCCTCGTTTGCCAGAATCCTTCTATACATCAAGCTGAGCGCCGCTCTGCCTTCGGAAGTCTCAAAGTTGTATCGGGCCCAATCGGCGTTGTCGGCGGCACCGCGGTCGCCCTTGGTCAGCGCGCCCAGGCTTCCGAGGCGCCGCGCAATGGTTGAGCTGAAGCGCTTCTCGCCCGCCAATTCCGTACTCAGGAGTACGTATTCAGGCGGCTCTGCTTGGTCGCTTCTGTGGGTCCGTCCAAAGCACTGCATCTGCTTGTCTGCGCTCCAGCCCAATTCGAGCGTGATATGCACGCGGCGCTGGCGGTTCGCAGCGCGATTGGAGGCGTGCAGGGAGATGCCCATCGAACCGGCATCGCTGATAATCGCGACGCGGCACTTCCCAACCTGAAACTGTTCCATCCCATGCACGTTGACCCTGTGCATCGCCACGCCTTCCGGCGCGCGCTTCTTGTATTCGGTTTTCTGCGTCTGAGAATCCCGAATCAGACGGCGCGTTCTTCCCGTGATTTCTGCAACGTTCCTTTCTCCAAAATGATTCACCAGTTGGTCTAAAGGATTTTCTGGGAGGTGCAACGATGAAAGTCCATCGAGCAGCGTTTGCTTCATCTTCAGGGCGTCTTTGCTATGGACCGGAGCGCCATTCTTAAGTACAGGAACCCGAATAGTTTTTTGGCTGACCGGATCCGTTTTGTCCTGATATTGTTGCGTCGGGAACCCACGTTCGATCATGGCCGCGATGATCTCGCGAGGCGAGAAATCTAAATCCTCGAGAGTGCCGCCCTCGGCTGTCACTCGCGCCACCTGCTCGCGGGTTTTCGCCTCTCCGGTTCCAACCAGCGAAATGACTACAGACTTCGCCTCTCGGAGTGCCTCCTCGGCCTCGGCGATGACGCTGGGCACCTTGAACGCGCAGATGACCTGTCGAAAGAAGCGCTGATGATCGCCCCAGAATTTTTGTAGGGCATTGGCTCTTGCTCGAGAGCTTGCATTCGTGATCGCTAGAGCCTTATCAACGTTCTGCAAAACCACACGCCAGGCCAGAGCCGCGCGGTTGTACATCTTCTGCTGTTCCTCGGTCAGGCGATGAACCCACTCCCGGTATTCGACCGCTTTCCCGCTCCGCGGGTCGACGCCAAACGAAATGGAGCCGGACAGATACATTCCCAGGCTCTTCATGTCGCGGCTGACCATCTCCATGGCGCCCACACCGCCACCCTCGATTTCAGCCAGGAATTGTTGGAATCCGCCCGGGAAGCTGGTGTCAGGACCCCACAACCCGAGCCGCGTCATGTAGGCCATGTTGCGTACATCCGTCGCGCCAGTAGCGGAGGAATACACCACACGATAGTCCGGATTTCGCTTTGGATCCTGGAGATCGATGACCGCTTGCCCAGTCTGTGTTGGCTCACCCTTTCCGGTCGCGAACGCGTTCTTTGCCTTGTGCGCCTCATCGAGCAGAATCACAGCTTCAGGACCCAACCATCTCTGAATCTGATCTAGCCTCTTTTCGCCGGTTCTTGCGCCGGAGATCAGCGACGAATATGAACTGAAGATCACCCCGCGAGGCAAGGTGACTTCCCTGTCTGGCGGATAGTCGTTGATTTGCGCAAGGAGCATTTCCACTCCCAGATCTCTTAGATCACGCAGGGTTGATTCGAGCAGAGTGTTATTTACAGAGAGCCACAAGGCCCGTTGCCTGCCTTGAAACCAATTGTCAGCGAAAATCCCTGCCAGGATTCTCCCTTTCCCCAGTTCTCCCTTTCCCCAGGCCCGTTCCGTCGCCCACAAAGAACGCGCTCCGCGCGCCGTCGGGCAGTCTTTGTTCGTGACGCTGACCTGCATAAATTACGCGCTCAAGCTGAATTTTGGATAGTTTACCTTCGGTGACGATCTCGAGAGGCAGGTGAGGCCGATAGGTGATGTTCGGAGGCGTTACCGAAGCCATCGATATCGCCTCAACGATTACCGACGGATGTTCTTCTCCCCCGGAAAGCTTCGCCGGCACGTAGGGCACAAAGAGCGGTGTGCGCTCTGGTTTTGCCTCTTTCAGATCAGTCAAGGATGAAGGGCCGAGGCGCGGCGGAAGATGTTGCAGGCGGGACCATGCTTCTTCAATGGAGCTGGCCTGTCCCCAAGTGATGTTGCTGAGTTGCGCCACCCAGTTACCGCCCGGCGTTGCTCCGGTCTTGTCAAAGACCAGGAACTGAACGTCGAAATTTGTTCCGTATTTCCGATACTCTTTGCCGTTCACCCCGAAGTTGGCGCGGATCTTGTAGTGGGCGGCTATCTTCTGCCACCAGCCGGTAATTGCTGAATGCTCGAAGCCGAGGCTTTCGCTGGCAATCGCGACCAATCGGCCGCCGACCCTTAAGCGACGAAGCGCACTCTCAATGTGGCTCAGCCCGTATTTGCTGTTGTGCCGAATTACGCGGCCGTTGGTCGCCGAGAACGGCGGGTTCATCAACACCGCTGTCGGGAGAACTTCGGCGGGGAGAACGTCGTCGATGATTTCCCCGTCGACGTCGTGAACCGTAAAGCCGAGTTCGCTGGTTAACAGAGCGCGTCGCCGGGAATTCGTCTCATTGCAGACGAGCTGTGCTCCAACCGCGTGCGCCCAGATTGCCAAACTGCCGGTCCCGGCCGACGGCTCAAGCACAAGATCGTCTGGGCTAGGGTCGAGTAGCTTGGCTGCGAGAAGCGCTAAGGCCGGCGGAGTGGAGAATTGCTGAGACTCGACTTGTTCTACAGTACGATCCGCCTGGGTCACCAGGCGGTCCGTCAGCGAACGCAGATGCTCGAAGGCTTCTCTGCCGCCCTGTATCAGTTCTCGGGCTTTCCCTTCCAGCAGGAACTTGTTGACCGCCACCTCAAACGCGTCGTAAGCGTCACGCGCCGTATACGTGCCTCGGGCTCGCGTTCCGCGAAAGGATTCCTTGGCAAGTTCCGCCAGCTTCGGGTTATCGAAGGATTCTCCTGCGTGGAGTCGCCGGACCAGGTCGTCAATCAATTCGTGCATGCCGGGAATCAGCGGATCCGTCATTAAACCCTCCTTTCTTCTCGCCGCGAAACCAACCTTGCCGACGGCGTCATGCCTTTACCTTCGCTGAACAATGAATTCGAGCAGTGGAAAGAGGGTCTACGAGAGGAATCGAGGTAGAGTCCGAAGCCAGGGCGTCACCGGCTTAGTTCACTGCCACCATTTGCGGATGAGGGGAAATTCAAATCCCAAGCTGAGCGCCGGCTGGCCGATGAAGATTGTCTCGTTACCACTCCGATCGTAGTATTGCACCAGGCCAAGGCTGGGAAGCCTCGGACCAAGACCAAGAACCAGCAGGCACCATTTTTGATATTCCGATGGGAGACTTACGACACGGCCATCTCCCGTCCTTTTTCGCACCCAGCGCGCTATCGCAGCGCGCCGCGCCATCCGGTCTCCTCCGTCGACGTCAAGCTCTTTCTTGATCCGGTCGGTGTTGAGCAGCAGCGCTCGGGCACGAATAATGAGCGCCGATGCGTCCAGTTCCAGGCATGCGGCCGACAGCTCGCACATGCAGATCTTTTGTTCGCAGCAGTCGTAAAACGTGAGTGCCGACTCCTGTTCCCTTCCGTCTGGGAGAATAAGAATTGCGGTTTGAACAAACTCGTCGTCCGCTCCGACTCGCCTTCTGCGTATCAGATGCTCTTTCGCGACTTCCATGTGGTACAGAATTCGTTCGGTGAGCCATTGTTCGTTCACTTGTTCTCTCCTTAGTAAAAGAGAGTGCTTCGGACGTACCACGCGAGGATTGGAACCCCACGACATAGCGTGACCGGCAGTGAGGACAGACAGGCAGGCGAGCAGGGGGCACTTCTCACGACATCAGGTGACAGTGGGTTGCACGCAACAAGGAATTTCAGGCCATTCGTCTTCAGCGGCGTGAATATAGGGAGTGTGGGAGCACGAAGAGAAAAGCAATTTCTTCATGTCCAGACCTTCTTGACCGTGATAGTGCCATTCACGATTTGGTGGAGCGTATGCAGTGCCCACTTGTAGCCGTGCAAGGGTCCGCAAGAGAAGCCATTCCCGTATCCAAGAAACTCCCGAGGGACGGGAATGGCGCAAGTACCGTGTTCGTCAGTTTGTTTTTCCCAGACCTGATAGACGCGCGGATGTGACGGCTTGGCGCAGTAGGTACATTTTGGGCGGTCCTTTTATAGGCAACGGACGCTCGTGAACCAGGTGGACTTTTCTCACTGGGAGTTGTGTTGGGATTCCCTGTTCGTCTTTCGAGCCAATCGCTGAGCATCGAGCCGAGACGGAGTCATCTCAAGGCGGATCTGACGCCCCTCGTCGAGCATCGCGGTCATCGTTCAGGGAACCGAATAACGACCATGACCTGAAATATCATTGGCCATGAGACTGTGGCGAGACAGCGCGCTCACGAAGCGTATTCTCCCAGACGCTCGCGCAAATCCTGCGCTACCGTTCTTGCCCTCTCGTCCCTTTCCTGGTCACCGTCTGAGTAGCCGCCCTGGCCCGGGTAGAACGCGAAGTAAGTATCTTCCCCCATATCCAAAGCGAATGTCAGACCACGAAGGATCACATTCACCTCTTCGCTCGTGAAAACTACTGTGTGGGTCTTCATACAGGTGCCCTGCCTCACGTTTCCAAATTTGTTGTTGTGATCTTGATGGATTCTGCTTCCGGAATACGAAGCGATTGCATCGAACGCCGTTGCCCTGGAGTGAAGCCATTCATCCAGCTACGGATGGGCATCTCACGCAAAAAATCTGCCGGCGTCAGGATGACTCTCATGTCTTCCAGGATGTGCACTTCTGCAATCGTACGCGTGGCTACGGTCGCTCCATCTGATTCTCGCTGGTAGAGATCCCCAAAGAATTGCTCGCAAAGAGCTACACCAAAGGTGGTGTGCAGCAGTGCCCGGTGGCGCCAGTCCGCGAGGTACAGCTTCGACTGGTCGAGAAACTTGTGAATGCGGAGGTAGTCGGTCGCGATACCCCCAAAACGCACCGACGAGGACTCACTGTGGAACTGAACATTCCCCATGCGCCTAACCTCCTTTCTTCAGAAGCCGCTCAGCCTCGGCCGCGCAGTCGTTCGCAAGGAGTATGTTTCGCAGCATTGGGCGCGCTTCCGCCATCTCGTGATAACTAGGCCTGGTAACAGTAAAGTCGAGGCTATTCGGCGAGTCGAAGTAGCCACTCGCCCTGTCGCGCGCGCCATCGTTGTATTCAAGGTGAGATCCAACCGGGTTATTCCAGCGGAGGGCGAGACCGATCAGATCTTCAATGGCCGTCTGGTCCTCGTCTGGAATCGCGCCATCACTAGCCAGTTCGCAGCTATCATCGAGCTGGGCGCCCGCTCCATCGTTGGTTGCACAGTAAAGGACTACGTCGATCTCTTCCCTTTCGTTTTTCCAAAGCGATGGGAACGAATACAACGTCAGATGTACAAAGCGCTCGAGTTCTCTCTCGGAGCCTGACTCGAAATGAATTTCCTCGTTCCCAAAGTCCTCATACCGGAGGACCCGCTCGTCGCCAAGCTGATCGTTAATCTCATCCCAGAAGATCTGCTCCGCATGGCCCTCCAGTACCGGCCCCCGCTCGTTGTCCTCGATACCCCGAACTAATTCTGGATCCCACGTGAACGCGATGGGGTCTCCTCCGCAACTCTTGTCAATACACGTGCCCGTACCGTCCATGCGGTAGGTAAACTCGAAAAATTCTTCGCCATACTCCGCCGCGTTGATTGCGACCGCGTAACTGCTAATTGGCTGGACCTCATGACCGGAAGATGTGCTCATACTGCGCCCCTCGCTGGAAGCAAAACCTTTTGACCAAACGGAACAGCCAGTTCCTTGGTTACTGCCCACAGGAGTGGAAAGGGCGGCCGCTTCTCGGGAAACGTTCCCTCTAGATCGGTGAAGTAAACCGCAACGTCGAGTGGAAATCGGCGCAGATGTTCTAAGGCTGGACGAAAATCCGTGCCTCCACCCCCCTTTGCGGTGTAGCCACGAATCGGAACCCTGTGAGTGGACACCTGTTGCACCTCGGCATCGCAATTTACCAGTACGACTTCGCAGCCGGTCTTAACCATGATGCTGTTGATCTCTGCAATGAACGTGTGAAGGAGCCCATCGTCAATGGAGCCGGAGGTATCGACCACAATGCCCGCGCGCCTGAGGCCCCTTTGGCGCTCCATGCCCGGATCGAGAAATTGAGCGTGTGTGCCAAGCGAGAGCGTGCGCCTGCTTGGGCGAGACCAGGATGTTTCTGTGACCGGCATGAGCCGAACACTCAGAAAGCTCCTGAGAACTGACTCCCATCGTACTTTCGGCTTGGGAACATCGGCCGAAAGTCTGCGCAAAATTGACCCTGGAGCGAGGCCGGCCTGCGCACGGACGAGCCGCTCCCGCCATATGCCTTCCTCCATGCTTTGAACGTGGATTGCAGCGGCGGGTGAAAAACGTCCCCGGGATACATCAAGATCGCAAATGAAACTGCCGGCCCCATTTGAAAGCAGCTTCTTGTACGTGTCTTTATCTCGCTTCAGTTCGGAATAAATTTCTTCTGCTGTCCAGAGCTGTGCGGCGCGTTTTTGCAATTGCGTTGCTGGCAGGCAGTGCTCGGGAAGGCACGCGTCCTTCGGCAGAACGCACCAATGGCAGTTTCGGATTGCCTGGTTGATGACTACATCACAAGCAATGTTCCAAATCTGCGGATCGTAGCCTTGGCCTTCCAGGACGGCGAGCGCTTTGCCCCGCTGCACATGCCGCAAAGCGACATGCAGGCCTTCATGGATGGCAATGGCAACCTGTTCTTCCGGTTCGTATTTGAAATATTCCTCCGCAAAATATGTCTTCTGTCCATCGGTCCAGGCGACTCGATTGGGAACAACGCAAATTTCAGCAGGGATGTACAGCAGAATGCCTGCCAGGCCTACATCCTTGCTTACGGCACGTCGAAGATTGCGCGACAGAATTTCCTTTGGAGTCATACGCCAAGTCTCAACTGACCAGTTCCTGGGCTTTGCCCCGATAGACATTCAAATAGGTGGAGGAACTTGTCAGTGCTGCAAACAGGTTGGTGCGTTCCGCTTTGCCAAGTAGCAGCTCCATCCCAAGCGCCTGAATCTCTCTTCGCGGCAGGTCACCGCCAAGTTCGCTCATGGCATTGAGCAGCTCAATTGAGCGTTCAAAGTGCGACAGATCCGTGGAATAGCGGACAAGGGAGTAGGCTAGGCCGTACAGGGACGGCAGCGTTTCAGGAACCTGCCGAGCAGCATCCTGTGGCCGCATCCTCATCAACTTCTCAATGGGCGGAAGTTGTCCAATCTCTTCCAAGGTGTGAAAGAACTGCACGGCGACACCCTCGCCAACGAGACCGTTCACGGCAAGCGACCGCACACGCTGATCCTTGTTTGATTGGAGGACGCGGGAAACCCGCTCCCAAGAGCGGGGCGACGGCGTTACGAGTTGCTCGGTCTGTGCCTGCCCTCCACTACTATCAAGCATCTCCGGCCGGACACAAATGAATGCCATGATCTCCGGAGCAACTGAATTGTCTACCGCCCAGGACAGCCAGTCGTCGGGATTCGCGACGACATTCACATGGAGGAAGCGGTCCGCAAGCGCTGTCCCCATGCCATAACTCACGGCCCCATCCTCCGGTGCATTGCCCGCACCCACGACCCACGCCTGATCGGGAAGCCGATGTTTGCCAATGCAGCGATCCAAAATAAGCTGATAGGCGGAGGCCTGGAGCCGCGGTTCCGCAGCCGTCAGTTCATCCAGAAATATCACGATTGGCGCTTCGATCTCCGGAAAGAACTCCGGGCGCATCCACTCTGTCTGGCCGCTTTCGTGATTGACTCGGGGGAGGCCGCGTAAATCACAGGATTCGAGAGTCGTGAGTCGCAGGTCAATCAGATCCATCCGGTTTTGCTCCGCGAACTGCCGGATAAGACCGGATTTGCCGATTCCCGGCTTTCCCCAGAGGAATGCCGGCATACGAAGTTCGTAAGCTGTCGGCAACAACCGCGCGACTTCCTTTGGACTGCAAGGTGCGCTATTCAGCAAAGGATTAGCCTCCTCGTTCACAGTTCGGTGGAGGTCGTCTCGACCAGAGATTCGATTGGATGGAGATGCGGGCCTGCGACGTGAGCCCTCCCGTCCTTCCAGGGTAAAGCGACCATACTTCATACCTCCCGAAAATGCCCGGTTATTGGCCAAAAAGAGCACACAAAAGAAGCAACGAGCTACCCGCTCTGATTGCAAGTTCACATCGGTCAGTGGATACGCTATCCCCACTCAGCGGCCGCGTAGGATTCGAGGCATGAAACGAGTTTGCAGGCGAGCTTGGATTCGATCGCTTTCATCTCGCGATACAGATCCATCTCGACGATCCTGCCGCCAAAACATTGCTCGAGCCAGCATTGCAGCGACTTGAGCACCTGGATCTTCGACGTCCGCTCCCAGCGAAACTCGTAATCCAGGGGGCGGTATTCCGCTGCTTCCCCGTAACCGTAGAGCTCGTCGAAGGCGTCACAGTTCATCTCCAGCATGGATGTGCCAAGCTTCGCCAACGATTCCGCATCTCCAGCCTTAAGCCCTGCGGCGCTCGCTTCGTTTTCAACGATCCAACTGAGCACCCGATTGATGGTTTTATCGGGAACAATGAATTTCTTCACCACTCATCCTTTTTCAAGAGCAAGCCCCGCCCGTTCCCTTGGTCTTCAGTCTTCGTCGGCCGTGGCCATGTCCGCGGTCAGTTGCTCTGCCGACTTCCGATCAACTTTGAACTGCGTCTCCAGCCGCGTTTGTGCGACGGCTGCCAAACTCTCAGCGAGCTCCTTCCGCTTCTTGGCCTTTAGAAAGGAGGTGATACCCGACATCGTTAAACCGGCAGCGACAGCGCGGTCTTCCGGATGTCTCGAAAGCCAACCCTGTAGGATCTGGCTGGTCTCAGCGCATGGGTACTCGGTCTTAGGTGTGGGAGTGAAGCCTGCACAATAGGTGACGCCATTTTGATCCTGGCATTGGACTGGTCCGAGTTCTCGGACCATGTCCTTCAGAACGTCGCTCGTGGTTTTTTCAGCCTCACGAAGCCAGAGCAGGTACCTTAAGTGCTCCTCGGGGCTTTTGCTTGCGTACGGGTTGGTATCACGCTCCAATGGGCAGCCCTTTAGGAGCAGTGGGCACCACGTACAATGCCTGCCGGGGGCGGCGCTGATCTCGGACGTTCCCATCGTAATCAGCTCATGCAGTTGTCTCTGGCGCTTCCGCTCTCGTTGCGCGATTTCTTTGAGCCATGCCACGTCACTGCGCAAGTACTCCACCTTGCGGGACGTCCCGTATCGTACGAATTCAAGAACGAACGTTACTTTTTGCAGAGCTGGGTTGCGGCAGAACAAGAGAAGTGGATAGAACTTGGATTGAAACGTGTCGGCGTTGACGATCTGAAAGTAACTTTTCCA
>WNFG01008294.1_pt1 | contig 11623 bp, 16 predicted proteins | sample 5400431 | NCBI WGS metagenome assembly WNFG01 (sample SAMN13153346, study PRJNA577476) | soil metagenome | isolation source: 120 cm saprolite under Douglas fir tree site 2 hole 3 replicate 2 | place: USA:California | collected 2015-04-18
ACGCCGTGCATGAATTGCGAGTAGGTCAGCCCGTGCTCGCGCGCGCCGGCATTGATGCGCTGGATCCATAATCCGCGGAAATCGCGCTTTTTGTTGCGGCGGTCGCGATAGGCATAGCGCAGCCCCTTCTCGACCTTTTCGATCGCGATCCGATAGGCCGTGCTGGCGCGCCCGCGATACCCCTTGGCGAGCTCCAGCACCTTCTTGTGCCGGGCATGCGTCGTGACCCCGCGTTTGACCCTGGCCATGGCTCAGCCCCGCAGATAGGGCATATAGGTCAGCACCAGCTTGGCGTCGCCCTTGCCGAGCGTCGTCGTGCCGCGGTGCAGGCGCTTCTGCTGTTTCGACTTGCTGATCAGCCGATGGCGCTTGTTGCCCCAGTTGCGCTTCACCTTGCCGGTGGCAGTGCGGCCGAAGCGCTTCTTCGCACCGCTCTTGGTCTTGAGTTTGGGCATTTCGCTGTCCTTGGCTAACCGTTCCGACGGCAAGGCATGCCCTATGGCGCTGTCGCGCGGCCCGCCGCCTGTTGAAGCGGCGGGTTATAGCGAGGGCGCCCGGCGAAAGCAAGGCGCCGTCATCAGGCCGGGGCGTGTGTCAGCCGGCGGCGGACCAGCGTTCGGAACACCCCATATTGCAGCGCGAAGGCGGCGATTTTCGCGCCGATCGAACCGACCGAGATAAACCAGGCCCAGATCACGATGTCGCCGTAGGAGGCAAAGCCGAGATTGACGATGCCGATGCCGGCAAGCAACCCCGCCCAGGCGTAACCGGCGGCGACGATAATTTGCGCGGGCAGGTTCCGCGTTACGATCTCCGGCAGATAGCGGATCATCCAACCGCGCCGCAGCATGATCAGGGCGACGGCGAAGTGACCGATGCTCGGTTTGACCATCATAAACCGAGGGCTTTGCGTCAGCATCGTCGCCGCCCCGAGCACCACGACAAGCCCGAGGATCATCCACTGCATCGGCTCGATCCGGCGTCCGGCGAGCTTCATGACTGCGAACTGCGCCACGCCGACCGCGATCGCGATCGCCGCGGCGGCGATGATGTTGCCGGAGACAAAATAGACAACGAAAAACAGGATCGCCGAAAGCAGATCGTTGAGGAGATGGGAGAGGGCCTGTTTCATCGCGGTTCGTCCTCTGCCGCGGAGCGGCCGGTGCCGCTGCCGGGCGACAACAGGGTTTCGAGATGGGCGACGTAATCGAGCAGCGCCTTGCGGCCGCGCCGGGTCAGCGCGTAGAGCGTCTGCGGCCGGCGCGCGACGAAATGCTTTCGCACGGCGATGTAGCCGGCGTCTTCGAGTTTGCGCAGGTGAACGCTGGCATTGCCGTCGGTCGTCCTGATCGCATTGCGCACGGCTGAGAATTCAGCCGCGTTGGCGCCGGCGAGGAAGGCGACGATGGCGAGCCGCACGCGGCTGTGCAGGATCTCGTCGATCGAGGCATGGTCGTAATCGGTCATCACACCGCTCGGGCATGGCGGCGCCTCAGCAGCAGGAGCCCAGGTCCGGCAAGGAGCACCAGCATCAGCGCTGCCGACAACGGAAGCCGCACGGCAGCATCATGGCGCAGTGCGAAGATGGCGATCTCACCGATCCACCACGCGACCGCGACCCAGCGCAGCCAGGGCAGGTTAGTGAGCGATGCGCTGCCGAAGAACCCAATCCCGAGCACCCCGGCGATGACCGCATCGCACCAGCCTAAGCTCCTATCGCCGCTCGTCAGCACGGCGATCGCCAGAATCGTCATGAATGTGCCGCAGCCGAGCCAGAGCATCGCCAGCGCTCGCGCCATCGGACCGCGGGTCGGGAACTCCTGCCGGCCGACGACAATCCGGCGTAAGAGCGGGCGCAGCGAATAGAGCCACCCGAACCCAAGGCACACCGCCCAGATGCCGTTGGGCGCGATTGGCGACCAGCCGCGGAGGAAGCCGTAGGTCGCGAGATAGCCGAGCGCGACCGCAACCCCCCACACAATCATGTCCGTGCCGTAGGCGGTCGCGTAGGCGCCGCCCTCCTCGACGGCGCGACGGATGAAGGCGATATCCTGGCGCACCTGATCGTCGATCACGGCTTCCTCCGTTTTGCCGCTTACTTTGAATTTCAAAGTACGCGATCGTGCAAGGGATCGCAAGCGGGCAAATCAACGGCGGCGACACACCGGGTCCCGAACTCGCCTGAACCGCTTCAAGGCTCGTCATTCCCGCGCAAGCGGGAATCCAGGGCAACCACTGTGCCGCTGCCCCTGGACCCCCGCTTTCGCGGGGGTGACGAGTGGTTCGATACGCTAAAGCACCGCGACCGCCTCGATCTCGATCAGAAACTCCGGCTGGGCTAGCGCGGCGACCGCGACCAGCGTGTGTGCAGGCATCTTCTTGCCGAAGAACTCCTCGCGGACCGGCCCGTAATCGGCGCGGTGGCGGATGTCGGTCAGGTAGGTGTTGACCTTGACGATATCCGCCATGGTGCCGCCACCGGCCTCGACCTGCGCCTTCAGGCACTGCAGAGCGGCGCGGGCTTGGCCCTTGAAATCGCCGGCATGAACCGCGCCGCCGTCCGGCCCATAGGCGACCTGCCCGGCGATATAAAGGATCGTCTGCGCGCCGGCGACCTTGACCGCCTGCGCGTAGGCCGGCGGGTCGTAGACGCTTTTTGCCGCATAGGCGTCGATCTTAGCCATGTCATTCACCTCCAAGCGAGTGCGGGAACGGGTGCTGTTAAGCCGGTCGGGCGCGGCGGTCAATCGAGCGATTGGAATCCGCGGAGCGAACCGGGGAGTGGAGCGTTAGCCGGGTGGGTCAATCGCGGAGGATCGCCGTGAAGAAGCTGTTTGGTGCTCTCGCCGCCGCCATTCTGGCGCTTATGCTGTTCGCGCCGCCCGCCGAGGCGCGCTGCTGGTGGAACGGCTACCGCTGGCATTGCACGCATAACCGGTATCACCACTACGTCGGGTACCCGTACCGGTATTACGGCTATTACCCTTATCCGTACTACCGGCCCTACTACCGGCCATATTACGCCTACGCCTGCATCTTTCCGTTCTGCTGGTAAGCGCCGGAGCGGATGACACAGCGCGGCGCGGCGACCACTGCGCCGCGGCGGCCGGCGCGCCCCAGCTCTTGAGCACCGGCAGCACCTCCGTGGCGTAGAGACGCAGCGAGCGACGGGGCAAAATCGACGGCTATTACAGTAATCGGCCCAAGATGATCGAAAAGAGGATTATTTCTCGCGTGACGACATTTTTTGATATTTTAACGTCCGGTACGATCACGCGGGCGTGGCGATATGAGTGTAAAGCAGATGCGGGGCGGGTTGCGTAACTGGAGCACGGACGCCAAGGAGGCGTTTGGCGCGCTCGGAAAAATCATCGCGATATTCGTGGCCTCGGGCACGCTATTGGCGTCAACGGCCGGGACCGCATCGGCAACCGACATGTTCGTCACGCTGCGGTCGCCGAGTTTCGGCGGCACCAATGTCACACCTTACCAGTACGAACAAGCGGTCAAGACCCTGCGGGCCGACCGTGCCGCCGCCGCAAAAGCGGCAGCGACAGCATCGACTACGACGACAAAGGATGAGAACCAGGTATTTGCGGACGCGATCGTCTCGCAGCTCAACTCGCTGGTTGCCCGCGATATCGCATTGAAGATCGCCGATTCCAAACCCGGCGACGCCGGAACCATTCAATCGGGCAGCGTGTCGATCACCTTTATCAATGCAGACGGCCAGCTCAACATCGTGATCACGACGCCGACCGGTGTCACTAACCTCTCCCTTCCGACGGCTGACTGATGCCGGGGCCTTCGCGCCGGCATTACCGCCGGTGGAGAACCGCGTTGCGGGTGCTCCTTTCCTGCCCATTGGCGATGACGGGGTGCATCCAGGATCCGCTACCGTCGCCAACCCCCAACGTTGTCGCCGAGGAAGAGATCTCGCTGCCGCCGCCGCCACCACGGCCGCTGACGGTCGGCATCTACAATTGCATCGATACGACGGGACAGAGGCGGCCAACCCTGCAGCCGCAGGAACTGAGCACGGCGGTTCCGATGGACTGCACCCCGTACCTGATCGAAGCTACCCGGTCCTTGCGGCCGGGCTGGGTGTTTCTGGTTGAGCGGCAGCATCTCGACGAACTGCTGCGCGAGCGGCAATTGGCAACGCTGGCGCTGAACGAAGCCGCCAGGGTAGCAGCCGCCGCGGCTGGTCAGCCGGCCTCCGGCCCAGCCGCCACGACAACAGCGCCTGCGGCTCGTCGCGCAACTTCCATTGCTGCCGGCAAGGCTGCGGGCGGTCCGGCCGGTCAGCCCGCGGCCACCCCGCCCGCGGCGTCGCCAAACCGGCTCAGCACGGTCCGGGTCGCCGAGATCCTGCTGCTGGGACAGGTTACCGCCTACGACCGGGCAACCCGCGAGATCACCGGCGGCCTTGCACTCGCCGGCACCGGTGGCGACGGCACCCTCGTGACTGATCTCGTCACCTTCAGCCTGCGGGCGGTGGCGGTGCAGACCGGCGAGGTCTTGGGCCAGACCTCGGTAACCAAGTCGGTCACCTCGCTAAAGGCGGATGTGCATAGAACAAAGATTCTGTCGACGACGATCTTGGACGCCGAATTCGGCGGTGCCGGCAACGAGCCGGTGGGGCTTGCGCTGCGCGCCGCGATACGGACCGCCCTCGGCCAACTGATCAATAAAGGCATCGAAGATGGCTGGTGGCGGGGGCTGAAAGCTTAGGCGGCTGCTGTCCGGGGCGACTGCGTTTTTGCAAAATTCGGCAGGGGGTCGGGCAGGTCGATTGTCCGGTTACTGGATGAATTTCGCGGTAAAGCCGTTCGCTCCGGCGGTCACGACGGCGTTGACGGTGGCGCCGGGGCTGTTCTGGTAGACGTAGACGCCCGGGTTGTTGGCAGGGAGTGCTATTCCTCGCAGCGAGCCCATGAGCAAGCCCATGGTGGAGACCCCACCGGCGACGTTCACATTCGCCGTCGCGTTGTCGGCTAAAGCGGTTTGCGTCAGCATGACTTTTGCCGCTGCGCCCGAGGCCCCGATCACATTGCTCAAGCCGCGGCGGCAGCCGAATTATCAGCCGCCGAAGCCTGGGTAAAATCTACCAAGGTCCCCGATCCGGTGGTTAGCGAGGACGACTGCGTCCCTGTCCCGGTCAGTCCGACGCTCACCGCGTTGTTGCTGCCCGTGATCGTCTGGCCGATCGTCTTGGCGCCCCTGCCATTGGCGGTGTTCGCGATGGTGTTGCCGCTACCGGTTAAAGCAAGGGTATGAGTGAATGAGGCGACGCTAGAAACGGTGTTTCCGATCGTGTTGTTGCTTCCGGTGATGGTCTGATTCAGGGCAACAGCGCCGGAAGCCGCCACGGAATTAGTCAAGGTGTTGCCCGTGCCAAGGATGGTGAGCCCATAGGTCAGAGCGCTTGCGTTCAGCGTGCTCCAGGGCCCACGGACCGGAAGCGATCCGTTCCCGGCCACATTGCTCGCGTAGTTGGCGAGGCTTGCATCATCCTGAGTAATCGCCAGCGTGCTCGTCGAGCCGGTGCCGCTGACATCGATCCCTATGCTGTTCAGATTTGCGGCTCCGGCAGCGCCAATCAACGCAATCACCGCCGCGGCGGCCAGTAATGTCGATTTCAAGGTTCTTGTAGTCATGCTCCAATTATCCGCGTTGAGGCAGACTCTCTTGCGAATCGCGTCTTCGGTCGCGCCGGACAGAAGCTGCCCAAGCTGTCGGTGCCCGGACGATACGTCCTGATCGCAATCCGCGCTATTCGGTTTTGCCCGTCAGGGAATCTACAGTAGGGGGGTCGGAAAGCCGCTAAGAATGCTCGCGGTAACATCGCACCGCTGGACATAGGCAGCGGATATAGGGAAACCGCTTCCAGCGGCGTCGTCCCCGCTTCAGCGAGAGTATTTCTTCAAGAAAATGATAAATGATACCTTTAAGAAACTGGAAACCTGTTTCTTTAAAATCTGTTAATTAAGAATCCTGCTGATCGTCCGCATTTTTTCATACCGTCGTATGCAGTTAACCAATTTTTTTATTTTGGGACATATGGTCCGGTCATCGACAACCCAGGCAGAGTTGGTCCGGCGCGACCGCAAGAGAATCTGCTCAACGGAGTGATTGGACCACATGACCACGAGAATCTTGAAATCGACATTGCTTGCCGCCTCCGCGGTGATTGCGCTGACCGGCGCTGCCGGGGCCGCAGGCGTGAATACAATTGGGATCGATAGCAGCGCAGGGACGACGAACACGCTCGCAATCACCCAGGATGATGCAAACCTCAACAACATCGTCGGCAACGGGGTCGGGACCGGCTCACTGGCAATCGTCGGACCCTGGGACAACGTCAGCATCGACCAGCAAGGCGGCAACAACGCCTTCAAGGGCACCTCGCTCAAGGCGAACGCAGCCTCGACGACCGCGAGCCTGACGGCCAACTATTCCGGCGGCAAAAATACCCATACCCTTAACGTCGGTGCGGCGACTGCGCCGACGAACCCGAGTTTGACGATCAACGTCACCAACAACGGGGCCGGCACCAACACGATTACCGATACGCTGAACGGAACCGCTCTGACCTACGGGCTGACCATCCTGGGTACGAGCAACAGCCTGACCAATTCGGTGGCGGCTTCCGGCGCCATCGCCCTGAACCAGACGATCACTGGAAGCACCAATACGGTCGGAAACACCGTTTCCGGCGTCGCCTCGTTCACCAATACCCTCGCTCTGACCGGCAGCGGCAACACCATCGCGAACACCGCGAGCGGTGGCGGCGCCAAGACGATCGGCCAGACGATCGTCGGCAGCAACAACTCCGTCACCGTCGGACTGACCGGAACGGGGACGCAGTCGTCAACGCTAACCACCGACTCGGGGACCAAGGTCGACTTCACCCAAGCCTCGGCGGCCAATAATACGGCAGCCGTCGTTGGCCTCAGCAACGTGATCGGGGCCGGGGGCACTGCCGCAAAAGTCGTGGTGAATCAAACCACCTTGGCCGACAACGCGACGGCCAATGTGAACGTCGCCGGTGGGACCTTCACCATGGGCACGATCAGCGGCAGTCTCGTTTCGCACGGATTTTCAGGATCTCCTAACCCGGGGGTTTACGTCTACCAGAACAGCCCCAGCGCCACGCTCAACGCCGTCGTGACCGCGGGAGCGAACGGCTATACCGCGAAGTTCTTCCAATAACATCGGGATTGCCAGCCGGGCGGCCGACGACCGGCTGCCCGGCCGGGGCACCCTCCGGTTGCCCTGGTCCGTTGTGTCGTTCTAAGAGGATTGCCCCGATCGGGGCAATCCTGCTTTTAGATTACGACACGCCGGGAAGCGGGAATGTGAGCAGTCGCAGGATGGTCGAGTGTTGTGGTTTCTATCCCGCAAGCCGGGTGCCGGGTGGCACCCCGTCCCGCGGGAGGGCGCCGGCGCTGCATCTTGCCGCGCTGGGCAAGGCGGCGGTTCTCGTCTGGATGCTTCTGCTGCCCGATGCGGCTGCCGCCGCGACCTTGCTGGTCTGCCGCACAATCGACTTGGCCGGTCCGCTGGGAGCGAGCCTCACCATTCCCGCCGGTTCCCTCTACCGCGACAACGGCCGGGCAGACGATCCGCTGGCCGATTTCAATGGCGAGCGATGGCAGCTTCGCCTGGAAACGATCACCGACGCGGTGATCCCTCCGCTCCAGGAATGCGTGCGGACGCTGGTTCGGGTCACCAGCGATTCGTCGGTGAAGGCGGTCTCCGTAGCCGACAACCGTCGGTTCGTCTATCTCGGGACGAGCCGCATCATCGATCGGCCTGACGAGCCCGAGGAGCTGCTGACCACCAAGGGCCGGGTGCTCGATCAGGTGCCTTGAGCCTCGGGTCCGCCGCGTCGCGTCGCTCGCTAATCGCCGCCGCCGATCTTCACACCGGCGAGCTCTTCGAACACCTTGATGATCGCCGAGCCGTCTTCTTTGTTGAGCCCGGCGGCGCGGCCCATCTGGTAGACCTGCTGCGACAAATTGGCGAGCAGGAGCGGCACGCCGAGCCGCTTGGCGAACGCGGTTTCCAGCTCTTGGTCCTTGTACGAGATGTCGATCGTGCCGCCCGGGGCGAAGTCGCGCCGCAGCATGCGTGGCACCCGGTTTTCGAACTGCACGCTCGCCCCGGTGCTGACCCGGATTACCTCATAGATCTTGTGCGGGTCGAGCCCCGCCTTGACCCCGAAGACGAGCGCCTCGGCGATCGCCACGGTCTGGATCTGGCCGAGCATGTTGTTGAGTAGCTTCATCGCCAGCCCATGGCCGAGCGCTCCGACATGGAACAAATTCTTGCCCATCGCGCGGAACAGATCCTCGCAGGCGGCATAGGTTTCCGGCGCACCGCCGACGATGATCGACAACGTGCCGGCTTTCGCCCCGACCGTGCCGCCGCTGACCGGCGCGTCAAGCATCGCCACGCCGCGCTCGGCGAGGCGCCGCTCGAAGCGGCGCGCCGCGAACGGGTCGATCGTGCTCATGCACAGGACGATGTGCCCGGCCTGGGCGCGCGCGATGATGCCCTGGTCGCCGGTGATGACCTCCTCGGCCTGATCGGTCGTCTCGACCATGCAGATCGTGCGGTCGACCGCAGCGGCAACCGCGGCCGGCGAATGCTCGACCGCCGCGCCCGCGGTGACTAGCGGATCGAGCTTCGCCCGGTCGAGATCGTGGACGACCAGCGAAAATCCGTGGCTGACCAGATTGAGGGCCATCGGCCCGCCCATCCGGCAGGGCTTGTCGCCGACCGATCGAATTTCTCGGTGCTCGGTCGAGTAAGCAAAAGCGGGAAGCGCGGTATTGGGGCAAATGGGACCAATTAGCGGGTCAGTCACCTTTGGCCAAAAGGGAGGTGACGACATACGCGCGGATTGCCGAGCTTAGGTTTCTGGTGGTCCGCTGGCGGTCAATGTCAGAGACCAAATCATGTAAGCTGATCTTTTGCTCGCTCGCTATCCTCTGGAGGGCTTCCCAAATTACCGCCTCAAGGCGAACGGTGGTGCGGTGGCCGTCGACGTAGACGGTGCACAGTTGGACCCTCTCGCGTTCATTTTGCGGCTGCGGGGCAGGTATCCTTTCGCGCTTCATTTTTGTACCATCAATAGCGGTGGCCGCTAATTCAGCAAATTTTGCTGAATACCTGCGGCAATACCCCGTGAAAAACTCGTGAAAGTGTTCGAATAAAAACCAGGAGAAGAATGTCTAACCTAAGGTATAGGTTTTGGATCTACCCGTGACGACGCGTGATTCGATTTTGCCGGTTGTCACCGACATAGCCTGACTGTCCGGCGACTATCGGCGGCGCTTTTTCGATGCGTCGCACCAAAGGACGGTCTGGTTAGTCGCATTTGCGCCCGAATAGCGGGGAGGTGGCGACCCCGGCAGGACTTGAACCTGCGGCCACCTGCTTAGAAGGCAGGTGCTCTATCCAGCTGAGCTACGGGGTCGCGGGCAGCGGCATCGCCTTATCGCATCGGCGAGCGCACGCGGCAATCTCTTCCGCGGTTCCTTAGATGCGCACCCGGTCGTAGCGGAAGTTGTCGGCGTAGCTTTTCGCCTTCGGGGTTCGCGCGTGTTCTTCGATCAGCGTGTATTCGAGGCCATGCTTCTCGGCAAAGGCGAGCGCCTCGTCGAGCGTATCGAAGCGCAGCTGGACCTCGTTGAGCGTATCCCGGGCGCTCGACCAGCCCATCAGCGGGTCGGGATCCCGGCGGCTCGCCGGCTCGTATTCGAGCACCCATTTGCGTGTCTGCGCGCGCCCAGATTGCATCGCCGACTTGGCCGGCCGATGGATGCGTGCCAGGGCCATTGCGCGTCAGTCTCCATTTGCTCTGAGCCCGCCGTCGGTTGCCGTGGTCGGGGCGAGAGGATTCGAACCTCCGACATCCTGCTCCCAAAGCAGGTGCGCTACCAGACTGCGCCACGCCCCGAAGCCATCGGCCAAACATATAAGCGTCCGGGCGTCGGTTTTTAGCCGATCGGAGCTGTTTCGCGCAACGGGTGCGCCGTCGCTGTTATCCGGCGCGGCTGTGATGGCCGCCGGCGATCCGTCCGTGCCCGATTTCGCGCTGCAGCAGTTCGAAGACGCAGCCGAGCAGATCGCGGCGGTGAAACGGCGAGGGGATGAAGTCGTCGCCCATGCGGTCAGGATGGCGCCGCCACTGCACGACATCGCCGGTAAACAGCGCCTTGAGCCCAGGCTGGCGGGCCCGGATCTGGCGCAGTGTGGCCGCGCCGTCCAGCGTTCCGGGCAAGTCCACCGCCGCGATCGCCAGCGCGAAGGGGCCGTTCGCCGCGGCACGGATTGCCGAGAACCCTTGCGCTATGGCGGTGACCGCAAATCCCTCTTCGGTCAGGATGCGCTCGATCAGCTGGCGCCGCCTTGCATCGTCGTCGATGACGAGGATTTGCTTCCCTTCCGGGTACATGTGCTGCTCGCTTCTTCCAATCCACTCGCGTCGAAACGGTATGACGCGAAACCGTTGCTCCTTTCGTTAACCGCCAAGATGTTTCGCTGCGGATATCATCAAAGTTTAGCGAGCTTTCTCGATTTAATTCTCGCCCTTGCCCAGGCAGCCTCAGCCGGCCAGCAACAGGCGGGTCAGTTCGTCGGGCGTGCTCAGCATCGGGTAATGGCCGGTATCGAGTTCGGCCCATTTGGCGTTGAGCCGTTCGGCGGCGCGACGCTGATGCGCTTCGCCCGGGTTTTGCGCGCGGCGGCACCAGATGACGCTGCTGCCCGGCCATTGCTGTGACCAGAACGACCCGAGCTTGACGCCGTGCTCGTAGATGCCGATCGGGTGCGGGGTGTAGCGTTCGAGCGCCCAGGCGCGCATCGCGGGATCGAGGTCGGCGAAAAGCCGGGTTGCCGCGTCCTCGGGCGTGGGACCGCGGGTCAGCCCATTCTCGACCGGGGCGGCGGTCGAGCGGGTGACGATGTCGCCGATCTTCTCGCCGCTGAACAGCGCCAACGCATCGACGAGCGCCAAGCGGGCGATGCGCTCGCGCATCAGCTCGGCGACGCGGCACACCACCATGCCGCCCGAACTGGTGCCGGCCAGCACGACATCCTTCAGATCCTCGTAGAAGAGCAGCTGCGCGACCTCGTCGGCCTGCGTTTCGGTGGTGATGCCGGGGCGCACCGTGGCTTTGCGCTCGGCGCAGCCATCGAGGCTCGGGGCATAGACCCGGTGCCCCGCCGCGCGCAGCCGGTCTGCCACAGGCTGCCAGATCCAGCCGCCCTGATAGGAGCCGTGCACCAATACGTATGTCGCCATCTCTCAATTTCCTCCGGTTACGTCGATCGTGACGCCGGTCACGAAATCTGCATCGCTCGATGCGAGAAAACAGATCACCTTCGCCTGGTCGGCCGCCTCGGCGACGCGGCGCAGCGGGGTGCGGTCGATCTCGGCCTGCTGGTCCTCCGGGCTCGACTGGTTCCAGCGCGGCCGGATGCGCTCGGTCAGGGTGCGGCTCGGGGCGATCGCGTTGATGTTGATGCCGTAGGGGCCGAGCTCGAAGGCGAGCTTGCGGGTGAAGGCGATGATGCCGCCCTTGGCGGCGGCATAGGCGCTGCTGCTCGA
>WNFG01022766.1_pt1 | contig 11622 bp, 13 predicted proteins | sample 5400431 | NCBI WGS metagenome assembly WNFG01 (sample SAMN13153346, study PRJNA577476) | soil metagenome | isolation source: 120 cm saprolite under Douglas fir tree site 2 hole 3 replicate 2 | place: USA:California | collected 2015-04-18
TGGAACGCTGGCCGACCTCTTCTGCCGGATCCGGGCCCAGGCCGACCGGGTGCCTGAGCGCGCTGGCGGCACATCGGCGAGACCTGCCATCTGGCTCGCATCCGCCTCTATTGACCGCTCCAATGCGGCTGCCGAGCTACGCCGATGCACTGCGGCGGCGCAGGCAGCCGGCCTTTATGCCGAGCTTGTGGTCACGAACGACGTCACCCCGCTCATTCTCGGCGCACCGCCGGACGTTGGCCATGTCGTCGCCGTATGTGGCACCGGCTCAGCATTCCTCGCTACGAACGGGCGGTCAGCGCTGGTTCGCGTCGGCGGCTGCGAGTATCTGGGCAGCGATGAGGGCAGTGCGTTCGACCTTGGCATACGCGGCCTCCGAACCGCCGTATGCGCGCTCGACGGGCGCGGCCAGCGCACGGCGCTGTCAGAGCTGCTCGCGGCAGAGACCGGAGTACCAGTGCCCGACCTCTCCCGGAAGCTTGCACGCATGCCCTTTCCGAAGGCAGCCGTAGCCGCGCTCGCGCCAGTTGTCCTGCGAGCCTGGCTGGACGGCGACCCGGCCGCCGCAGAACTGGTCGATGCCGTAATCGGCGAACTCGTCGTCGGGATACGAGCCGCCCATGATGCTGCTGCGGTTGCTCCCGGCTGGCACCTGTCCGTCGCCGGTGGCGTCGTGAATGGATGCCCGGACTTCTTCGACAGAGTGGCGGCGGCCGCCACCGGCCTCGGCGCCCGTCACGTGATGCTGATCAGTGATCCAACTACGGTCCTGCTCGGGGCGCTGGCACGGCTCGCAGTGACAGATCCCATTAAGTTGTCAGATCCCCGGATCGACCAGGAAGCCTGGTACCTCGACTTCGCTGACCGACCCACAGATCTCCAGGGAAAGACTGACTAATGACTACAAATAAGGCGTCTTCGGACCTCGGAGCGTGGCGACCGCGTGAAAGTATCCCCACGGCGCACGTCAAGGCAGCGGCTCCGATACCTGACGTGCGCGCTGCCCTGCTGGCCGGCGGGCTTGGCGAACGGATGGGCAAGGTCACCGATGCCGTGTGCAAGCCGATGGTGCCCTACGCCGGCGCGTGCCGGCTGGTGGATTTCAGCATGGCCAACGTGGTGCGCTCCGGAGTGCCGGAGTTGGTGGTGATGTCACAGCATCTAGAACGTGATCTGCTCGATCACCTCGTGCGCCGGTGGGACGGCCGCGGTGGGATGCACGTGCACCTCGGGCCATATGAACGCGTATTCGGCCCGGCTGACCGCCGTGGTGGCCTGCCGGCCGACGTGGCCCTGCCTACGCGCCCCCCTGAGCAGGGCACGGCGGACGCTCTATTGACCAACGCCGAGTGGCTGTTTACTGCAGATTGCCGCGACATCCTGGTCCTGCATGCAGATCATGTCTACTGCTTCGATTACCGGCCAATGCTACGCGAGCACCGTCAAGCGGCAGCGGACGTCACGATCGGAGTGCAGCGAATAGAGCGGCGCTTCGTCCGGCTCTTCGGCATGGTGGAAGTGGATCAAGAACACAAGGTACGCCTCCTCGTCGAGAAACCCGCCGAGCCCACATCCGATCTGATCTTCACGGCCTTCTGCCTGTTCCGTGCCGAAGTCCTTGAGAAAGTGCTGGCTGTACTCGCCGCGCGACCGGACAATGAGTGGCAACACGACATCAGCCGCGACGTGCTGCCGTTCATGATCTCAGAAGGTTTCCACGTACGGGCGTTCCCGGTGAGCGGCTACTGGGCCGACATTGGCACAGTGGAGCGCTACTTGCTTGGCCACCTCGACCTCATCCGCTCTCCAGACGCCTTGCCACTGAAGGACATACCGCGAACACTGCCGGGAGCCCGGCCCGCACTCGTCACCCCGGAAGGCGTCATTACTAGCGAACCGCTATCGCCAGGGGCTCAACTGCGCGAAAGCGTCTTGTATCCGGGTAGCATCGTCGAGCCCGGTGCGCGGGTCGAACGCTCTGTTCTTCTCTCCGGTGCCCGGGTGAGCGCGGGCGTGCACCTCCTTGAAACCGTCGCCTTGGCGGGCGAGGACCTCACGGAGTCCCGGTCCGGTCTAGCGGCCTTGGCCTAGCTCTTCGGAGATCTCCGTGGAATTGCGCAGAATCCGGCGCAGTTCCACGGAACGAAGGGGGGCTGATGGCCGCTCTCTTGGATCACATCGGTATGCAGCCGCTAACAACAACGGGCGCCCTGGCGGGCGACCCGACTTGTGACACGATTTCGGCCTGAGTGATCTTGTGGGTTGCTGGCCTGCGGTCCACGCCGAGTGGTCGTTCTGAGTGACCCAATCCGTCGTCCCCCGTTCGCTCCCGAGCGCGGTGGCGACAAGGCAGGCAAGGGAGAACCCCTTCTACTGGGCACCAACGGCGTGCGGGCGCTATTCGCCGACCAGACCGGCGATACCACCGTCTGGGTGAGCCTGCTCATCGTCATCGCTGCAAGCGCGTTGACGATGGCCCGGGCGCTCCGCATGTTCGCGCGCAGCATCAGGTAGGTCGGCGGATCACTCCACCTCACGGAGAACCTGGAAAGGCTCGGCGGCGAGCCGGCCGACGTGACTGCCCCAGTAGGCGGCGCGCTCCCTCAGTGCCCGGCCCGACCGCGGGTGCGGGTACTCGCGCAGTTCGGTCTGGTAGCGCGCCATCGCCGCGATCTTGATCTCAAGCGTGTCTGTGATGTCGACGAAAAGGTTGGGCTGCAATCGCGTTCCGGGTAGGGGCCATGCCCATTCAGTCGACGACGGTGTCTCGAAGAGCGCGAACCTGCGTACCTGTGGTCGACGGTAGGGACGGCAGGCCGTCCATACGCATCTGGCCACAACCCCGTGATCAGCGTTGACGTCCTCAGGGAAATGCGTGTAGACGATGCTGGGATCGATATCATCAAGCACGGCTTCAAGCTGCTGGGTCAGCTCGATCAGCGGGACAGTATCCAGGCGTTGGTCGGGCAATGCCAGCAGACGTAGCGACGCGAAGCCGATGACTTCGGCGGCTTGCCGTGCCTGCTTCTCGAGCGCCGCCGTCAGCTCGGCCGGATACCGGCTCGTCGCCCCGTCCGCGACGACGACGGCGTACACTTCGTCACCTGCCTCGACATGCCGGGCGAGCGTCCCCCCGGCTCCGAGCAGTTCGTCATCGGGATGCGCGCCGATGACGGCAACCCGTGCCGCGGTCATCGGGCGACTACCTCGCTTCTGGCTGGTACGGAACCCAGGCCGAGTGCCTGCGAGCGGTGGCCGGGTCCGGGCAGAAGCTGTGACCCGCACGCAACCTGTTGTCGCGAGGTCCAGGCGGCAGTCGGCTTAGGCGGCGATCCAGGATCTGACGTAGAGGTCATCACCAGGCTGCCGACCACGGTCACCACCTGCACGCCGTCCGGCTCGCAGCTGAGAACCTCTCCGTGCTTCGCCGCCTGCCCGGGGTCGGCCGACGGCACAGGCCCGGGTAGGGTGCGGATCCAGTCGTGCACGCACCGGCTAGCCGGGTCCAGTCGGCGATTCCTATCGCCGGGGTGCGCTTGTGCAGCGGAGCCTCCTGGAGTTCCGCGACATCGGGCCGTCGCTGTGGCCGGGGGGAAAAGATGATCGTCAGGTACGGTGAGAATATGAGATCGCGAGCCGCTTCAGGCGGCAAGCCGGCCTCAGCTGCCAGGGGCCGTCTGCCGCCCACGAATCCAGATCTCTAGCCCTTCGGAAGGTTCTTGAACGGGCGGCCTAGCTTGAGCATCGCGGGGCGCAGCGTGGCCCACGGCAGGCCATGCCATTCGGCCACCAGGGCATCCGCCAGCGCCTGCTGGTCGCTCACTACTACATCTGGCCTGAACGCCGCAACCGCCTTCTCAATCTCTGGGAGCCTGAACCAGGCGAACGGGACGACAAAGCCCTCCCACAGTGCCTTGATCGCCGTCAAGCCGGTATACGGGTGGCCACGGAACAGGCGCAGCCGGGTGGCCGACCTGCGCACGGTCCAGTTCAGCGACCTGCTCCGCCGGGACAAACGCCGCGTCCTCGACCCGTCCGTCGCGACGATGCTGACCGGCGCCCGGGTCCCGGTCACCGGCGCGGGCGGCTCGATCGGCCAGGAACTATGCCGACAGATCAGGGGTCACGACCCTGCCTGCCTGTACAAGCTCGACTACGACGAGTCGAACATGCACACGCTTCAGCTCGAACTTTATGGCCAGGCGTTGCTGGACAGCTCTGGCGTTATCATCGCGGACGTCAGGGACGAGGCCCGGATTCAGCAGGTGCTCAGCTTCACCCGGCCCGATGTGGTCTTCCACATCGCGGCACACAAACACCTGCCGTTGCTGGAGCGTCGTCCCTGCGAGGCCGTGAAGTCGAACATCCTCGGCACCCGCAATGTGGTACGGGAGGCGGCTGAGCACGACACCGCACGGCTGGTGCTGAGCTCCACCCACAAGGCCGCCGATCCACAATCCATCCTGGGTGCTGGGGCTGGCCGAGATGATCGTGCAGGCGCACGCCGACAGCACGATGCTCGTCTGCTCGGTGTGGTTCGGGAACGTCCTGGGCAGCCGCGGTTCTTTGCTCGCAGCCATCGCCCGGCAGGTCGAGCAGGGTGAACCCGTGACCGTGACTGATCCCGAGGTCACCCGCTACTTCATGGCGGTGGAAGAGGCGGTGGGAATGGTCCTGTCCGCCGCCTCGATGGCCACTTCCGGAGAGACGTTCGTGCTGGATATGGGCGAGCCGGTACGGATCGTGGACCTGGTCCGCCGGTATGCGCCAAGCAACTCGGTGTCCCGGATGTTCAGACAAACCGCACCGGCTTGCGTCCGGGAGAGAAACTGCACGAGAGGCTATTCAGCAAGAAGGAGGAGCGCGTGCCCACCGCTAACCCGAGGATCTGGGCCACCGGCCCGCAGCCACTGCCCGATGACTTCGCGAGCCGCCTTAGCCGCCTGTACGCCGCTGCGGCCCAGGGGGATGACGACCTGGTCCGGACCATGCTCGGCGGCCTGCTGCCGGATTATACGCCGGTCATCGACGACTTCGGCCTCGCGCTGGCCAGCCCGTACGCGGATGAGTTCTAATGCCGACCGAACCCGTCGCCGGGACATTCCCGTTCGCTGCGGACAAGGTCCCGCTCTGCCGCACCGAGATCACGCCGGAGGCGCAGCAGGCTGCAGTGCGGGTCCTGGCCAGCGGCTGGGTGACGACCGGAAGCGAGTCCGCCGAGTTCGAGCGCGAGTTCGCCGCGTGGGTCGGTGCCCCGTATGCGGTCGCAGTTAGTTCCTGCACCGCCGCGATCCAGCTCGCGCTGCTCGGCCTGGACCTGCCGCATGGCGCGCCGGTCCTGACTCCAACACTCACCTTCTGCGGCGCGGTCCAGGCGATCGTCGACGCCAAACTGCGGCCGGTCCTGGTGGATACCGACGAGGAGACGCTGACGGTGTCGGCCGAAGCTGTCGCGAAGGCGGCGGCCAGGCACGGTGCGGTCGCCATGGTGGCCCAGCACATGGGCGGCTACCCGGTGGACGCGGCGGAACTGGCGGCGGCAGCCGGGATTCCCACCGGGCACGTGGTGGAGGACGCGGCGCACGGCCTCGGTGCCGCCCTGGGAGGCCACGCCGTGGGCAGCCGATCACGTGCCGCGTGCTTCAGCTTCTACGCCACCAAGAACCTCCCGATCGGCGAGGGCGGGGCGATCACCACCACCGATGCGGATCTGGTGGCGCGCTGGCAGCGGTTGCGCCTGCACGGGATGAGCCGCGACGCGTGGCAGCGGCACGGCCGGGCGAGTAGTTGGCGGTACACGGTCGAAGAGCCTGGGCTGAAGGCGAACTTCACCGACGTCCAAGCGGCGATCGGCCGGGCCCAGCTCCGCCGTCTCAGCAAGTGGCAGCAACGTCGCACCGCGATCGCGGAGCGCTATGACATGTTCCTGGCTGACGTGCCGGGGATTGCACTGCCGCCGCGCCCGACCGACGGCGCGCATGCCTGGCACCTGTACATCATCCGGATCCGGCCGTCGTTCGGGATGCACCGGGACGCGGCCGCCGACTACCTAGCGCAGGTCGGCATAGAAACTACGGTGCACTTCATCCCGATTCACCACCTGCCCTACTATCGCGACCTTGTGGGCGCGGAGAACTGCGCTGAGCTGAGCACCGCAGACCGGGTCTTCCCGGAGCTGCTGTCGCTTCCGATGCACCCAGGGCTGACCGAGGCCGACGTGGCGCGGGTGTGCCAGACGCTTGCCAGCCTGGGGGGCAGCGCTCGCTCTTCATGACATCGCGGATAGCGGTGGGGTCGCGAACACGACCACAGGATCCATTCCGGGATTCCTGCCGCCCGGAATACTGAAGCCTGCCACCCGGGCAGTAATGGAGCCCGCTGCCGCCCGCTCGATTGGAAGGCTGGTGGCGTACTGGTTGTTCTCGCACACGAAGATCAACGGAACCTGCAAAGGGCGGCACCGCGCAGATGTGCGCATCACTACCGGACAGTGCGCGTGAACATACGCACCGACCAGATCATCGCCAGCACGGCGACGATGACCAGGCTCTCCCATACCGACGCCGCTCCGATGCGCCCGGCGTACAACGCGCGCATCCCGTTGGTCACCCAGTAGAACGGATTCCACTGGGCCACCCGCGCAGTAGCGTGAGATCATAGATGTCTGCGGTGTCGCACGCTCTCAATAGCAAGCGGGAAGTGGCGCGCCCGCAGGCGCTAAGAGAAGGCGAGGTTATGTGTCACCAGGCGCCGGCCTCCGCCGCTGCGCGGTGGGTGACCTGCCAGAGCCAGGCCGAGTTGCTGTCCGGCTATGGCGTACCTATCACCCGCATGCGCTATGAGGACTTCGCGCATCAGCCCCGGCATACCATCGAGTTGGCGCTGGCAGGACTGGGCCCGTCACTATGCCCATCGCAGTCGGCGCCCATCGGCGAGGGATGCGTCGTACTTGGTCGTAGCCATGGCCTCTCCGGCAATCCCTCTAGGTTTCGCTGTGGTGTGGTCACGCTCCAGGTCTATGAGGCGTGGCGCGAGCGGATGTCCCGGCGTGACCGCTTTGTAGTGACGGCGATTGGCCTGCCGCTGTTGCTGCGCTATGGACGGCGACCGTTGGGACGCTCCTCACCGCGAGCCAGTGACGAATGAACACCGTACCCGGCTGGCCGCTGGCTTCAGTGATCATAACGACACGAGGCCGCCCAGAGCTGGTTCGCGAGTCGATTGCCGCGGTGGTCGCCCAGAGTTATCCAGGGGACATCGAGTGCATTGTCGTACACGACCAAGAGCCGCCCAATGAGGGCCTAAGGCTCCTGGGTACTGCGCAGCACAGCGTTCGTGTGGCCGCCAACCGCTGCACACCCGGCGAGGCCGGCGCCCGCAACACGGGGCTCGGTCTAGCGGCTGGCGACTACATAGCAACGTGCGACGATGACGATATGTGGCACCCAGACAAGCTGCAGGTCCAGGTCAAGCGCCTGCTCGACGAGCCCGACCTGCTCGTCGTGGGCTCGGGCATACGCCTGCTGCTACCCGGTAACAGAACACCCGACTGGCCGGGCCGGCAGGAGCGGATCAGCTATCAGCTCCTGCTGCGCAATCGGGTGAAAGAGTTGCACTGCTCGACGCTGGTGATGCGCCGTGAGGCGTTGGTCAAGGTCGGCCTCTACGACGAGGAACTCCCTTACAGTTACGGATTGGACTACGACTGGGTGCTGCGCGCGGCGAAAGTCGGCAGCATCGGCTTGGTGGCGCAGCCGCTCGCCGACATTCGCAAGGACGGCACGTCGTGGTATCAGGGTGGTGCGCACAAGACGGCGGAAGGGCTGGAATGCTTGCTAGCCAAGCATCCGGACATCGCCACTTCACGTCGCGGGCATGCGCGCATACTCGGTCAGATCGCCTACGCGCGGTCCTCCCTGGGTGAGCGGGGGCCGGCACTTAGGTACGCCTTGAGGGCGCTCTCGAGGTGGCCCTTGTCCCCCCATCCTTACATCGCGCTGGTACAAATCACGACGCGAATTCATCCCCCTTATGTGCTGCGGGCGGCCCAGCTACTGCGTCGTGGCCAAGCTTAGAAGCACTTTGTGCCAACAGCCTGCGTTGACCGGCGAGGGTTCCGGAGAAAACATCGTTCGGAACTCACGAGCCATCTGAGGCTCAGATTCCCACGATGAACTGACCCTCGGAGCCCTACCGACACGCTCTCCGCTCTTGATTGCTATCAGAGCGTCGATTACTTAAGGAAGTTCGGTCTCAATAGACTGAAGCAAGCGCTCACGGCGCTGGCCAAGGAAATGGAGACAGGCATCCTGTGGGTGCCGAAAACCTATGCCACCAGGCGATATTCATGAATCACGCCTCTGGCGCGGTCGCGCCAGCTTGCCATCCCCGGTGACCCGATCATGCCTGCGCCCTTGAGGCCACGGCTCGTGCACCTATCTGGGTACGAAGCTGGGCCGCGGATTCGGCGGCCGCCTCCTCGGCTTCCTTGTGCAGTACCCGGTCATTCTTCCAGAGGAGGACATAAGCGAGCATGGTGAAGGCAAGGGGCGGCCCCACCGCAATGTAGACGATCATGAACGGGAAGCCCAGAATCAGGACGAGCACGCCCACCATCCCGTAGGGCGTCGGATCTCGCCAGTACCGCCAGATGCCGTAGAGGAAGAAACAGCAGTACAGCGTGGCACCCACCGTGCCGCTGGTGATGAGCAGCATCCAGAGCTGGCCGTTGCCGCCGATGTCGCGGGAGCCGCAGGTGTGGCAGTTGGCCGTCTTGCCGACCACGATCGAGTTGGGGCCGCCCAGTACGTGCCTGGTGTCCCCGTAGACGAGCAGGCCCAGCCTGCCCGTGGCGGCGAATTGGATCGCCACGTAAAGGACCGAAATGCCAAGGCCGATCCACAGCCCGCGGTCCAGCGAGTAGACGACCGGAACCAGCGCGACCGCCAGGACGATCAGCGTCTTCCAGCGCTCCTTGCGGTTGCCATAGGCCCACCAGGCCACGATCAGCCAGGGCAGCGTGATGGCCAGGACGTTGCCCCACATGTTGGTGTAGTCGAACGGCGCCCTGGGCCGGCCCACGGCGTAGCCGAGAATGTTCTGCACCTGGGAGAACCCCGGGTGCAGCATCATCCCGAGCGTCCCGTTGTTGTTTCGGATACTGTGCGGCAGCAGGTAGGACGTCGGCGAGGTGAACTGGAAATGCGGGTCGAGCACGCCGAGCACCCCGCCGATCACGGTGTAGATACCGACCAGTCCAAGCAGCCAAGCGAGGCGCCGCCGCGGCAGTTCCTCCTCGGTCAGGTTGCCCGCGTAGATGAGCAGGATCGTCACCGCGAAGTAGACGCCGGTGCGCAGCATCCAGGAGATGATCCGGCTGCCGGTGGGGCTCGGCGCCGTTCCTGGCGCGGGCAGCGAGATCGTCGCGATGGAGAACAGGGTCACGAGAAGGAACAGCGACCAGATCTTGAACCCGGGCGGGAGCTTGATGGTCCTGTCGTTGTACGCCCGCCAGCGCCACATCCGGCGGACCATCGGGAAGGCGAGGACCATCGGGAAGTAGTCCCCGACGCCCAGGCACCACCACAGCGGCCAGCCGACGAGCAGGACCACGATGGGCCAGGCGGGATCGCGCGCGAACCAGCTTCGCCTCTTGGCCCGGGGGGTACGGCCGGGGACCTGCGGCTCGGCCGCGGGCGCACCCTTGAAGCCGCCTAGGCCGTTCTGGCGGGCTCGCTCAGGGGCGGTCGTCACGATCGGCTCGTTACCTCTGCGGGGCAACTAGGCGCTGCTGCGTACGCTCCAGCCTGCCTCATCACTGTCCCCCCGAGCTAGGGCTCGTGCTAGGGCTCATATTTGGGCTCGTGGCCGCGCTCGTGGCCGCGCTCGGGTTCGGGCTTGTGGTCGAGCTCGCCGACCAGCAGGACAGCAGCTCGACCAGCCCGGTTATCTCATGGCGAGCCGACCGGAGCTATGCGCTCGTGGTCGGGCTCACGTTCGGGCTCGGGGCCGGGCTCGCGACCGTAAGCGGGATTCGTGGCCGGGTTCAGGGCCGGGTTCAGGGCCGCGGCCGGGTTCGGAGTCGGATTCGGGACTGGACTCCAGGCCGGGCTCGCGTCCGCGATCCGGGCCATGCTCGTGTTCGGGCTCGTGGGCGGGCTCTTGGCCGTGCTTGCCTACTCGCAGGTCTGGCCATCATCACTTGCCCTGGCACAGCTTGCCATGCGCTGCACACGCCTCTGCGCCTCATGGCATTCCCCGAAGACGCACACGAGCGGAACGTCCTGCGTACCGTTGGGCCGGTATATCAGTTCCGGCACGCCCGTCTACAGGACCGGCTTGCCGGTGCCAGTCACGGCAGCGGCAATAAGAGCGAGACGGCTGGTCGCCTGACTCATGCGGACAACCTGCCTAATACGGCAGCGTCACTTCGTTATGGGTCGAGTTCGGTGGCGAGTCTGCGCTGGTAGTGGCTGCGGCGGGCTTGGCCTTGGTGGAGGCGCCGCCAGGTGGACCAGTGCTGGATGCCGCTGGTGGCGCGCAGTGGCGTGGTGAGCGGGGCGATGACCAGGCCGTGGAACAGGCGGCGGATCTCGGCGGCGGTCAGCGCGATCGGCCCACTGTGGCGGGCGTGGTGCCAGGGATCGGCGGACGGTGCCGGGGCTTCGGGCGCGGCGGCGCTGGTCATCAGGAAAGCCAGGGCGAGCATGGCGAACCGGTGCCAGCCGGTCCAGGTGCGCACCTGGTAGTGGTCCAGCCCCACCTGGCCTTTGGCCGCTTGGAACTGTTCTTCCACGCTCCAGCGCATCCCGGCGACGCGGACCAGGGCGGCCAATGGCACGGGGGCCGGTGACCAGCACCGGTAGAAGGCCAGGACGCCGTCGCTGCTGCGGCGGATGAGTTCGGATTGTCTCCGAAGCTGGGACCGGTCGGGAGACGGCACGCACGGCGGCGCCGTCCGCCGCCAAGACAAGGAACGCTTCTTTTCGGCGGCCATCACACTGCTCGATTCGCACGCCCGGCAGGTCCTCAACGAGATCAACACGGACTTGCTGCTCGGCACCGGCGAGGTGACCGCGACCGGCGTGCGGCGCCGCGGCGGTGGCGTAGAGGCGATCTGGGCTCTGTCGTGGCCCGAGCAGCGGGCCGCCGGGATCAACCCGATAGCCATCCGCGCCTACTACAGCGCCGGAGCCCACCACCCGCATCTGCAGGCAGGCACCGCCGGCGACTGGCCGCTCAACGTGTTCGACGAGAAGCAGGCGGCCGCAGAGTTGCCGACCCTGCGTGCGATGGCCTCGACAGACCTGCACAACCTGGTCTTCCAGCGTGACTACCGAATCATCCCGGCCATCATGACCGGATGGACGCCGTGACCGCACCGTCCCAGCATGGCCCGCCTATGTTCCACCGGTCGCCGGCAAGGTTATTGGCCAATCAAAGATCAAAGTGAGTGGCAGATTGAGTGGCAAACAGCGCCCGTGAGAGCCTGCTGGGGCTTGTGAGTGCTGGTCTGTGCTCGTGTTCTGGCTGGTCAGGCGCCCTGCCTGCGGTAACAGAACCGTGCGGTGATTCATGGTAAGGAGAAGGTCTACGGTTCGATTCCGTAAGGGGGCTCCAGTT
>WNFG01017168.1_pt1 | contig 11620 bp, 7 predicted proteins | sample 5400431 | NCBI WGS metagenome assembly WNFG01 (sample SAMN13153346, study PRJNA577476) | soil metagenome | isolation source: 120 cm saprolite under Douglas fir tree site 2 hole 3 replicate 2 | place: USA:California | collected 2015-04-18
GGGGCCGCATGGATGCTGGAGGTTAACAGTGTCGTGACCCTTGTTTGACCCTATCTTGGACCAACCCGTTGGATAACCCTTAGTTGATCAAGAAGATATCGCCGAGAAATTCGTTATACCGAACAGCCGAACACAAGTGCTGGCGCGAACCCGTTACCATAGGGTGCCATGCTAGAAGTGCAAAGAATCGACGACCAGCCTGTGTCGCTACAGATCGGCCAGCAGGAGTTTGAAGTGGAAGAGGAAACCGGGTACGTTACCGTGCCCAAGGAGTTCCTGACCGGCTTTCGGCTATCAGATATTCCCGCCGACATCATCATCAAACCTATCGACAAGATCGAAGGGCACACGATTTACATCACCAACGATGTGGCCTTTTCACAGTTCAGTGGCAGGTCTGCATCGGCAGCAGTTGAAGAAATGTTCCGGCGCAAATTCTGGGACGGAGACACTGGGCTGTCACCATACATTGCCGCGCTACGACAAGCCGCGAATGAAACGGACGAAGCTGCCGAAACAGAGTTCGACGATGACGGCGACTACATCTTCCTGCACTATGAGGTCCTCATCGAAAAAGACCTTGAGATTCAGGAAGCAACGCAGTTGGTCGATGCGGCGATACAGCGTATTCGCCAGCGCGCCGATCAACTCGTGACCAGGAAGCGCGATGGTTTGTTGGGGATATTCGACCGTGGGAGCTTTGAGTCTGACCTGACTCACGCATTAACAGGGCGGCTCTCGGTTGCTCTTGTCATGGTCGACATTGACCACTTCAAGCAAGTGAACGACGTTCTTGGGCATCCGGTGGGTGACGAAGTCCTTCGCGCTGTTGCGAAGGTTCTAACGAGCAAGTGTGACGGTCGCAATCGCGTGGAATACAGGTACGGCGGTGAAGAACTAGCGCTGATTCTTACCGGAGATGACGCGGCCAGGGCGACAGAAGTCGCTGAGTCGGCTCGCGTTGACGTCGAAGAACTTCGATTCGATGGTTATCGTGACCTGAGGGTCACAGTCAGCGTGGGTGTAGGTGAGGTACCGCGAGAGGGATCGAACAGCGCAGAACTAGTTAGGCGTGCTGACGCTGCCTTGTACCGTGCCAAAGCCGAAGGGCGTAACCGTGTGAGAAAGGCTGACTGACGAATGCCAGCCAGATCCCCTGCAGGCTACGGAAGTTCGGCTTATTGTGTCGTTAATGTGGCCACGTCGACGGTCGCTTGTGTCTTTTCAAGTGGGTGCTTTACCTGCTGTTTTTGGCCAGAGGGTGTGCAGGTACGGGCAGCTGGATTAACTTCTGTCGCGGAAACTAGATTAGAATGAGCATCCACTCGTGATCCACATTCGTAGGTACGGGACGGCAGGACCCGAGGTTGTGGTTCTTCATGGTGGACCCGGCGCTCCGGGGCATATGGCACCGGTTGCGAAGGCTCTCGCTGATTCGTTCCGAGTCCTCGAACCATTCCAACGCAGCAGTGGCAGCGAGCGACTCACTGTCGCACACCACATCGCCGATCTGCACGAAGTCGTTCAGTCCTCCTGTGAATCCGCACAGCCTGCTCTGGTTGGCTCTTCTTGGGGTGCAATGTTGGCATTGTGCTATGCCGCAGAGCATCCACAAGCCGCTGGTGCGCTGGCGCTGATCGGCTGCGGCGCCTTCGACGGAGTCTCGCGAACCCGAATGGAGGGGATTCTCAGCGACAGGATGGACGAGAACCTAAAGCGACAATTGGAACGTCTCACTGACGAGTTCGTGGATCCTGATGAGCGGCTGAAGGCGAGAGCAGAACTGATCTTGCCCCTGTACTCGTACGCACTTATTACGAGCGATCAGGAGATCGAGTCGTGCGATGCCCGAGCGCATCAAGAAACATGGGATGACATGATGCGTTTGCAGGACGAGGGCATCTATCCCGCAAAATTCTCTTGCATAAAGGTGCCGACCCTTATGCTGCACGGCACGTTCGATCCTCATCCCGGGCGAATGATATTGTCGAGCCTGAACTCTTACTTACCTCAAATTGAGTACCATGAGTGGGATCAGTGTGGTCACTATCCATGGCTTGAGAGAGCTGCTGGCGAAGAGTTTTTTTCGCTGCTCCGTGGCTGGCTCCTGCGGACAGCAGGATTCCCATCCAGCGGTATGACGGCAGGGCAAGAATAGGCTGCGTGTTCGTTCCTACGTTGAGCTTTGGGTCGAGCGATGAATCCAATCGTTGAAGTAGACATTGCGAGTTCTCGGTTCAAGGCGAATCCGTTTCCGTTCTACGCTCGCCTGCGGACCGAAGCACCCGTTTATCGGACGAAGCTGCCCGACCAGCGCAACGCTTGGTTGGTCACGCGATATGAAGACGTGGTCGCCCTCCTGAAAGATGATCGCTTCAGCAAAGACAGGTCAAAGGCCCACACGCAGCCTTGGATGCCGAGGATGTTCAAGCCGCTCATGCGCAACATGCTCGATTTGGATGCGCCGGACCATACTCGGCTGCGCGGGCTGGTACATAAGGTTTTCACAGCACGCCTGATCGAGAACCTCCGCCAGCGTATTCAGGACCTCACACATGAATTGCTGAACCGTGTACAGAACCAAGGGAAAATGGATTTGATTCACGATTACGCCCTCCAGATACCGACAACGATCATCGCGGAAATGTTAGGCGTCCCAGTGAAGGATCGCCTGAAGTTCCACCGTTGGTCGAGCGCCGGGGTGTCGTCCAGTGCCTCGCGTTTCGGAATTTTGAAGGCGATACCGCATCTAATGGCTTTCGTGCGCTACGTTCGGTCGCTAGTGAAGGCTCGGCGCGTAAAGTCAGAGGACGATTTGATTTCGGCGCTGGCGCGGGCGGAGGAAGCGGGCGACCAGTTGAGCGAAGATGAATTGCTCGCCATGATTGTGTTGTTGTTGGTAGCAGGACATGAGACCACGGTGAACCTCATAGGCAACGGGGCATTGGCACTGCTGGAGCATCCTGATCAACTGAGCAGGCTCCACAATGACCCCACGCTGATCAAGTCTGGAATCGAGGAATTGCTACGCCACAATGGCCCGCTCGAAACAGCAACCGAACGGTATCCTCGGGAGGACACCAGTGTTGCGGGGGTTAAGATTCCGCGTGGTGAGTTGGTCTTCGCTGTCCTCGCTTCTGCCAACCGTGACGAGCAGCAGTTTGAGCATGCGGACAGGCTCGACCTCGGGCGGGAACCGAATCCGCACGTAGCATTTGGTCAGGGAGTGCATTACTGCCTTGGCGCACCGCTCGCTCGCCTAGAAGGGCAAATCGCTATTTCCACACTGGTTCGAAGGATGCCAGACTTAAAGCTTGCTATTCCGCCCCATGGACTGCGCTGGAGGCGGGGGCTCGTTCTCCGAGGACTGGATGCTCTGCCCGTGGAATTTTCCAAACAGAACTGAGTCAAGGTGCCCAAATTTCTCCCCGCCAAGAGGACGATAGTTACTCGAAGGCTCATGATATTTTCCGCCTAGTTCCGAAGGTCCGCGCTAGGGGCTGACAACGCGGTTTCATCACTTTTGACTGGAAAGAACTGGCATTGTCCTGCTCATGGCCGCCAAGCCGGACTTGTGGGAGTCGATCAGCATTGTGGAACTTATGTAGTTCTTGGTCTCCTGTCGTCCCTCCTCGCGTGTCGTCGGAGTGGATGCCGCGATTCGGACTGCAGGCAGACTTCGACCAGCCGGTGTGCGATTGACAACGCAGTGAAGAGAGTGAGATTCGAAAACACGAGCAAACGTAGTATCAACAATATGCAGAGCACGGGCGGTGCTCAAAACGCATATAAGGCAATGGGTAGTTTGGCCTACTGGACTGTAATCGGACTGTGGAAGCTCCCTTTCTTCATTCCGCAACCCGTTCGGAATTACGACCTCTGGCATCGCGAGGCTGGAAATGCGTCGACGCCGTCTTTGAGTTGGCGCTTACGTGCTTCTGACCGGCGGGCACACGTGTAGTTGTGTCTTTCGAGGGCCACGCCTGCGCCCCGTCGCGGTCAATTCAACTCGTGCCCTGAATTCAGCGCTTTGCGCATTTTTCGCCAGCTGTCGTACTGGTCCGCTTTGGCGGGGTCTGGGTCCTCCTGGTCCATCAGCCAAAAACTGAACCAGTCCACATTGCCTTGCTGCGAAGTCATCCGTTCCCACGGTTTTACCAAGGGGTGATCCCCGTCGGGGATGTAAACCAGCTCAACTGGCTTCCGCTGCATCTTTAAACCAGCATAAACTTCCCACTGCGAGAGAAAAGACATCGGTGTGTCTGCCTCCAGCCTCAACGGCGTTCGAATCTTGTCGGCGTTGAAGCCGGGTGCATTCTTGAGCCACTGAGAAAGATGCTCACCTAACGGAGGACCACCATTGACGGAATTAATGTCACCTTCATAATCGAAGTAAAGCATCGACTGCATATAACTAAAGTCGACACCATCCGCGGCTGTGGCTGCAGCAAACTTGTATTGAGAATGCGTGAGCGCATATTCGACATGTGCTGCCGTGCGACTGAACCCGATGAGCCCCACGCGATTCTTGTCTATCAAGCCAAGACCCTCTAGGTAATCTACAGCTCCCTCGAACCCCGCCATCGAGCGAGGGCCTTCATCTGTGGTTCCGAAGTATCGATCATCGCGTTGGGGGTCCGGGAGATTTGCCTGAAGTACGACTATGCCCTTTCCGGCGAGCGCCTGCGCTGCAAAAGCAGTTCCCCAGAGGCCATCAATCATAAAGCGCTGCGGACCGAAACCGTGAGTTTGAATCACCAACGGATATCTCTTCCCTTCAGCATAAGTTGCAGGTTTATAGAGTCCGCCCCGCCATGTACTTCCATCGCGACTCTTCCAACTAATGGCTTCAACTGTCCCAAAACTGAGCTCCTTAAACTGTGGATTCAGATCCATTAGTTCAACTCGCTCCCGTTTCAGTGGATCGGTGGCAACTAACTTCGGTGGAGAGTTCAGGTCTTCGTCTACCATCACCTCGACCCGACCATTGGCGACTGTACCCCTCTCTAGCCCCTTGAATGGTCTCCAAGTCCCGCCGTTCTTTTGATACTTGACAACTGCCGGAGAACCGTCCTGGGTCTCCAGGATAAGCACATTTGTCTTGGAATCCCATTTCTTTACGTTTAATAGGTCGTGCGGATCCCGGCCATCGTGCTCCGCGATTGTCGTGATCCCACGGCTTTGGCAATCGATTTCTGCAATGTAAACATGTGTTTGCCTCTTCTTCTGCTCGATGGGATCGACTGCATCTAACGGGAGATTCGAGTTAACCAACACAATGGACGCGCCATCCGGAGCCCAGGCAAATTGCTCTTCGTAGTTCATCGGAGCATCGATCAGGGGAACAACCGCTTCATTCCTCACATCGATCAATAGATCCCGAAAGAACGGGAGAGCACTATTCTCATAACTCTTCCAGTTTTCAGGGACGCTGGAAAGTTTGGTTCGGAAGAGGGACCTCGTCGTCGTAGGGGCCGGACGTTTTGTCACATTCCTCGCGGATCAGCCCCTGCAAATTTTCAGTCGTCAGAGTAAAGCCATGCTGCCGCATTGACTCGGTGATTCCCGGGGCCTTTTCTGCCCTGGCAACGTAGATCAATCGGTCACCGGTTGGTGTGATAACGAAGGACGTTAGTTCTGTTGGGTGGTTCGTCAGCTTCTCAAGGCTACGAGTCCTGGAACTTACCCTGTAGACCTGAGGCTGCTCACCTGGCCGTTCACCCAAGAATACGATGCTATCGTTGTCCGACAGCCACGTGAGCTTTGAAATAGCATCGCGGTTCGACGACGATGCGAGCGTTAGAATCGTCTCTGGCTTTGGTTTGTGGAGTACGTCGGCAGTCGCAAATACGATGATTGAAAACTCAACCATATTTTGGGCGAGATTTCCCTTTCTCGTGACCACAGCAAAGCGGCTACCATTTGGCGAGAAGTGGGCGACGTCATCACCTTTCGCCAAAAAGTCGTCCCGGTAGCTGCGATCAGCAATCTGCACCATTTCGATGGAGTCGGCCACAGTTACGGGCCGTTTCCCAGTTCTGGTCTCCGTTCCCGTAACATCGACGACAAGAAGTAAAAACACGGCAACAAGTGGATAGCGATTCAAGTACCTATTCCTCCAGATGAATTGCCCTTGCCACGCGTCGGGGCTAACGTCTTTATGCATCGATCACCCATAAAATGGAAGAACCACGCTTCAACTGCAAGCAGGGCATCAGGTGGGTCAGAACTCAATTCGTCCCCGGATAGCGATCATCCGAGCTGAAGAATCACCATTTAGGCCTGCGCCCAAGAGACCAGTCAGGGGCGAGACTGTATTTGTGATCGCACCGAAGCCGAAGAACGGTTGTCCAGGGATCCCTGCGGGAGAAAAGACCGGGGGAATACCAAGGTTAGGATGGTTGAAGAGATTAAAGAATTGCGTATCAATCCTGAAGACAAGATTCTCTCCCACTTTGAAGCGTTTGCCAATGCTGAGATCGAACCAGCGAAAGCTTGGCCCGCGAAGCGAATTCCGCCTCGAGTTTCCGTTCTGGCAATGCAGCGGATCGTTCGTGGGAAAACACGCAGCTGTACTCGGGTCGATAACCCCTTGGAAGGCCTCGGGATTGAGCCACTGGCTCGCGCCTGGCGGGGTCACGCCGGCAATGGCGGACCTTGTGTAAGGATCTATGCCTGGTACAACGTTTGCGGAGATGGTCGGAAACCCGTTTTGAAACACGGGAAAACCAGCGCTGCTAACCACCGAAATGGGAAGTCCTCCGCGAAGAAACATCGTTCCAGAGAGTTGCCATCCTCCGATTGCCTGATTGAGCCACGACCTCGTGGAGCGGAATGGCAGATCATAGATGTAGGACCCATTCAGCGAATGCCTCACATCGTAATCGCAGTTCCCGTAGGCCTGTTTGAGTTGGCCCGGAGCTGGAGCAGACACCACATTGGAGCTGAAGGAGGCTCCTTGGTTCGATACATAGTCCAAACAATGGCTGTAGGTGTAGTTCGCTTGCAGAGTCAAACCATGCCCCATCCGCTTCTCTGCCACCGCCTGTAGTGAATGGTAGGAGCTGCTAGCACCAAAGTGTGTGCTAGAAACAACTCCAAAACGCGGATCTGGAGGAGCGTTGAACGGTAGGAGTGCGAAGCAGCCGTCACATGCAGTTTGATACATGTTTGGCTGGTCACTGTAAAAACCTCTCACACCCCTAGTGCCAACATACCTCAACGTAAGCGCGAGACCCGCGCGCAACTGCCGCTGTACTGCCAGATTCCATTGCATGGAATAGGGGAGCCTTTGCCGACGAGTCGCCCCGTAACCGTTGAAGGCGACTGGTGGCAGGCACGTCGTCGGGTCAGCTTGAGGAGAGGCGCAGGACAGCGCACCACTTGCGAAGCCCTGATTGAACTTTTCGTTGGCCGCTACTGCCACATCGATGGCGCTGTTCGTAGCTCCAGGAATAATACCGAAACCCCCAAGAGGACTGAAGAAACCCGCGTTGAATGTGTTGGTAGATGGTGCGTTCGATTCCAGATTGGTTATTTCAGCCCCTGGCAGCACCTCTCCGAACACTCCAAAGCCAGCCCGGAGAACGGTATTAGGCATTGGTTCGTACGCAACTGCAAAGCGCGGTTCCCACTGCAATGGGGGGGCGGAGCTGAAGAGATGACCCTGGTTTGCCAGGATATCTTGATTCAGAGGGCGGTTTACATCATGCGAGAGAGTTTCAAAGGAACCATTCCAGCGCGATAGTAGGGAGCGTTGGCTCACTGGATTTGAATCCCATGCTACCCTCAGTCCGTAGCTCAAGGTCAGCTTTGTCGTCACCCTGAAAGTATCCATAGCGTAGAAGTCAACACTCAGGGCAGAGATTCGGTCTGATGAACTCTCGGGAAAGAATTGACTCGTGCCGGGGGTCGCCCCATACGTAAATTCCCCCAGAGAAGGAGCTTGTCCCACTGCAGGTACGCTCGAAACGCTGGGGATGCTGAACAAGGAGCGGCGCAAGTTTGTACCAAATGTCATCGAGTGCCGGCCGCGCGTCCAAGCCAAGTTGTCGACAATCTGCCATACGGTGGCAGCTTGTCCTAACGGAGTTTGGACCAGGCTCGCTCCGATCGGTGTGAAGGGAAATGCTGCAAAGTAGGCGATAGGCATCGCTGCATGTGCCCGCTCCGGATCGCGAACATTCGAGACTGCCGATCTGTACGTTATGCCAGGGTTAAACTGATTCACAAGGCTCGGAGAAAACGCGTGAGTCCACCCGGCCGCCCCTGAACGGATCGAGACGGCAGTGAGTACGTCAAAAATGGAGTTGACGGGATCCGCCTGCTGATTGCTTCCGTCATTCAGCTGGAATCGGTACCAAAAACCGTTCCTGTTATCGTGGAGATAATCAAATTTGACAGTAAAAAGTGTTTCTGAAGTCACTGGCGATGTGGAGAATCTGCGGGTGTTCCCGCAACCATCCCCGCTTCCAGGAATCACCGGTACTCCTCCCCCGACGTCAAACGGGCAACCTAGGATTGGAATTGGATTCCCTCGGCTCGTGTCACCCATCAGCTGGAACAGGTTTTGATAAAACGGTACCTCCCCCGGCTGTGGTGGTAGCGGTATCCCGAAAAGGTCGTCGACTCCCCCTAACGGCAGCTGCTGGAGAACGTACTGTTGATATGCGGGACTGGGTAACGTGCTACTCTGAGTGTTGGGAACGACCAATCGAACCCCTTCCAGGTCGGCAAAGAAAAATAACTTGTTCTTTATGATCGGACCGCCGAGGCTGGCGCCAAACTGATTGACGTTCGATCGTTGCTTTCTTTGGCTAACATCCGTGTTCAAAAAGAAGTTTTTTGCATTTAGCCTCGAGCCATTCCACAACTCATAGGCCTTCCCATGGAAGCCATTCGTACCTGACTTTGTCACATAGTTGATCTGAGCCGCACCAAGCCGCCCCTGATCCGCGCTGTAGGCCTCGGTGTTCACAGATACTTCTTGTATGGCTTGCAGGCCTAGTTGCAAACCACTAGCCCCAGTGGAATTGGTGTTTAAAAATCCGTCATTTGCGTCGAGCCCATCAATTGTGAAGTCGTTCGATACGGCAGCCAATCCGTTAAATTCGACGTTGCCATTGCTAAACCTAAATCCACCTGTCGGGCCAACGGTGGTGTTCAGTATTGCGCCTGGTGCTAGATTGGCGACGTAAGATAGGTCTCCGCCCGGGTTGGGGAGATCAGCTAGCTGCTGGGCATTGAATGTGGTTGTTGTGTTTGGATTGCTCGGCTCGATCAATGGCGCTTGAGCCGTGACCGTCATCTTTTCGTCGATGCTCCCCGGCATCAGCCGAAAGTCCACGAGAACTGCATGGTCCACGGCAACGGTGATCCCGTCGCGAACAACGGTTTGAAAGCCCTTGACCGTTACACTCACCATGTAATTGCCAGGTTGCAAGAGGGGTATCTGGTAATAGCCAGTTGCATTCGTCTCCGTGGTTCGAATCAGTCCGGTGTCTTTGCCGGTCACCGTGATTTTGGTCCGGGGCAACACAGCACCCGAAATATCGCTGACGGTACCAGAGATCTGGCCTGTGGTTTGTGTTTGGGCGAACGCACCAACCGCACCAAGAACGAGCACCAAAAGAGTTTTCATGAAGCGATTCATCGTTTTGCCTCTGCGTTTTTGGAGTCTCTTGCCGACATAACATTCTTCCAAACAAATAGCCCGCTAAAGCTTGTGAATCTGCTGATCCAACAACTGAAGTTCTCTCTGAAGTTGTGCCAGACTGGCCCGGAGTTGTTGCTCAAGGGTTTTCGAATCTATGCCGTCGGGTGCTGAACCAGCGACCAGAACAGCGACCTCCTCGTTGACGGTCTGAATCGATGAATGGGATCGACGGACACTGCTCCGCCAGTCATCACCCTGAGGGTTCTGGACTGAATTGATTGCGGGGTCGGCGTTGACCACCGACGGCAGAATCTTGTCAAGCTGAGCCTGGAGATTCGTCATGTCCAACCGGAGGGAAGTGACATGGTCGGATAACAACGTCTCAAACTTTTGCCGGGAGGAGTGACTAAGGAGAGCTACTTCCTGCGGTGTGTAGCGATCCGCAAGCCGCCGTAATGCCCAACTCCGTGCCGTCGCTACCAGGGCGAGAGACAGAGTTTGGTCGACAAAATCTTCACGCTCGGCAGAATTCGGAAACAGCGCCTTCAGCTCCTTGTCGAGCAACGGGGTGGTTTCAACCGTCACCAGAATGGGGCGTCCGCTGAGCTTGTCGGGAGATTGCTTAGCCGCTGCCTCATCCACCGTCTGGAGGCGAGACTCGGCAAAGGGGATCCCCTGCAATGCCGAAAGCAACTCCTCCTTGCGCTTGGCATTCTGAGCTAATCCTGTGACCACTATTTCGTGTCGCCCAGAGTGTTCGATTTCAATCTCTTCCCCGAGGTCCGCCCCAGCCGAATGCAATGCCATGCGAACTTCCAGCTCTGACTCGGCAAGGTCAGCTTCGCTTGGGCCAGGCGCGACGCTGGCAGAAGATTTCGGACTTGGTGGCAGGAGTGGAGGCGGAGTCGCAAAGAGAGCCAGGTTGACATTTTCCAGTTCGAAGATCTGGTAGTTCAGTTCAGCAATTTCGATACGTTGGCTATCCTGAAGGACAATACCCTCCTCGACGGGGTGATAATCGGCTGAACGAACGGTGAGAGATGCTTCTCTAACAGGGCCCCCGTCGGACGTCGTCTTCAATTCCAGTAGGCCCTGCGGGAGGGCTCTAACTTCGTCGTGTTTGTTGCTGAGGCCGCTCCGCCAGGCATCGTAGGCGGCTGCCGAGAGGGGGTTGTCCCAGTCGAAGCCAGATGATCGAAAAGCATTCTGCGCAGCTGATACGCTGGCTTCGCCGGCTTCATTCTGACTAGCTTTCCGGTTTCCGACCGTGTCTCGGTAGATCTTACGAGTGATAGACTGTCCACCGAGTCGGATGCGGAGCTTCTGGTAAACGACCGGCTGATTCACACTACCGAGAGATCTGACCTCAGAAGTTTGGGCCTTCCGCAGAAGCTCACTGGCAGAAACAGTGGGGGACTCGAAAAGTCTGCCTACCAACACCAGGACGAAAACTCCCATCACTGCAGCAGCAACCCAGGCAGTCCGTGATGGGATACCCAGGGGGGCGACGGAGGGGAGAACGACAAGGAAATGATTCCTCCAAGATTGCCGTCCGGCTTCCTTCGCAACTTGCTCCAGGTGAGCCACGAACATCGCCCTTCCCGCTCGGGACGGCGGAAGGTGTGGCTTCACTATCAGATCGCGATACTCCACAACGCTTGTGATTGCCTCCTGAATCTTCTCCTGGCGAACGCGACACGACCAGCAAGCCTCCAGGTGCAGGCGAACACGGTTCGCCTCCGAGGCTGACAACTCACCATCCGCAGCGAGCAAGAGCAACTGATCTGTCAGATGGGGAACCTCGCCGCGATTTAGATCGTTTGTGTTCTCCAATCCATTGTTCTCCGGGCTATTCATTTCGCTCCCTCGCAAGCTTCTCGATCGCACGCCGCAGGGACTCGGCGATGGTGGATACCGTGACCCCGAGGATTTCTGCTATCTCGCGATACCGAAACCCCTCTGCTC
>WNFG01004584.1_pt1 | contig 11617 bp, 13 predicted proteins | sample 5400431 | NCBI WGS metagenome assembly WNFG01 (sample SAMN13153346, study PRJNA577476) | soil metagenome | isolation source: 120 cm saprolite under Douglas fir tree site 2 hole 3 replicate 2 | place: USA:California | collected 2015-04-18
ACCGACGAATCGAAGGTGGGCGGCCCGCTGAAGGATTTCGTGCTTCACGCCCGCAAGAATCTGCTGCCGGTGCGCGACCGGCTGGTGTTCTTCAAGGACGGCCAGGAAATCCTGCCCGGCATCCAGGCGATGGCGGCGCCCGGGCATACCGTGGGTCACACCATCTTCATGGTGACCTCGGAAGGAAAGTCATTTGCCTTCCTCGGCGATCTCACCCATCACGCGATCCTGCTATTGGAGAAGCCGCGGATGGAGTTCTCCTACGACACCGATCCGAAGCAGGCGGCGAATACGCGCGTGAAGTTGCTGGACATGATCGCGGCCAACAAGATCCCGGTCATGTCCTATCACTTCGCGTGGCCGGGATATGGCCACGTCGTCAAGACAGGCGAGGGCTTCCACTATATCGCCGAGCCGATGGTGATGACGCTCTGAACGGCGTCTGCCGGGGGCGATCGGTTGGCCCGTCCCCGGCAGGCCCGTTGCAGAAAATTTCCAAGCCCGATCCGGGCGACATCGGCAGCGATCACGTTGCGCTCATCCACAGCGATCGAGCGCGGCTCATCGCCGGCATCTGCTTATTCCTGCTCCGCACTGCATCTTTTTTGAATGTTGCTGGGTAGCTGCGACAAACTGCCACGACATCGCGGACATTAGGTCGCATCAGTTGGCTGTGTGCTTTCTTTTCAGGCTCCATCATTTCTAGAACGTCTCAAATCTAGAATGCTTCAAATTCCGCGAGCATTTCCTGCAATTTTTTTTCAGCCCTGCCAAAATGATCCGGAATTCAATTCCCGCGAAGGGGTTTCATTCACTGGTGCAGTCCTGCGAGTGCCGTCATGGGGACGGCTCGAGAAACCCTATGGACGTAGGGCTGGCCTTTACATCGGAAGGTTTTTGCTCTGGCGCCGTCGCTTGGCAAACAAGGCGGGGCGCCACTCGCTTGTAAATTGACGGGCATTGCCCATTCAGAGTTTGAGAAGTGGCTCCTCGCAGGTGATGAAAACCAGTCTCGCTTCGTTCGCTGAGGGCATCTCGAAGCTCGGCCTGACAGAGGTCGGCTATGCCGTCGCGCTGCTCTGGTATTTCGATCAGGAGGAAGGAAGGCCGGAGCTGCGTCCGGCGTACCTGGCTGAGTTGATGCACGATCTGTCGCTTCGCCGGCGGGTCAACATCACGCGTCTCGGAAGACAGCTGCTTGCAAACCGTGATGTGATCCGGGGCAAAGAGATGGGCACCGTGAGGCTTCGCCTTGCCAGCAAGCCACGCCTCTCATACCGCTACAGCGAGATTACGGGATCGTCCGACACAGCCAAGATCCACTCACACGTCATTCCGACCGGACTGTTCGAAGATACCCGGCCATACCTGGAAGCCCTGGTGATCCAGATCAACGGAACATACCAGGGCGGTTTCTATGATGCCTGCGCGGTGATGTGCCGTCGATTACTGGAGTGCCTGCTGCTGCTCGCGTTCGAGCGGGCGGCAAAAGGCGAGGTCATCAGGGATGCCTCCGGGGAATACCGGGCGATTGCCGACATCATTGGGTTGGCTTGCTCCAACCGGCATATCAAGCTCGCCCGCGGCGCGAGCGCGGTGATGGGAAAGATAGAGTACGTCGGCGACCTCGCCGCTCATCATCCGACTTACACCACCCGGCAGAAGGACATCGACGAGCAGCGACTGGGTTTTCAGCGCGTCGTCGCCGAGCTGCTCCATCTTGCGGAAATCAAACCCAGGGGCAGCGCCGGTTTATCCGCGGACGTATCCGCTTCGCTGTGTCCCTGACGCTCTGGTCGCCGGGTCGCGCCCGGTTTACCTGCATTCGCCATCGGTTACTTGATAAGACGGTCGCCGAGGCCCGCGAACGGGTTCGTCAGGAGCTGATCGTCTCCGGCCTGGTGCGGCCCGCGCGACGACTCGCCGTCAATCTGGTCGCCGCCGACCTCCCGAAGCAGATCGTCCACGGCGATCTGCCAATCGCGCTCGGCCAGAGGGCGGCTATCGGTCATTGCGCCGGACGCATTGAGCGGCTTCGCGGTGTCCGGCGGATTCGGGCTCGATAGATCGGCAAACTCGGCGACGCGAAGCGCATCCGGTAGCGGAGGAAGATTTAGCGGCACAGCAGGCACTGAGCGTCGATAAAGAAATGAACCGCCAGTCAAACCGCAAAGCAGAAGCGCGCCGCCGAGCGACGCGAGTAAGATAAACAAGTTGAGGTAAAGCGGTTGGTCGTCTGCGAACAATTGATCCTCGGATTTGCCGGAAGTCGTGACATCGTGAAACACGCCCGGAGCCGGCTGATCAATTCCGGAATTGCCCGGCGGGTTTGGCTGCCGATCGCTTGAATGAGCCTGCTCCCACATATTGACCCAGCGCGATGTGAACGCCGGTGTCGCAGGATTCTCATCGGCCACCACTGCGGTGGCAGACTCCGGCGAAGACTCGGGTTTGATCCGCCCAAGGGGTTCCGCGACCGGTTCCGTGAGTCCTGTTTTATCCAAGAGTCTGGCGTTGGCGTCCGCGGTGGCTCGTGGAAGCGCGACGGCTGGCGTTGCCTGCGCGATTAACTTTATGCGCGGCGACCGCGCCGCCGGGATCGCATTGCGAATTCTGGAAACCCGGGCGCTCAACTGCCAGCATCTTTGACCTGTTGTGCCGTCTGTATAGTGGTGCCACCGTTTGCCCGAGGGGGCCCGGCCGTTCGGCGCGTTGATGCAACCGGCAGCTGCGGCTGGTTCGGCACGCTCGTTTGAGCTTGCTGGATTAAACCATCCTTGCGAGCCGGCGCTCCGGACCGTCGCTTTTCCGGAGTCAATAATCCAGCATTTCCGACCGGTGACGGGATTCGTTTGATAATACCAACGGCTTCCCTCGGGCGGGTTGTCGGTCGGTCTGGCGAGGCAATTCTCGGCAGCCTGAGCAGCGGTCGGAAACGCGGCGTTTAACACAGGAGCTGCAAGAAACGCTACGACGACCGTTGACAAAAATGTTGTCATTCGGTGCAACACGATCTCCTGGCAGTTCAATTTTCTTCTTCCTGAAGTTCTCCGTAGCAATGACGCGACTGGAATTGTCGCGCAGGCGCGAACAAGACCTGATTGTGCTTAGCCGAAACACCAACTACACGCGCTGGTTAGCTTTTCTTAACCCTAAGCGTATCGCGATATGTGATTCGAGACCAGCCCGCTGGCCCGCCAAGGCGGTCCGGCGCGGCCCAGGCTGGTTACGGCAATGCACGGCGAAGATCGGCGCGCCTGAGCCTTCCCAAACCTGCGCCCCGTCGTTCCCCTAATGTTCTTGTCATCGGTAACATTTTACGCTACCGTTTGCCGCGGGAGAGGGCGGCATGGTTCAGCGGGTTACCACCGTAGCTTTTGAGGGGATCGAAGCCCGCGCCGTCGACGTGCAGGTGCAGGTCGCGCCCGGCCTGCCGGCTTTCGCCATCGTCGGACTGCCCGACAAGGCGGTCTCCGAGGCCCGCGAACGGGTTCGCTCGGCGCTGATCGCCTCGGGTCTGGCGCTGCCGGCGCGGCGAATCACGGTCAATCTCGCGCCCGCCGACCTGCCGAAGGAGGGCAGCCATTACGATCTGCCGATCGCGCTCGGCCTGATGGCGGCGATCGGCGCCATTCCGCCGGATGCGCTGAGCGGCTTCACGGTGCTCGGCGAACTCGGCCTCGATGGATCGATCGCGCCGGTGGCCGGCGTATTGCCCTCAGTCCCATCATCTAACCCGCTGAATTAACAGGCACAAAATTCTTCGCCAAATGGACTTCCCTAATTTCTACCCTAACGGCCCTAAAAATCCGACCCTATGTGCCGCGCCGAACTAGCGAAGGCGTTGCGGGCGCTGGATAGGAGCGACCAGCGGAGCGGGTCGGAGTCGCGCTCCGGGACCAGCGGGGAAAAGGTGTGGTCCGGTGCGATCAGGTCGGGGCAGTACATGCTTTGGGAGATCGCCCGATAATGCTGGTGCAACGCCGATTGTGGGAATGAACCAGGAACGAAACCATATGACACACGTTAGTCGCCCCTTAGGATAGGAATCGGCGGAACCGTTGCCAATTGGCAACACATCGGAATTATTCATTTACCGATTTGTAGCAGACTAGGGAACTTCAACCCAAGATGGTACCCACGCTATAACGGGGGTCATTTCGAAAATGTTTGAATTTTTGGTCGTCACCGGAATTGCGGGCGGCGTTGTCGGCGCTGTTGCCGGGGGGATATCCCTGGGCTCCCGATATGTGGAAGCCAAACTTCGATATGAAGAAAAAGACGTTAGGCTCGACCAACCTATTCTTGCGCCTCAACATCGCCACGGCAAAATTCGGGAAGAGCGAGCCGCGTAATAGCGGCTGTCGGTGAAATTACCCGAGATAATAAAGACCGGGGCTAAGGGTGCAACATCCGACTCTCTAAAGGAGGGTTGGAAGTACCTGCGCAGGCTGGCGATTACTGCGCTTGGCCTTTATGTGTTGTCGCTCGTTCAAACCGTTTACGAGTTAGACCACTTCCCGAGTTGGCCGGAAGCTAGAGGTCTATTGTGGACCTCCCTGAAATCTTTTCCCGCGGTGTTGCGGGATTGGTTTATTTCGAAGCCTTACGATTTCATAATTGAAGAACATCCAGGTCTAGCAGTACTAATTATTTGTCTCGTTGTTGCGACGATAGTCCTTGCGGTGCTCCTGGGCCGCGCGAACAAGATTCTCAATCGGCAGAGTGAGATTCTAAATCACGCAGACAGAACCTATACGCTCGTAATCCAGGCGGGAATTAAAGGGCGATATCCACACGCTAAGCAAGCTGAGGATGGCGCTCCGTGGAAGTCGCTTTGCGAGGAAATCCTTAGCAGCGAAAATAAGTTCGTTTATATTCTTGGGGCCAACGGAATCGACACCTTCGGCAAACCCGGATCTCCGCTCTACGATGCACTGCAAAGTTTTCGCGGAACAATTCGAGTAATATTGTGTAAGCCCGGCAGTAAGCCCATGAAGGGCCGGGCCGCGGCCGTAGGCATCAATCCGAACGATTACGAAAAGGCGATTCGTGAATCTGTAAAGCGGCTAAGGGTTTTGAGGAAACAAGCCCACTCAGTGGAGGCACGCTACTACGAAGGGCAACCTAACTGGAAACTGATAATCACGAATTCCACGCTTTGGGTCCAATATTATCTGCCGGGCGGACCACACGTGGACCAAACTCCAGTCTGGTTAGTTTCGGTTACGGACAACGTCGATGGTTTCTATCGTCTCTTCCATATGGAATTTGATCGAGTGTGGGAGCGTTGCGCCGGGTCACCAATCAATATGAATTCATAGCCCGGCGTTGCCAGTACTCGCCGTTGCTGACGCGCGGTTGTTTTCGCGCCACGCCATTTCGCTCGCATCAGCCCGAATAGGTTTTGAACCTTCCATGCCTGACACCGCGCATGTAGCCGTGCGAAACTTGGATCTCCAACTCGGCTTCAAGAAATTCATTGGCAAGTATCAGCGCGCGAATGGTGCTGCGCATGTCGCCACCGCACGCAGCGATTGCTTGATCCGCGGCCACGTCAAGTCGTTCCGACTCTAATTGCGAGTCGGTTCTCACCACTTCCGCCATTGCGCTGTTCCGTATTGACCGCGCCCCATCATGAGAACAAAATAGGAACATGTCAAACTAGATTCGCGGGGCTTGTGGATTATGGGCATATCGATGAAAAACCCAGTCCTTGCCGAACGCGGATAGAATCGCGGTCCTGATTCGGGTAATTCACTTCAATGTATGAAGCTCGGAAAATCTGCAATTTTCTTCTTGCGCGACATGATGCGCAGCGCTTCGACTTGACCAATCTGCGTTTGAATAAGCTAGTTTTCTTTATTCACGCCGTGGCATTGAAGACGCGAAAAGAAGGTTTGGTCCGAAACCACTTTGAGGCTTGGCAGTTTGGCCCCGTCATTCGACCGATATTTGATGCTTTCAAAAACTACGGAGATCATTGGGTAACTGAGCCCGCAAAGTTCTTGGACTACGCGACCGGCGAACTCAAACCGATCCCATTCGACGATATCGTAGCAACGGATGCACAGATTATCGATGAAGTTTTCGCCGAATACAGCCGTTTTTCAACTGGTCAATTGGTGGCGCTTTCGCATGAGCCCGGCGGTCCTTGGGATTTGGTCTATCGAGCACATCTGGCGGACAGCACCGTAAGTCCGCGTATCCCCAATGACCTGATTCGGCGTCATTTCGCGGGGCAAATAAACTCTTCCGCCCGGCATTAATTAATCCATACAGTCTCGACGGAATCGGCCCGATGCATCAGTATTGGGTAAAGGAGATTCGCGTCATGCCAGGCCGTGGAAAGATTTTTGAATTACTTGATTTTCCGAAGTTCGCTTATCCGTCAGTAGTTGGAATGGATGCGGCTCAAACATCGCAAAACCTGATCGAGCGATTGGGCGGTGGGGGCTTCATGTCATACACTTCAATATGGCCTCGAATGGCTGCCATAGTTGAAGGACGAGCAACCGAGGCATTCATTGAGAATGAATTCGGTTTTTACAAAGAGACTTGGAAGAACGAGTCAATTCGCGATGCGGTTCGACTTCTGAAGAAGCACTTCGGCGGTCGGGGAACTTGGTATTCATTGCCAACGAAGCCAATCTTTGTTCTCGGATTTCTCTTCAAACCAAGCATTAAGGGCATTTGGTTCGTTGATGGGCAAGCCTACGCTGTCCTCATAAATGCTCGCAAGCATCAGCGGTTGTTCCCTGAACATCTACGCTTTCTCGCGCGCGGCATATACGAGCTTCACTGCATTGATGACCCTAACGATCCCATTCCGCTCATAGTTGACCTTAGCGAGCACGATCTAGGCGAAGGTAGAGTTTTGAACGTGCATGTCATTCCGGCAGACAATGCAATTTCGTTGGATGCATTTGACTCCGCCGTTCGTGAATTCGTAAGAGCGCTTGAGCTTGCTGGAGTTGCCCTAGCAACGCCGGACGGCGCCATTATCGATCTTTTCAGAAGGCGATAGCCGCACGGACCCCCGTTGGATCAACGAAGCCCGGCCATCGCGTCGGGCTTTTTGCTGTTATCATAGGGCTTTCATTGTGAGTCTATCGCATGACAGAAACTTTCATGCCGGGATTTCGACGCTATCCGGACGAGGCCGCCATTATTGGAAGGCTGTTAGCGGGCTATGGCGAACTCGAATTCGAAATGTGCCGCTGCGTCGAAGCAGCGATGAACGATTTCGATGCCGCGTTCAAATTGATCTTCGCGAGACAAGGCGAGCGTAAACGGATCGAGCGGGCGGACACCGTGATGCGCCCCAAATACAATGCAGTCGGTATCGACACCGATTATGAGACCACGATTGGCGGGATGGACCATTGTCGTCGCATTCGCAATCAGTATGCTCACTCGACATGGTACGATACGAAGCCCGAAGGACTTTGTATTCTTAATTTGGAAGACACTGCGAAATTAGCTACGCCGGTCACGTCTGTCGTGTCCAATCGCAGGTCGATAGATGTTGCGCTACTGCGGCGACAGGAAGACTTCTTTGGCTATATCCAACTGTCCTTTTGGCACCTTCATTGGGCGTACGACACAGCCATGAAGAGACCAACAGCGATTGACTACCAGATGCCCGCCGCGATAACGCCGCCGCCGTTGCACAATTAACGCGATGGCAGACGAACCGCTACCACAAGTCTTAGAGACTGCCGTCCAAGACTATTTTGATTGGGCTGATGACTACATGCGGGCCGTCGAACGGCGCAACACCATAACGACGACGCTCTACCACTATACAGACATGGGCGGCTTGCAGGGCATTTTAACCAACGAAGAAATTTGGTTCACAGACTACCGACACCTTAATGATCCCAACGAACTTATGCACGGTATTGGGATCGCAAAATCGCTGCTACAACAGCGATCCAAGCAACATGGCCTACGGCCATTTCTTTTTCAATCCATTGACGACCTGCTTACGAAGAAGAACTTTTGGCGCGTGTTCGAATTTTTTATCGCCTCGTTTAGTCGCAACCCCGACGATCTAGGGCAGTGGCGAGCATATGCTGACGACGGCAGGGGCGTTGCAATTGGTTTTGCGCCTGTTCTTTTTTTAGCCAATGAGCCAACAAACAAAGACCCGGCCAAGAATATGTTCGCCGGTCCCGTTCTTTACAAAGATCCACTCACACGGGATCGACACGCGAAAGGGATCGACAAAGCGACTTGGATTTTGGAGACGGCCATGAAATATGCTCATCGCCATCTTAAGCAAAAGCAGATCGGAATCCCGTTCATCGGCGCTCTTGCAAGAGCGGTCATAGCGACGCCGATAGTGTGGAATTCGCTGACCTGTAAACATCCGGGCTATGCACATGAAAGCGAGGTTCGGCTCGTTATCCTCGCCGTAAAAGGAAAGATGCGAGGAAAGGTTTTAACGCGGCTTCGGCGAGGCAAAGCTGTTCGTTACGTTTCGCGAAAATTGCCGCTGCGTCAAAAAGGTCAAATCGTCGAAATCATCATAGGTCCGGCAGCGCCCAAAACAGCAGAAGCCAGGATACGTACGCTGTTAAAATCTCTGGGAGTGGAGGCACGCATTCGACGGTCCAAGATTCCGTACAGACCTTGAAGTTCTAAGCAGCATGATACTTGGACTCAAATGCAACGTCGGCGCATCGCATCGTCGTCGCTTTGTCATCCAACATCGTTCGGAAATAAGTACTTTCCTTCAGCGCCAATACCAATTGTTCTGCATCCGACAAGCCCGCGATGCCATTGAGATAGAAGTGATCCTCGCTGACATAACGTTTATAGAAAATATGCAAAAAGTCCTGAAGGTCCAGCCAACACTGATTCCAGTCATCTATCGGAGTGCCACCTAGCGATTTACCATCGAGGACTGCATCGCGGTCAAGGTGGCTGATTAGCTTGTTCCGACCCGGAAGAATTTTTTGGCGGAACGCATATAGGCTTTGTTTTAGCAACGCTAACTTGGCGGCTTCGTCGGCGAGTCCGAAAAGTCCGAATTATTGATTAGAAAATTAACCGTGAGATTTTTTCGGTCGGGTTTCCCTTCAGGATCGGTCAGTTTGCAAAATTGCAAAACAATATACTCGTTCATAATCCAATTCAGATCATGAAAGAAGGTATGCGCTGTTCGCTCTAGCAGCTCGCGCCGTCTTTCTCCTGAATCGAACAGGACTCGGCTGTGTTCATAGACAGAACGCAGGAAGACGCATCCGTTTGCGAACGCTTTGACATCTTCAACCGTTACCATGACCTAAGCGACAGCTGCGCGTTCGCGAATCAACGACAATGCAGCGTTGATCGTTTCGGCCGCCGCTTCGAGTGCGATCATTGCGGCGTGAGCGTCGCGGCCGGTCAGGTACGGTCCCGGCGGCGGGAGATTGTCCGCTGGCGCGGCGATTGCGTTCGGAAATTTATTGCCAGTCGATATATCGCCGATGCGCCCGCCGTTCACGCCAAACCACGCCGCTATGTCATGTTGCCGGTCGCCGCGCGCAATCATGCCCTTGGCTATCGACGCTTCCGATTCGGTCAATGAGATTCCGCTTGGTTCCGCTCTTGGCATGTGATTCCCCGCAGTGGTTGAACTTAAGAAGTATTACACGGCGATTCCATTACCCGGCGCAAGCGTGACGGGCGCCGATACATAGCGATTTCGAAATGTTTCGAAATGCCTTTGGCATCAGGTGGAGCTTCTCACCAAAATTTTCCGCTGGGCGACCTACGCGCCTCCGAATTGCCCGCGTTCATTTTCTCGCGAGAAGGACCCACTAAGCAAATTGCAAGCGGGCCATAAACGTTGCCAGCGTCAAAATCTCACCTTCCAAGACTAGGGTGTCCGATCGTGCCCAAATCGGCCGGCAAAGCGACGATGGAACCGGATATTTCATAACATTCGATCGACGCAATCAGGCTCGATTCGAAAACCGGTTGATCGCACTCATTGCCTGTATTCGGGGTTCGACACCCCGCAAATAGATGGTCGTTCTCAAGAACTCGATCTCGTTTGGCTGGCTGGCTTCATCAACGTCGATGTACCAAGATCTTGGCCGACCGTCGACGCCGTCGTTCCAGCGATATCCCCGTTTCTTTAACTCGTCTTTCAAATCGAACGGGGACTGCTCAGCCCAAATGCGTATGGTCTTGCGCCTGGCACGTTCAAGCAGGACTGCTAGAGCGGGTTTATTAACTTTCGGAAGGTTCGATACCAAAATCTCAATGAGCGCGTGGCAATCATCGATCGCGCGGTGGGCCCGGTGAAAGAAGCCGACACCGGCCAGCAAATACCCTAGCCGCGATCCATCGAATCCGTGCTTGCGCCATTCCACTTCTGTTGCCGAACATCCCCACGACTTTTGTTCGAAAACCGGCCAATAACGCTCGGCGAATTTGCGATCGAAGTTCGCATTGTGAGCAATGACAATAACGGAGTCTTCGACGAACGCTGTCACGACGTCCGGGTCAATTCGATGCCCGGCGACCATTTCGTCGGTAATTTCTGTAAGGTCGGTGATCTCAGCGGGTATCGGATTTGATGGTTCGTTAAACGACGAGAAGACGTCTATGATACGTGCGATTCGGCCATCGGGCAGATAGGTGAATTTCACCATCGCGAGTTCGATAACTTCATCTCGCCCCGCATCAAGGCCCGTTGTTTCTACGTCTAGCAAAATACCGGTCTTAGTCGCTTGCCCGTCGCATGACGCAAACTCAGCTCGAGGCAACAGTCGACGAAGAACTCGATAATCCGCAGATTTCGCGAGCGTCTCGGCCATAGCTGCTAGATTGATTTCGTCAGGCGCCATACCGTTAACAATTACATCGAACCGTGGGGCGATCACAGAACTTCCGGTAAAATTGGACGCCACGGTAACCCGTCGTGTCGGTTTTGTGGCACAACCCGGAATGAAGGCTAATGTCCAATCCCAACCAGTGTGGATGTAGTCGTTCGATGGAACGGTCTCGCCATCGTGAGTGGGGTCGTAGGGGTTCTCAAAGATGAAGGCGCCCGCCAACGTCAGGATGACTGACTATTTCGCGTCCTGCATTCTTTGGTTTAACGATCGGGGGTAACTTTGACGAGGATATCGCTCCGGGACAGACTTCTCATGGACCGAAAGGCGCTGCTCGACCTGGGCACGCGCAACAGGCTCGTAAACATTCCCCTCCGGACAAGGAACATCCGAGCAATCGAGATCAATGACGAAAAGTCATCGGAAGTGTTCAGGCTACTGGGAGAGAGTAAACGGTTCACCTTCCTAGCCGCCAAAGCCGAGGCCATTGAGGGGCAACCTCCGTCGGGTCCCGATGACGAGTCTTCAGGCTCGATTGCCCAGCAATTCCACGTAGGCGACGGCAACGAAACGGGTCCCAGGGCGCGCCACTCGGACAGGCGGTTGCAAACGAAACTGTCGCCCGAGGGACTTCAGAAACGCCTCCTGGACATCTGGTACGATGCGCGAACGCTCGAAGAAGAACAAGGCGTCAACATCCTTTATTTCGCCTTCGGTTTGCTGAAATGGTTCGAGGACGACAAATCGGACGTCGAACGTTTCGCGCCCCTCGTCCTGCTTCCCGT
>WNFG01004586.1_pt1 | contig 11615 bp, 14 predicted proteins | sample 5400431 | NCBI WGS metagenome assembly WNFG01 (sample SAMN13153346, study PRJNA577476) | soil metagenome | isolation source: 120 cm saprolite under Douglas fir tree site 2 hole 3 replicate 2 | place: USA:California | collected 2015-04-18
TGGACGGGGGACCTTGAACGGGCGAAGTGGTTCGCAAGCCGGTGGGAGGATCTTCACGACCCCGCTGTGTATACGGTGACGATCCCGAAGAGCACCGTCCTCGCCTACGTCGACGAGCGCAAGGAAGATGAGTACCTGCTCTGGCCGTACGGTCTGCCGAGGCCTAGGCGGGTCAGAGGGCGAGCCCGTGAGCCGTATCAGTGGGATCGGGCTGGGGAGGGGCGCAATGGCGCCGAGTGAGCAGATCAAGACTGCCTCGACGCCGCAATATCTCACGCCCGAAGCGGTGGCCAAGATGCTGCGCGTGAGCCCCTCGACCGTATATCGCTGGGCCAGCTCGGACACCACGATGCCGGCAACGCGCGTGGGGAAGACGGTGCGCTTCCGTGCCGACCTACTGGAGCGGTGGCTGACCGCTCGGACCCAGCGCAGTCGGCGCCAGCAGATCGCTCATCAGTCGGTCAATGCAGGAGTGACGGGCACTTGAGCGCAGCACCGTCGTATTTCTGCCCGCCTTCTGCCCGAGCCTGCCGAATCGGGGCCAGGAGACGGCACCGGCCGGGAGCCGCATGGGCCCCCAGCCCCACCCGGAGAAGTCTCGTTCTGTGGTCAATCCGGCACGCAGAGAGGCGGCGGAGCCGCAGCCGTCGGCCGGCCGAGATCGGATCATACGCGTATCCGCCTGTAGACATCGCTGGACGGCAGGGTCTGCGGTATTCTCCGCGACGCCCCTCTCGATGCTTTCTTGCAGGAGCATCGCCGCTGCGGGCTGGATGGGGATGTAAAGGACGTCCGAGTCTGGGATGACGTGCAAATGCGGGGCGCGGCTATCGCCCCGCCACAAGGGGTAGTCAAACCAAACTGGAGGACCGACGATGAAGACAACCAAGGCGAAGCGGGGACCACCTGAAAATCCACTGGCCGGTGCGTTCACTAAGGCGTTCATGCTGCAACTCGGCTGGAGCAGCGTGGCCGTGCTGCAGCTCTTCATTACTGCACTCGGTGCCATGTAAGCGACCGACACCGTCGTCCGCGCCGACTTCGATGCCGTGTGGCACGAAGCTGCGAAGCTGCGGGCGCATCTGGAGCGCATTCGCATTGAGTGCGAATACGCCCAAGGGAGGAACTGACGTTGAGCCACGGTCGAGTTCGGCAGTTCACCTGGATCCACGACGGCCAGAAGGGCCGCGCGTGGGGCTTCACCGTCATCATTGGCGGGAAGCGCGTTCGTCGGCAGGGTTACCTGTCGCGCGCTGAGGCGCAGGACGCGCTCGATGCCCTCAAGCACCCTGACCCGGCGGAGGCGCCGGCCATGGTCAGCACGATGACGCTGGCCGAGGCGTTCGAGCGGTATTTCAAGGCGAAGGCGAGGAAGCGGTCACTGGACGAGGATGAGCGCATCGCCAAGCACCTCAAGGCCGTGTTCGGAGAGCAGACACCGCTGGTCGAAATCACGGCCAGCCGCATCAGCGCGTACAAGGCGAGCCGGCTGGCGGTCGAGAAGTCTCGCCGTGGCAGCGTACTCTCGGCCGCGTCCATCAACCGGCCGCTCGCGCTCCTCCGTCACCTGTTGCGCCTCGCGCACGAGGAGTGGGAAGTGCTGCCGGCCGTGCCCCGGATCAAGCTGGAGAAGGAGGCGCAGGGCCGGCTGCGGTGGCTCACGCCTGAGGAGGCCACCAAGCTGCTCACCAAGTGCCGCGAGCAGAAGGCCCCTGCCCTGGTCGATCTGGTCGAGCTGGCACTTTACACGGGGATGCGCCAGGGCGAACTGCTGGAGCTGACGTGGGGCTGCGTGGACCGCGCCAGGGGCGTTGTATTGCTGGAGATCACGAAGTCAGGGCGGCGGCGTGAGGTGCCGCTCAACGGTCCCGCCGATGCCGTCCTGGCGCGCAGGGCGTCCGCCGCGCAGGGCGACAGGCTCGTGTTCGGCACCGGGAGCTGGGACGCCTTCAGGAAGACCTGGGAGGCTGCCGTGGAGGCAGCGCTGCTCGATGACTTCCACTTTCATGATCTGCGCCACACGTTCGCCTCGTGGGCGGTGCAGCGGGGCGTGACGCTCCCCGAGCTGAAGGACTTGCTGGGCCACGCCACACTGGCGATGGTGATGCGCTACGCGCATCTCGCTCCAGAGCAGCTTCGCTCGGCCGTCTCGCGCCTCGATGACGTGCTGGTGCCAGTGCGCTCGGACAAAAATCGGGCAGAACAAGCAGAGATGTTGCTCGCCTCGAAGTCGTAGCCTCTGAAGACGCCTTCGTAATCGGGGGGTTTGGTGGAGCCGGGGGCGGGAGTTGAACCCGCGACCTACTGATTACGAATCAGTTGCTCTACCACTGAGCTACCCCGGCGTTCCTCCGCAGAGTCTACCACTTGCGAGTCGCCCCGTCCCGCCCCCCCCACGTTGGTTCCAACATTTGGTTCCGGGATGGCCCCGGCGCTCAGTCTTGAGCATCTCGCCGCGGATGTGGTCGGGGCTCAAATGGGCATACCTTGTTGTCATCGCCAAGGAGCGGTGGCCGAGGATGGCCTGCAGGGCCTGGAGCTTCCCGCCGCGCATCATGAACCACGAGGCGAAGTGATGGCGGCAGTCGTGGAAGGTGAAGTCCTCGACCTGGGCCTCGGCCACGGCGTGCTCCCAGGCGGCCCGCGGAAACGCGATGGGCCAGACTTCAGTGAGTTGTGAGCCATCCGGCCAAGCTAGCGAGCCGTTCTTCGTAAGCCTCTCTCGTCGAACATGAGCGGCCCAAAGATAGGCCTGAGCTCGTGGGCTCGACTGTATGTCGCCGGGACGTGCTGTGCTTCTAGTGCTTGCCACCCGTGCCCGCGTCCGATCGATCCAGGTTGAGACTAACCTCGGGTTCGTCATAAGCTGTGTCATCATGGTCGATCGTTCTTGGTGCGTCTGGCGGGGCTCCCGATCGGCAGCGGCCGAGATCGTTGCGCGAGGGTGGCCGGGGCGGAATGCTGGCGGCATCCGCTCTCGCCGGTGGCGGGGATGAAGGGCGAAGGCCAGACCATGGGAGGATCTAGCCGACACGCTCAGTGCCAGATGAGCCGAGACCATCCGCGGGCGTCTAGCGCATACTAGTAGAAACAATCAACTTCGATACGCGAGACCTGAGAGGGCGATATGTCCAGCGAACACGACAAGATCGACACCCAGAAAGTCATTGCCAGCCTCAACACCATCCTGGAGCTCGAGCTCGCGGGTGTGGTGCGATATGTACATTATTCGCTAATGGTTTTCGGCCACGCGCGCATTCCGATCATTGGCTGGATGCGCAACCAAGCTACCGAGGGCATGAGCCACGCCTCGATCGCCGGCGAGCACGTCACTGCGCTCGGCGGCCATCCATCGCTGAAAATTGGCAAGCTGGTCGAGTCCCACAAGCACGACATCATTCAAATTCTGCAGGAGTCCTTGGACCACGAGCGTGCCACGCTTCGCGAGTACTACAACCTGCTCGAGCTCGTAATTGACAAGAGCGTGTGGCTTGAGGAATACGCCCGCGAGCAGATCCAGCTTGAGGAACAGCACATCGCTGAAGTTGAGAAAATGATGCGCAAGCCCGGCGAACTGCACCCCGCCGGTTGATGCCACAGCGCGGAGCGAATGTGTGTCCCGTTGCCCCGACAGGCCCAGTGCCTCGAGAGACCGTCTGCGGCATGGCGAGCGCCAGGACGTGCGCCATCAGCGCGACGCCCAAGAGCCGAGGCAAAAGCCTAGTGGACCCAGTTTGCGAGGTGCTGATCGCCTCCCCGCAGGCCGTCAGGTACTTCTTCGCTGACGCGGCGGTGGACGAGGATGCTTAGGCACCGGCGCGTGGTTCCAGGCACGGTTCCAACGCAGGCCGATGCGGGGTGACGCAGGTCGACGTCGGGTTATGGCTCTTGCGTCTGGTTGCGGGGGGTTACGTCGGGGGGCGTCAGATTCGAGGGGTCAGTGGCGTGCTTACGAATCAGTTGCTCTACCACTGAGCTACCCCGGCCTGCCGTGGCCAACCGCGTCGAGCAGTCCACGCGAGTATAGCAAACCCTCATTCGCGCACCAGGGCGTCGATCTCCTCCCGATGGCCGCCGAAGCCGAGGAAGAGGCGGTCCTCGATCACGATGGTGGGCACGGCGAGTCGGCCCGCGAGCCGAAACACCTCGGCGCTCGCCTCGGGATCCCGGCCCACGTCGCGCACGTCCACGGCGGCGCCGCGCGACTGGAAAAAGGCGAGGGCGGCCTCGCCGTCGGCATTGCCTTCCATGGTGAAGAGGAGCACGCGCTTCACGAGGCTTCCACGATAGCACCGACATCCTCGGGCCGCTTGACCACGGCGAAGCACCTCTGCTAGCATCCGGCCCCTGCACATGATGACGCTGCGGATCGCCTCATGACGCGCGCGGACCTCGTGGTCACGATGGCCGCGGAGAGCGGCTGGACCAAGGCGGCGGCCGACCGCGCGCTGCGCGCGCTCCTCGCGTCGATCCGCGGCTCCCTCAAGCGCGGCCAGCCCGTCACCCTCGTCGGCTTCGGCACCTTCTGCGTCACGCGGCGCAAGGCCCGCAACGGCAAGAACCCGCGCACGGGCAAGCCCATGCACGTGGCGGGCGGTCGCGCGCCCAGATTCAAGCCGTCACCGGAGCTCAAGCGGGCGATTCGCTGAGGTCTTTTTGAGCTTGGTCCCGGCCGTCCGGGACTGCTACAGTCGGATGGTGCGTCTCTTCGTTGTCCTCACCTCCGCAATCCTCATGATGGCGGTGCCGGCCTGGGCTCAGAATGGCCGCCCCGTCCATCTGAGCGCGGAGTCTGTCCTCTTGCTGGCTCCCGACGGCACGGTGCTCTTCGCGAAGAATCCGTCCGAGGACCACGCGCCCGCCAGCCTGGTCAAGCTGATGACGCTCTACCTCGCCTGCGAGGACCTCGAGGCCGGACGCGTGGCGTGGGAAGAGCCCGTGACGATCAGCCGGCGGGCCGCGGAGACGCCGCGCTATCGCATGGGACTCCGGGCGGGCGACAGTGTCCCCTTTCGCACGCTCCTGGAAGGCGTGGCCATCGCCTCCGCCAACGATGCCGCCACCGCGGTGGCCGAGCACCTCGCGGGCACCGAGGAGGCCTTCGTCGAGCGGATGAACGCCAAGACGGTCGAGCTCGGGCTGCACGCCACGCGCTTCGTGAATGCTCACGGGCTGCCCGGGCCGGGGCAGGGCAGCACGGCGCAGGACATGGCGAAGCTCATCGGCCACCTCGTGCAGGACTATCCCGCCTCGCGACCGCTCCTCGGCGGAGTCAGCTTCAATTTCCGCGGGCGCGTGCACGCCCGTCGCATTCCCCTCTTCCAGGATCCCTGGGGCGTGCAGGCCCTCAAGACCGGCTTCACGCGGGAAGCGGGCTACAACCTCGCCATCGCCGCCTGGCGCGCCGGTCAGCGCTTTCTCCTCATCGTGCTGGGCTCGCAGACGCGCAGCCTGTCCTTCCGCGACGCCAAGGAAGTGCTGCGCTTCGGATTCGCGGAGGCGGGCATCGAGACGATCGAGGAGCCGCGCCGGCCCGCGGCGCCGCCTCCGCCCAAGCGGCGGCCGGGTGATCGACGGCGCCATGCCGCCTTCGCCGTCGAGCTGCCTCCCGCCCCCTCGCGCCCGTAAGCGTTCCCGCAGCGGAGGGCCCGCACATGGCGAAGCCCGCGGCCATCATCTTCGACGCCTATGGCACGCTCTTCGATGTCCATTCGGTCGTGGAGGCCGGACGGGCATTGACCTCGGATCCGGCCGCCCTCTCGATGCTCTGGCGCCAGAAGCAGCTCGAGTACACCTGGCTGCGCACCCTCATGCGACGCTACGAGGACTTCTGGGCGGTGACGGAGGCGGCCCTGCGCTTCGCCCTGCGCCGGCTCGACATCGTGGCCGGCGAGGCGGAGATCGCCCGGCTCATGGAGGCCTATCTCTCCCTCGCCACCTTTCCCGAGGTGACGAGGGCCTTCGCGGCCCTCGCGGGAACGCCCCTCGGCATTCTCTCGAACGGCTCGCCCAGGATGCTGGCAGCCGCCGTGTCGTCGAGCGGCCTCGAGGGCAAGCTCGCCCACGTGCTCTCCGTGGATGCCGTCAGGGCCTACAAGCCTACGCCCGCCGTTTACGAGCTGGGGCCGCGAGCCTTCCGAGCCCCTGCGAGGGAGATCCTCTTCGTGTCGTCCAATGCCTGGGACGTGGCGGGAGCCAAGGCGTTCGGCTATCGCACCTGCTGGTGCAATCGGGCACAGATGCCCATGGACAATCTCGGCGCGGAGCCCGACCTGGAGGTCACCCGCCTGGACGAGATCCCCGCCAAGCTCAGCTAGCCGCGGTCAGCGAAGCCAGCGCGCGCTCGTAGAGCTCGTCGGTATAGCCACGCACCAGGAGATCGCCCCAGACGAGCACGGGGACACGGAGGAGCCCGTCCTCGTGGAGGAGCCAGTCGAGCGCCTGGGCGTCGCTCACGGGCTCCTGGAGGGCGTCACGCCGCACGAAGCCGGCGCCCGTCTTGACGAGGAATCGCTTGGCCCCGCGCGCCAGGCCAAGCGCGCCATCGCGATCCACCGGATGCGCCTCGAGGGACCGGCTCTCGAAGTCCACGCGCGCTTCGGCCAAGGCCCGGCGGGCCAGCTCGGAGGCGGGGCAGTCACAGCTCTTGTCGTAGAGGATGGCCCGCATGGAGAAAGTGTCGTCGCGGGCCTGGGGCAAGTCAAGAGGACCGGAACGTCCTGGAGGCGCCGGGCGGGCTCAGGACGCTCCGGATCTCGCTCGTGGCGCGTCTACTTCTTGGCGAGTCTCTTCCGCTTCACGTATCCCCAGATCTTCTTCGTCATCTCGGAGGGGCCGATGGGCGACGAGCCCATCACGGACTCCATGGTGTCCTTGCAACCTTTGAAGTTGATCGAGTAGCCGCCAAACGCCAACTTCTTCTTCGCCATGCTGTCTATCCTCCCTCGAGTGGGTGTGGGATTCGCCGCCCGGCGCCTCCCGTAGGGCCGAGGGTATTATCGCCAGCCCCCGAGGGAGCGCAAGGGAAAAATACACTCCGTAGGGGCCCCCCCACGACGTGGCGCTACCGGGTGGGGGTATACCCCCCCGGGGCACTCCGCTACTTGCGGCCGGTGAAGGCGGGCATGACGTCGCGCGCGAACCAGGCGAGCTGTTCCTTGAATTCCTTGGGCGCCATGCCTTCCGCCCAGTGGATCATCATGTGCTCGAGCCCGGGATACCGGCTCTCGAAGTCGCGGATCTGATCGATGACGTGGCGGGGCGGGCCGCAGAGCCATGCGCGCTGCGCCACGCCGTCGCGGATGGTGGGAATGCGCGCGGGCGCCCCGGGAGTGCCCCACGAGCGTCCCTCCTCGTCGGCGTAGCGGACGAAGCCGAAGGGCGCGAACCACTTGTAGCGCTCGTCGTGATAGGGCTCGACGCGCTGGACGGCTTCCTCGATGGAATCGGCAAGGTAGAGGCCCACGCCCCAGCAGATGTCCTGCCCGAGGGCGAGCGGCCGCCCTGCCTTGGCCGCTTCCGCCTGATAGGCACGGACGACCTGGTCGAAGATGCGCTCGCCGTTGAGGGTGACCATGGCCTTGATGCCGCGCTGGGCGATATAGGGCAGCGTCTTGCCCGAGGCGACGGGCTGCCAGAGCTCGACGGGCAGATGCACGGGCCGTGGCACCACGGTGATCTTGTCGAGCTTGTAGCCTCGATACTCGACGGGGGCGGGAATGGTGTAGTGCTTGCCCTTGTGCGACCAGGACTCCTCGTTGAAGCACTTGAGGAGGACTTCCATCTGCTCCTCGAAGAGCTCCTGGTTGGCTTTGTTGTCGAGCATGGGCGCCCCGAACGTCTCCACCTCGCGGGTGTGGTAGCCGCGCCCCACGCCCATGATCACCCGCCCTCCCGTCATGATGTCCGCCTGGGCGTAGTCCTCGGCCAGACGGATGGGATGCCACATGGGCAGGACATTGAAGGCGCAGCCGAACTTGAGGCGCTGGGTCTGGGTGGCGAGCCACGTGCCGAGGAGGATCAGGTTGGGGAAGACCTCGTACCCCTCGTGCTGGAAGTGGTGCTCGGCCGTCCACAGGGCGTAGTAGCCCAGCTCGTCCATGTGCTGGGCGACGTCCTTCGCCGTCTGGAAGGCTTCGACGAGTCGCTCGTTCGGATAGCGGCGCTCATCGGCCGGGGTGCCGTGGAGGCCCACATTGTCGAGCTCGATCTGCCCGACGTACAGCGCCGAGAACTTGGAGATCATTTCGCCCTCCACCCTCCGTCCACGACCATGGTGTGCCCGGTGACGTAGCCCGCCTCGTCCGAGGCGAGATAGCAGACGGCCGAGGCGATGTCTTCCACGGTTCCCCGCCGCCCCGCGGGCACCACCGCGCGCATCTGGTCGTCATTGACGGCGATGCCCCGTCCGCTCATGTCGGGAATGTCCGGCCCCAGGATCTCCTGCGAATGCCGGCGCAGGTTGGTCAGGATCGGCCCCGGGCACACCGCATTGATGGTGATGCCGCGCGCGGAGTAGACGACGGCCATCTGGCGCGTGAGACCGACCACGCCGTGCTTGGCCGCGATGTAGGCGGCGCCTCCTCCCGTGCCGTTGAGCCCGGCCACGGAGGCCATGTTGACGATGCGGCCGCGCCCGCGCGGCAGCATCTCCGCGACCGCGCGCTTGCAGCCGAGAAAGACGCCGGTGAGATCGATGTCTATCACCCGTCGCCAGAGGGACTCGTCCATCTCGTCCACGTTGAAGTAGCCGTCGAGGATGCCGGCGTTGTTGACCATGATCTCGAGCGGGCCGAGGGCGGCGATGGCGCCCCCGACGGCGCGATCGACATCGGCCGCCTTGCTCGTGTCGCCCTGGAAGGCCTTGGCCCGGCCTCCCGCCTTGGCGATCAGCGAGGCCGTCTCTTCCGCCGAGGCGCCGTCGAGGTCCAGCGCCGCCACGGGCGCGCCGGCCGCGCCCAGGGCGAGCGCGATGCCGCGGCCGATGCCCGACCCCGCCCCTGTCACTACCGCCATTCGCTCCTTGAGCGTCATTCTCAGCCCTCGCCTCGCCGCTGATCACTCAGCCCTCGCCTCAAGGCTTCGCCCTTCAGCTCGAACTGCGGCCTGCGGCATTCACTTGCCATCAGATGGCCAGGGCGTAGCCGTCGCGGCGTGGATCGGCCCCGGCCATCAGGGCGCCTGATTCAGGGTCGCGCATGATCCCCTGCCCGCCGCCCACCACCCACGACCAGTCGTCCAGCACGTTGACGGTGTGTCCCCGCTTCTGCAGGCCCTGGCGAGTCGCCTCGGGAATGCGAGACTCGGCGTCGAGCAATCGGTCGCGGTACACGCGGATGCGCGGCTGCTCGATGGCCTCCTGGATGTTGAAGCCGAACTCGAGCACGTTGAGCTGCATCTGCGGCTGGGTCTGCAGGATGCCGTAGGAGCCCGGCGTGCCGACGGAGAGACGGAACATGCCCTCGCTGAAGATCTGGGTGGGCGACATCATCGTGCCCGCCTTGCGACCCGGCTTGACCACGTTGGGGGAGGCGGGATCGAGGTCCATCCACTTGAGGATGTTGTTCAGCACGAGCCCGGTGCCGGGGATGGCGAAGCCCGAGCCGAAGGGCACGCCGAGCGTCTGGGTGACGGAGACCACGGTGCCCTCGGCGTCCGCGCAGGCGAAGTGCGTGGTCTGCTCGTTCTCGAAGGTGGCCGGATGCCCTTCCGCGATCTGCCCGGTGAGCTTCTCGCGATTGTGCCGCTCCCCCTCGCTCACCGCGGCCTTGGTGGAATCGATGCGCGCCCGCTGAGACTTCGCGTAGGCCTTGGAGAGAAGCCCTTTGATCGGCGTCTCCCCGGCGTACGCATAGGCGAGGCGATCCGCCGAGCCCAGCTTGATCGCCTCGATGAGGTGGTGGAGATGGTCGACGGAGTTGTGCCCCCAGCCCTTGAGGTCGTAGCCCTCGAGGATGTTGAGGGTCTCCAGCATCTGGAAGGCCGAGAAGGGCGGCGGCACCGAGCAGATCTCGTAGCCGCGGTAGCCGATACGGATGGGCTCCCGCCACTCGGGCTTGAATTCCGCGAGATCGCTCTCGGAGAGCCAGCCTCCCGCCTCCTGCACGGCGCGCGCGATGGCCTTGGCGATGGGCCCGCGATAGAACACCTCGCTGCCGCCCTCGGCGACCTGCCGGAAGGTCGAGGCGAGCTCCTTGTAGGTGGCGATCTTGCCCGGCCGCGGCCCGCCGTTGCTCAGGTACAGGCGCTGCGCCTCCACCGAGCGCCCGAGCTGCGGGCGCGCCTGCTCGATGAAGGCCGTGTTCATGAGGGTGAGCGGCGCGCCCTGCTCGGCCCAGTCGATGGCGGGAGCGAGGACGCGCCCGCGGGGCATGCTGCCGAAGCGCTCGAGGGCAGCCATCCAGCCGCCCAGATTGCCGGGCGTGGCGCAGGCCTTGGGCCCCCCCGCCAGCTCGTCCTCGGTGGCGCGCGCCGCATTCGCCGCGGCGGGCGCCCGGCCGATGAAGTCGAGTACGTGGCGCTCGGCGCCCCCGCGCCGCGAGACGAACATCAGGCCGATGCCGCCCGCGCTCGACATGAAGGGCTCGACCACGTTGAGCGTCGAGCCCACCGCCACCGCCGCGTCCACGGCGTTGCCGCCCTCGAGGAGAATGCGAATGCCCGCCATGGAGGCGAGCGGATGAGCGGAGGCGACGGCACCGCGACGACCCATGACGACGGGACGATATGCGTGGCGATGAGGGGGCATAGATCCTCCGGGCGCGGCTGATCGACGCGCGGCACGGGACGACAGGAGCTGCACGGCGGCCTCGGCCATCGCGGAACGTTCGAAAATGCGAACGTGCCGTCGCCGCGTCGCTCGTGGCGCAATGGTAGGATGGAGGCCCTCTGGATGCAAGCGAGCCGCCGCGTGGGCTCAGGAGGTCTCTCGTCGTGAGCGCCGTCTACGACACCATCGGGACCGGCTACGCCGCGAAGCGACAGCCGGATCCTCGCATCGCTCGCGACATCCGCGCCGCGCTCGGAGCCGCCGCCCGCGTCCTCAACGTGGGAGCGGGCGCGGGCTCCTACGAGCCGGCCGACCTTCCCGTGCTGGCCGTCGAGCCTTCGCGCGAGATGATTCGCCAGCGTCCCGCGGGGCGGGCCCCCGTCGTGCAGGCCCTGGCCGAGGAGCTCCCCTTCCCGTCCGCGTCCTTTGACGCCAGCCTGGCCGTCCTGACCGTGCATCACTGGAGCGACCGCCGCGGGGGGCTGACCGAGCTTGCTCGTGTCGCGCGGCGGGTCGTCATCGTCACCTGGGACCCCGCGTGCCGTGACCGCTTCTGGCTCACGAGCGAATACCTGCCCGAGATCATCGAGCTCGATCTGACGAGATTTCCAACGCGGGAGGAATTCTCCCGCGCCCTCGGCCCCATCGAGGTGCGGACACTTCCCGTGCCCCACGACTGCCTCGACGGCTTTCTGGGTGCCTTCTGGCGCCGCCCCGAGGCCTATCTCGATCCCGAGGTCCGCTGGGCCATGTCGGGCTTCTCCCAGCTGCCGTCCGCGCGCGTGGACGCGGGCCTCGCGCGTCTCGCCGACGATCTCCGCAGCGGCCGGTGGGAGGAGCGCTTCGG
>WNFG01023375.1_pt1 | contig 11615 bp, 9 predicted proteins | sample 5400431 | NCBI WGS metagenome assembly WNFG01 (sample SAMN13153346, study PRJNA577476) | soil metagenome | isolation source: 120 cm saprolite under Douglas fir tree site 2 hole 3 replicate 2 | place: USA:California | collected 2015-04-18
TCGCGCGGCACCACGGCGCACCTCGCGATCACTCCAGGGCGAGTCGGTGATGAAGTGCTGCAACTGCTGATGGACAGCGCTCACCTGCTCGTCATCGGCACAGCTGCGTGCAGCGATCGGCTCGATGCTCTTTCGCTCCCCCTCGCTCAACAGCCCCAACGCGTAGGTCGCGAAGGACGCTCGCCTGCTGTCATGCGCGAGGATCTCGCCGATGCCGCCGAGGTACTTCTCTAGTCGACCCTGCGCGCCCTGGTCGAGGGGTGTTTGCATGACCAGTAGAGATCACGACTCGATCCACCAGGCAATCCCCGGAGCGTAAGCGATCGATCCGCTTCGGCTTTGTCCAGCCAAGCAGCTGACACAGTAGTGGTAGGCTAGGTCCCGGTCGCCGCCCGCTGCATCTGCAGTTGCAACTCGGCCAGTGGGATGTTCTCTTGCTCACGGCGCGCATGCAGATACACGAGCGTCGTCCCAATGACCGGCAACGGGAACAACAACATCGAAATCGCAATCTGCGAGAGCTGCAGACCGATACCGCGCCAGCCTGACATGAGATCGAACATGGCGTCCGGATCGCTGGTAGCGGCGCGGAAGAACAACAACGACAGCGGACCCACCAGTACCGCCGTCGCGGCGATCGCGACAAGCCACATGCCCACGACTCGCGGCCATTCGACCGCCATCAACCTCCAGGAGCGTCGCAAGGCATCGGTCCCGCGTCGGCCTTCGAGCAGAACCACCGGCATCGCCAACGCAAATCCCACGACAGCCAACACCCCTGGCAACACGCAGAACAAGAACCCAACCATCGTAGCCAGCGTCGAAAGCGTGGCAGTCCAGAGAATGCCCCCCGAATGGAGGCCCACGGCGAGCCAAGCGCGGCCTGGTCCCATCTTTCCCCCGAACGCGCGGTCCCCGACCAGCGGGACCAACGCGGCCTGTGAAAGCATCTGCACGGCGAAGAGCAACGGGAAGAACACCAGCATCAACGCCGTCCCGATGAGGAACTCTTTATTGTCAGGGCGCGCGGCCGCGCTTGCGCGCTGAAGCTGCGCTTGTTCCTCTGTGGATAGACTGCGGTGCTCTTGGCTCGCCCGCATCGAGATCCGCATCGCCTCTCGCATTGCCGGCGGCGGGACCGCCTCCAGCCCGCTCCAGATCTGCAGCCCGGCAAAGGGCAGGAAGGCGACCGACCCGGTGACGAGAAAAACGAGCAGGTTGCGGCGATAGAGACGCGCAGCCTCTGCAAGCAGCGATGAGAATGTCGCGCGCTCCTCGCCCGCCGGCAGTGCTTCGACCGGCAGGGGCGCACGCAACTGCTGTCCGGTGAGCGGACAGCGATCCATGGTGACCGGGTGTTCTTCGCTACAGAATGGGCAAACCATGAGCGCCTACGGCTAGCAGTTCCTTCAGGGCTGCGGCAACGGGCTGCAGTCGTCCGCCGGCAGGGCCGCGCGGCCGACCTTCGTTTGCAGCGAAGGCGCCGCCTCGAAGTCGAAGAGATCCTCGAGCGGGTTGGCGTGCAGGTCGCGGCGGGTCAGGTGCGGGCGCGACTCCTCGCCCTCCTCGCCGTCCTCCGACGCAGGCATGAACGCGCGCTCGATGAAAGCATGAACGCGCGCTCGATGAAAGCGAGGATCGAGGTGTGATCGCCCGTCGTGTGCGAGACGTAATGCGGCTTCGAGAACGGCGACACTGCGATGAACGGCACGCGGATCCCGAGCTGGTCGAAGTTCGCGCACTGCCTCGGGAATGGACCCGTCGGGTTCGCTGCCAGCGCCGGGCAGAGCGCCTCCGCGTCTTTCACGCTGGTGTCCGTCGTGCTGAACGGATTCGCCGCGCACTCCGCGCCACCGCCGGGCTGCAGGCTGGCCGGCGGATTGGAGAGGTCGCGGCACTGCCCCGGCGCGATGCCGTCGGGCTGGGGCGCGCGCGGCGGCGTGACGTGATCGTAGAAGCCGCCGTGCTCGTCGTAGGTGATGAACAGCACCGAATCCTTCCAGTGCGGGCCGTTCCGGAGCGCGTTCACCACCAACGAGACGAAGGCCTGCCCGCGCTGGATGTCGGTGGGCGGGTGCTCGTCGTTCTCGCCAATGCGCAGAAAGAGGCCGAAGTTGGGATCGACGAACGAGACCTGCGGCAGCCCCGGAGCGCCGGCCAGCTGTGCGAGCAGCACCGGCAGCGGAAAGAAGTGCGGGTCCAACCCGGTCAGGCTGAAGAGGCGGAAGATCGCGCCCTGCGGAGCGTCCTGGAAGTAGTCGGCCCAGGTGACGCCATGCGCTTCGAGCAGATCGAAGATGGTGCCGGTGATCGGCTTGTAGCCGCCGGGGGGCGGGAAGATTTCGTTGGTGGTCAGATGGCCGAAGGACGTGGCGGCGAGCAGGTACGAGCGGTTCGGGAACGTCATGGCGAGCACCGAAGAGAAGTAGCGGTCGTCGATGGCGAACTTCGCGGCCAGGTCGTAATAGAAGGGAATCTCCGCCTCGGTGTAGAAGCCCATCGTTTCGTCTTCGTTCGGCGTCTCGACGCCGTTGTCCTTCTGCTCGGTGAGGTCGTTGACGCGGACGAAGCCGTCGGCGTGCCCGTGGAGCGTGCGGTTGGGCTGCGCGAAGTTCATCGAGAAGTGCGTGCCCACCCAGGAATGGTCGAGGTCCGGCTTCACGCAGCGGTTGGTGTTGTGGAAGGCGTGCACCGCCTTTCCGCCGGAGTCGGGGTTTCTATTTTCGCAGCGCAGCTCGCCGGCGGCGTCGCGGGCGCAGGAGAGGCCGTCGACGCAGGAGTGGTCGTGCGCGGGGCAAACTTCGCCGGCCCGGTGGTACGGGCTGCCCGGCGCGTACGGCAGCGCGCCGAAGTAGTTGTCGAACGAATGGTTCTCCTGCATCAGCACGATCACGTGCTTGACCTTGTGCAGGTTGCCCTCCGCGCGGGCGGACGGAGCCGCGACGAGAACGAGCGGCGCGAGAACGCGTTCGATGTTCATGGGCCTCCCCTCCGGTGCGCGCAGACCTGATTCCCCGCCGATGGCCCTGCGCGACTCCGGCCGCAAAGAGAATTATCATCATTCGCGCAGGCAGCGACAGGAGCAGGCCGTGACCGACCGCAAGGCCCAGGGGATCGACGCGACCAACCAGGCCTTCATCCGCTACGACCAGGTCGACAAGAAGCAGGAGTATCACCTGGCCGAAGGGCGGCACCAGGAGGCGTTCGACGAGGAGATACGGATCAGGACCTGCGACGTCGGCCGCTCGTTGCACGGCGGCGAGGCCGAGCAGAGGGCGTTCGCCCGCGAGCTCGGCGAGGCGTTGCGCCAGATCGGCTTCGCCATCCTCGAAGGTCACGGAGTCGACGCTGCGCTCTACCGGGAGGCAGAGGCGCGCACGGCCCAGCTTTTCAGCGGCGTCAGCATGGAGGAGAAGCTTCGCTTCCGCGCCCGACGCCACGGTTCGGTCAACCAGGGCTATTTCCCCATCAAGGAGACCAGCGGGATCCATCCCGACCTGGTCGAGGGCTGGGTCTTCTGCCGGCGCGCCTTCGACCTCGACGGCGATCCCGCCTTCCGCGCGGAGGACTACTGGCCGCGGCCGGGGATGGAGCCTTTCTTTCGCCAGCTCTGCCAGGCGCACGAGAACCTGATTCTCCCCGTCATGCAGAGTCTGCTCCGCTATCTCGGCTGCGACCCGCATCTCTACGACGAGAAGCTGACACGCACGAACTTCGGCCAACGCCTCAATTACTATCCTCCACTCACCACTGAAGACGTCGAGTCCGGGGCGGGACGGATGCTCGGCCACGAGGACGTGGACCTGTTCACCTTCCTTCCTGCCGCCAGCGTCGAAGGACTACAAATACTCAATCGCGCCAACATGAAATGGATACGGCTGCACGCGCCGCCGGGCTCGATCATTCTCAATACCGGTGACTATGCCCAAAGGATCTCGAACGACATCCTGCCCTCCACCACGCATCGAGTGAGCCTGCCGCGCGACCCGGGGCTGCGCCGGCAAGCCCGCGTGTCGTTCCCGATGGCCGTCTATCTCTGGGAGGACGAAGTGCTCGAGGTATTGCCCGGCCTCGGCCCGGCGAAATACGAGCCCATCAAGGCCCTTCCTTTTCACACGCGCATAACCAGCAAGTATTACGGCGATGATTACGCGGTCAGCGAATAGGTAGCGATCGCAGAATGCCCGATGCGTCGCCTCGCCCCGCCGCTGCTCGCTTTCGCCGGCCTCCAGCTCCTCATCGCCCTGGTGGCGCATTGGTGCGGATTCGACGCTTTCAGCACCTCGACCTGGAGCCGCTGGGATTCGGGTCTATACCTGTCGATTGCCCAAGGAGGCTATCATCTCGAGCATTGCGGCCCGCTTTCGGGACATCCCGCCTCGGCTTATTGCGGCAATGCCGGATGGTTTCCTGGATATCCATGGCTGATCCGGATTCTCGTCGCGGCAGGTCTCCGTATCGATATCGCGGCAATGGCAATCCCGCTCGTTTGTCATCTGCTCGCGCTGGTCGCCTTCTGGCGAATGTTCTCCGCCTCTCCATTCGCGCTCGCCCTCGCTTGTGTCTTTCCCGGGACCATCTATCTGCACGCGCTCTTTCCCATCGCGCCGCTCGTTCTCTGTACGCTGCTCGTTCTCTCGTCGTTTTCCACCGGTCACTACCGATTCGCTGCCGTCTTTGCCTGCGCCGCCGCGACGCTCTACCCGACAGGCTTCGTGCCGGCGTTCGCCATCGCCTTGCTCGCCGCCGTTCGTCGCGACCGCGCCCTCTTGCGCGGGGCGGCATGGGTTCTGGTCGGTTCGCTGATCGGGGTCGCGCTCGTGCTCGTCTCGCAGCATGCGGCGATCGGGGTATGGGACGGTTACTTCAAAGCGCACGCAGTCTATGGGCAAGGCATCCATAACCCGCTCGATTCATTGCTTGCGCGGTGGAAGCCTTTGGTGAATCCGCGCTATCGCGATGAGAAGGGGGTCTGGACCGCACTCCAGAGCGTCGCGGTCTTCCTGCTGCTCGCCTCGATCGCGCGCCGGTCGAAAGCGATCTGGCGGCAGGGCACGCTTTGGCAGCTGATGCTCATCTATGGATTCACGACCTGGCTCATCCCGCTCATTGCGGGCGGCACTACCAGCACCTATCGCCCCGACGCGCTCCTCTTGCCCCTGGCGGCGCTCGTGCCGGGGACGCCCAAGGCGGCCTTTGCGGCCTTCATCGTGGTCTTCCTCATCCTCTTCATCGCAATGGAGCGACTCTTTCTTCTGTCGATTCTCGTCTGAATTACGCGGTCAGCGAATAGAGCGCATAGGTGGCGATGAGCGATGCGACCGCGACGGCCGAGACGACCGGCTGCTGCAGCACCGCGCCCATGAAGAGCGCGGCGTAGGTGGCGAGGAAGACCAGCGGCACCGCCGGGTAGAGAGGCACGCGAAAGGGAGCTTGCGGCGCGCGGGCCCGGAGTCTCATGAGCACGAGCACCATGAAGCCGTCGGTCACCAGGACGAAGATGATGGCGAGCGAGAGCAGGCTCTCGAACGTGCCGCTCGCGGCCAGGGCCGCCGAGACCGCGCCGACCACGACCATGGCCGTCGAGGGGCTCCCGCCGGCGTTGACCCGCGCCAGCGCCGGCGGGCCCAGGCCGTCGCGCGCGAGGCCAAAGACGACGCGCGGTGTGACGAACAGGTTGCCGTTGAGCGAGGCGAGCACCACCAGCAAAGCCAGCGCTGCCATCAGCGTTCCCGCGCGCGCACCGAAGATGGCCTCGGCCACGTCGCCGGCCACCAGCGTCGAGGCGGCGATGCGATCGAACGGCAGCACCTGGAGGAAGGCGGCATTGAGCAACAGGTAGAGCGCGGTGACACCGGCGATGCCGAAGAGGAAGATGCGCGGCAAGGCGCGGTCGGGGTCCTTGACCTCTTCCGCGATCTTCGCCGCGTCCGGATATCCGTAATAGGTCCAAATCACCGATTGGAAGGCGAGCGCCAGGGCGCCCCAGACGGCAAGGCCTGTCGGCGCGGACGGCAACTCGGCTTTCCATCCCGCGCCGGTCCCCGCCATGGCAGCAACCGCGATCGCGGCCAGCAGCGCCAGGACCTTGGCGCCCGTCGCCACATTCTGCGCCCAGCGCCCGACCGTCACGCCCAGGAGGTTCATGCCCGTGAAGAGCACCACCAGGCCCGCGCCGAGCGATCGCGCAGCGCTCGCCGGCCACCCGCACAGTCGCGCCAGGTACTCGCCGCTCACCACCCCGATCGCCGCGATGGCCACGCAATACGTGCCCAGCACTTCGATCCAGCCGACGACGAAAGCCGCGCGCCTCCCGAAGGCCTCGCGCGCGTACACGTATTTCCCGCCGGCGTGGGGGTGGCGCGTCGCCAACTCGGCGAACACGAGCGCGCCGAGGAACCCGACAGCCCCGCCGAGCGCCCAGGCGACGAACGTGAGGCCGGGCCGCCCGAGGAGCGCGGCGACGTTGCGAGTCGAACCACGCGTGCAGTTAAGCACGATGCCAGTCTTCGAAGTCGACCTCGGCTCCGTCGAGGGTTTGAGAGCTACTGAGCTACTGCTTGAGGCTGCCGATGTCGATGACGAAGCGGTAGCGCACGTCACCGCGGATGGTGCGCTCGTAGGCCTGGTTGATATTCTGCACGGGGATGATTTCGATATCCGAGACGATCTTGTTCCGGGCGCAGTAGTCGAGCATCTCCTGCGTCTCGGCGATGCCCCCGATCATCGAGCCGGCCAGCCGCTTGTTGCCCACCACGAGCGAGAACGCGGCCACGGGCGTTGGCTCGGGCGGGACGCCCACGATCACCATCGCCCCCTGCGGGCGCAGGATCCCCAAGTACTTGTTGTAGTCGTGCGGGGCGGAGACGGTGTCGATGATGAGGTCGAAGCGGTTGGCCAGCTTCCTGAAGGTCGCCTCGTCTTTGGTGATCTCGAACGCCTGTGCGCCCAGCCGGCGCGCATCGGCTTCCTTGGAGCGCGAGGTGCTGAGCACCGTCACTTCGGCGCCCATCGAGGCAGCCAGCTTGACCGCCATGTGGCCGAGGCCGCCCAGGCCCACCACGGCGACGCGGTCGCCCTTCTTGCAGTTCCACTGGCGCAGCGGCGAGTAGGTGGTGATGCCGGCGCAGAGGAGTGGCGCCGCGCCGGCGGGGTCGAGGCCGGCCGGGATCTTGAGAGTGTAGCGCTCGGCGACGACGATCTGCGTCGAGTAGCCGCCGTACGTCGGCGTCCGCCGGTCCATCTCGGTGCTGTTGTAGGTGAAGGCGGCGCCCTTCTCGCAGAACTGCTCGAGCCCGCGGCGGCAAGGATCGCACTCGCGGCAGGAGTCGACGAAGCACCCGACCCCGGCCAGGTCGCCCACCTTGAATTTGCCGACGCGCTCGCCGACCTGCTTGACCCGGCCGACGATCTCGTGGCCCGGCACCATGGGGAAGGACGACTGGCCCCACTCGCCGCGGGCCTGATGGATGTCGGAGTGGCAGACCCCGCAGTAGAGGATGTCGATGAGAACGTCGTTTGGACCCGGCTGGCGTCGCTCGATCGAGTACGGCGCCAGCGGGCTTTTCGCGGAGGCAGCGGCATAGGCGGGGGTCTTCAGCATCGTTTTCTCCTTTGACATCAGTCTGATGCCGCCCGGCAACTCGCGACTCAGAATGCGCTCTGTAGTAAATCTTCAGAATGAAAATGACCAAAGTGTGATCCCGGTCACTGAGTGAACTTCGCTCGCGAGTTATTTGCCCCCTCCCACCGAAGTGGGTTTCCAACCTGTCAGCAGCCAGAGGTTCACACAATGAAGATCGCATCGCGTGTTTTGAAAGTCCTTTCCCTGCTCACCGCGCTCGCGGCCTGCGGGCGTTCGCAGAGCAACACGTCGACCGGCGCTACCCTGCAAGGAATGGTCGCGTTCAGCGCGGCCGCCGCCCAGGGGCTGCGGGTCAGCGTGGATTCCGCGTCAATGGCGACGACGACCGATGCCGGCGGGCACTTTCTCCTCGCCCGATTGCCGGCTGGCGACGTCACCCTCCACATCACGGGGCCGAGCGTCGATGCCGCCATCCAGCTCTCCGGCCTTCGGAGCGGCGAGAACCTGACCATCCTCGTCCGGGTCTCGGGCTCGAGCGCTTCGGTGGATGGCAAGAAGGAGCTGAAGTTCCACGGGACCATCGAGTCGATCGACCTGACCAAAGGCACCCTGAAGGTCGCCGGGCGCACTGTGGCGGTGGACGGGCAGACCCAGATCGAGAACGGCAAAGCCAAGATCGCCATCGCCGACCTGAAGGCGGGCGAAACTGTAAGGGTTGCCGGAACCCTGCAACTCGACGCCAGCGTCCTGGCGCGCGAGATCAAGGTGCTGGCCCCGGAAGCGGCGGATGAAGACGAAAACGAAGCTGAGTTCGTCGGCACCGTCAAGTCACTCGCCGCCACCACGAAGAGCCTGGAAGTGACCCGCGGCAGCGAAACGGTCACCGTGAACACGGACGCCCATACCGCGTTCGAGCGCAGCGATGTCCAGATCGCCTTCGGCGATCTTCACGTGGGCGACCTGGTCAAGCTCGAAGGGACCCGGCTGTCCGCGACCGTCGTCCTGGCGACCGAGATCGAGGTGCTGCCCCCGCACTCCGAGCGGATCGAGTTCAAAGGCGCCATCACCGACCTCAATACGGCCAAGCACACGCTGACGGTCGGCACTCACACCGTCGTCGTCGGCCCGAACACGAAGTGCGAGGGTCAAGTGATCTCCTGCGACGCGCTGCAGAAAGGTGACGTCGTCGAGGTGGCAGGCACGCTGAACACCGACGGCACCGTCCAGGCGCGCGAGATCAACAAGACAGCGCCGCCCCCGCCGTAGTCGAGCTCGAGAAAAACTCAGTCCATCGCAGGCCGCAAAGGCCTGCGGTGGATGTGTGTGTGTCCGCGGCCTTCCCTTTGGAGTCATGGAACAGTCTCGCATTTCTGGAGGAAGAAAATGTCCAAACTGAGCATCCCTTGCGCCGCCCTGCTGGTCCTCGCCGCTGCCTGCGGCAAGAGCTCGCAGGTCAGGGCATCCCTCACCGATGCCCCCATCGACAACGTCTCCAAGTTCGAGGTCACCATCAGCGAAGTGCGCTTCCATGACGACGCGGAGGAGTCGGTAAACGGAGGCGAGGACAAGGCCCCGACGGCCGCCGCCGACCACAAGGACGCCGACGACGACGGCGCGCGCGGCAAGGGCTGGGTGGTCCTCTGCACCGGCACGCAGACCTTCGATCTGATGACGCTGCGGCCCACCACGACCGGCGCCAAGGTCTTCGCCGCGCTCTGCGGCGGCGCGTCGGTCAGCGTGACGCCCGGCAAGATCGACGCGCTCTGGCTCGACGTCACCAAGGTGCACGTGGTGCTGACGAACGGCGTCGTCTACGACTTCACGCCGCCGCACGGAGTCGGGAGCGGGCTGAAGATCGAGATCGACGACGAGGACCTGAGCAGTGGCGGCGACACGGTGCTGAAGATCGACTTCGACGCCGCGGCCTCGTTCATCGCCAACCTCGATGGGACGTTCTCGGTGAAGCCGAAGCTGACGAAGCTGCACTGAGCCAGTCTTTGCTGCTATCCGAGGGGGGCCTGCTCCGGCAGGTCCCCCTCTTTCATCTGGAGCGCATTTCATAACGCCGGGGTCTGCGCCGAGGTCTCTGGATGGGCTACAAGAGTGGTCGGCTGGCCAACTCACCATTCACGCTGACCGCGGAACCTCGATGACGTCCAAGCCGGTGGCGTGCTCCTCAGCGACCTCGGCGTGACCAAGAGCCACGGCAATGAATACCAGGAAGATCGTCATCGGCGCAGTGCTGGCTATCATCGGCCTGCCCGTGATGTTCGTCCTGATAGCTGCAGTGTCTATCTGCGTTCTGGATCGAACCAACGGCACCATCGTCTCCTCGGGCCAAAAGCGGGAGTACCTGCTTTATGTCCCAAGGAGCTACGACCGCGCCAAGCCAACGCCGGTCGTCATCAGCATGCACGCCGCGGCGCTATGGCCGGCCCATCAAATGAACCTGAGCCGGTGGAACAGGCTGGCCGATGAGCACGGGTTCATTGTCGTCTACCCGTCGGGAAGCGACATGCCCAGGATCTGGCACGTGGACCGCGGAGCTGGTCTCATGAGGGATGTCAGATTCATCTCGGAGCTGATCGACACACTGGAGGCGGCCTACAACATCGACCCGGCGCGGATCTATGCAGACGGGATCTCCAATGGTGGAGGCATGGCTTTCGTGCTTTCCTGCGCGCTGTCGGATCGGATCGCGGCGGTCGGGATGGTCGCGGCTGCTCAATCGCTGCCGTGGAGCTGGTGTACAGACCATCGACCGGTGCCGATGGTGACGTTCCATGGAACGGCGGACCGATTCGTCCCCTACCAAGGCGGGCCATCGCGCGATCCGTTCAACCCCCTGCAGTTTCCGGCCGTTCGGGATTGGACGGCGAATTGGGCGCGAAGAAACCGGTGCGGACCGAACCCCGTCGAATCCAGAGTCGCTCCGGATGTCACCCGCCTCGAATACACGAACTGCGCTGAAGACGCGGCCGTGGTGCTCTATACCGTCAAGGGAGGAGGCCACTCCTGGCCTGGCGGCAAGCCGCTGCCGGAATGGATAGTCGGGTCCACGAGCAGCGGCCTTGATGCAACGAGCCAGATGTGGGCGTTCTTTCGTGAGCATCGGCTTCCGAGGCAGTAGGAAGACCGCGGGCCTTCCTTCGCCTCTTGAGGCCGCGCGACCGACGGGCGCACAGATCACTTGGGGAGGCCGTCTCCCAACGCGCTGGAGCCGACGGCGCAGAAAGAAAGTGGCGCCGCAGCTCGGCGCTCGTCGTAAGTCAGTAAACTCAGCCCACCCGGTGTCTCAAACTCGTTGACAGGCTCCGCTGGCTGAAGCCGGGGTCCGTCCCGCTTGGGGGGTCAGCACCATCTGATCCTGAGGCCGATGCGATGAGCCGAGGAAATTCTTCGCTGTCGTGCTCTTTTCGATTGACAGCTTTGGACCAAGTTTCTGTCGTCGTGAGCGTGGCGGTGAGAGAAGCGGCGTTACGGCCCGTGCGTCGCGCCCTGCCGTACGCGGGTGCGCGACCGGGTGACGGAAAGCAGCCACGGTCGGATCGCGCGCCCACGGGCGCCTTCTGCCCTCTCAGGAGGGCGGAGAAACGCGTGTTAATCGATTGCCATGGAAACGATCTCCGCGCGTGATCTCGACCGCCGCCTCGCCGACCTGGTTCGGAGCGAGCGGCATCTGGTAGTCCAATTCGTCGTCGAGCTGGCCGGCTTTGCCAAGCGGGAGCTCTATCGCGAGCTCGGATACACTTCGCTCTTCTACTATTGCGTTCGGCAGCTCGGGCTCTCGAAGTCCTCGGCCTTCAGACGATCGGAAGTGGCTCGTCTCATCGGGCGGTTCCCAGTCATGGCGGATCGACTGGCAGATGGGCGGCTGTCGATCCGCGCCCTGGTCGAGCTGCGAGAGGTGCTGACCGAGGAGAACCATGCCGAGGTGCTCACCCGGGCCGTGGGCAAGTCGCAAGAGGAAGCCCAGCTCCTCGCCGTCGAGTATCGGCCCAAGCCCGTCCCGAAGGACGTCGTTCGGGCA
>WNFG01004587.1_pt1 | contig 11614 bp, 9 predicted proteins | sample 5400431 | NCBI WGS metagenome assembly WNFG01 (sample SAMN13153346, study PRJNA577476) | soil metagenome | isolation source: 120 cm saprolite under Douglas fir tree site 2 hole 3 replicate 2 | place: USA:California | collected 2015-04-18
TTCTGCGGTCCGGCGTCTCGGAAACGTGAATCCGCCGGTCTGGTGTCTGCGTGATGTCGATCTTCGTCGTGCTGCCCCGCAGGCGCTGGCGCGCGCGCTTGGCGCGGCGGACCGTCGCGCGACCACCTGACTGGGCCGCGGCCCGCGTCCAACTGGTCACGCGTTGAAGCGGTCGCAGCGAAAACTGATGGCGCGGCAAAACTTCGCCCGTGGCTTCGCGCAACCTGATGGTAAACAGCGCAAACATGAACAAGGTCGCGTTGAAGACAAATCCAACGAGAAAAACCAGCCGGCCGGGAACCAGTCCTACCGTGGCGCGCTGCAGGAATTCATCAAAGTTCAGCGCCGGCGCCGGATGCAAATACACTTTGAGATTCCAACTCAGCGCCAGCAGCAAGAAGATATAGATGTAGTTTCGACGCAACCTGCGTCCGAGTGCTTCCCAGACGCTGATGGTAAAGTGCGGAGTCAAGAGATCTGCCGCCAGGTGTGATGCCCACTCCTGGTCCCGCGGCACACTTTCCGGCGCCAGCATTTGCGCAAAGTAGCCGGTCTCGATCACGCGTACGCGGCTGGACCAGATTTCATAGTACCGATAACGACGCGCTTCCATTACCAGAAAGACCGCTACCAGAAGCGAGTTGATGGGGATCACAAAGTGCGGACTATTCGATGAACTGAACGCGAACGACAGCGTTGCCCCAGCCGTAATCACGGCCCAGTAGGTAGTATTGTCGAGGCGGCTCCGCCACGTATTTGAGCGCTGCACTTCGCCGCGGTAAAAGTGAACCATCGCCGTGTTGAATTCAGACGGCGAGAGCTTGCGCGCCATATCGGGCGACTGTGCCGGCTGTCGATCGGGCGCGACGGTTTCATGCAGCGAAGATGACGAGACGGGGCGCAAGCGGCCCGTGCTGCGCTCGCCGGAAAGCGAAGAGATCGAAGAATCATGCAACCCGCCGCTCAAACGATCTCGCGGCGGCGGCCGAGACGCAGTTTGAGCGTCGATAGTGCTCCGGTCTGTTCGTGTTTGGCCAGCGCTGCGCTGGGTTGGGTCGGTGATAATCGCCATGACGGGGCTTCGAAACTGGCGGGTGCGGGATGCCCGCGAAACCATCCGTAGATATTAGCACGAAATGCCGGCAATCTCGCACGAATTGCGTGGGTAGTAATAGGTTAGTTTGAGCTTAAGAGCTCGACCCATCACCGGGAGCGCGGGCGCCCTCGCCCGCATTGAGCGCGCAGCGCGAACACGATTCTCGAAACCGTCGAAATACGTTCTGAGAAATCGACGCGCTCCGCATGCTGTGCGGGCGAGGGCGCCCGCGCTCCCAGTTAACGGCTGGCCCTTCCCTTTCCAGAATGCTGAAACTGACCCACTATCCGTCGTGACTAAGCTTGTGTGGCCGCAATCGGAGTCCGAATCTCGCCTGAAGAATACGTTCCTTGACACTGATATTTGCGACACCTATAGTTTGCTTTTCGTTGTTTGAAGTAATGTTTTCTGCATCAGCAAGCCCACTCTCGACGCACGAGCATTGGATGCGCGAGGCGCTGCGAGCCGCGCGCGAAGCCCGGGCTGCCGGAGAAGTTCCCGTCGGAACTTGCGTCGTCGTCGGCGATGAACTGTTGGCCGTGGCGGGAAATCGCACGCGCACGGATTTCGATCCGACGGCGCACGCCGAGATCGTGGCCCTGCGCGAAGCCGCCCGGAAGCTTGCCAATTACCGGCTGGCAAACGCCGCCGTCTATTCGACAATCGAGCCGTGCGCCATGTGCGCAGGCGCGCTGATCCAGGCGCGGGTCTCGCTTTTGGTTTACGGCGCGCCGGACGAAAAGGCCGGTGCAGTCGAATCTCACTTTCATATCTGCGAAGCCAATCAATTGAATCATCGCATCGAAGTGGTCAAAGGCGTTTTGGAATCCGAGTGCCGCGAGTTGATGCAGGAGTTCTTTAAGGAAAGAAGACAGTTTAGGTAAAAGTTTAGAGTTCAAACTTTAGTTTGCGCCGTTTGGAAATAAACAAGCTGAAGCTTGAACTCTAAGCTTGAATTGCGGAGAGGTCGCATAGTGGCTTAGTGCACCGGTCTCGAAAACCGGAGTGGGGGAAACTCCACCGTGGGTTCAAATCCCACCCTCTCCGCCAGTAACTGCAAGGATGAAGGCGGAACGATGAAGGATGAAAAATTACCTTTAGCGCAACATGCTTTCATCCTTCATCCTTCCGCCTTCATCCTTGCTTTCGGAGAGGTGCAAGAGTGGTTGAATTGGCAGCACTGGAAATGCTGTGAACGGGGAACCGTTCCGTGGGTTCGAATCCCACCCTCTCCGCCAGAAACATTTCCGATTTTGAATTGCCGATTCCCGATTGGCTCTCGCGTGGCGGCGGTCACTAACAATTGGCGATGATTAGCTCGACACTCTTGCGACGGCTCGCCTGCGGCTTCGCAGCCGTAACGGTGGTAACTTTCATTGGCGGGAGCACGCCCGGCCAGCGACGACGCTCAACCACGCGCGCGGCGATCTGCGGGAACCCCAAGATCTCGTGCCAGACGATCGCTACGTTTCAACCAAATGATCTTCCTTTCCGCGTACCGAAGAATGCGGTAATAGTCGACACCGTGCCGTTCTACGCAATCATTCTGCAAAGTATGTCTGTTAGCAGTGATAACTGTGATGTGTTCATTCCCGAACGCGATCGGTTACTCGCGCAAGCGCTATTTCCGGATCATAAAGTGTTCAGCTCGCGCTGCGCCGACCCAGAGAATTTATTCTATCTGGATCTGAGCTCGCGTCAGACGAGGAACCTGAGCGAGACGCACCGAATCATGGCCGTTTATGCGGGCCCGACATTAGCAGAAGCGCAGAAGATGCTGGCGGCGGTCAAAGCAACCGGAAAGTTTTCCGGCGCGAACGTCAGACGAATGCGAACTGGTTTCAACGGCACCTAGCCGTTCTTTTCGCTGGGAGGTAAATCATGGAAGACGACAAATTGGCAATGGAAGAGGCACGCCGGGCCGGGCAGCACGGCGCCGTCAAGTCGCAGGTCGAAGGTGAAGTGCAAGCTGAGATTGCCGACCGCGCCGCGCAGGCGCCGCCGGCTGAAGGCCAGAAGATCGATCAGGTGGCGGGCGAGTTCCGCGCCAAAGCCGTTAAAGAAGTTGTCCAGACTGAGCGCGAAGTGGGCCGCGCCCGCGGCGTGGCGCGCATCTCGCAAGTTGTCGATTACATCTTCTTCGTTCTTTATGCGCTGCTCGGAATGCGTTTTCTGCTGGCGTTGCTGGCGGCCAGAAGCGGTGCGGGGTTTGTTCAGTTCATTGTCACCGTGACAAATCCTTTTTACCAGCCGTTTCGCGGCATCGTCTCTAGCCCGTCCACTGGAGACGGCCACACCCTGGTGTTGCCGCTGGTGATCGCGATCATCGTTTACATCCTGCTGCACCTGGGCATCAACGGATTGCTGCGAATGTTCGCGCATCGCAAGACGGCGGTCTAAGGCATTGCCGATTTGCAATTGCCGATTGCCGATTAATACCCGGTTCTTTGACGTGCTGAACAGTTGAATCACACTTCCGGCTAGCATATTGCAAACTACGAACGTCAAAGTACGAATCGGCAATTGGCAATCGACAATCGGCAATGCTTTAATGGCTTATCAGATCCCGGGCTCCGCACAATGCTCGCTTTGTGAACCCCGCCAGGCCGGGAACGGAGCAACGGTAGCAACAGCAGCGTGTGTTGCGGCTAAGTCCGGGGTCTGACCAAAACGCAAGGATGAAGGCGGAAGGATGAAGGATGAAAGCGCGGTGAGTTAGAGTCGTTGCTTTTTCCAGTTCATCCTTCATCCTTCATCCTTCATCCTTCATCCTTCATACTTGCTTTTATGGCTTACCAGGTAATCGCGCGCAAGTGGCGCCCGCAAAAATTCGAAGACGTAACCGGGCAGGAAATCCTGACCCAGACGCTGCGCAATTCAATCGAGCACGGCCGGCTGCATCACGCCTATCTGTTTTCCGGCGCGCGCGGCGTTGGGAAGACCACGACCGCGCGACTCGTCGCCAAAGCACTCAACTGTCACAAAGCTAATGGACCAACCGCGACGCCGTGCGCCACGCTTGACGAGACGACCTGTCCTTCGTGTCGCGAGATCGCCGAAGGCCGTTCGATGGATGTGCTGGAAATTGACGCCGCTTCGAATACCGGCGTGGACAATGTGCGCGACGTGATCATCAACAGCATTGCGATCGCTCCGGCTCGCGATCGATACAAAGTTTTCATCATCGACGAAGTCCACATGCTTTCGCCGTCGGCCTTCAACGCGCTTTTGAAAACAATCGAAGAGCCGCCACCGAATGTCGTCTTTATTATGGCGACGACGGACGAGCATAAAGTTCCGGAGACGATTACTTCGCGCTGCCAGCTGTTTGAGTTCCGGACGATTGCCACCGCGAAAATCGCCGAGCGGATGCGCCTGATCGCCGACGCGGAAACGATTTCAATCTCCGACGAAGCGATTCGCGAAATCGCGCGTGCCGGTGACGGCTCGATGCGCGATGCACAGTCGGCCTTTGATCAAGTTATCAGTTTCGCCGGCGAGAAGATCAAGACTGAAGACGTAGAGAAAGCGCTGGGCATCGCCGGTGCCGATGTGCTGGCCCGAATCTTCAATGGCATCGCGGAAAACGAACCGGCAGAGGCCCTGGCCATCGTCGACGATCTGGTCATGCGCGGGCACAACTTGCGCAACTTCTGCCGCGACGTGCTCTCGCATTTGCGGGATCTGCTGGTGGTGAAAGTGTCCGGAGATCCAAAGCTGCTCGACTCGTCATCGGCAATCGCCACCACGCTTCAGCAACAGGCGTCGCTTTTCTCGGAATCCGATCTGGTGCGCTTCTTTCATTCGCTGGCGGAAACCGAAGCCAGTCTGAAAGACGCGGCCAATCCGCGCTATCAGGTCGAAGTCGGCCTGGTGAAATTAATGGAGATGCGGCGGCTGGCCTCTCTGGGTGATCTGGTTGGGCGCATCGCGGAACTCGAGGATGCTCTACGGACCGGCAAACCGCCCGCCGAACGAAAGACGCCGCCATCCGCTCCGGATAGTGGGCCAGCTAAAGCGGGTGCGCGATCGGCAGCCACCGGCGGCTCAGCCAGAAGCGCCGGCGTGAGCGCAGTTGACGAACAGCCGGCGGCGAGTGAATCGGCCGTTACCGCAGCTCCCTCAGGCTCGCTAATCGACCAAATCAAGTCCGAGCTTGAAAAGAAAAAGCGCCGCTTGCTGATCGCCGCTCTCGACGCCGCTGGCCGCGTGGAACTGGAAGGCGATGAGCTGTCGATTGAGTTCATGCCTGAAGCCCGGCACGCTCGTGACACGCTCGCGAAAGCGGACAATGCAAAAGCTCTGCGTGAAGCGTGTGCCGAAGTATGCGGCCGGGAGGTCGGAATCCGCTTCGCAATCCGCCAGGCCGAAAGTGACGAGAGCGCACCGGCCTCACCCGAAGAAGAAGAACGTCGCTCGAAACAGCAAGCCCGCGAGGCCGTGGCTCAGAATCCCACCGTGCAACAAGTCCTGCGCGCCTTTGGCGGCGAAATCGTGGACATCACGATGCAATAACCCACAAGACCTTAACCGCAAGGTTCGCAGAGTTTTTCGCCAAGGCCGCAGAGGAAATCCTTTGCGTTCCTTTTCATCCTCTGCGGTTAGATCTGATCCGAAGCTTCTTGATCTTGCTTCCCGCGCGCGACCCTCAAGAAAGCCTTCGCGGCGTGAGAGAGGGTGGCGCCTTTTCGATAGATCAAATGCATCCGTCTCTCCAGTTTCATTTCCCGCACCGTCAAGCCGGCTAGCTGCTTCCGCTCAATCTCAGTCTGCGCGGCCAGTCGTGGTATCAAAGCCACGCCCAGGCCTCTCTCGACCAGCCGTTTAATGGCTTCGAGGGTCGGCATCTCCATGGAAATGTTCAGCGGCGTGCGATGCTTCTCGAACGTTTTGATCACTCGCTCGCGATACGGCGACGGCACGTTATGCGCGATGAAGGCCTCCGCGCCCAGCTCGCGCACGGAAACGATCTTCTTCGCAGCCAATGGATGATTCGGCGCAACCACTAAAGCCAATTCGTCGACCGCGATTGCCATGGACTTGATGGCCTGGTCGGTGGGTTTGAAAGAGACGACGCCAATCTCGACGTCGCGACCCAGAATCTCGCCGGGAATGCGACTGGCCAAACTGCGCTTCACCTCGATCTTGATGTGCGGGTGGCGCGCGCGAAAGATTGGAATCAGCGGCAGCAGGCACATCACCGTGTACTCGTTGGCGCCCAGTGACAGCTTGCCGCGATGCAGGTCGCGCAGCTCGCGAATCGCGGAGTGAGCGTGATGCCGCAGATTCATCATCTGCTGCGCAAAGTCCAACAGGACCCGGCCGGCCGCAGTCAGGGTGCCGTCTTTCGACGAGCGATCGAACAAAGACTCGCCCAGCTCCGCCTCCAGACGCCGGATCGCCTGGCTCACCGCCGGCTGGGTGCGATGCAGCACTTCCGCCGCGCGGGAAAAACTCTTCTCCTGGGCCACCGCCAGGAAGACTTCAAGTTGGTTGATATCCATAGTTTGCTTAGCGGTGTTTCGGAGTACCGACTTTAGTCGGACATTCGTCACTTAACAGAGCACCCAACTGAGGTTGGTACTCTATGCGCCTGTTATTCATCGCTCGCGCTCTGGTTATCATATCATAGATAGTTATCTTATCATCATAATTATAACTTTGACTTTCACGAGGCGACCGCCTAGGATTTCCCCTTTTGAACACCGAAGACGGAGGGTGGGTAGTGAAATCTGAGCGAGTCAGAATCTTCGACACAACATTGCGCGATGGCGAGCAATCGCCGGGCTGCTCGATGAACCTGAAAGAAAAGGTGCGCCTGGCCCGTAAGCTCCAATCGCTGGGCGTCGATGTCATCGAAGCCGGATTTCCGATCGCCTCAGACGGAGACTTTGCCGCTGTCCAGGCTGTTGCCTCCGAATGTCGCGAGGTAACCGTCGCCGCCTTGTGCCGGACGGCTGAGCAGGACGTGCGCCGGGCTGCCGAAGCTCTGCGCGGCGCGGCCCATCCGCGCATCCACACTTTTGTCGCCACCTCCGATATCCATCTCGAATACAAATTGAGAAAGACGCGCGCCGAGGTCGTCGAGATGACCCGGCAGGCAGTACGCCTGGCGCGGACCTTCGCCGGCGAAGTTGAGTTCTCTGCTGAAGACGCCACCCGCAGCGACGTTGATTATCTCTGCGAAGTTTTCGCGGCCGCGGTCGCCGAAGGCGCTACGATTCTCAACGTGCCGGATACCGTCGGATACACTCTCCCCAATGAATTCTCGCAACTCGTGCGGACGGTGCGCGAACGCGTCGTTCGTGATCGAGAAGACGTCACCATCAGCGTCCATTGTCATAACGATCTCGGACTGGCGGTGGCGAACAGCCTCGCGGCGATCGAAGCCGGTGCGCGCCAAATCGAGTGCACGGTGAATGGAATTGGCGAACGCGCCGGCAACGCTTCGCTGGAAGAAGTCGTAATGGCGATGAACGTGCGGGGTGATCGGCTGCCCTTCGAAACTGGAATCGATGCGCGCGAGATTTATTCAACCAGTCAGATGCTCTCGCAAATCATCGGCTTTGGCGTGCAACCTAACAAGGCGATTGTCGGCCGCAACGCTTTTGCGCACGAAGCCGGCATACATCAGCACGGGGTGATCAGCAATCCGTTGTGTTACGAGATCATGACGCCCGAGTCCGTGGGCGTTCCGGCAAACGCGCTCGTGCTGGGCAAACATTCAGGCCGCCACGCACTGGCTTTGCGATACCAGGAGCTTGGCTATGCCCTAACGGCGGGTGAGCTCGATGCGGCCTATCATCGCTTCACCGAAGTCGCGGATCGCAAGAAGCGAATCTACGATCAGGATCTGATCTCGCTGATTGTGGCGCCAGAAGCACCGACCGCGGACGGCGAAGATTGGTCGCGTTCGGCAGCGGCATAAGTTTGGATGCTCCCTCTCCCTTTGGGAGAGGGTTGGGGTGAGGGCCTAGTACCGCGCTAGCTGCGCCCCTCATCCCCAGCCCTTCTCCCAAAGGGAGAAGGGAGTTACAACAAGACGCTCAAGGGGGATCATGCAACTAAGAATCGTCGTCCTTCCCGGTGACGGTGTAGGCCCGGAAGTGACTGAGCAGGCCGTGCGTGTTTTGCGCGAGGTCGCAAACATTCACGGCCACAACTTTCATTTCGCAGAGCACGACGCCGGCGGCGAAGCGATCAAGCAGACGGGTTCTCCGCTGCCGTCGGCAACGCTCGACGCCTGCCTGGCGGCTGATGCGGTGTTGCTCGGCGCCATCGGCTCTCCCCAGTTCGATCATCTCTCTTCTGATCAAAGACCTGAAGCTGGTTTGTTGGCCTTGCGCAAAGCGTTGGGCGGGTTTGCCAATCTACGGCCGGTCAATTCCTACCGCGCGTTGGCGGGCGCGTCGCCGCTGCGCAGTGAGATCGTCGAGGGCGCCGACATTTTGTTTGTCCGTGAGCTGCTTGGCGGCCTCTACTTCGGAGAGCCACGCGGCATTACTTCACAGAATGGAAGCTCGGCCGCCTTCAACACGATGCGCTATTCGGTGGGCGAGATCGAACGGGTCGCGCGCGTCGCATTCGCGGCCGCAATTCAGCGCGGCCGCAGACTAACTTCGATTGACAAGGCGAATGTCCTTGAAACTTCTCAATTGTGGCGCCAGACAGTTTCACGCGTCGCTCTGGAGTATCCGCAGGTCGAGCTCGATCATCTTTATGTGGACGCGGCCGCGATGCACATCATCACGAACCCGAAAAGGTTCGATGTGATCCTCACCGAGAATTTGTTCGGGGACATTCTGTCGGACGAAGCCGCGGTGATCGCGGGATCGCTCGGCATGCTGGCGTCAGGGACGATTGGCGGCGCGGTTGATCTTTACGAACCGGTGCACGGTTCGGCGCCCGACATAGCCGGGAAGAATCTGGCAAACCCGCTGGGCGCGATTGCCTCTGCGGCGATGCTTTTGCGCCACACGGCGCGGTTGGAAGATGAAGCGGCCGACATCGAAGCGGCGATTCAAGCCGTGCTGGATGCCGGATATCGCACGGCGGACATCGCCCGCGGAACCGGCGGCCGCTTGATTAGCACCACAGAGATGGGGCAACTTGTTTTGGAAGCGACGGCCGAAGTTGCCGATATGCGGCATGCTTATCATGCGGTCTGAAGAAGAAAGGGTTTTGGGCGAAGGGTGTTGGGTGTAGTGGTGGACCTAAACCCGACAACCTAATCCCTACCCCCTGATTTCTTATGCCTCGCACTCTCTTCGAAAAGGTTTGGGACGCGCATGTCGTGCGCGCCGGCAGAGCGGAACCGACTCTCCTCTACATCGATCTGCATCTGGTCCATGAAGTCACATCACCGCAAGCGTTCGATGGTTTGCGCGCGGCGAACCGCGGCGTGCGCCGGCCCGACCTGACTTTCGCAACCATCGATCACAACGTCCCGACGACCGATCGCGCCTTGCCGATTACTGACGCGATCGCCGCTAAACAAATCGATGTTCTGCGCTCCAACTGTGCTGATTGTGAGATTCAGCTTTTCGACATCAACTCGAACGAGCAAGGCATCGTCCACGTCATCGGGCCCGAGCTGGGCCTGACACGCCCGGGCATGACCATCGTCTGCGGCGACAGCCATACCAGCACCCACGGCGCGTTCGCTGCGCTCGCCTTTGGCATCGGCACCAGCGAAGTCGAGCATGTGCTCGCCACCCAATGTCTGCCGCAGAACAAACCCCGCACGATGTTGGTGCGAACGCGCGGGGCATTAGCAGAAGGCGTAACCGCAAAGGATCTCGCGCTCGGAATCATTGGCCAGATTGGCACTGACGGCGCGACGGGCCACGTGATCGAATACGCGGGTGAGGCAATCCGCGCGCTTTCGATGGAAGGCCGCATGACGCTCTGCAACATGAGCATCGAAGCCGGAGCGCGGGCGGGCATGATTGCGCCGGATGAAACTACGTTCGCGTATCTCGAGGGCCGGCGCTTTTGTCCGCGCGATGCGAAATGGGAAGAGGCGGTGGCTTACTGGCGAACCCTGCCGTCAGATTTCGATGCCGAATTTGATCGCATCGTCGACGTTGATGCGAGTGGAATTGCGCCGTGCGTCACCTGGGGCACGAACCCCGGCATGGTCGCGGCGATAACCGGCAGCGTTCCCGATCCATCGGAAGCGAAGAGCGAGACTGAACGCCGCGCCGCCGAGCGAGCATTGGAATACATGAACCTCGAACCGCGCACAAAGATCGCCGACATTGCGGTCGATCGGGTTTTCATCGGCTCGTGCACGAACTCGCGGGTCGAAGACTTGCGAGCTGCCGCGCGAATAATCAAAGGCCACCGCGTCCACGAATCAGTCCGCGCGATGGTTGTGCCGGGATCGCAAAACATCAAACGGGAGGCGGAGACCGAAGGGCTCGACCGGATCTTTCTTGAGGCCGGATTTGAATGGCGCGAGTCAGGATGTTCGATGTGTCTCGGGATGAATCCGGATATCTTGCAGCCCGGCGAGCGCTGCGCCTCAACCAGCAATCGCAACTTCGAAGGACGACAAGGTCGCGGAGGCAGAACACATCTCGTCAGTCCGGCAATGGCCGCGGCGGCGGCTATCGCCGGACACTTCGTTGACGTAAGGGAGTGGAAATACAAGTAGGTTTCAAGTTCCAGGTTTCAGGTTTCAAGTTGGGAGCCGCGAACCTGAAACTTGAAACCTGAAACTTGAAACTGAGATGAACGCTTTTCGAATTCATACGGGCCTTGGCGCCGTCCTTGATCGACCAAACGTCGATACGGATCAAATTATTCCCAAGCAATTCCTCAAACGTGTCGAGCGAACCGGCTTTGGTGAATTCCTTTTCCATGATTGGCGTTTTCTGCCGAACGGCCAGCCTGATCCTGCTTTTCAATTGAACGAGTCGCGCTATCGCGGTGCATCGATTCTGATCGCCGGAAAGAATTTCGGTTGCGGCTCATCGCGCGAGCACGCGCCCTGGGCGCTCGCTGATTATGGTTTCCGCGCAATCATCGCGCCGTCATTCGCCGATATCTTCGCAAACAACTGCCTGAAGAATGGCCTGCTCCCGGTTGTGCTCACTGATGCCGAAGTGTCCGAGTTAACGCGCCGCGCAAGAGAGATCGAGAGCTATCAGATAACGGTCGATCTGGAAAAGAAAACTGTCTCCGACGCCCACGGTTTTTCCGCCGCGTTTGAGATCGGCGACTTTCAACGTTACTGCCTGCTGGAAGGGCTCGATGAAATTGGCCTGACCCTGAAGCACGAGCCTGAGATCACCGCATACGAAAATCGGCGTCCGCCGGGGATTCGATAAAATCTCGTCCTCAATATCGCCCGCGGCGTTTTCTCCTGAACCGGGACATCGCGCCGGTCGTATAGCCTCGCGGAGGTTTGGATGCAATGCGTAATCCGGTGCTGGCAGGAATCCTGAGTCTACTTATTCCCGGACTGGGTCAGATTTATAACGGTCGAGTCCTTTTTGGAATCATTTGGATACT
>WNFG01006445.1_pt1 | contig 11612 bp, 8 predicted proteins | sample 5400431 | NCBI WGS metagenome assembly WNFG01 (sample SAMN13153346, study PRJNA577476) | soil metagenome | isolation source: 120 cm saprolite under Douglas fir tree site 2 hole 3 replicate 2 | place: USA:California | collected 2015-04-18
ACTTCGTGGTCGATCTTGCGGTATTCGGTGTAACGCAAATGTGCGTGGGCCTTGTTGAGTTGCTTCATCATTTCGCGAACCAGCAGGACCGGCACGGTTTCGTCGGCTTCGCCCTGGAAGACCCATAGAGGCGTCTGCGCAAGCGCATGGACATTGGTGAAATTGTCGTACGCGGAAAGGATCACCGCCCCGGCCCAGCGGCCCGGGTATGCCTGCAGCGCCGACCAAACGCCCAGGCCGCCCATGGATTGTCCCGCAAGATAAATTCGATCGGGATCGATGGAAAATTCTTTTTCCACTTCGGCCAGCGCGCTCATGGTCAGCTCCAGCCATTTCGTCGGCTGGTTCAGGTCCGGGTCGGACCAGTTGTCGCCGGAGGGGCACTGCGGCACCAGCTCAAACATCGGGAAATTCAGTTGCACTTCTTTTCCGGCCCAGAAATGCGTGCCGATCTGATTTCCGCCGTTCAGTTGTTTCACGTTGTCGCTGCCGCGGCCATCGCCGCCGTGCAGCCAGAGCAGCAGCGGATATTTCTGGTTGGCGTCGTAGCCGAGCGGCACGTATAAGCGGTACGGCAAGCGCTCGCCGGCTTTGTTGGCGTACACCTTCTTGCGGAATTCGATGTCGTCTTTCGTCAGCTGGCCGCCCACAGCAAAGGGCGCCAGAATCAATACGAGCATCGCCAGAATCGGCGCCTTCGTCCGCACCCTCTTCGTCACCACTTTGATTCCTCATCCATCGTGGTTCAGCCAATTCCTAGTATCTCAATCGAAAACCAAAAAACCTGTCATTCCGAACCCCGTTAGCTTTTTGAACGGGGTTCGGAATCTGCTGTTTCTTCGCTTTTGCGAACAGCAGATTCCTCGCGTTGCTCGGAATGACAACGAGCCGGTATTTTCCCGTAGCCTGCTATTGTTTTGCAGCCCCTCGCACCACGCGGAACCCAGTATATTCCGCATCCGCCACGCAGCTCGAGCGCGTATCCGAAGGACAATCCGCGCTGCCGCCTTCCGCTTTGCCTTTTCCATCGGCCAGCACGACCCACTCCGCCACGTTTCCTCCCAGGTCAAACATCATCTCCTGGTCCTCCTGCCCCTGTCCGGAGAAGCGTCCCGCGGGGTTCAGCAGCGATGCGTTGCCGCCAAGTTCCTTCACTTTTTGCCGGAGCCGGCTCGTGTCATCCGGATTCGGCGCGTAGCCCGCCCAGTAGTCCAGCGTGTTTTCGCCGTCCTTTTTGTCGTACCAGCCGGACGCTTCTTTCTCCGCGGGCAGCCGCCAGGCTTGGCCAGTCAGCTTGGAAAGCCATTCCGCATAGGCCTTGGCCTGATCGAATGACACGCCATTCGCAGGATAGTTCTCCGTGCCAGGATCTACTTTGTAATTCTTGTCGAAAGCCGCGAACTGCGCGCGAGTCACTTCGAAGCGGCCCACTTCCACGTCGCCACGCTTCACCACCTCGGGGATCACCACCGATTTGCCCTTGTTGGTGAAGGCGCTGCCCAAGTCCCCCCCAGTGCGCGCAACATTTTTCGTTTTCAGCGCGGCATCCAGCGGCGAACCCGCTTTCAACGCCTCGTTTTCCCCGGGCGTGGTCTTGAAGAAGTATCTGTCGAACCACGCCATCTCTTCCTCGACCTTGCGCATCTGGTGCGTCAGCTTGCGCGGCCCGTGCGGCTCGCCGGGAAAGATCACGAATTTCACCGGCACTTTTCCGTAATATTGCAGCGCGCGGAAATACGACCAGCTTTGCGCCGTGGGCACGTTGGTGTCCGCTGTACCGTGGAAAATCAGCACCGGGGCCTTCACCTTGTCCATCTTGAAAAACGGCGATTTGCGGATATACAGATCCGGATCTTCCATCGGCGACCGACGCTGGCGACCTTGTAGCGCTCCGGGTAGGTGACCAGCAGGCTGGTCGAAAGAATCGAGCCGTTCGACCACCCGAGCGTCGCCACCTTGTCCGCATCCACAAATCCCTTTTCGATCAGGAAATCCACGCCCGCGTTGATGTCCGGCGTTTCCAGGTCGTAATACTTGCCGCAGCAGATCGATTCCACCCACTTCAATCCGTAGTTGTTGCTGCCGTGATAGTTCACCTGCAGCACGAACGCGCCGCGCTGCGCGAGCAGTTGCAGCGGGTAAGCCCAGTTGTTGTCCCAGAAATCCTTGTCGGAGCCCGCCGGCCCGCCGTGAATCGCCGTAATCAGCGGATACTTTTTTCCGGCCTCGTACTTCGCCGGATAGTGCAGGATGCCTTCCACCTCGTCGTTGTTCGCGCCCTTCCAGCGGATCACCTCAGCTTTTGCCATCGCGCGAGACTTGATCAGGCCGTCGTTCACGTGCGTCAGTTGCGCCGCCGAACTGAGCTTGTTGCCGTCGAGTTGCGCCCGATAAAGCTGCGGCATCACGCTGGAGGTCGAATATTCGTATACGAGCGTCTTGCCGTCCGGCGTCACCTCAAGAGTTTCAATGTTCTTCGCCGTATCGCCTTCAAGCGAGGTCCGCTTCCACGTCCAGGAATCGCCGGACTTGCTGCGCGTGTACCGCGACGCCTCGAATCGATGGCCCGCGGCGAGGCCCGCCAAGAAGCCGTCGCTCGTCGCCGACACCCCGGAGCCGACACCGTTTTCCCAGTCGAGGGGCACCGCCGAACCTTTCCCTGAAGCGACGTCGTAAAAATAAAGCAGTTCGATGGAGGCAGTGATGAACTTGGGATCCGTCGAAAATGGCGCCATTGCGTAGAAGCCGCTGTTGTCCGGCCCCCACGAAAAGGCGCGCGGATAGACGCGGCCCTCGGCGAGAATCTGTTTTTCCGTACCGTCCGCCAGATTGTGCAGAATCGTCACCGGAGGAACTTTCTGGTCAAACGTGTAGTGCAGGCTTTTTTCGTGAACTGCAACGGCATACTTGCCGTCTTTGGAAACGCTCCAGTTTGCAATCCAGTCGCCGTTTGTCGTCAGGCGGGTAATCTTCTTGTCCTTTACGGTTATTTTGAAAAGGCGCACCGGCGGCGCGTGGTCGGCATCATCGGCCACTTCGGAATCATCTTTCCGTTTCTTTTCCGCTTGCTCGTAGGCGCTTGGATCCTCTTCGGCGCTAAAAATCACGGTGTCCTTGTCCATCCAGTCCACGCGTTGCGGCCCGCGTGCAAGTTCGGTCAAGACGTACGGCTCGCCGCCGTGTGGATTGATCAGCCAGATCTGCGTTGCCGCGGTATCGGGCTTCGCCTGCGACCGCGCCCTTGAGCTTACAAAGGCGATCCACTTGCCGTCGGGGGACCAGTTGAAAGAAGAAACTGTATCGGTACCGCGGGTGAGTTGAATCTCCGTGTCACTCGAGAGGCTCGAGAGGTACAAATTGGCAACCACGGCGTCTTTCTCTTTATCGCCCTGCGCCTTGATCCAGGCCACCCACTGCCCGTCGGGCGAGATTCGGAATTGGCGTACGTTTTCCGCGAACACCACGTCCTCCGGTTTCCACGGGGAGGTCTTGGCAGGTGTTTTGCTCTCTTCGGCGGCCTGCGGCATGCCCGCGAAGCCGCAGCAAAGGGCAATAAACACAAAAAGGCGAAGTCGGCAAAATTTCATGAAGATCCCCTGTGAGTGATGTGCTTTTCGAGACGCGTTTCACATCCAAATAGACGCGCAACGAGAATAGTGGAATTGACGCAAATTGGGAATGGTGTAGTCTGATGCCCGCGACCGAAAAGGGGAATGATCATGGCGCCAGCCAAGCCGGTGTTTACGCAGGAGACGTTTCGCTTTTTTCGTGACTTGGGCAGGAATAACAAAAAGGTGTGGATGGACGCGCACCGCGAACGTTATCAGTCCGCGGTCGTACAGCCGTTTCGCCGCTTGCTGGAAGAGCTTGCCCCCGCGGTGCTTGCGCTCGACGATCGCTTTGACGCCACCGGCCGCAGCGGCGCGAATTTCTCGCGCATTAATCGCGACATTCGTTTCGCGAAGGACAAAACGCTCTACAAAACGCAGATGTACCTCAAATTCCAGCAGCCGTTGCCGGGCGACCGCGAAAGCGGCCAGCTCTACGCCGGGCTTTCCACCGATGTGGTCACTGCCGGCTTCCGCGTCTATGCCGGGCCGAAGCGCCGGGAGTCCACACTGGCCCTGGTCGCGGCGCCACGCATTGCCGCAAAACCTCGCTGGGTCGCCGACCAAAAGAGACGCCTCGGCAGGAAATTCGACAGCTATTGGTACACTACCGAAAAAGGGAATTGGACGAAGCATGACGGCTGGCCGGTCCGCGCGGAGGACTGGAAGAAAATCCAGGGCTGGATCGTACGCCGGAAAATGAAGCCCGGCGAAGCGACAAAGCCGGGTTTCACGAAGGAGTTGTCCAAAATATTTCGCCAGGTCTACCCGCTTCTGAAATTCACCACCATCCCATAGCCGCGAATCGCGCAAAGAGAGCAACCGTGAAACGACTTTTGCAGATCCTCATCTGGACCGCCGTGGCCGGGTTTGGCGCCGTGGCGCTTGGTACGATCGCCTTTCATCGTGGTGAACCGATCAACGCGACGTGGTTTGTGCTCGCGGCAGTGTGCTCTTACCTGGTGGCGTATCGCCTGTACTCGGCCTTCATTGCGGCAAAGCTGCTGGCGCTGGACAACACGCGCGCCACGCCGGCCGAGCGCCGCGACGACGGCCGCGACTTTGTGCCCACCAACAAATGGGTCCTCTTCGGTCACCACTTTGCGGCCATTGCCGGGCCGGGTCCGCTGGTCGGGCCCACGCTCGCCGCGCAGTTCGGCTATCTGCCGGGGACTCTTTGGTTGATTGCCGGCGCGGCGTTTGCCGGCTGCGTGCAGGATTTTGTGATTTTATTCTGCTCCATCCGACGCGACGGAAAAACTCTGGGAGAAATGGCCCGCGATGAAGTCAGCAAGCGCGGCGGCCTGATCGCGCAGCTCGCCGTGCTTACCATCATGATTATTCTGTTGGCCGTGGTCGCCCTTGTTGTTGTCAACGCGCTGAAAAGTTCGCCGTGGGCCACTTTCACGCTGGCCATGACCATTCCTATCGCGCTGTTGCTCGGCGTCTATCTCCGTTATTTCCGGCCGGGGCGCGTGCTCGAAGCCTCGTTCATCGGCGTCGCGCTTGTGCTGTTCGTTGTCGTCGCGGGGCAGTGGGTGGCCGATTCGCCGCACCTCGCGAAGGTGTTCACGCTCGGCGGCGTGACGTTGGCCTTTGCCATTATCGCTTATGGATTTGCGGCTTCGGCATTACCCGTGTGGCTGTTACTCGCTCCGCGCGATTATTTGAGCGCGTTCATCAAAGCCGGCGCGATCTTCTCCCTGGCCGCCGGAATTCTGCTGGTACGTCCGCAAGTTCTGATGCCGCCGCTAACGCGTTTCGTGGACGGCAGCGGCCCGGTCTTTGCTGGAAAAATATTCCCATTCTGTTTCATCACCATCGCCTGCGGCGCGATCAGCGGGTTCCACTCGCTGATCTCCAGCGGCACCACGCCGAAAATGATTCAGCGCGAAGGGCATGCTCGTTTCATCGGCTACGGCGCCATGTTGCTCGAATCCTTCGTTGGCGTAATGGCCATGGTCGCCGCGTGCGCGATGCCCCCGGGCGTCTACTTCGCGATCAACAGTCCCGCTTCCATCGTCGGCGCCACCCCGGAAGGAGCGGCCGCCACGATTTCCAGTTGGGGCTATCCGCTCTCCGCCGGAACGATGACCGGTCTGGCGCATGCCGTCGGCGAGCAGACGCTCCTCAACCGCGCGGGCGGCGCTCCGTCGCTAGCCGTGGGCATGGCGCAGATTTTTTCCAGCACCATCGGCGGCGATCGCCTGCTCAGTATCTGGTATCACTTCGCGATCATGTTCGAAGCGCTCTTCATCCTCACTGTGCTCGATGCCGGCACACGCGTCGGGCGCTTCATGATTCAGGAACTCGGCGGCCGCGTCTGGAAGCCCATGGGCCGCACGAACTGGATGCCCGGGATTCTCCTCTCCAGCGCCATCATAGTCGGCGCGTGGGGATATTTCCTCTATCAGGGCGTGATTGACCCACTCGGCGGCATCAATTCGCTCTGGCCCCTATTCGGCATTTCGAACCAGTTGCTGGCCGCCGTGGCGCTGGTTGTTGCCACCACGGTTCTGCTGAAAATGGGCAAGCTGAAATGGATCTGGGTGACGCTGCTGCCGATGGCGTGGCTGGTGATCATCACCATGACCGCCAGTTATCAGAAAATCTTCAGCGCCAACGCCCGCATAGGATTTTTGTCGCAGGCAAACGCTCTGGCCGCCCAGATTGCCGCCGGAAAAATCGCCGCTGCGAAGCTTGCGGATACGCATCGAAACATTTTCAATCTCCGGCTGGATGCGGTGGTGACCGCCGTGCTCGCCGTGATGATCCTGGTGCTGTTAGTGGAGGCGCTCGTGCAGTGGTACGCCATTCTTAGCCGCGGCAAGGAACCCATGTTGCAGGAGACCCCTTACGTGGCAACGCAATGGGCGGAGGGCGACTAATGCGAACGCGTTCGCAGCAACTTAAAGCTGTTTTGCGCGATCTCTGGCGCGGTGTCCGCCAGTGGAGCGGCGATTCCGCCTACGAAACGTATCTTGCCTGCGCCGAACGCCAGCCCGCACAGAAGCCACTGTCCGCCGCCGAATTCTACGTCGAGCAGCTAAACCGCAAATACTCCCGCCCCAATCGCTGCTGCTGAGCCCATCCCACGTAGCGTCCACCTTAAGGTGGACCTGCTTGCCTTTGTAGCGGCCGCCTTCTGAGGCGGGCGTTTTAATTGAGGCAAGGCGCCCGCCGCAGACGCGGCCGCTACAGTTCGCCTTCGTCCTCAGACGGCTTCAACTGCGTCACTTTATGCGTGATCTTCACGCCGCTCTTCTTCACACCAGCCAGAATCGCTCGCCGAACTTCCACCGGAAGCGTCTCCGGCGGGAACACGCCCTCCAGTTCACGCGGGAAAAATTTGATGAATAGCGCGGCGACATGCGCCGTCGCGTAAGCCACCGGCGTATTGAATTTTCCCTGCCTCCGGATCTGATACAACGTCGGAAACATCACGTCGCTACGGATGGAGAGCCGCTGGTCCTCTTTCGGGGAATGCTTTGCGCCTATCACGATCACTGACGCGGCAAACCGCGCATTCTGCAGAACGCCCTGGCGGATCAGCGCAGCGATTTTCCGCGGCGAGGACGTTTCCGGAAATCGGTGCCGCGGAATGCCCCGCGACTTCGAAAGTATTCCCAGCTTGTGCCAGCGCCGCAGCCGGTCAAATTCGTTGCCGCCAATCTTCACGTCCAGTTCGCGCATGGGGATGTAGTGCGGCAGCGTGGCCACCTCGTCCTGCGCCGCCAGAACCACGTTGGCCGCGCCGATGGGATCGGGGAAGCGGAATTTCTCCAGCTCGGAAAAGCGCTTCGCCAGTTGATATTTCCCGTCACGGTAAATTCGCGGGTGCGAAACGGCTTCGTCAAACGAAACTTCCGGCGACCACTGGGAAATCGGATCGTTGCTTTCCGTGCTTTCGTAAAGCCGGATGTGCACGGAGTAAATCTCGTCCAAAAGCTCTGCCGCGCGCTTCACCAGCAGGTTGGTCAGCCCGGGCGCCGCGCCGGTATTGATGAGCGCCGAGCGGTGCTTCTCTTCGAATTTCTTTTTGTAGCGTATCTGCTCCGGCTTGAAAGGATTGCGGGTCAGATGCGAGCTGAGATCGAGATAGTGCGATCGAAGCCGGAGCGCGGCGCGAATCACGATCTGGTTGAACACCGAGGCGGACGCGTTGACGATCAACTGGCAACCCTTGGCCGCTTTCACGATCGCGCGCAAATTTCGCGCATTGACAGTAGTGATGGGGATGGCCGATTTCTTGCCCAGAAAACGCCGCGCCCGCTTGGGGTCGCGATCCCCGCACCAGACCACATGTCCCTGACGTTCCAGGAGTTGCGCGAGCAGCGAACCGGTCGCGCCGGCACCCAAAATGAAGATTCGCATGGCGTTAGCAGACTTTATCACACTCGGCGCGACTCACAGGGGGTAGGGTTGCCGGGTTCTGGAGCGAAAGTTCAACGTGGGATGTTCAGCGATTCTCTGCAGGGGATCTGACAGCGGAAAATCGCCCCATTTTATTCAGCCTGGGATTGGGCTAAGTACATCCATCTGGACACTGCGCCTCGTTGCGAAAGTTCGATTACAGTTTCGAGATATCGTTGTTGCCGCTCAAAATAGCTGCCGCCCTCAATCCGTTCAAGTTCCTCTCGATGGCTCAGTCTCGCCTTAAGCCGCCCGGCGGCGGATTTCAACAAACTTGCCGTCCGGTCTTTGCTATCAATCAACCGAAACCCGGCAAGTTCCAGCATGTTCTCGTTAAAGCCCGGCGGCGCAAATTGCGTGTGGCCATGGATAGCTCTTAATCGGACTTCCTGATCGGAAATTGCGCCGGTAAGGACTCCGGCGTCTGTGAACAGGAACTTCCCGGCCGGGGTGAGCACTCGGGCGATTTCGCGGAATGCGGACAAGCGGTCGCGAAGGTGAAGAATCACGTCGAGCGATATCACCCCATCGAACGAGCCGTCGGCGTAAGGCATCGGCTGATTCAAATCGGCTTCGCGAAGACTCACGAGCCCCTCCAGACCTAGTGAAGCAACACGCTCCCGCCCCGCAGCTATAGCCTTCGCGCTCACGTCGATGCCGCAACCCTGACACCCAACCTGGCCTACAACGTACGTCAGCGGCCCGCCTGGCCCACAGCCAAGATCGAGGAAGCGGCTTGCTCGCGAGAGCATGAGCCGCGAGACGTCTTCCTGGAGTTCGTCCGCGGTAACCCACGAGTGCTGGCCGATATCTTCTCCGTAGGCTTCGCGCCGAAGTTGCCGCTTCAAGGGTGAATCAAACTCCTCGTAGGGACTGTCATAGCCTTGGCTTTGGGGATCTGTAGGAATAAGCATCTACGCCTCGTCAACTCGTCGCGGAAGCTTGAGGATGTGGCACCGGCCCGGCGGCTCTGCGCGCCGAACTTTGGATTTTCAGCCGTGAAACGAAAAAAGCCGCCAACAAGTAGCAGCAAGCGATGAAGGCAAACCCCGGAAGAAAGCTGCCCGTGCGCATGCTCAAATCGCCGATGATATAGGGCCCGAAAAAACCTCCGGCATGGCCGACGGAGTTGATAAGCCCGAAAGTCGCCGCCGCGGCCGATTCGCTCAGAATCATCGTCGGCATGGACCAGAACGCCGGATAGTACGCGAAAACGAAGCCCCCTCCCAACGCAAATAAAGCCATAGCTAGCGGAAAATGTCCGCTTGCAGGAATCAACAGCAAATAGGATATGCCAACGCCTGCGAGCGGGACAGCGGTGTGCCAGCGCCGCTCGCCGGTCTTGTCCGAATGCCATCCATTGATGAGGAGTCCGAATAAACCCGCGATGGCCGGCAGCAGGACTAGAAATGCCACCTTGCTGCTGGGAAGTCCTGAAAGGCGTTTAATGAAGGTTGGCAACCAGAAGACAACGGACGCATTGCTTGTATTAGCCAGCAGGTACGGCAAAAGCAACAACAGCACGCGCCGGTCACGGAATGCTCTCCAGATGGTGTAGTGTGCGGTTTCCTTCTTGGCTTCTTTTTCCAATTCTAGCTCGCGCGTAATCCACTCTCTTTCCTCCGCGGCGAGCCACTTCGCTTCTTTCGGCCAATCTGTCAGATAAAAAAGCGTGACGATGCCCAAAATGAGCGCGGGAACACCTTCTAGAATAAAAAGCCAACGCCACCCGGCCATTCCTCGCCAGCCGATCCCCAACAGCCACCCGGCTATCGGCGCGCCGATTACTGCGGAGGAGGGAATTGCGGCGTAAAGGATCGCCACGGCCCTGCCCCGTTCTGATAACCGGATCCAATGCGTCAAGTAAACGATCATTCCCGGGAAGAAACTTGCTTCCGCCATTCCCAGAAAAAAGCGGGCCGCATAAAACTGTCCGCGGCTGTTCACGAGGCCAGAAAATATTGTGACCACTCCCCAGGAAATCATGATCCGTGCGGTCCATTTTCTCGCGCTCCAGCGCTCTACGATAATGGCGCCCGGCACTTCGAAGAGGACATACCCGACGAAGAACATCGCCACTCCCAGGCCGTAGACTCGATCGCTGAACCCGAGATCAAGATTCATTTTCAGGGCAGCGAAAGATACGTTGGCCCTGTCCAGGTAGGCAACGAGATAAAGAAGGAAGACGAACGGCAGCAGGCGCCAGGCGATCCGTCGCCGCGTCCGTGCGCCCACGTCTGGATTTGCTGAAACCTTCGACCTAGCAAGAATCAAGGCGGCAGTCCTAAACCACCCTAAAAGTTGGTGCGAGTATACACGCGTGAAGCATAACTTTGTTGCAGATTCAGGCCATACCATTGCCGATGAGTTGGCAACCCTTGGCGGTCCGGACGATCGCGGCCAAATTTCACGCCTCGAAAGTTGTTAGGCGGGGAACCTGACCTCCGATTGCAAGGCCTTTCGGACCGGCGTAGGATTGTAGATGTAACTCCGACTCCGCTGGCCTGCGGGAGAGACATCCCATGGTGGCGGGGCGAGGCGGCCGATAGCGGCTTGCCGAGGGTTCGGGTGGAAACGCCCGCGCCTCCCGCGCTTGGAAAGGAGCCAGTCCACCGGAAATCTACAGATTTCCGGCTAGAGCCCGATTCCATACGCGAATCGGGTTTTTCTTTTTGGGGCTACTCTGATGACGCTTCACGACAAGTTCGGACGCCAAATCACAGACCTGCGGATCTCCGTCACCGACCGCTGCAATTTCCGCTGTGTTTATTGCCGCTCCGCCGACCCGGAAAATTACCGTGAGCACGAGCAGATTCTTTCCTGGGGCGAATTCGAACGCCTGGCACGCATCTTTGCGGATCTGGGCATCCAGAAGATGCGCATCACCGGCGGCGAGCCTCTGGTCCGCGCGGGCGCCGAAGCCTTCCTGAGGAAACTGAACGAACTGGGCGTTGCGGACATTTCGATGACCACCAACGGCCACCTGCTGGCCGAACGCATTCCCGCCCTGATCGCCGCCGGTCTGCACCGCATCAACATCAGCCTCGATTCCCTCGATCCCATCAAGTTTGAAAAAATCACCCGGACGCGCACCTACGATTCCGTCATGCGCGGCATCGACGCGGTGCAAGCTTCACCGCTAGCCCCCGCGAAAATCAACGCCGTTCTCGTCCGCGGCTTCAACGAAGACGAAGTCGAAGCCTTCGCCGCCTTCGCCCGCGATCGCGGCGTGATCATGCGCTTCATCGAATTCATGCCGCTGGACGCGGACCGCCACTGGTCGCGCGAACTGATGGTCCCCGCCGAGGAAGTCTACCGCCGCATCCACGCGCAATGGCCGCTGGTGCAGATCCCTCATGCGAAAAGCGAAACCGCGCGCAAGTATAAATTCGCCGACGGCGCGCCCGGCGAGATCGGCCTGATCGCGCCGGTCACGCAGCCCTTCTGCGGCCACTGCTCGCGCATTAGGCTCACCGCCGACGGCAAAGTTCGCACCTGCCTCTTCAGCAAGGACGACCACGACCTCCGCGCCCTGCTCCGCAACGGCGCTTCCGACCACGACATCGAGGAACGGATTCGCGCCATGGTCAC
>WNFG01010465.1_pt1 | contig 11611 bp, 11 predicted proteins | sample 5400431 | NCBI WGS metagenome assembly WNFG01 (sample SAMN13153346, study PRJNA577476) | soil metagenome | isolation source: 120 cm saprolite under Douglas fir tree site 2 hole 3 replicate 2 | place: USA:California | collected 2015-04-18
CTAATCGTAACATGGAGGAACTCCGCTTGAGGATTTGCTAGGATTTACCACATGTCGACGCGAAACGTATTGGCGATTCTTTTGCTGGCGGCTGCTATTGCGGCCTGCTCAGCGAAAAAAAAGCCTGGAGAACCGCAGGCAAGCGCGGGTGCGTCCGCGGCAACGGCCGCTGCAGCCGCCGCAAGCGATGCGGCGGCGGAAGTCGGCGCGCGCATTTACAGCGGCAACTGTGTCCCCTGCCATCAGCAAAACGGCGTGGGAATTCCGAGCGTGTATCCGAGCTTGGCCGGATCGTCCGTGGTGCTCGGCGACCCGGCGCAATTGGCGCGGTGGGTGATCAAGGGACAAAGACTCCCCTCCATGTCCGCGGGCCGCTATCCCACGCAGATGCTGCAATTCGGTTGGATGAAACCCGCGGATGCCGCCGCGCTGTTCTCTTATCTGCGCTCGAATTTCGGCAACTCAGCCGCGCCGGTCGATGCCGCGGCGGTGGCGAAAGCCCTCGGGCAATGACGCCGCCCACCGTCATACACACCATGGTCGATCGCTGTCGGGCCGCAACCTATCCGGCGGCGGTCGCCAGACTGCGCTCCGGCTGGGTAGTCATGGGCGAACGCCAGGTGCTGACCGGCTATTGCCTGCTGCTGCCTGACCCGGTCGTGCCGCATTTGAATGCGCTGCCTCCCGACTTGCGCACTCAGTTCTTATCCGACATGGCGATGGTCGGCGACGCCTTGCTGGCCGTCACTGCGGCCCTGCGCATCAACTACGCGATATACGGCAACGTCGATCCGGCACTGCATGCGCACATCTTCCCGCGCCACGTGGCGGAGCCGGAGGCCACGCGAACCGCCCAGCCTTGGGCGCTCGACTGGAATGCCGCGCCGGCTTACTCCCAGGCGCTGCACGGTGAACTGAAAAAGCGCATAGCCGCCGATATTCGGAGCCGGTCGATCGGGGCTTGATGCCCAGATCGAGTGTGCGCGGTTCGAATGTCGAGGCGAGGAGGCACCTTATCCCTTTTTGGGCCACTTTTCGTGGCACAGAGCAAGAAAGCGGGTCCCCGCCTGGGATAGCGGTTGGTGTTTCAAGCAGTACGCGCCGACCTGCCGGTCGATGTTCGAGTACGGCAGCCCTTCGACGGGGACCAGTTGAGGCGGGACAGGCGCAAGGAGATCCGACACATAGGTGACGCCTTTGCCGTCGGCGACCAGCGCCAGCCGCAGTTCCATGTGACTGACTTCCCACACTGAGCCAAAGGCGTCGCGCAGCCGCTCGCCGGTGGAGCGCCGCGCAGTCTCATCAAGATATGAGGTGACCAGCGGCAATTGGCGCATGACGCCGACTGCGTCGCGACGCAGTGCCTCACGGGCGGGATGATCACGGGCGATCATCAGGCGTCTGGTCTCGGAAAAACAGGGATGCAGCGCGAAGTGCCCCGGCATGTTGTGGTGGAACGGCCCGAAGCCTAGTTCCCAGCGACCCTCGCCCACGCCGTGCACGATTTCACGACTGGGCGCGACCACGACTTTGAGCCGCGTCAGCGGATTGCGCTCGCAGAATTCCTTGAGGAGCGCGACGCCGACTCGTGAATTCGCTGCCGGCGACAGCGCAAGCGACAAGGTCGACAGAGCTCCGGATTTGATTTGACCGATGTCCGCCAGGGCCTCACGTTCCTCGTTCAGCGTGGCTTCCGCAAAACGCAGCAGGCGGATTCCAGCCTCCGTAGGCTGCGGTGGGCTGCCGCGACGCAGCAGTGTCGTGCCCAGCCGATGCTCCAGATTCGCGATGGTTTGGCTGACCGCCGACTGTGAAAGATCCAGTCGTTCGGCGGCGCGGCTGAAGCCGCCGGTGTCGATGACGGCGTGAAAGCACCGCAATTCATTACGTTCGATGTGCATGGCCGCAGAGGATAGCGGGTGCGGGTCACCGTAGGAACTGCGCCTTATCCGTCTTCCTGATACTTCCATCACTTCCACCGTCTGGCGACGCGCGCGCCGGCGCCTTATCGTGGATCGGCAACCGGAGAGACCTATGAACGCAGTTGTCGACATAAAGAAAGGCTTGGAAGGCGTGGTGGTCGACAGCACCTCGACTTCATTGGTGGACGGTGAGGCCGGGCGGCTGTACTACCGTGGTTATCCCATCGAAAAACTCGTGCAATATCCCTTTGCCGCAGTGGCGCACCTGATCGTCTTTGGCGACCTCCCCGCTGCGGCCCGGCTGAAGGAATTCGAAGATTTTCTGTGGGAGGCCGGTCGACTACCGGCCGACCTCGCGGACACGCTGGCGCAGTTGTCGCGCCTGGGCGCTCATCCGATGGCCACTCTGCAGGCTGCGATGCCGTTGATGGCTGTCAGCGCTGCGGCGGGAAGGATCGGGCGTACCGATGACGAGCAGGAAGCGCTCGTGGTTGCCGCCCGGCTGCCCACTGCTCACGCCATGCTGTTGGCGCTGCGTTCCGGAAGAACCCCGGTTCCATATCCCGGCACACGCCGTTATGGCGAGCGGTTTCTGCAGTTGCTGCACGGTCGGATTCCGACGGAGCAAATGGTCGGCATTTTCGAGCAGTTGCAGATTCTGCAGATCGATCACAGCTTCAACGCAAGTACGTTTACAGCCCGCGTCGTGACGTCCACGCTGGCTCCGGCCGCTTCCGCCCTGGCGGCGGCGATGGGCTCGCTTTTCGGACCGCTGCATGGCGCGGCCGATCAGGGCGCGCTCGAAATGGCCGAAGAAGTGGGTGACCCTGCCAACGCCGCGGAATTCGTCAGGCGGTGCCTGGCGGAGCACCGACTTGTAATGGGCATGGGCCATCGTGAATATCGTGTCGTCGATCCGCGCTCGAAAATCGTCAAGGTGCTGGCTGAACGCATCGCGTCCGACGCTCATCAGAGGCGTCTGTTGGACACCCTGAAGGCGGTGGACGATGCGTTCGTCTCGCAGACGGCGCACAAGACGCGTTCGCTGCGCGCCAATCTCGAGTTCTACAAGGGCGTGGTCTATCTGGCGCTCGGATTGGCGAAGGATTATTTCACCGCGACCTTCGCAATGGCGCGCATCTTCGGTTGGACGGCGCACATCGTGGAACAGCGCAAGGACAATCGCATCGTCCGCCCTTCGGCGAACTACATCGGACCCAAGCCTCAGGCCGACTGAGTCGCGAGTACTTGCTCGCTGCATTGTCCATCGACTACGGATCGTCGAGCCGCGTCACGTCAAAACGCGACACGCGGCCATTCTGAACCGACACCCCTTCGGCGCGCAGGCGCCGGGCTTGTTCTTTGTGCTCGGCCGATGACTTCGGAAATACGATGCGGCCGCCCGCGCCGACGACGCGATGCCACGGCAGATGCAAGGCCTTGGGCGCCACCCGTAACGCAAACCCTGCCTGGCGCGCACGTCCTGGAAATCCGGCGGCGCGAGCGACCGCTCCGTACGTGGATACTTGCCCCCGAGGTATGGCACAGACCGCATGCCAGATCGCCTGGAGTGCGGGATTGTCCTTAGGCGCCAGCTGCTTGCGCGACGATGAGATCGCTGAGCGCGAAGGCCCTAGGAGCGCGGTGGATGCCTTCTTCGAACGCGGCACGAAATTCTCGGATGAGGAGCGAGTTTGGCTTCCGGCATCGTTTCGGTCCGTAAATCCTGCCGGCTAGCGATTGCCTTCGTGCCTGCCCTCGTCGCGCGGCGTCTGCGGATGCGCGGCGGGCGGCGGTTGCGGAGCTTGGGGCTGCGGCCGCTGTTGTGGTTGCGCAGGGGGTGGTTGGGGCTGCGGCCGTTGCTGCGGCTGTGCGAATTGCGGTTGGGGCTGCGGGCGCTGCTGCGGCTGCGTGAATTGCGGTTGGGGCTGCGGGCGCTGCTGCGGCTGTGCGAATTGCGGTTGGGGCTGCGGGTGCTGCTGCGGCTGCGCGAATTGCGGTTGGGGCTGCGAGCGCTGCTGAGGCTGCGCGAATTGCGCTTGAGGCTGCGGCCGTTTCGAGCGCGGAATGGTTGCCCTGCTCTGCCGGGCGTAAGGCACCCGGAGCGGTGGGAGGCGGAATCGTTGCACCACGCGCCCGCACGATGTTCGGAGCAGTGAACGCGGCCGGCCGCGGCGTGGCGGCAATCGGCGGACGGCCTTGATTGACCCTGGCCTGCAGCTCGGGAGTTCGGGCCGCCTCGTTGATATGCCTCGTCTGCATCACAGGCGGTGGAATATGGCTCTCACGCGCCGCCAGCTGGTCTCGATTGCTCGGTGCCGCCGCGACGCCTCCGCGGCCCCCGTTGTAGCTGACCCTGTTGACGGTGACGTTGTTGATTACGGTCTGGTTGTACGTGTTGTGGATGATCGTCGTATTGATGTTGTTGACTGAGGTGTTGTAGCTGAACCGGTCGCGTTCCCAGCGGCCGCCCTCATAGCCCTCGCCTATATAGCCGCCGCCGTAATTGATCCCGCCGTAGAAACCCACGTGCGGACCCCAATATCCGGCGTGAAACACGTACACGCCGCCGCCCCAACCCCAATACCCCGGCGTCCAAAGTACGCCCACTTGCGGCGGCATGACCCAAGTTCCGGGAACCCAAAAATACCCTTCGGTGCTGTAGCCCCAATAGCCGGGGGTCCATAAGTAACCGGGCTCCGGACATGGCGGCTGCTCATAGTACGGCAGCGGTGGCGGTGGTTCGGCAGCGCGAACTTCGATGCGCGGTTCGGCATACTCGTACGCAGGCGCAGCTTGCGGGTAGTCTTGCGACGACTGCGGGTAGTCTTGCGACGACGGTGGATATTCATTTGCCGGCGGCGTGTATTCAGACGGTGCTGGGGTGTAGCCGTCCGGAGGCGGTGCATAGACTCGCTCCTGCACTATGCAACCGTTCAACAGAGCCAACGCCGCTGCGATACTCACAGCGCCTGTGGCGCGCAATGTAAGGCGGCGAGATCGGTCTTGTCGTGTGAACATAGCATCGCTCCCGTGAAGCAACGCCAGCCGTGGCGCAGCTCTATCTAACGCCAGGGCGGGCACTGTCGCCACATGTGTGAAGTGAATGTAACGCGGAAACCGATTGACCGCGCTGCGAGCGCTTCACAGTTTCCGGAACGGACCCAGCACAGCAATTATCGCAGCTTGACTCGATCTCCAACCGAGGTGACTGCACGGCAGAACGTCGATCATAGAATCGATCTATCAGTCGAATAGAAGCAATTCACTTCCACTATCAACCCGACTGTTCCATCTTGTGCGTGCGGCATGGCGTGGCCATGCGGTGCAACCACACTGAACCAGCAGGAGACAGGAACCATGAACCTTCGAGAAACAGAACTTCGGCGGGTCGAGCCGCTCGATTCGATCGCAGACTTCGAGCCGCACGCAGCCGCAAAGATTTCCTCCGCCTTGAACACCGTCCTGGCGGACATGTTCGCGCTGTACCTCAAGACCAAGAATTTCCATTGGCATGTATCAGGGCCGCATTTCCGCGACTATCATCTGCTTCTGGACGAACAGAGCGGGCAGATACTCGGTGCAACCGACGCAATTGCCGAGCGTGTCCGAAAGATCGGAGGAACGACCTTGCGTTCGATCGGGCACATCGCCCGGCTTCAGCGCATCGCCGACAACGACGAGGAGCGCGTCGCCGCCGAGGACATGCTCATGCAACTTCTGGAAGACAACAAGCAATTGAGGGCCAGCCTGAGGAGCGTGCACACCCTTTGCGACGAGTATGGCGACATCGCCTCGGCCAGCCTGATCGAGAACTGGGTCGACGAGGCCGAGCTTCGCGCCTGGTTCCTCTTCGAGGCCACACGGTGAGCATCGGGCGGTATCAGCCGAGCCCTCGTCCGGGTTCGGCTGATAGCGCAGGATGCGGCGCGCGCCCCTCAGGGTCTCGCACTTGGAGCTTCGTTGATGCGCAAGGTGAGCTCGCGTGCGATCTCCCCCAAGTCCGTGAGCGGCGCAGAGCACGTCATGCCCGTGCACACGTAGGCCACGGTGCCGGCGGCGGCTCGCTTCGCGGCGAGCGCGGGCGGGAGCTCCGCGGCATCGCGGGGAATCGCGAATATCATGCGCGTCGGTGCGTACAAGGCGCTCAAGCCGGCGGTCCAGGACTCGATCTGCGGCGCGTCGCCGCGAACGATCAGGATTTGCATCGATGCCAGAAAGTCCTCCAGTGCGTTCGCCAGGCTCATATGTGCCTGGGGGTATTGCTGGAGCATAGGCCACCCCGCGCGCAAGGTCCGTTCGGCGGCGTCCAGATAGGGTAGCTCGCCGAGCAAGTATCCGAGGCGGCACAGCACCGATGCCGCGACCCCATTGCCCGACGGCAGGGAATCGTCGCTGAAGGTCTTGCTGCGATGGATGAGCTGCTCGTGATCGGCGGCGGTGAAGAAAAATCCGCCGGTCTCATCCTCGAACTGCGACAACAGGACATCGGTCAGCTGCCGTGCGAACTGCAAGTCGCTGCTGCGCCAGCGGGTTTGCAATAGCTCGAGCAGCGCGTCGGCGAGAAAGGCGTAGTCATCGAGGTAGGCGGGCAGGTGCGCGCGCCCGTCCTTGTAGGTCGCGAGCAATCGGCCGTCGCGCCATAGCGTGTGCCGTATGAAATCGACGGCCGCGGCGGCGGCGTCGCCTAAGTCGGGCCGATGCAGCACCCGTGCCGCAATCGCGAGTCCCTTGATCATCAGCGCATTCCACGCGGTGAGAATTTTCTCATCGCGCGCCGGCCATACCCGAAGCTCCCGCACTTTCAATAATTTGGCCTGCGCAGACGCGATCAGCGCCGCGATGCCTCGCGCCGATTCGCCCAGCACCGCCGCAATGGCGTCGATCGATTCATAGGTGTGCAGATGCCATTCGCCCTCGAAATTGGCGCTTCGATCCAATCCGAAACGGCGTGAAAATGCGGCATATTCCTGCGGCGTCAGCAGCCCCTGGACCTCGGCCCGAGTCCATACATAGAATTTTCCCTCATGGCCCTCGGAATCCGCGTCGAGGCTGGAGTAAAAGCCGCCTTGGGGCGAGCGCATATCCCGGAGCACCCAATCCGCGGTCTCACCGGCGATGCGCGCGAACAGCGCTTCGCCCGTGGCCAGGGACGCGCGTGAGAATTCGCACAGCAATTGGCCATTGTCATAGAGCATCTTTTCGAAGTGCGGAATCATCCACTGGTCATCGACGGAATAGCGGGAGAATCCGCCGCCGAGCTGATCGTAAATGCCGCCCTCGGCCATGCGCGTCAAGGTGAGGCTCGCCATGTACAGCGCCTTGAGATCCGGGCTGGTCGAGGCCGATGTACCGTGCCAGTGCCGCATGCAGCGTTCGATGCTGCCCGGGTGCGGAAATTTGGGGGCTTGGCTGAACCCGCCGAATTGTGCATCGAAGGACCGCTCGAGGGCGGTGCGCGCCTCGCGGAGCGGCGAGGTGTCCAGGGTGGCGTCGTCGGGCGCGGGTTCCGGCGCAAGGCCGGCGAACGCGAGCTTCAGTTGCTGGTTCTGCCGGGCGATCTCTGCGCCGTGGTTGCGATAGTACTCGGCCACGCGCCGCAGCAGATCGCTGAACGCAGGCATCCCATAGCGGGGCTCCTTGGGAAAGTAGGTGCCGCCGAAGAAGGGCGCTCGTTCGGCCGGAGTCAGGAACATGGTGAGCGGCCAGCCGCCGGAGCCATGAGTGATCAGCTGCTGCGCCACCTGATAGATCTTGTCCAGGTCGGGACGCTCCTCGCGATCCACCTTGATGTTGACGAACAACTGATTCATCAAGGCGGCGGTGGCGGGATCTTCGAAGGATTCGTGCGCCATGACATGGCACCAGTGGCAGGCAGAATAGCCGATCGACAAGAGAATGGGCTTGTTCTCGAGCTTGGCCGCGAGCAGCGCCTGCTCTCCCCAGGGATACCAATCCACGGGATTGTCGGCGTGCTGCAACAGGTACGGGCTGGTTTCTGCGGCAAGGCGATTGCGCTGCATATTACAGCTCCGCGTCAGTTAGAATGCACGACAATATATCCGAAGTACTTCCCATGTCTGACCTCAAGTTGGCGGCAGAGTTGCCCGTCCTCCGCCTGAAGCGCAACGAAGATCGCCGTCTGCACGCCGGACATCTATGGATCTTCAGCAACGAAGTCGATACGCAGCAAACTCCGCTACCCAAGTTCAAGGCGGGCGAGCTGGTGCGTGTGCTGGCGCACAACGATCGGGCATTGGGGCTGGGGTACGTCAATCCGCAGTCGCTGATCAGCGCGCGCATGCTGGAGACGTGGCAGCTTCCCGACGTGGCCTGGCTGGTGAGGCGAATTCGCCGGGCGCTTGCCTTGCGCGAGCGATTGTATCCGCAGCCCTACTATCGTTTGGTTTACGGCGAGTCCGACGGCCTGCCGGGATTGGTGGTCGACCGCTACGGTTCTTCCTGCGTGGCGCAGATCGGGACCGCCGGGATGGAAATGCTGAAATCGCAGATTCAGCAAGCCTTGGAGCAAGTTCTGCATTGCGAGGCGCTGCTGTTCAAGAATGACGGTTCCACTCGCGAGATGGAGGGCCTGCAGAGCTACGTCGAGGCTGCCAAGGGCAGGTTCGACGAATTGGGGCGGGTTCAGGAGGACGGTCTCGAGTTTCAGGTGCCTTTCGCAGAGGGACAGAAAACCGGTTGGTTCTTCGATCAGGCGGCTAACCGCCGGAACTTCGTAAAATACATACGTAAGGGCGCGCGAATGTTGGACGTGTTCAGTTACGTCGGGGCCTGGGGCGTGCGTGCGGCGCACAGCGGTGCGGGCGAGGTGCTGTGCGTCGACAGCTCCGCGGCCGCGCTGGAATTGGCCGCGAGCAATGCGCAACGCAATCGCGTCGATGAACGCAACGGCAGCAAGCTCACCACCCTCAGGGGCGACGCCTTCGATGTGTTGGAGGATTTGGCAAAGCAGCGCGCTCGATTCGACGCCGTCGTCATCGACCCGCCGGCGTTCGCCAAGCGCAAGAAAGATCTACCCAAGGCGCTCGCGGCGTACAAGCGCTTGAACCAGCTGGCGATGCGGGTGATCGCCGATGACGGCATGCTGGTGTCCTGCTCCTGCTCCTATCATGTCAGTCCCGAGGACTTGCAGGATGCCATTGCCAAGGCGGCGAGGGCCGCAGACAAGCATCTTCAGATCCTGGAAGTTGGCGGGCAGGCGCCGGACCACCCGGTGCATCCGGCCATTCCCGAGACCCGATATTTGAAGGCCTATTTCTGTCGGGTGAACGAGAGTTTAAAGTAGGGCGCATGCTCACGTATCCGCATATCAACCCCATTGCCATCTCGATCGGTCCGGTATTCGGTCTCGGACCCTTGCGCGTTCACTGGTACGGCCTCATGTACCTCATCGGTTTTGTCGCCGCGTGGTGGCTGGCGCGATACCGCGCGAAGCAACCGGGGTCGACCTGGACCGCCCTCGATATCGATGATCTCATTTTTTACTGCGCCATCGGCGTCATCGTCGGCGGCCGGGTCGGTTGGTGCATTTTTTACGGCCATGACGTGATCGCCGAGAATTGGCTTAACGTCTTTCATATCTGGGACGGCGGCATGTCCTTTCACGGCGGGATGACCGGCGTGCTGGTCGCAGGCGGCGTCTTCGCACGGGTCAAGGGTAAGCGATTTGCCGACGTCTGCGATTTCGTGGCGCCGCTGCCGGGGCTCGGCCTTCTGTTCGGCCGGCTCGGCAACTTCATCAATGGCGAACTCTGGGGCAAGCCGACGGATCTGCCTTGGGGCTTCGGGGTGCCCAACGCGGACGGCATGCTGATCGCGCGTCATCCCTCGCAACTCTATGAGGCAAGCCTCGAAGGACTGGTGCTGTTCTCAGTACTCTGGTGGTACACCAGCAAGCCGCGGCCCCGATTGGCGCCCACCGGCCTGTTCCTGTTCGTCTATGGATGCGCCCGGTTCACGGTCGAGTGGGTGCGCCTGCCCGATGCGAATATCGGCTACCTGGTCGGCGATTGGCTGACCATGGGCATGCTGTTGACCACGCCGATGATAGTCATCGGCGCCGGGCTGATGATTTATGCCTATCGGCGCAACACGGCGACCGGCAATTTAAGTGCAGTGAAGGCTTAATGCGGCAATATCTCGATTTCCTGCGCCATATCAGGCAGCACGGCGCGCGCAAGGACGATCGCACGGGCACCGGCACGTTGAGCGTGTTCGGGCATCAAATGCGCTTCGATCTCGCTGCCGGGTTTCCACTGGTGACCACCAAGAAGCTGCATCTGCGCTCGATCATTTACGAACTTCTGTGGTTTCTCACCGGCGACACCAACGTCAAGTATTTACGCGACCACGGCGTCAGCATCTGGGACGAATGGGCGGACGAGGACGGGAACTTGGGACCGGTGTACGGCAAGCAGTGGCGCAGTTGGCCGACCGCCGACGGCCGCACCATCGATCAATTGGCGCGTGTGGTCGAACAGCTCAAAGCCAACCCCGATTCGCGGCGCATCCTGGTGAGCGCGTGGAATGTCGGAGAATTGGATCGGATGGCGCTGCTGCCCTGTCACGCCCTGTTCCAGTTCTACGTCGCCGACAAGCGCTTGTCCTGTCAACTATACCAGCGCAGCGCCGATGCGCTGCTCGGCGTGCCCTTCAATATCGCCTCCTACGCCTTGCTGACGCACATGCTGGCGCAGCAATGCGAGCTCGAGGTCGGCGAGTTCATCTGGACGGGCGGCGATTGCCATCTGTACCTGAATCACCTGGAACAGGCTGATCTGCAGCTTACCCGCGAGCCCTATCCACAGCCCAAGCTCTTGATTCGGCGCAAGCCGCCGAGCCTGTTCGACTACTGCTTCGAGGATTTTGAAATCCTCGACTACCACTCTCACGCTGCCATCAAAGCACCCATTTCCGTATGAAAAAAATTCCGAAGCGCCGCCGCACTCCCTTGTTCGAAGTGCGACACTCCCACATCCATGGCTATGGTGTCTTCGCTGCGCGCCGCATCCGCAAGGGCACGACGATCATTGAGTACCTCGGCGAACGCGTGAGCCACGCGCAAGCGGATTCGCGGTATGAGGACAAGGACCCGAACGACAACCATACGTTTCTGTTCACGGTGGATGCAAAGACCGTGATCGATGCCGGCGTGAACGGCAATGAGGCTCGGTATATCAATCACGGCTGCGATCCGAATTGCCAAAGCACCACCGTGAACAAGCGCATCTTCATCGAAGCGATTCGGACCATACAGCCCGGCGAAGAGCTGTCCTACGATTATCAGATCCAGCGCGACAACGATGACGCGCCCAATGTCGAAAAAATCTACGCGTGTCGCTGCGGAGCCAAGAGCTGCCGCGGCAGCATGCTGGAGGCGCCCAAGAAGCCGCGCAAGCCTGCGCGGCGCTCGCCGAGCCGCGCGGCCGGCAATAAGGGCGCGGCCCGGAAGAGGGCAGCGCGGCGCGGCGGCCTGATCGAACGATCGCAGCGGCGCGGCCGTTGATGCCGCGCGGGTGCCTGCGGCAAGCCCGTGAGCATTGATGCCGACTTGAACGTCGACGGCATTTCAGTCCGGGATCAATTCCTGGAGCCGCCGCAGACCCGCGCCCTGCAGGATTGTGCGCGCCTGCGCCGTGCACGCGGCGAGTTCGAGGCGGCCCGAATCG
>WNFG01011558.1_pt1 | contig 11611 bp, 11 predicted proteins | sample 5400431 | NCBI WGS metagenome assembly WNFG01 (sample SAMN13153346, study PRJNA577476) | soil metagenome | isolation source: 120 cm saprolite under Douglas fir tree site 2 hole 3 replicate 2 | place: USA:California | collected 2015-04-18
AGCCCGGTCTGGCTGATTCATCGGGCATCGGGCAACCGGGTGTCCGACGGCAAGTGGGTCATCCGAAAGAGTCCCGACGGTGGGCCAACCCCTATATTCCTCACAGCACCACGCACTTGGTAATACTGAGCATTATCTGAGTGTTATCTTTCCAGTCATTAAGACCTGAATAGTGACCACGATGTCCTACTAATTTTGTGGCTTTCCATGTGGGAAAATTCATGGCATAGAATGTATGCCATATATTTCGTTCAGTTCTTAGAGTAGTCTACTGTAAAGTACACATGACCTCTAGATTGTGTAATCTGGGTACATGCTTTACGGACTCAGACCGTAAACAGCGCTACAAGGAAGCCGAGAGCACCAGCACCACCATACCCTATTGTGGTGAGCCCACTGGCGCTACTCTTGCTAGAAGTGTTAGAAGAGGAATTGGTACAGGAGATATTGGATGGAAGGGTAAAGTTTTGCGCCAGTGTCAGGTCTGTGCACTGCATGAAAATAGAAAGTTTAGTCATACGGCCACATGACTCGGCGACCTATGGAAGATGAACAAGCAACTCTAAGACTCACCTGGTAAAGGTTGCCATCCCCTCCATTGAAGACGAACTGAAGTGTCACGTTGGCACCACTTGAAACGCCACTAATTCCGGTGTTGGACAGGTCGAGCGGGATGCAAAAGCCACCAGCTCCAGTGGCCTTGGCAAAGTTTCGGGCCAATTGCTGTCCTCCAGACGAATTTGTAAAGTTGTTGAAGGATGTCGGATCTTGCACGGTTGAAAGCAAGACGCCAACTAATATACTGAGTCAACAAATGGAAATGACTCAGGACAATTAGTACTCGGACGTACGACTCCAGGTCGGATGCTCCGAATTCAGCGTGATGAATCCCCCGCTGAGAGGGAATTCGCTCCTATTACTCACGGCATTCGAGTAGTTGTCTAACGCGAATATAAGGCCTCGTATGGACAAGAAACGAGCTACATTACCACAAAAATTGACTTCATTGTTGTCATCGAAGGAGCCTCGGGGCGGCGGGAAGGCCAACTGGAAGTGGGCGTTGACCGCAGTGATTGCGCTAGCCAGCAGAGCAAATGTAGAGAACTTGAAATGCATTGCAGTTTCCGAACCTCTAGAAAACGATGGTTGGTGACTTTATACGGTGGGAAAGTCAGCGTGGAAAAAGTGAGAAAAAGTTTTTCATCCCTGATTATTTTTAGTGGCCGCGGTTTGAAAATCGATATTTATCACCTGTAACCGTTTGAAAAAAAAAGTCGATCATATCCTGGAAAAGATGATCTCGTTTTAAGTAGACACTTCCTTAGCATCCACAACCCCAGCAAGCTCTGGTAAACTACAGATGCGCATAAGCAAGCCGCCCGAATAGACCTCTCCAAGACACAACCCAACAATAATTGAGATTATCTACACTGCCTGGATCGCCCTAGAGGCCAGGGAAGCATAAATTGAGGAGCGAGGACAAGGATTGGCAACTCACTTCACGGCCGAGTTAACATAAGAGCATAGACGAGTGATGCTTGCAGAGAGTACAAGGTACCTACCCCTCGCGGGAAGCATGAATCGTGGGAGAAGTACGGCTCCTCTTTGTTTCTACACTGTGAGACACTTGCGTTGAGCTGATAGCCTCACACTGGGTGCCCTTCTCTTTACTCTTGATTCCTCCAGGGGTATGCGATCTCCATAGGGGAGAGCAGTGTTCCGAGAGCACTAGCCAACATTGAAGTAGAATGAAGTCTATACCTCCTCCACGTGACGAGCATCCTTAGACTCACGAGTAGCAAGAAGTAACCACTCTAAAACGGCGAGGCGCGATGCTTGCACCTGCGATAGCACCTTGCGAGGATGGGTGCCATAACCTGAAAGTACAGATGGTCTCCCCGCCAGCGAAATGGAGATAGGATGTCATCGCGATAGTCCGGATGTGTTTGTTGGGCTCGTGCTACGAGGACGAGCTGGTGACGGGCTCGGGTTCGCCTAGGTAAGTCACATGTGTCAGACTCGGGAAACACGCCAAGCAACCGCAACCCCGGGTCGCATGCAAAGTAAACGTATCATGACCGTCGAATGTAACAAGTCATAGCTGGGGGCCCAAGAAGAGAAACCTTGTTCAATAACATGGGATCAAAGTCGGAGAGGACATCGCGGGACAAGCTTCGGAGAACTACGCTCGCACTTGAATCCCAGACGCCAACAAAGGAGGGCTCGTGGTCAAAGGCAGGACCATAAAACCTAGAGCAACGAGGCAAGTAGAGCGAGAAGCTAATCATGAAACAAAATTTTCCGGACAGGGCTTGGTGAGGACTACGTTCCAGCGTGCACTAGCAGTTTGTGGCATGAGAGGACACTAATGGGGGAGTTAGTACCGGTAGATAGTAAATTGGGCCTCGAACAGCGCATAAATTGAGTCTGAGGTCAAGAGGAAAAGCTGGGGGCGGGAGCGGGACAAGCGGGAAGGGGTGGTAAAGGGGTGCGTACGATGGGATGGGCCTGCAGGCCTCAGCCCCAAGTAAAGGCTTTATAATAGGCTTTATAATATTTGGAAAGGACACCACAAACGGTGAGGCAATTTCCAGCCAATCATCATAATGCCTCACGTTGATCGCGACGGCCGAGTGAGTCACGTGCGATGATGTAACCCGTTGCCCTACGGTGTGCCAGAATCTGGGTTGTCAACCTCGTATCCAACCTAACTCGAAGTCTGCAGATCAAGTTACACACTGTGCAACATGAGCAGTACTTGACTGCAGGAACACAGCAGATGACTGGGCGTTTCAGCCAATCAAAATATTCGATTTTCGAGACAATAAGACCAAATAAAGCGTTCACAACTTTGATGAAAAGAAGTCCATCGACGTATACAAGCAAAATTGAACATGATAACAGGCATGTCTTTGAAATGGTCTTTCAGACCACCCTCCAAACTGAACGACAATGCTGTTGTGTAGTCTTGCTATATTGATGGATAAGGATTTCTTATTGTTGTAAGTGCAAGCCTGAGACATAATATCGATATATTGACCACTCGATGTCATAGTACTATAGTACTAAAACACTGTATATCGTGATGGGAAACACACCACCAGGTGTACCTGTGGACTTGATTTTGCGGTCGGGATTCATAAAAAATACCAGGTGGTGTGCATGCCAATGAGCCAATGCGAATTAAATCAGACCAGTGAAACACTGGACAGGCGGCGACACCGGACGTCGCTACTTACAGTAAAACACAATGATGACTTCATGGTATAAATATCCTTTCTTCTTTCGTGCATATATGTATAGCAGAGCTCTATACATTGTGTAAGGTGCCACGACTCGCAGGCAGTATGAAGTTTGGGCCGAGGGTAAAAACTGTAACAACATTTGTTTTGCACCAAACACATTCTTGTCCTCGACCTCCAACAGCGTAAAACTTACTCGGGTCGTTAGGTAACCTCAATTCCTATTTCCCATTGCGAATACATCCACTTGTTGGGAAAAAGAGAAGGGGCTCTACTACTTAAGCGACTCAGGCCGTAAGCAGCGCTACAAGGAAGCCGAGCACGTCAGCATATCCTGTCGCTGTGATTCCACTGGCGCCACTTTTATTGTTGGTGCTGTTGCCGTTGGTGCCATTGGTGTTAGTAGAAGTCGCATTGATACAGGAGATATTGGACGGGATGGAAAAATTTGGTGTCGGTGTCAGGTCTGCGCAATGGGAGAAAAAGATTCTGTCGCGACGACGAATATTATATGGAGGGTGAGCAAGTAACCCGAAGAATTACCTGGTAGAGGCTACCATCCCCTGCATTGTAAACGATTTGAATTGTCACGTCGGCGCCATCTGAAACGCCGCTAATCCCGGTATTGGACAGGTCGAGGGAAACGTCAAAAGTTGCTAACACCAGAGCCGGTGGCAAAGTCTCGGACCAAACTCTCCAGTCGAATTAGCGAAGTTACCGAAAGAAGTCGGATTTCGCGTGGTTGAAAGCGAGACGGCAACTAATTTATCGAGACAACAAGTGGAAATGGCCGAGGACGGTCAGTAATACGACGTACGATTCCAGTTGGGATGTCTGAGTGCAGCGTGACGTAGCCCCCGCTGACAGGACACCCGGCCCTGTTATCCATAGTACTCACATAATTGTCTGCCGCGAACTTTTGGGACTCGAATAGGCGAGAAACGAACCACATTACCACAAACGTTGACCTCGTTCTTCGCATCGAAGGGACTTCGGACGTGCTGGGTAGGCCAGCTGGAAGTGGGCGTTGACCACAGTAATTGCACTACTCAGCAGAGCAAACGAAGAGAAACGCATGGCAGTTTCTAGTCAATGTTGTAAGTGACTTTATATAGTGGGAAACTGAGCTGGAAAAGAAGGTAGGTACGGGCCGGTGAAAATTTTTTCGGTCTCTTACCTCCTTCGGTGGGCCTGTCACGGAAATTCTCACCCTATCAGTCGCCAAGTCAGCGATCAGGCCAGCTGGCCAGTAGACGACAAAATTACGGGCAGCATCCAAGGAAGAGAAAAATTTCCGAGAGTACAGTACAGAATTCCTTTGTATTCAAAACCGTCGGGTAAGCTCTGGTAGATTACAGGTGCACATGAGCGAGCCGCCCAAATAGAACTTCTCCAAGACCCAGCCCGACAACGATTGAAATGATGTACGCTGCCTGGAACGTCCTAGAGGCCAGGGAATGCATAAATTGAGAAGGGGCGAGGACAAGGACTAGCAGCTCACATTACGGCCAACATAAGAGCATAGACGAGCAATGCTTGCACAGCGTACAAGGCACCCCTCCCGGCATCGCGGGCCAGCACAAATGGCAGGAGGGTACGATTCCTTTGTACATTGCGAGACACTTGCGTTGAGCCAATAACCTCAACTTGGGCATTCTCTTCTCTCTTCTCCTGTTTTCTCCAGAGGAATGCACGATTTCCAGCGGGGAGATCAGGGTTCAAGGCAAGAGCGCTAAGCCAAACATTGAAGCAGACCTAATCGAAGTAGTTATGAAGCCCGTACCTTCTCCTCCAACGAGCATCCATGGCCCTACGGGTAGCATGAAGAAACCTCTCTAATATTGCTAATATGAGAAGTGCGATGCTCGCCCCTGCGATAGCACCATGGGAGGACGGGTGCCATGACTTGAAGTACAGGTAACCTCCCCCAGTGAAGTGGAAATAGGGTATCATCGTGACTAATCTGGAAGAGTCTGTCTGGTTCACTGTGTAGTCCATGAGGACGACGAGTCGGTGATGGATTGTCAAGAGAGTGAGCTGGCCCAAGCGTGTCAAAACCGGGTTGTGCCGGATACGTCACGTGATGTATACCGGCACAACCCTTCACACGCTTGGGCCAGCTGGCCCCAGCTCACTCAATGCTCGGTTATCGTAGAACGGTAATCGCTGCGTTCACTCTGCATGCATGGAGTGGGTTTTTGCGGTAGTTAATATGGGACGTCGGGGAGGATATCATGGGACAAGCGCTCGCATTTGAACCCGGAGGCCGGCAGGAGCACTGGCAGCCTCGCAGTTAGAGGCAGGATCAGAAAATCTGGAGTCATAATGTCATCTAGGCGAGTAGAGCAAGCAGCCAATCATGTAAAAACGGATTCCAGGATAGGCTTGTGAGGATTACGTTCCAGCGAGCACTTGCGTTACGTGGCACGAGACAGCTCGAGTTGGGGGTTACCAGTAGCACAGAGAATTGGGCCCCTAAAACACAGTTTTTGAAGAGTAAGGGCTAAAGGCTACAATCCACAGAGAGGAAACTGGGGGCGGAATGACCTGATGAGCGGGAAGGGTTGGTAAGGGGTATGTTCGTCGTGGGAGGATGAAGGTATGAGGCAATTTTTGGCCAATCGTAGTAATGCCTCATCAGCCCTCAGGGACGGTAACGGCCACTGCCGAGAGTCACGTGTACTTATGTAAACTTAGCTAGCGCTACTTAAAGCGATCCAGAGATAGTTGGCACGAGTACTCGTTCGAAATGCTCCGTGCCAGCTTCATATCCTTGTCCTCCACACGCCACAGTCTCCGGATCGCCCGACCGGTCGTGGTATTTGGAACTCGATTCAACTCGTCGCAAACTCCAGAACAGAAAAGGGCCCTCAATAAAGAAAGAAGGGAATTGCAAAAGGATTGGATTGCGCCAATTCTCACATACGAGCAAGTGAAACACAAGTCCCAACAACCGAGCGAAGTGCGTACTTCTCTCCCCGTCCGCACCATCGATTCTCAAACTCGGCAAAGAATGCGTATTTGATCGATGTGCGGGAACCGGACGAGGTATTGCAGGGCATGATCCCCTCAGCAGTTAATCTCCCACTCTCTGACCTTTCTGGGGCGCTGCACATGGACGGGGCCAAGTTCAAGGAAAAGTACGGCTTTCAAAAGCCAGAATTTGGCCAGGAAGTTGTTTTCTACTGTCGCAGCGGCAAGCGCAGTGCGACCGCGAGTGACGTTGCGCGGAGGAACGGGTACAAAAAGTATGCGTATTCCAACGCTGACTCGACTACCTGCATTAATATGCCTTACTCCCAGTATCTCAAGCTATACAGGGTCCTGGTTAGACTGGACGGCGAGGGAGAGCAAGCAATCGACGTAGCATTTCCCATTTCCATTCTCCCTACCAACGTCACCGTTATTGCATTGCGTGGCCCGCGGCAATGAGCTTAATGTTTATATGTAAATCCAACATCGGATGAAACCCTAAAAACTAGCCTTGGCTTATTTGGGGGGAGTATCGAACGCCTCGACGGATGCCTATGCGTCGTTCTGTATGCTAAAGTGTCCTGATTGAATTTTGGGATCATATCCTTACATCCTTGACTTTACAACGGTGTTTTAGTACTCGTGCGAGAAAAATATAATCATGTGGGAGCTCTGCAATGCGGTTAATAACAGAGGTTAAGGCCGACTCACTCGGAGCGATTGCGTGTCTTAAATAGGGTCGCGTGTCGTAGCATAAGGCGCTTGCGATGCTTGCTCACACTACCGTGACCGCGACCACGCCATGTACATACGAACATCTCCGCAGCTATTCTTTGCTTTCTCGAGAACTCGCCTTGTCACTAGATGTCTACACCGCGTAACACTCCCGCCCATTGGCCACCGTATCTCACAGACACGCTCGTTCACTACTCCGGCTCCTCAAGTGGCACAGAGGTTTGGCGTCGCTCTCTCTCCTTTAATTTACACATTCGTGATGATCGTTGTAAAACGCTACTCTTGTGTTCTCGGCCAACAGCTTTCTCCAACAATCTGAATACGATACATTTGCCGACGCTGCCATGGAGGAGATACTTGACAAGCTACAGGATATCTTAGATTCACATGGGGATTCTTCACTAGAAGTCGAGTATAATGTGCGTCTTTCCTCGCACCGCGCGTGTTTTGCACCTCTGTTTCGCTGATTGTCCCTGTTTCACAGAGTGGGGTCATTACCCTCGATCTGGGCCAACGTGGTACGTATGTGATCAACAAGCAGCCGCCCAACAAGCAAATTTGGTTTTCCTCCCTTGACTTTGACTCAGCTACGAGTCAATGGGTCGACTCTCGGAACGGAGAACTTCTCGAGACGTTGCTTAACGGAGAGCTGAGCCCATCACTCGGCGTGGAGTGCGGCATTGACTTGAAATATAAAGGTTCATAGTAAACTAGGCTGGTACTGTATCGAGAATTTCGAACTGTCACGGCCATCACACGGCTTCACCGAAGCGAGTTGTCCATACATTGGATGCGAGACCGTATATCTGTGATTAGAATGCTAGTGATACTGCACAGTACTGACAATACAATACAATGAAACAAAAGACATGAGTAACATATCATATCATGCAATGCAACAATAGGAGCATACTACGAGATGCTATGAACCCACTGAGGCAGAGAGGTCCCGCCTACGTTCTAGAAAGACAGTTCCCAGGAACCTGAAGGAGAGTGCAGTGGTGAATGAAGGTGAAATATTGGGAGGAAAGCACGCTGACCTATTTGTTTCTCCATACCGATCGTACACGCTCACGCCGTCGCCACAATATAAGTTGTTCTTTATCTCACTAGAACAGGGACCTTGCCGATACGTCTCGGCGAGTGGCACGTCTTGTATGGGGTTTAGGCACGGATTTAACACGACGTTAAGCTTCCTGGCTGGTGGTTGTTGAGGGGCAGATGAAGGGCAGCCGTGAGAAGAAAACGGCCCAGGGGAGGAAGAGCTTGGATGTGATGGTGACATCAATCGCCTGTGCTGCTGTTCCGCGTGAAGGTCATGCAGCAAACTGTTGACCGTTTTATATTCGCCGGCACCGCTCAAACTCGGTTCGCTAGCGGTGGTCCACGGATTTGGTGAGTCGCCTCCCATTATATCGTCTTCGTCTACCTCATCCTCCGACGGCACAGGCGGTATGCCCCATCCACGAGATTGTCCATCCAGTGGTGGAGAGAATAATCTGCGACGCTTCACTCTATGTTCGGATGATGTCTGCACGGATGAAATTAGAGGGACTTCCGTTGCAGGAAGTTGGGTAGGGGGCGATGGAGATGAAGCGCGTTGTCGCTTGAGCATCTCTAAAGGAAGTGTCGATGCCGGGAAGAACCACAAGGGAGTGAGAGCACTGTGAGGGCTCTCTGCAGTGCCGCAGTGAAGGAGTGCCACTGCCTGTGGTCGTGGGTCGGTTTACAAGCGCGCGTTTAGCTCACTCAAAAAGGTAGATTATGTAACCTGTACGTGACCTCATCGTTCCTCGCTGGGTCACTCAGAATCACCCTTCAACTTTCCAATCCTTGCTCTGAGGTGCACAGCACAATGGACGCAGATGTAATGGAAGCAATGGGGATTTCTGGATTTGGGAAGCAGCCTCGCAAACGCCAACTTGACGCCGCGCGATTTGACAAAGCTAAGCGAGAGGTCTGTTCAACAACTACGTCGTGTCGGAGGCATAGCTAATCATTGTACTCAGGTATCTACACCCTCACCTGCTCAAGGAACGGGACAGGATGCCGATTCATCTCGTGCCGCGGCCAATCCACCACCTCATCCTGGGCATTCCGGCTCCGCAAACGAGGATGTTGGTTCCACGGAACCGCACTCTGCTGCATCTGCCTCTCAACTGGAGGGTCCTTCAGAGGAGCCAGAGTATGACCCAGATGAGGAGTATGGCAACTCCGGTCAACCGGATCTTCCTGAATTTCCTATAACACACGAGCTAATCTTGAAGGACCATACCAAGGTTGTGTCCGCGCTTGCACTAGATCCTTCCGGTGCTCGCATCCTCTCAGGGTCGCATGATTATGATTGCAAATTATGGGACTTTGGAGGCATGGATCATCGATGTAAGCCATTCAAGTCTTGGGAGCCAGCAGAGAGTTACCACGTTAGTCCACGCAACCTCTGTACTATCCTCGTTCGTTCTGACACCGATTTAGATACACGATTTGAAGTACTCTCCTGATGGTCAGCGTTTTCTCGTGATCTCAGGGACGGCACAAGCCAAGCTTTATGACCGGGACGGTGAAGAGCAGTAAGCGGCCTTCCTACGTAGGGGGCCACATGAGCTGATGTTGGGTCTAGAGCAACATTTATCAAGGGAGACCTATATATTCGTGACATGAAGAATACGGCGTGGGTGATCCCTTCTCGGTGATGTATATGATAAATGTATGTTCATGCATTGCTGCAGGGGACATGTGAGCGAGTTATCATCATGTGCCTGGCACCCCAAAGACACGCAAACGTTTATCACCGGTTCGGCGGATTCTACCATACGGTACTGTTCCTTTCGGGTGATCTCTTCACTACTCATTTACATGACGGACAGAATTTGGAACGTTGAGAACAAGCGGAAACAAAAAACGGTGATAGTGGTCAAGTCAAAAGAGCGGGGCACGCGCACGAAGGTCACGACATGCGGTTATTCCCCGGACGGGAGATACATCGCTGGAGGTAAGTCACAGTGTTATGGTACGCATCCCGTTTCCCAAAGGCTAGTTTAGCGTGCCTCGATGGGACTTTGCATCTGTGGAAAACAAATTCGAATTTCGTGCGCCCCGACATGACTACTCAAGACGCACATGTCAAGGGAACTGAGACGGGGTCACTCTCGTTTTCTGTGGATGGGAATACAATACTTACACGAGGGGGCGATCATACAGTCAAGCGTACGTTTCGTATCAAAAGTTCGGCCTGGGGCTCACTGCATCTTTAGTATGGGATATTCGTTCATTCAAATCTGGAAGTAGAAAAGCAGCTTGACGTTGGTGCGACACCTGTCGTCGTACAGTGGCACCCGAAAATTAATCAAGTGCGTTCCTGGGCTTGCTGCCGTTAACAAGACTTGACAAACAGCACAGATTATCGTGGGTCTCACAAGTGGTGCATTAACCGTATTGTATTCGCCACAGACATCTCTCAATGGGGCCAAATTGTTGCTCAATAAGGGTCCTGCAAAACGACCAACAGTTGAGGACATGTCAGACGCGGTCGCTGCACCCGCTATCATTGTTCCAGGGGTAACGCGGGACGGTGAATTCACATCTGGTCTTCCTAACAAGCGGAAGAGAGATAAAGACAGACAAGACCCACGGAAGAGTCGCAAACCTGAAATGCCCGTGCATGGACCCGGACGAGGGGGACGAGTGGGCGCAAGTGCAACGCAACATGTCGTGCAGAATCTGGTGCGCGATACAACCCGGGATGAAGATGTGCGTATCGTTCTGGTTTCCGTTTTTGTCACTGCCTTTTGTGTCGCATGGGGGAATCCTGGCGTGTTGGTGCATAGGAGATCACCTGGTTTGGTCGGCTGCTTATCTATGTCCCGAATACGGGCAAAGCACACTGGTTCAAAGGACCCCTTTGTTTACAACTGGGGGGGAGGGGGTACAGAAGTACGGAAGGGGGAGGGGAAAGGCAGTGCACCCGCGCAGCAGGGCATCAGGCCACGTCGCACGTCGCAATTTTTCGAGGGAATCGTCGTGGCGACGCAACCTCGGAACGGCACGCGGCTGCGGAGTAAGGGCGGGGCGTGAACCTTATCATGGCCCTCCCACGCCCTCTTTGTTTGTCTCGGATCTTGTCTTGCCACTGCTCTGACCACCACACCCATGCAGCCTCGGGAGGCCCTTCTCAAGTACGCAAAAGTTGGTGAAGATAATCCACAATGGACCGCAGGTGTGTGGCTTGGTTCGCTTTTTCAGTCAAACTTGAGACAATCTGATGGGGATGGCCGTTTGTTTGTTGATATTGACGTGATGATGGCGTTTCTGAACTCCGCCTGAAACTGTGACAGCTTGGCGAGTCAACCAACCCAAGCCGGTGTTCGCAGAGGAGGTGGAGGAAAAGGATGAGGACGAAGGCGAATAGTAGGGTGTCAGCGTAGTATAGCCATCGTATGGATGTATAGGCGAGGGAAAAGGCGGAGGGAGGGGAAAACGGAGGGAGAGGATAGCCCCTGCGCTTTGAGATCGAACTTTATTTTTCAGCACCTATAAAAGCTGAGGGACCCCGTTCGGATGCCCGTCCACCTGAAGTCGATCCTTCGCTGTCTTTTGCCTTTTGGCCATTCCCCCTCTTTGCCCCTCTGTTATCTCGTGACCTGTCACGCGCGCAATGCTCG